>Ga0272446_1001328_pt1 | contig 36106 bp, 23 predicted proteins | sample YNPCB0061_FD_194587 | JGI IMG/M metagenome (GOLD analysis project Ga0272446, IMG submission 194587) | Hot spring microbial mat communities from Yellowstone National Park, WY, United States - YNP-CB-006-1 | ecosystem: Environmental > Aquatic > Thermal springs > Hot (42-90C) > Sediment | place...
GGCGGCCTCGCCGGAGACCGGAGGCAGGCCCCGCGCTTGCTTCACACTCTCCCGGGCCTTGGCGAGGGCGCGTTCATACAGACGCACTTCCCGCGCCGCCTCGGCCACCAGATCCCGCGCGACGAACTCGCGCACATCCGGCGCCGCCGCCTCCAGCGGCAGCTTCACCGGTTCGATCGCCGGCTTCCAATCGCCCAGCACCGCCGGGATGCCCGGCTGAATCTCCTTGGATAAATCGGGATTGCTTTCCTCGCCGCGGATGAGCCGGAACGTCTTGTCGTAAATCGGCGGCGAGTACGGCTCCACGGTGCCTTTGCGCGCGCCCGTTTCGTAAACGCGGGCCAACCCGTCCTCCTTCACGTTCGGCTGGCCGGGGACGCGATCCGTCCGGATGTCGTGTGGCTCAAAGAACGCCCGTAACTGGTAATACTCTTCCTGCGCGATCGGATCGTACTTATGGTCGTGGCACCGGGCGCATTTCATCGTGACGCCCAGCACGCCTACCGCCAGGTGCTCCACCGTGTCCTGGAGCCACACATGGCGATTGAACCGGTGGAAATTCCTGGCCAGGTATCCCGTGGCGCGCTGCATCTTTTCGTCGGTGGGGGCGATCTCGTCGGCGGCCAGCATCTCCACCAGCATGCGGTCGTAGCCCTTGTCCTCGTTCAGCGACTCGATGATCCAGTCCCGCCAGCGCCAGATGTGCGGAAAACTGAACCGGTGATCGCCGATTTCCCGCCGGCCGTACCAATCGCTGTAGCGCCAGATGTCCATCCAGTGCCGGCCCCAGCGCTCGCCGTAGCGCGGGCTGGCCAGCAGCCGGTCCACGAGTTTTTCGTAGGCGTCCGGCGCCCGGTCCGCCAGGAACGCGCGCGTCTCGTCCCGCGTCGGCGGCAAGCCGGTCAGGTCGAGGTACAGCCGGCGGACCAGCAGGCGGGGATCGGCGTCCGGCGCGGGCGCGAGGCCCCTCTTTTCCCACTCGGCCATCAGGAAGGCATCCACCGGGTTGCGTCCCCAGGCCCCCTGGCGCAGTTTCGGCGGCGCGGGGCGCACGGGTTTCTGAAACGCCCAGTGGCTGCGGTCCGGCTGGGCGCGCGTGAGGTTCCTGGGCTGCGCCAGCGGCGCCTCGTACGGAGCCCCCGCCCGGATCCACTCGACGATCTTTGCGATCGTCTCCTCGGGTAGCTTCTCGCCGTTGAGCGGCATGCCCGGTTTCTTCTCGTGCCGCAGCCGCTTGATCAGCAGGCTGGACTCGGCTTGGGCCGCGTCGATGCCCGGACCATGATCGCCGCCCTCGAGCAGCCTGGCGCGGCTGGTCAGGTCCAGCCCCGAAGCGCGCCCGGGCGCGGCGTGATGGCAACTCACGCACTGGCCTTCGAACAGCGGCCGCACCACCGAGGAGAATAGCGAGGGCTCAGCCGGGGACTCACCAAAGGGGGCGCCCGCGTCGATCCAGCGCGCGAGAACTTCGATGTCGCCGGCGGGCAGTTTTTTCGCCTTGAACGGCATGGCGGGTTCGGCCTGGTGAGCCACCATTTGATACAGCAGGCTCCCGCGCGCGTTTCCCGGCGCCAACGCCGGACCCCGCGCGCCGCCCCGCAACAGCGCTTCGCGCGAGGTGACGTCCAGCCCGCCCTGGCTGGCATTCGGGTTGTGACACGCCGCGCAGTGCTTTTCGAGAAGCGCGACCGCCGGCGCCGCCGCCCGCGCGTCCGCCGCTCCCGCGCACACCAACGCCGCCGCAAGGAGACACCGCCACCGTAACGCGTCTGTCCGCTGCATGGGCTTTGTGTGAGAAAGTGTATCAAAACTTCCGCCGTCCCGGGTTGACGCCGGGCGGCGCGCTGTGGTGTGGTGTCGTAGAAACGCACCGCGCCGGGAGGAAACACCTTGATCGTCGATTGTCATACCCACGTCATGTGGTACCCGGATCACATTGGCGAGCAGTTCGCCGAGGAAGCCCTCGCCTCGAAACTGGTGAAGCTGAAACGGTCCGGCGGGCTTGCCTACGCCGCGAATCTGTCCAAGCATTCCTACGACTCGAAACCGGAAGATCATTGGAAAGCTTCCGCCACGGCGGACAAGGTGGTGGTGTTCGGCCTTCAGGCCAAAGCCTGCGGCGTGTGGGTTCCCAACGAACTCATCGCTGGCTACCAGGCGCAACACCCGGAGAAGGTGGCCGGGTGGGCGTCGGTGGATCCCAACGAACCGGACTGCGTGGAACAACTCGAGCACTGCGTGCAGAACCTCAAATTGCGCGGCCTCAAGCTTGGGCCGGTGTATCAGCACTTCGACCCGCAGGACCGGCGGCACTGGCCGCTGTTCCGTAAGTGCCAGCAGTTCGGCATTCCGATCATGTGGCACCAGGGCACGACGTTTCCCAGCCGCGCCCGGCTCAACTGGGGCCTGCCGCTACAGCTCGAAGACATCGCGATGGACTTTCCGGACCTGCGCATGATCATCGCCCACCTGGGCCATCCGTGGGAGACCGACACCATCGTGCTCATCCGCAAGTGCCCCAACGTCTACACCGATAACAGCGCGGTTCACTACCGTCCCTGGCGCTACTGGCAGGCGATGGTGACGGCGATGGAGTACGGAGTGGAGCACAAGATTCTGCTGGGGTCGGACTTCCCCTCCGGCACCATCGACCATGTGATCGACGGCCTGCGCGCGGTGAACCGCCCGGTGGAGGGCACCCCGTTGCCCAAAATCCCTGGCGAGGTACAGGAAATGATCATCCACGAGAACTGGAAAGCGTGCTTTCCGGAATGGGTTTAGCTCAGCGCTGCCCAAATTCACGGATGGCGCGCGGCTTTTCCTGGGGTCTCCTTAGTACGTTCGTACCGTTTTGCTGAACCGCGCGTACCAACTTTTCCCTCAGGTGTTTGGCTATCACCTGTACTAGCCAAACAGGACCAACTTTGTACCTTGGCGTACCGTCATCTTGCCCGTATGCTCAGAAGGGTCAGGAAGAAAGCTTACGTGGCGCCGGTCCCTGACCGGCGTCCGGGGCGAGGAAGGCGCGAGCAGCGCGCCAGAGGCTGGAGAACAGATCCGGATGGCAGGTGAAGGCAGGATGAAAGCGAGCGCGATCAAACCGGTTGCCGCCGGATGGAGAGACGCCCGGCGTCCGGTCCGGATTCTGGCTTGGCATCCTCGCACCGCTCGCGGCGAATTTGCACGAAGAAAGGAGGGCGCCCTGGTGTGGACCGCCATCATCGTCGATTCCGCGGTGTGGGGGTAACCGGGGAAAGCTCTTTTTACTAAAACGGCCAGGGGCGGTCTCGCTCCCGGCCTAGCCAGGAGAGTTTCCTCCATGAAGCGCAGCAACGTGCCACTGCCCGCCGTCCGCCGTTCAACCCGGTTCCACGGCAACCGGGAGGACGGGTAGGCGCGATGCCTTGCGCGGGCAGAGCTTATATCCTGGCCATCGCGGCGGCCGGCGCCACGGCGGCGTGGCACGGCCTGGCGTACCATGCGGGCGACTGGCATCCACTCCGCAGCGGTCTCCTGCTGATCGGAAGCCTGCTTGCCTCCGGCCTGAAAGTCAGCCTGCCCGGCATCACCGGCACGATGTCGGTGAATTTCCTTTTCATTCTGCTCAGCGTCGTCTATCTCAACCTGCCGGAGGCGGTCGGCATTGGCGCGCTGTCGTTCCTTCTGCAATATGCCTGGCGTTCCAAATGAAGGTGGGACTGGGCCAAGGTGGCCTTTAACCTCGGGAGTGTTTCTCTGGCCGCCACCACCACCTGGGAGCTATTCCACGGGGTCCGGCTGCACGAGGCTTCTGTTTACCTGCCCGCCCGCCTGGCGATCGCCGCCGCCTGGTACTTCGTGGCGAACACGTTCAGCGTGGCCGTCGTGGTCGCGTTGACGGAGCGGAAGTCTCTCGCGAAAGTCTGGCAGGAATGTTACTTCTGGACCTTTCCTTATTACCTGGCAGGCGCGGCGCTGATTGCCTTTGGCAACTACCTGGCGAGCCTGGCGGGCTGGCCCAGCCTGATTCTGCTGGCGCCGGCGGTGTACCTGATTCACCGCTCCTACAAGCTGTATGTGGGACGTTTGGAGAGCGAGAAGCGGCATGCCGAAGAAATGGCGGCGCTGCACTTGCGCACGATTGAAGCGTTGGCTCTGGCCATCGACGCCAAGGACCAAACGACGCACGACCATTTGCGAAGAGTGCAAATTTACGCCCTGGAGGTAGGCAAGGAGCTGGGTCTCTCGGCGCCGGAACTGGAAGCGCTCCGTGCTTCAGCGCTGCTGCATGATATTGGCAAACTCGCCGTGCCGAAGCATATCGTCTCGAAGCCGGGCCGCCTGACGCCCGAGGAATTCGAGAAAATGAAGATCCATCCGACGGTCGGCGCCGAAATCCTGGAGCGTGTGCAGTTTCCGTATCCCGTGGTGCCGATCGTACGGGCGCACCACGAAAGATGGGACGGGGCCGGCTATCCTGCCGGGTTGCGCGGCGAGGAGATTCCTATTGGCGCGCGCATCCTGGCGGCGGTCGATTGTCTTGACGCCCTGGCGAGTGACCGCCAGTACCGGCGCGCGCTGCCGCTCGACGAAGCCCTGCGCGTGGTGGTTTCCGAATCGGGGCGCGCCTTTGACCCCCGGGTGGTCGAGGTCCTGGCGCGGCGCTGCGTGGAACTGGAGGCCCTGGCGCGCGGCGCCTCCCTGGAAAGGACCGAGCTTTCCTGGAACCGGCGGATCGAACGGGGCGTGGCCCCGGCGGCGGGCTTCGAACGGGCCGCCGAGCCGCCGGCGGGCCGCCCGCCGCTCGAGTTTCTCGATTCCATCGCGGCCGCGCGCCAGGAGGTGCAAATCCTGTTCGAAATGACCCAGAACCTGGGAAGTTCGCTCAGCCTGGATGAGACGCTGTCGGTGCTGGCGTTGCGCCTGGGCAAGGTCATCCCCTACGACGCGCTGGCGATCTACCTGCTGGAAGGCGGACGACTGCGGCCGGAATTCGTCACCGGAGACGACTTCCGCCTGTTTTCGTCGCTGGAGATCCCCGCCGGGGAGGGACTGTCGGGCTGGGTGGCCGAGAACCGGAAACCGATCATCAACGGGAATCCCTCCGTCGAGCCAGGCTACTTGAACGACCCGCTGAAGACCAGCGCCTTGCGGTCCGCCCTATCGGTGCCCCTCGAGGCGGTGGGCGGCGTGGTAGGGGTCCTCACGCTCTACCACGCGCGCCGGGAAGCGTTTACCCGCGACCACCTGCGCATCCTCCAGGCCATCAGCTCAAAGCTGGCGCTCTCCATCGAGAACAGCCTGAAATACCGGCACGTCCGGGACTCGGCCACGACCGACTTTCTCACCGGACTGCCCAACGCACGGTCTCTCTTTCTGCATCTCGAACAGGAGGTGACCCGCTCCATTCAGCACGGAACGCCGCTTACGGTCCTGGCCTGCGACCTGGACGGCTTCAAGCAAGTGAATGACCGCTTCGGCCATCTGGAAGGAAACCGCGTCCTGCGCGCCGTCGCGAGCGAGCTGCGCGCTCTGTGCCGCGATTACGACTACGTCGCGCGCATGGGGGGTGACGAGTTCGTCATTGTGATGCCCGGCGTCCCCTCCCGGTTCGTGGACACGATGGTGACGCGTTTTCGCGAGGCCGTCGAGCGGGTGGGACGGGAAGTTTCCGGTGGCGAGCCAATTCTGTCGGTCAGCATGGGCCGCGCGTTGCTTCCGGAGGACGGTTTGGAGGCGGAGCGGCTGCTGGCGAGAGCGGACATGCAAATGTACAAGGTAAAACACGCAGGCAAGCTGCACGCGAGCGACCGTATCGCCCGGACGGCGCTGGCCTCGCTCGAGGAGGAGTTGCGAGGCTTGCCGCTCCAGTAAGAACCAAGGAAGATGCCGAATGCGCACTGAATTACGGAAGTGGCCTCGCCAGGGGGCGAAAGCGGCCCTCCAGGTCCGCTGGGAAACCGCGGACGGTCTGTTGCATGTCGCCCGCGCGCAGGTGGTGGATTTCTCCGATGGCGGCCTGGCGCTGGAGACCAACTACCGGATCCCGCCCGGCAGCCGGGTGATGTTGCAGGACGGCCGTGGCGGCCTCGGCTGGGCCCGAGTGCGGTACTGCCGCGACCGCCGGCTCCGCTTCCTGGTCGGCCTGGAAGTGACCGAAGGTACCTTGATCCATCGCCTCGCCGAGACCGCGCCCGCGGTGTAAGGCCGCCGCCCGGCTGGTGCTGACTCCCAGCCCAGGCGCGCCGTCAGCCTCTGCCAACCTGTTACGCTGAACCTAGCGATGCGTCTTCTGGTTTTTGCCCTGATCTTGTCGTTTCCGGCGGCAGCGGAGTTCCTGGAATTGTCCATCAAGCTGAGCGGCTTGAACTGTCCCTCCTGCGCGCGGTCCATCGACCGCTCTCTCAAACGGATCAAAGGGATCGAATCCGCGGTCTACAACGAAAAGGAGTCGTCGGCCGACATCAAACTGGCCCCCGGGAACACCGTGACGCTGGGACCGGTGCGCGACGCGCTGAAAGGCCTGGGATACACCCCGGAGGTGATTCTGTTCCAAGCCAAGGGCCGCCTGCGGCGAGGAGAGCAGCGGGCGCTCTTCTTCGAGTTGGAGGGAGTGGACGCGGTGTTCGCGGCGGTGCCCGTCGTGGAGGTGGGTTTTTCGGGAAGGCTGGTGGAGGTGACCGGCACGATTTCGCCGCCGCGCGGCCCGCAGACGCCGGACTCGATGCTGATCTATACCCTGAAACCCGTGGAGGAAGAGAAAGAGTGATCCTTACCGTCCGGCGAGGGCCAGCGTAGGCAGTGGCTGGCGGCGGAAGGGCAGAACCACCGGATCCGGGCCGAGGTTATGGATGATGATGGCGGCCTCGGGCAGGTCGCCCGGCCGCGGCGGCTTGCTGACGGAAACGGTCACCGGTTCGGGGCCGAGTCCGGAAATGGTGGCTACTTTTTGCGGCGGAGCAGGCGCCGGGGGCTCCAACACGCTCGCGAAACGTCCCAGCGGAAGCTCCATCCGGGCCAGTTGCAGGGGTTCCAGGAACGCCCCGGGCGAGGCGCGATCGGCGAGCAGCGGCGCCGCCGGCGCGGGGGCGGCGGGCTTTGGTGGAGGCCGGCGCGTTCGTTTCCGCGGGGCAGACTCCACAGGATTGACGGCAGGCTCCACCAGCACGTCGGTCGCGGCGGCGGCCGGTGGCTTGGTCTCGGCAGGCGGCGGAACGGTCTTCCCGGATGCCTGCATGGGAGCGGATGCCTTCACAGGCAGGGACTCGGGATAGCGGGCGCCGGTCCACTGGCTGGCCGCATAAAGAAACGCCACGGCGAGCAGGAAACCGGCGGCAGCGCCAGCCCATCCCGCCGCGGAGCGGAACGCCCGCGGTACCCTGTCCGTCAACGGGGTGGCTCCCCGCCAGCGTACTCTCGGCGCCGCGGCCGCCCGCTCCGGGCCGCCCGTCAGCCGGAGACGCTCCTGCTCGAGGATCAGTTCGTAGCGCTCCCGGCACCAGGCGCACTGCCGCAGGTGCTGGTTCATTTGCAACACGGCGGCTAGCGGCAACCGGCCGGCCGCGTGCGCCCCCAGGTTCTCTCTGGCCTCCAGACAAGTCATGCGCGTGAAGTCCTTACCAGCAGTGTGAGGCCTCCCCGCCATGAAGTCGAGATGGCGGACTTTGGAGAGAGGTGATCGGAGTTCTAGGGTTTCGACGCCGCGAAGTACTAACGGGGGATGGGCCGGTTCGTAATGCCACGGTCTGGGCCTTTCGCCACCGGACAGCGGCCGTGCTAGCATCGGCGGTCAAGATGCGCCCTGTTTTGCTCGTCCTCGTCCTCAGCGCTTTGGCGGCCGCCCAAGTGATCGTGGTAGAAACGCCCATGGCTCCGCCGGACTGGGCGCTCGCCCAACGCGCCCTGCTGCGGGAATCCGCCGAGTCGGCCGCCGCATTCGCCGCCCGTTATGTCGACGGGCGCGGTCATTTCCGCGCCGTCGAGCGCTGGGGCGGCAACGACGGGCCGGACGACGTGATGGAGACCTTCCACAACTGGCCGCTCGCCTATGCCCTGGGCGCCGATGAACTCGTGCTCCGGCTCTACGAACGCATCTGGGAAGGCCATTTGGATCAGTATCAGCGCGCCAAAGCCCCGTCGGCCGAGATGGCCAGGGACGGCATGTATTGGCGCGAGTTTCCGGCGGCGTTTGACTGGGAGCACAACGGCGAAGGCCTCGCGCCGTTCTACCACTTCGGCCTCTGCCGCCCTCGCGACATGCTGTATCGCCAGCGCGCCGTGCGCTACGCCGGCTTCTACAACGGCGATGACCCGCTGGCCCCCAACTACGACAAGAAACACCGGATCATCCGCAGCCTGCATAACGGCAGCCGCGGGCCGAAACTCACCCAGGCAACGGTTTACGACTGGGGCGGGGAAGCCGAGCCCGGCATGGATCGCCATTCCCGCTACCGGACCGCCGGGAACATCCGTGGCGACCACCCCCTGAACCTGTGCGCCACTACCTTGGGTATGACCGCGTATCTGCTCACCGGCGAGTCGAAGTACCGCGATTGGGTGCTGGAGTACGCCGGCGCGTGGCGCGAGCGCATCCTGCAAAACCATGGCAATGTGCCCACCAACATCGGCCTGGACGGAACCATCGGCGGCGAGTGGGGCGGCAAGTGGTACGGGGGCGTCTTCGGCTGGAACTTCGACTCCTCGACGGCGTCCCGCAACTATTCATGCGCGGGATCCGCCTGGGGATGAGCAACGCGCTGTTGCTTACCGGCGACTTGAGCTACCTCGAACCCCTGCGGCGGCAACTCGACAACCTGTACGCCGTGGCGAAGCGGGAGAACGGCCGGACTCTGCTGCCGAACAAGTACGGCGATCAGGGCTGGTGGGGTTACATGCCGGCCAGGCACGCGGACGTTTTGCGCGATCTCTACCTGTTTTCGATGAACCCGGCCGATCTGAGCCGGCTGGACGGAGACACCTGGATCGCTTATCTGCGCGGCAGCAAGCCCGGTTACCCAGCCGAGGCGCTTACCGCCGCGTTAGCCGCCGTCGGCCAGCGCGTGCGCGAGTTCCGCAACGATCCTTCCACACCGGATACCCGCGCCTCCGACCACGCGCAGGCGTTCAATCCGGTGATGACGACCGCGCTCGTGAACCTGATGCTGGGCGCCAACGATCCCGGCACGGCGGGAAACCTGCTGCACGCGCGGCTCCGCTACTTCGATCCGCACCGCCGCCGCGCCGGCGTGCCCGAAGACGTCGGCGCGCTGGTCGACACGCTGGAAGACCGGGCCGCGTTCGTCACGCTGGTGAATCTCAGCCAGACGCGGGAGCGCGAGGTGGTCGTGCAAACCGGCGCGTATGCTGAGCATCTGGCCGAGCAAGTCACGGTCGCCGGGCGCGTCTACCCGGTCCGGGCCGCCCATTTCACCGTTCGCCTGGCCCCCGGCGCCGGCGCGCGCCTCCGCGTCGGCATGCGCCGCTATGCGCATCCGCCGACGCTGGCCCAACCGTGGGACCGGTAGCGCCGCGCGGTTCCGCCCGGCAGTTCTAAGTGCCTCGGACTACCCGCAAAAAAAGCCTTGACGGCTGATTTACTTAATCGTACGATTTAAACACTCGATTGTATTAGTCATGCGAACGACTGAAGCGCCCGCCCGGACCGATACCAAAGAGCGCATCCTCTCCGCGGCCGAACGGCTGTTCGCCGAGCAAGGGGTTCTGGCTACGTCCCTCCGCCAGATCATTTCCGAAGCGGGCGTCAACCTGGCGGCGATTCACTATCATTTCCAGAATAAGGAAGCCCTGCTGGAGGCGATCGTGCTCCGCCGGGTCAAAGCCCTGAACGAGGCGCGGCTTGCGCGTCTGGAGGTCTACGAAGCCGGCGGGCGAATCGCCACCCCGGAAGAAGTCATCGAGTGCTTCCTGGCGCCGGTGTTCGATCTGTTCGAACGGGACCCTGCGGCGGGGCGCCAGTTCGCCCGCCTGATGGGCCGCCTGTACGCCGAGACCGATGTGATGCCGCGCCTGCTGGCCACGCGGTTTCGCCCGATGGCCGACCGTTTCGTCGCCGCACTCGCCCGCGCCTTGCCGGGGCTTCCAAAGGAGGAACTCTCCTGGCGGATCTTTTTCAGCCTGGGCGCCATGGCGTTCACGCTGGTGCACGGGGAGCGGGTGGCGGCGCTGTGGAACCGGGAGGAGCCCGCCGACCTGCGCGAGACCTCCTGGCGTCTGATTCACTTTTTAGCCGCCGGTTTTCGCGCCGGCGAGACGGAGAAAGTGCGGTGAGGCATTCGTATTTGGCTGTTTTGGCGGCGTGGGCGTGCGCCGCTTGCGCCGCGGCGGAGGCGGAGCCGCGCGCGCTGGAATTGACCTTGCGGCGCGCGGTGGAGATCGCGACGTCCGCCGAGGGGAATACCCGGATTCAACTGGCGGGAGAGGCAGTGGGCCAGGCGCGTTCCCGCGCGGCCCAAGCCCGCGCCGCCCTGCTGCCCAACTTCGACGCCACGGTGGCGCAGCAGAGCCAGACCCGCAATCTGGCCGCGTTCGGCTTGCGCATCGAGACACCCTTTCCCGGGGTTGCCATTCCCCGGTTTGTCGGGCCCTTCAACGTCTTCGACGCCCGGACCACTGCCACCCAAAACCTGCTGGACTTAAGCGCGATCCGGAGGTTCCAGGCTTCCCGCGCGGCGTTGCGCGGCCTCGAGCGGGAGCAGGGGGCGGTGGCCGAGCAGGTCGCCGCGCAGGCGGCCAAAGCATACCTGGCGGCGGTCCGGGCCCAGGCGGAGATCGACGCGGTCCAGGCCAACCTCGCGCTGGCCGAGGCCGTCCTCCGGCAGGCGCGGCGGCTGAAAGACGCGGGCACCGGCACCGGCATTGAGATCACGCGCGCGGGAGTGCAACTGGCCAATGAGCGCCAGCGCCTCCTGGTGGCGGAAAACCAGTTGCGCCGCGCGTACTTGCAACTGTTGCGCGTTCTGAACGCCAGCCTGGCGACGCGCCTCTCGCTGAGCGAACGTCTGGCTTATCATCCGGTGGATGCCGAACTGCTGGCGAAGGCCGAAGAACTGGCCCTGGCGGCGCGGCCCGAATTGCAGGCGCAGCGCGAGCGCGAGGAGTCCGCCCGTCTCGCCGCGGCCGCCGTCCGTTGGGAGCGGATTCCCTCCGTGGCGGCGTTCGGCGACTATGGGACCATTGGCACGGGCGCGGACGCGGCCTTGCCCACGCGGACTGTCGGCGTCGCCATGAAGATTCCGCTCTTCGATGGGGGCCGGCGCGACGCCCGCCGCGCGGAAGCCGCCTCGCAGTTCCGCCAGGAGCAGATCCGCACGCACGATCTGCAAGAACAGATTCGCCTCGAGGTCATCCTGGCGGCCGACGCGCTCCGTTCCGCCGACGAACAAGTCAAGGTGGCGGCCGAAGGCCTGAAACTTGCCGAAGCCGAACTGGCTCAATCCCGCCGCCGCTACGAAGCCGGCGTGGCGAATTCCCTCGAAGTCACCGACGCGCAAACCCGGCTGGCCCGCGCGCGGGACAACCACATCAGCGCGCTCTTCCATCACGAGGCGGCCCGCATCGACTTCGGCCAGGCTACGGGCTTGCTCGACCGTTTGTTGGACTAGTTTCGGGAATGATCCATGCAGAAACGTCTGATTCCTGTTTTGATCCTGGCGGTGTTGGGCGCGGCGGCGGCCATCGCCTACCGCGCCTTCCGGAGCAAACCGGACAACGTGATCCGTTTTTCCGGCAATCTGGAGCTGACGGAGGTGAACCTCGCCTTCAAAATCCCCGGGCGCATCGTCGAGCTGAACTTCGCCGAGGGCGGCGCGGTGAAAGCGGGAGAGGTGCTGGCCCGGCTGGACCCGGATCAACTTCTCCGGCAACGCGAGCGGGAGAAAGCCGGCGTGGACGCCGCCCGGTCGCTGCTGGCCCAGTCGCGGACGGCGGTGGAACTCCAGCGCCGGGTGTGGACCACCGACCTGGCGGCGCGGAAAGCGGAACTGGCCGCGGCCGAGGCCCGGCTGCGCGAATTGGAAACCGGCTCGCGCCCGCAGGAAATCGAGGAGGCGGCGGCCGCCGTGGCCGCCGCCCGCGCCGAAGCTGCCCGGGCAGCCAAGGACTGGGAGCGGGCCCAGGCGCTGCACCAGCAGGACGACATCTCCACCGCGCAATTCGATCAATACCGGATGCGCCACCAGGCTGCCCGTGCTGTGCTCCGCCAAGCCGAGCAGCGTCACGCCCTGGTGCGCGAGGGTCCCCGCCAGGAGGTGATCGCCGCCGCCCGGTCGCAGGTCGAGCGGGCGCGCGCCGCCCTGGCGCTCGCCGAAGCCCAGGGCCTGGAACTGAAGCGGCGCGAACAGGAGGTCCAAGCCCGCCGGTCCGAGGTGGCGCGCGCCCGCGCCCAGACCGCGGTCCTGGACTCCCAAATCGACGACACGCGCGTCGTGTCGCCGGTGAACGGCGTGGTGCTGGTCAAGTCCGCCGATCCCGGTGAAGTCGTGGCCGCCGGCACCACCATCGCCACCGTCGGCGACCTGGACCGCCCCTGGCTGCGCGGCTATATCGGCGAGCGGGATCTCGGGCGCGTCAAGCTGGGCCAGCGGGTCAGGGTGACCACGGACTCCTATCCCGGCAAGGTCTATGAAGGCGTGATCTCCTTTATCGCCTCGGAGGCGGAGTTCACGCCCAAACAGATCCAGACGCCCGAGGAACGCGTCAAGCTGGTGTACCGGGTCAAGGTCGACATTCCCAACCCCCGCCACGAGCTCAAGTCCAACATGCCCGCGGACGCGGAGATTGTGCTGGCCGAAGGCCAGTGAACCACGCCATGCCGTCTGCTGACTTCATGATCCGGGCTCTTGGTTTGACGCGGCGGTTCGGACCCCTCACCGCCCTGGACGGCCTGCGCCTCGAGATTGCCCGGGGCGAGATTTTCGGGCTGGTCGGTCCCGACGGCGCGGGAAAGACCACGGCGCTGCGCCTGCTGTGCGGTCTCCTGGACCCTTCCGAGGGCGTCGCCGAGGTGGCCGGCTACGTGGTCAGCCGCCAACCGGATCGCGTCAAGGAGCACCTGGGCTATATGCCCCAGCGGTTTGGCCTGTATCCCGACCTGACGGTAAGCGAAAACCTGGCCTTCTTCGGCGATCTGTTCGGCATTTCCCGCGCGGAGCGGGCGGCGCGGACCCCGCGCCTGATGCGGATGACCCGCATGGAGCCTTTCGCCGGCCGCCGGGCGGGCCAACTCTCCGGCGGCATGAAGCAGAAACTGGCGCTGATGTGCACGCTGCTGCATCAGCCGGACGTGCTGCTGCTCGATGAACCGACCAACGGCGTGGATCCGGTGTCGCGCCGGGACTTCTGGGCGATCCTCTATCAACTGGTCCGCGGCGGCATCACTGTGCTGGTGACCACCGCGTATCTGGACGAAGCCGAGCGCTGCAACCGCGTGGGCTTTCTGGCCAGAGGAAGACTGGTCCGCTGCGACGATCCCCGCGTTCTCAAGCAGGAACTGGCCGGCGACTGTTTCGAGGTCGAGACCGCGGATGCGCGCGCGGCCCGCGATTGCCTGCGGGCCCAACCGGGCGTGCTCAGCGTGGAGGCGTACGGCGCGGCGCTGCGCGTCCTGCTGCGGCGCGGGGAGACGTCGCCCGCGCCGCTGGAAGCCGCGCTCGCGGCCGCGGGCGTCCGCGCACAGCCCCTCCGTCCGCGGGAGCCCTCGCTGGAAGACGTGTTCCTGGCCTTGGCGAAGAAGGAGGCGGCGTGAACCAGCACCCGGTCCGCCTCGAGCGGCTCACCAAGCGCTTCGGCGACTTCGTCGCCGTGGACGAAGTGACGCTGGACGTCCGCCGCGGCGAGATCTTCGGCTTCCTCGGTCCCAACGGCGCGGGCAAATCCACTACCATTCGCATGCTCTGCGGCCTGCTCGCTCCGTCGGGCGGACGCGGCACGGTGGCCGGCTACGATGTCGCCACGCAACCGGAACTGGTCCGCGCGCACATCGGCTACATGTCGCAGAAGTTCTCCCTCTACGACGACCTGACCGTGGAGGAGAACCTGGACTTCTTCTGCGGCATCTACGGGGTGCCGCCTGCGCGGCGGGAGGCGCGCAAGGAATACGCGCTCGATATGGCCGGCCTGCGCGGCCGGCGCGAGACGATGACCCGCCTGCTGCCCGGCGGCTGGAAGCAGCGCCTCGCGCTGGGCGCCGCCATCCTGCATGAGCCGCCGATTCTGTTCCTCGACGAACCCACCTCCGGGGTCGACCCCGTGGCGCGGCGTTCGTTCTGGGACATGATCAACGACATGTCCGCCGCGGGCCAGACCATCTTCGTTACCACGCATTACATGGACGAAGCTGAATACTGCCACCGCATGGCGCTGATGTATCGCGGCAAGGTGATCGCCCTGGGCGCGCCGCCCGACCTGAAACGGAGCCTGGCCGAACGCCAACTGTTGCGGGTGGACACGCCGGACCTGCTGGACACTTTGCGCGCGCTGGAGACGATGCCGGAGGTGATCGAGGCCGCCGTCTTCGGCAGCGGTTTGCGCGTCAGCGTCCGCGACGCCGCGGCGTCGGCGCCCCTGCTCCGCCAGGCGCTGGCCGCCCGCGGCCTGCCGCCCGCGCTGGTCGAACCGATCGAGCCCTCGCTGGAGGACGTTTTCGTCGCGCTCATCGAGGCCGAGGAAAGGAGGGCCGCCGCGTGACCTGGCGCCGCACCCGCGCCATGGCGCGGAAGGAGCTTCGCCACATCGTGCGCGACTGGCGGAGCCTCGGCATGGCCCTGGCGGTCCCGGTGGTGATGCTCATGATGTTCGGCATGGCGCTGTCGCTCGACGTGGACCGGATCCCCACCGTGATTTTCGACCAGGACCGCACGCCGGCCAGCCGCGAGCTGGCCGAGCGCTTCCGCGGCTCGCGCTTTTTCGCGGTGACCGGCGAGGTGCAAGCGTACCGCCAAATCGAGAAACAGATTGAACGCAACCGGGTCCTGCTGGCGGTGGTGATCCCGCGCGGTTTCGCCGCGGACGTACGCGCCGGGCGCCAAGCCCAGGTGCAGTTGCTCTTCGACGGCAGCGACTCCAACACCGCTTCCATCGCCCGGAGTTACGCCGAGAGCCTGGTGCGCGCGCACAGCGCCTCGCTCCGGCAGCAGGGCCAGAACCGGCGGGGCGTCATCACCAGCCTCCACGGCGCGCCCGCCATCGATGTCCGCTTGCGCATCTGGTACAACGCCGAACTGGAGTCGCGCAACTACATCGTCCCCGGCCTTACCGCGGTGATTCTGATGATCATCGCGGCCCTGCTGACTTCCCTTACCGTGGCGCGGGAGTGGGAGCAGGGTTCCATGGAAATGCTGCTGGCCACGCCCGTACGCCCGTCCGAGATCGTGCTCGGCAAAATGCTGGCATTTTTTGCCGTGGGCGCCGCCGACGCGTTCCTCACCTTGGTCCTCGGCGCCTGGTATTTCCAGGTCCCTTTCCGCGGCCAGGCGTGGCTGGTCGCCGTCGCGACGGCCGTGTTTCTGTGCGGAGCGCTCTTCTGGGGCATTCTGATTTCGGCCATCGCGCGCAGCCAGTTGCTGGCGTTCCAAATGGGGCTGATCTCCTCTTTTCTTCCCGCGTTTCTGCTCTCGGGATTTGTCTACGCCATCGAGAGTATGCCCTGGGCTCCGCAACTCGTCAGCTACCTGGTGCCGTCGCGGTACTTTATCGCCATTCTGAAAGGGAGCTTTCTCAAGGGCGCCGGACTCGAAGTGCTGGCTTTCGATCTGCTGTTTCTGGGCGCCTACGCGCTCTTGATTTTCCTGGCCGCGACGCGCAAGATGCGGCAGAAACTGGCGTAAACCGATGTGGTCCCGTATCCGTGAAATCATCCGGAAGGAGTTCCTGCAAGTGGCGCGCGAACCGCGCATGCGGGTCGTGCTGGTAGTGCCGCCCGTGTTGCAGTTGATCTTGTTCGGCTACGCGGTCAGCCTCGACCTGGACAACGCCCGCATCGCGTGGCTGGACCAGGACCAAACCCCGCAAAGCCGCGAACTGGCCGCGTCGCTGGAGTTGTCGCCGTACCTGACCATTGCCGCCCGTCCGCGCGGCGGACGTGAAGTCCAGGAACTGCTTGACCGCGGCGAAGTGCTCGCCGCCGTCCGTGTGGATCCCGGTTTCGGCCGCGCCCTGCTGCGCGGGCTCCCCGCCGAGGTGCAAGTGCTGGTGGACGGGGCCAATTCCAACACGGCCTCGCTCGCCGCCCAGTACGCCAGCGAAGTGGTGGCCGCGTTCGGCCGCCGCGTGCAGAGCGAACAGACCGCCCGCCAGCCTCTGGCGCGCGGGCTGGCGGCGCCGGTCTTGCTGACCCTCCCGGGCGTCGCCGCGGAAACCCGGGTCTGGTTCAACCCCGACCTCCGCAGCCGGAACTACTTCGTGCCCGGCGTCATCGTCAACATCCTGATGGTGGTCACCATGAGCCTCACCTCCCTGGCCATCGTGCGCGAAAAGGAAATCGGCACCCTCGAACAACTGATGGTCACCCCGCTGCGCCCGGTGGAACTGATGATCGGCAAGACCGTGCCGTTCGCCATCATCGGGTTGTTTGACCTCGTGCTGGTGACCAGCCTGGCGCTCGTGATCTTTCATATTCCCTTCCGCGGCAGCGCCTGGGTGCTGCTGGCCAGCGGCGTCTGCTACCTGATGACCACGCTGGGCGCGGGGCTGTTCATCTCCACCGTCTCGCACACGCAACAGCAGGCGTTGATGGCGTCGTTCTTCTTTACCATGCCCGCGTTCATGCTCAGCGGCTTCGCTTTTCCCATCCGCAACATGCCGGATTGGATTCAGTACCTGACCTACGTGAACCCCTTGCGTTACTTTGTGGAAATTGTGCGCGGCGTCTTCCTGCGCGGCTCCGGCGCGGACGTGCTGTGGCCGCAGATGACCGCTCTGTTCGCGTTCGGCCTGCTCATTCTGCTCTTCAGCGCGGGCCGGTTCCATAAGAGACTGGACTGAAGACCCGCATGCGCATCATCGCCGGCGAGTTCCGCTCACGCCGCCTCAGGGCTCCCAAAGGACTCGACATCCGCCCTACGCCGGACCTGCTGCGGCAGGCGTTGTTCAACGTGTTGGGCCGCCGCGTCGAGGGGGCGGTGTTCGTCGATGCCTACGCGGGTACGGGCGCCGTGGGCCTGGAGGCCCTCAGCCGGGGCGCGGCCCGGGTGGTCTTCATCGAGAGGGCCGCCGCGGCCGTGGCGCTGATTCGCGCCAACGCCGCCGCGCTGAACGTGACGCCGCGGTGCTTGATTGTGCAGGGCGCGGCCGCGGCGCTGGCCGCGCGATATCCGGCGGATATCGTCTTTCTCGATCCGCCTTACCCGCTGCGCGCCGAGTACGGCCGCACCCTCGAGGAACTGGGCCGGACGCCGCCCGCGCTGGCCGTCGTCCAGCACGACCGGCGGCACGAGTTGCAGGAAACCTACGGTCAACTCCGCCGCACCCGCACCCTCACCTACGGCGACAACTGCCTGACGTTCTACTCGCCGGCGCCCCCCGTACCGGAACCGGCGCAAGGATGAGCTTTTGGCGCGAGCCGTTCCGCATATCATACAGAGACCATGACGCACCATCGCATTGTTTTGTGGGTGCTTCTCGCGCTGGGCGCGGGAGGCTGTAACCGCCAGCATCCCCATGCGCCGGACGCGGAACCGGGCACGGCCACCCGCGATGGGCGCCTGTCGCCGCTGCTGGCGAATCTGGGGGATTTCGAGCGCCGGGTCTCCACCCGCTCGGACATGGCGCAGAAGTACTTCACGCAAGGCCTGGCCTTGGTGTACGGGTTCAACCACGCCGAGGCGGTGCGGAGCTTCCAGGAAGCGGCGCGGAACGATCCCAGGCTGGGCATGGCCTATTGGGGAGAGGCGCTGGCGGCAGGTCCGAATATCAACGACACGGCGGCGGAGGAAGAGCGCGAGCGCGCGGCATATCAGGCGGCGCGCAAGGCAGTGGAACATAAGACGGGCATGAGCGAGGTGGAGCAGGCCCTGATCGACGCCATCGCGGTCCGTTTCTCCGATCCGGACGGCAAGCACCGGCAGCAGCGGCTCGAGGCGTATGCGGCGGCCATGGAGCAGGTATCCGGGCGGTTCCCGCGGGATCCGGATGTCGCCACACTGTTCGGGGCGGCGGTGATGGATACCATGCCCTGGGATTATTACGAGAAGAATGGAAAGGCGAAGCCGGCGACGCTCAAAGCGGTGGCGGCGCTCGAACGGGCGATGGAACTGGCGCCCAAGCACCCGGGGGCGCACCACTATTACATCCATGCGGTCGAGGCCTCCCCGCATCCGGACCGCGCGGTTCCGAGCGCCGATGTGCTGGGCAGCCTGATGCCCGGGGCCGGCCACCTGGTCCATATGCCCTCGCACATCTACGTGCGGGTGGGCCGCTACAGCGACGCGACCGAAGCCAACTTGCGGGCGATCGAGGCCGACGAGGACTACATCACCCAATGCCGCGTGCAGGGGATCTACCCGGCCGCCTACTATCCGCACAATGTCCACTTCCTTACCGCCTCGCTCGCCATGGAAGGCCGCTCGGCGGAAATGATCGCGGCGGCGAAAAAGGTGGGCCAACACCACGGCGACGACATCATGCACCAGCCGGGATTCGGATTCCCGCACCTGCTGCGCTCGATTCCTCTGTTCACCGACGTCCGTTTCGGACGCTGGGACCAGGTCCTGGCGGCGCCCCGGCCGGAGCACTCGGCCTTCCAGAGTGCGGTCTGGCACTACGCGCGCGGGCTCGCTTACATCGCGCAGGGCAAATTGGCCGAAGCCGGACGGGAACTGGTGGAACTGCGCCGGCGTGCCGCGGCCCCGGAGTTACAGGAGCTGAAGATCTTTGACCTTAACTCGCTCGCAGCGATCGCCCTGATTGGCGTCGACGTGCTGGAGGGCGAGTTGCTGGCGGCGCGGAAGCGCTATCCGCAGGCCATCGCGGCGTTGCGGCGGGCGGTCGCCCGGGAGGATGCGCTGCTCTACAGTGAACCGCCCGATTGGCCGATTCCGCCACGGCACAATCTCGGAGCCGTCCTGCTGGCGGCCGGCGAGGCGCGTGCAGCCGAACAAGTCTTCCGGCAAGACCTGACCCGGCACCGGAACAACGGCTGGGCGCTGCTCGGGCTGGCCCAGAGCCTCGAAGCGCAAGGCAAGGACTCGTCGGCAACCCGGGATGCGTTCCGCCAAGCGTGGGCGAAAGCCGACATCCAGATACCGGCGGCGCGGTTCTAAGCCCATCGCCGCGAATCGGGCGCCTCCCAGCGGCACGGCGGCGCCAGAACTGCTGCCCCCGCCCCCGCGGGGTGGCGGCGGGCGTGCGTAGCGGCTGCCGAGTTTTCTCACCCAGACGCTCGCCGAACTGGCCTCCCCCGCGCCGGAATCCGCGGAACGATGAGCTTTTAGCGCGAGCCGCGCCGCACTCGGTCGTCGGTATCCGGTAATTGCCGTTGGCGAACCGCCGGGCCTGGCGGTGGGGCAAGGAAGATAGCTCGTGTCGCATCGATCGACAGAAACTCCCGTTGAAGGCGCCTGCGCGCGAAGGGGACGGCTGGGAAGCGCCGCTGGACAGCCCGCTTGCAGGTCCAACACAAACCGCAGTCCCATCCGAACCTGTGGCGAGGGGCCAAACGCGGCCTCCTGGCGTGCAATTAAGGCCGCATGTTACGGCGCTTTTGCCACGCCTTATGACATGGAGAAGTCGGCGCTGACTGCGGAAGGCATCGAAGCCAGTCAGAAGAGGACAGTCCATCGAGCGCAGTCCGGCTAAGTTGACGGTGTGCGCAGGGATGATGGAAGGGTTAGGAAAGCCGCCTTGCCCGGCTCTTGGAAGGGTATCTGCCGTTCCTGGCGCCGAAGGTCTGGAGCAGTTGCGAACTCTCGTTGCGTGGGTTTAAGTTATGAGTTACAGTAACGAGGGTCGTGATTCTTAACGCCAATCCGGGAATTCTCTGTTGGAACCTGGAGCCTTGGCCTGATTGCGACTCAGCACAACCCAAGTGAGGTTAGTTTATGCAACGTTGCAGATTCAGCATCGGAGTATGGTTGTTGCTCGGGGCGTTGGCTTACGGGCAGCAGGATCGCGGCATCATCACGGGAGTTGTCCGGGACTCGACGGGGGCAATGATTGGAGGGGCCCGGGTAACGGCCACGCGGACGGAAACGAATACGAAATTTTCGACCGTATCGACAGAGACAGGAGACTATACCCTGCCGTCCCTGCCCATTGGGAACTATACCGTCCTGGTGGAAAAGGATGGATTTAAGCCGTTGTTGAGCCGCGACGTACTGGTGATCGCCTCGGGTACGGCGCGCGTCGACGCGACGATGGAGGTAGGCACGGTCCAACAGACGATGGAGGTCAGCGCCCAGGCCAACGTGGTGCAGATGGAGAATGCGCGCATTCAGACCCAGGTGTCCAACAAATTGGTGGACGAATTGCCGCTGGTAGTGGGCGGACAGGTGCGGAGCGCCTTTGACCTTGCGCAATTGGCGCCGGAGACGAAGAACGCCAATACCGACACGCAGTTCGCCATTGGCGGCGGGCAGGCGGCCTCGTGGGGCATGACGCTGGACGGAGTGTCCGCCACCACGGGGCGCGCTTTGCAAACGGTCTGGGCGACGGTCAATACCCCGTCACTGGACGCGATTTCCGAGTTTACCGTCGATTCCAACGGGTTTAAGGCGGAGTACTCGCGGGCGGCGGGCGGCACGATGTCGTTCGTCTCCAAGTCGGGCACGAACGACTTCCACGGCAACGCCTACGAATTCTTGCGGAACGACAAGCTGGATGCGCGGCGGTTTTTCGAGCGGCAGCGGGCCATTTACCGGCAGAACGATTTCGGGTTCACCGCCGGCGGGCCGATTTGGATTCCGAAGATTTACAAGGGCCGGAACAAAACATTCTTTTTCGTGGCCGGGGAGTTTTTCCGCAACCGGGTGGGCGCTTCGCCGAACTTTCTGAGTGTGCCGCCGCGGGAGTTTTATGACGGCGACCTGCGAAACTGGGTGGACGCACAGGGGCGGCAAATCCCGGTTTATGACCCGGCGACGCTGTCGCGGGACCCCAGCGGCCGGCTGGTGAGGCAGCCGTTCCCCAACAACCAGATTCCGCAAGCCCGGTTTGACCCGACCTCGCGCAAGCTTTTTGAGTTAGGGCAATTGGCGACGCCGAACCGGCCCGGGTTGGTGCCCGGCACCAGCGACTATGTGCGAAACAATTACGTGGAGACGGGAACGCTGCTTTCTCCCTGGGATAAATTCAGCGTCAAGATCGACCACAACTTGAGTGACAAGCATCGGCTGGCCGGCTACTACGGCTACAACACGCGTTCCACCACCGGGGGCGCCGGCGGACCTCCCGGACTGCCGGGCATCTTGAACGGCCAGAACCTGAACAATACGCGCTCGGATGTCTACCGGTTTTCCTGGGATTGGACGGTTTCACCCACCAAGCTGAACCGGTTCTATGCGGGCGGCAACAATTGGCGTGAGATTAACCGCGCCATTGCCGTGGGTAAACAGGACTGGTCGAAGTTCGACATCGGCAATGTGCCCGATGCGAAGAACAACATCCCGATCATTGCGTTTTCGGACTTCGCCACCTGGGGCGGACCATCCGACAACGGCTCGGAAAACATCACCTGGAGCCTGAACGACGACTTTACTTTGATTAAAGGCAAGCACACCTTCAAGATGGGGTACATGTACGAGCAGGTGCGTTACTTCGGTTTCGGACAGCAGAACATCTCGGGCCAGGTAACCTTCAACCGCTTTCAGACCGGGGTGCCCGGCGACACAAATCTGGCGACGGCGGGCGGATCGTCCTTCGCCTCGTTCCTGCTGGGAACGGCGACCTCGGCCAACATTCACACCCCGCGGTTCATCGACCAGGTATTTGACTATCATGGGTTCTACTTCCAGGACGACTGGCGGATTACGCCGAAGTTGACGCTCAACTACGGCCTCCGTTATGAGTTGAGTCTCCCGCCATTTGAACTGGACGACGAGTACAGCGACTTCGCGCCGGACCGGCCCAATCCCGGGGCGGACAACCGTCTCGGAGCGCTCATCTTTGCTGGCTTCGGACCGGGGCGGGAGAACAAACGGCGCTTGGTGGACGCCTGGTACGGCGGTTGGGGTCCGCGGTTGAGCTTTGCCTACAGCCCGGATGCGAAAACGGTCATCCGCGCCGGGGCCGGACGTTCGTTTGGCGCCGTGCGCGCCGTCACCGGCTCGACCCATCTGCTCGGCTTCGCGCTCATCCAAGACTTTGTCAATACCACCCAAGACGTGGAACCCACCTTCCTGCTGCGCAACGGCTTGCCGCCGTGGACCAAACCGCCCTTTATCAATCCGGCGTTTGGCAATTTCAACAACGTGGATTGGTGGCAGGGCAATGAAGTGTCGCGGGCCCCGGAGAACTTATCCTGGACCTTGACCATTCAGCGCCAGGTGGCGGGCAATATGCTGGCCGAAGTGGGCTATACGGCTACCGTCGGCACCCACCTGCAAGCCGGCTTGCTGAACTACAACCAGGTGGATCACCGGAATTTGCCCGAAAACTTGAGCCCGTTTACCCCAGCCGGGCGCAGCCTTCTCAACAGCCGCATCGACTCGGCGGCCGCGGCGGCGGCGGGAATCCGCAAGCCTTTCTCCCAGTTTCGCGACAACCTCTCGGTGGCGCAGGCGCTCCGGCCCTACCCGCAGTATCTGACCATCAACACCGCTTCCGGGCAGGGTGACCGGTCCGGACACTCCTCCTACCACGCCCTGGTCTTGAAACTCGAGAAGCGGTATTCCGCCGGTTTGACCTTCCTGGGTTCCTACGTGTTCTCCAAGATCGTCACCGACGCCGACTCGTATTGGGTGGGCGGAGCGGCCATGGACCACTACAACCGGCGGCTGGAAAAGTCGATCGGCCAGTTCGACCAGCCGCACAACTTCAAGTTTAGCTATGTCTACGAGCTGCCGTTCGGCAAGGGGCGGAAGTTCGTGCAGTCGGGCCTCGCCAACTGGATTATCGGCGGCTGGCGCGTGGGCGGGGTGCACAACTACGTGTCCGGCACGCCGATCGGGCTGGGGACCACGATCGGATTCCCAGGCTTTTTCGGGGCCAACCGCCCGACGGTGCCCACCTATGACGGCTGGCGAGGCGCCGTGGGCAGTGGCGGATTCGATCCCAACCGGGACCGTTTTTTCCAGCCAGCCAGTTTCTTCGGTCCCCAACCGACCGACAGGCTTGGCAACATGACCCGCTACAATCCGCGGGTGCGTAACTTCGGCAGCATGGTAGAGAACTACTCGCTCGCCAAGTCTTTCTTCCTGTTCGGCGAAAAGATCCGCATCGACTTCCGGGCGGAGGCGTTTAACCTCTTTAACCGGGCGATCTTTGGACCGGGGGCGGGCGCGGCGACCCTCCAGAACGAGAACTTCGGGCGGTGGATTGCGCAAGCCAACGAGCCGCGCCGGATGCAGGGTGGGCTCAAGATCTACTGGTAGTGGTTTGCTGCCTCGAAGAAACACTGCGGGCTCCCGGACAGTGTCCGGGAGCCCTTTTCATCTGTGCCGAGCATGTCCGACAGCTTGAGGGTGGAAGTCCCTTTTGATTGCCTGATCTAGCAAAGGAACCCGGGTGCGGGGAAACCTCCATGGCGAAAAGCGAAACGAGACCCGGGGCTCCCCAATTTCCTTACCAGTCTCTCCCGGGCGCGCGGGGTAACGGTTGCTGGACGGAACGATCGGAAGGCCGTCGTGGTCCGGCTACGCCAGCACTTCTGTGATGACGCGCCCGCCAATGTCGGTCAACTTCTTGTAACGCCCGGCGTGCAAGTAAGTCAGCCGTTCCTGTTCCAGGCCCAGCAGGCGCAGCAGCGTAGCGTGCACGTCGCGCAGCGGGATGGGGTCGCCCGCCGCCCGCACGGAGAATTCGTCGGTCTCGCCGAAGGTCGCGCCCGCCCGGACGCCGCCGCCCGCCATCCACACCACCAGGCCGTACTGGTTGTGGTCGCGGCCGGGCTTGTCGGTGATCAGGTTGTTGTCGAACGGCGTGCGGCCCATCTCGGAGGCCCAGACTACCAGCGTTTCGTCCAGGAGGCCGCGACTCTTCAGATCCTTGAGCAGACCGGCGACGGGCTGGTCGACCTCGCGGCAGTGCTTCGGCATGCGGCCCTGAATATCGCCGTGGTCGTCCCAACGGTCGCCGCCGGCGCCGTGGAGGGCCAACACGAAGCGGACCCCGCGTTCCACCATGCGGCGCGCCAACAGGCACTGGCGGCCGAACGGTTCCGCCACCGGGTCATCCAGTCCGTACAGTTTCCGCGTCGCCTCGGATTCCTGGCGGAGATCCACCAGTTCGGGCGCTTTCGCCTGCATCCGGAACGCGAGTTCGTAAGCCGCGATGCGTGCTTCCAACTCCGACGCATCGGAGCGCGCATTGCGGTGCCGCTCGTTGAACCATTTCAGCAGGTCGAGTTCGGCCCGCTGGGCCTCCGGGGTCAGGTGGCGCGGGCGATTGAGATCGACGATGGGAGTGTCGCCGTTCCGGAACAGCGTGCCCTGGTAGGCGGCCGGCAGATATCCGTTGCCCCACACGCCGGCGCCGCCGATGGTCGCGCCGCGGGGGTCGCCCAGCACAATGAACCCAGGCAGGTCCTGGTTCTCGCTGCCCAGTCCGTAGGTGACCCACGCGCCCACGGAGGCGCTGCCGGGGAACTGACTGCCGGTCAGGGTGTGGTAAACCGCCGGACCGTGGTTGTTGTTATCAACTTTGATGCCGTGAATGAAGGCCAGCTCGTCGGCGACGGAGGAAAGCTGCGGCAGCAGGGTGGACATCCAGCGCCCGGAGGCCCCGGCCCGCTCCAAGGGGGCCACCGGGGGGATCACGCGATTCGGCGCCGCGGAGAACGTTGCGATCTCGCCTTCGGTTCCTGGCGCCTGGGGCATCTGCCGCCCGGCCATCCGCAGCAGCGCCGGCTTGTGCTCAAACAGGTCCATCTGGCTGACGCCGCCCTCCATGAACAGGAAGATGCAGCGCTTGGCTTTCACCGGAACGTGTGGGGAGCGCGGGGCGAGCGGGCGGTCCACGCGCCCGGCGCGCGCCTCCCGGCTGAGCAGGTGCGAAAGCGCCAGCCCGCCCAGGCCGAGATAAGAACCCGCCAGCAGGTCCCGGCGCGTCCATCGCGGCCGCTTGCTGAAATCCATTGCATTCCCTCCGCGTCTCTATCTTTCATGCTTCAACCGGTCAGTTCGCGCAAGACGTGGCCCTTGATGTCGGTGAGGCGAAAATCGCGCCCCTGGAACTTGAACGTCAACTTCGTGTGATCCAGGCCGAGCAGGTGCAGGATGGTGGCGTGCAGGTCATGCGTCTCGATCGGCTTGTCGAGGGGCGAGAAACCCAGTTCGTCGCTGGCGCCGACCGCCTGCCCGGCGGGCAAGCCGCCTCCCGCCATCCAAAGGGAAAACGAGTCGATGTGGTGGTTGCGCCCGATTTTGCCTTCTTCCCGCGCCTCGCCCATGGGCGTGCGCCCGAACTCACCGCCCCAAATCACCAGCGTGCGGTCGAGCAGTCCGCGGCGCTGGAGGTCTTTGACGAGGGCCATCGAGGGCCGGTCGACTTCCCGGCACACGTCGTCGAGCGGCTTGGAAAGGTCGGCGTGGTGATCCCAGTCGGTGTGATAAAGTTGCACGAACCGGACGCCGCGCTCGACCAGGCGGGCGGCCAGCAGGCAATTATTCGCAAACGACGCCTGACCGGGCTCGGCGCCGTACATCTCCAGCGTCGCGCGGCTCTCCTTGGAAAAATCGATCAACTCCGGACCGCTGGTCTGCATGCGGTACGCCATCTCGTAGGCGGCGATGCGCGTCGCTATTTCCGGGTCCCCGGTCTCGGCCAGACGCGCCAGGTTGAGCTCGCGGATGGTTTCGAGCGTCTCCTTCTGCGCACGCTCGGTGACGCCTTTCGGCCGGGAAAGGTCCAGAATCGGGTCGCCGGTGGAGCGGAAGGGGACTCCCTGGTACACCGTCGGCAGGAAACCGCTGGCCCAAAGCGCCGCGCCGCCGCGCGGGCCCCGCGGGCCGCTTTGCAGCACCACGAAGCCGGGAAGATCCTGTGAGGGACTGCCGATGCCGTAGGTGATCCACGCGCCCATGCTCGGCCGGCCGAAGCGGAACGAGCCGGTATTGGCGAAGCACTTGGCCGGACCGTGATTGAAATTCTCCGTGTTGACGCCGTGGATGATGGTCAGTTCGTCGGCGATGCTCGCCGTGTGCGGCAGCAGTTCGGAAAAGTACAATCCGTTCTTGCCATAGCGCTGGAACTTGCGCCGCGTGCCCAGCAGCTTGGGTTTTTCCTTCGCGAACGTGTCCATGAAGGCGAAACGTTTGCCCTTCAGGACCGAATCCGGCGTCGGCTGCGCGTCCATTTCCTGCAGCTTGGGTTTGTAGTCGAACAACTCGAGGTGACTGGGACCGCCGGCCATGAACAGGTAGATGACATGGTCGATGCGCGGCGGGAAGTGGGGAGGTTTCGGCGCCAGGGGACTGGCCGGCGCCACGCCCGTCTTGGCCGCAGACCAAAGCGCGCCATCGGTTAACAGGGAAGCCAGCGCTACCCGGCCGAGACCGACACCGCAGCGGCTGAAAAAATGGCGGCGGGTCGCAAGCTTCAGCGGATTTTCGTCGAGCATCGCATCACTCCCGGGTCAAGAAGTCGTCGAGATTCAGCACCACCCGGGCCACTTGCGTCCAGGCGGCGAATCGCGGCAGATCCGCCGTGTTGGTTCCGAACTGGCCGGCGATTTCCACCGCGGCGCCGGGATTGGACTGGAACCCGTCCAGTTGGGCGGCCAGAAACGACCGCAACCGGTCCTGTTCGGCGCTGCTCGGCGGACGCCCGGCGGCCAGCAGGAACGCGCGCCGCAACCGTGCCCCGTCGTCGGATTCCTCGCGCAGCAGGCGCGCCGCCATGCCCTGCGCAAACTCGACAAACGCCTCGTCATTGAGCAACGTCAGCGCCTGGAGCGGAGTATTGGAGCGCACGCGGCGCGTGCAGGATTGGGTGGCGTCCGGAGCGTCGAATACGACGAGGCCCGGATGCGGCGCCGAGCGCCAGAAGAAGGTGTACAAGCCCCGCCGGTAGCGGTCCGCGCCCGTCGCGGTCGGCCACTCGCGCTTCACCTGCGTCACGGCCATCGCGCCTTCCGGAATCGGCGGAAAGACGCTCGGCCCGCCCACCGCGGGCGTCAGCAGGCCGCTGGCCGCCAGCGCCGCGTCGCGCACAATCTCGGCGTCCAGACGCAGGCGGGCCTGCCGCGCCAACAGCTTGTTGTACGGATCGACTTCGGCGGCATCGCCGCGGGCCTTCGAGGATTGCCGGTACACCGCCGACGTCACGATCAGGCGGTGAATCTCCTTCATGCTCCACCGCCGGGCGACCAGTTCGCCCGCCAGCCAGTCCAGTAACTCGGGATGCGTGGGGGCCGCGCCCATTACGCCAAAGTCGTTCTCCGTTTCCACCAGGCCTTTGCCGAAAAAGTGCTGCCACCAGCGGTTCACCGTGACACGCGGCGTCAGCGGGTTCGTGGGACTGACCAGCCAGCGCGCCAGGTCCAGGCGCGTGCCGCCTCGGGTTTCGATGGGTGGCAGGACGGCGAACCCGCCCGGCTGTACCGGAATGCCTTTCCGCAGGAAGTCGCCGCCCAAGTGAATGTAGTTCTCCCGGGGCGTGGCGCGGTCCTGCATCACCAGCGCGACGGTCACTTTGGGCTCGCTGCGGCGCAAAGCCCGGAGATTCCTGACGCGCTCTTGCAGGCCCGGATCCTTCCACGGCTCGGCCAAATCCCGGCGGCGCGCCAGCGCCCGGACGTACTGTACCAATTCCCGGCTCAGCGCGCGGAACTGCGCCCGGAAGGCCTCGCGCCGGGCGGCCTCCTCTGGAGTGGGGATCTCCATCGTCGGCCGCCAGTAGTCGGGCCGGTCGTCTTCGTGATCGATCTCGTCCGCCTGGTTATAGAAGGCGAACATCTGATAGAACTCTTTCTGCGAAATCGGGTCGTACTTGTGGTCGTGGCAGCGCGCGCAGCCCAGGGTCAAGCCGAGAAACACCGCGCCGGTGGTCGCCACCCGGTCCGCCACCGCCTCTACCCGGTACTGTTCCCAGTCAATGCCTCCTTCGAAATTGCTGGGAGTGTTGCGATGGAAGCCTGTGGCGATCAGTTGCTCCTCGGTCGGATTCGGCAGCAGGTCGCCCGCGATCTGCTCGATGACGAACTGATCGAACGGCAGGTCGCGGTTGATGGCGCGAATCACCCAGTCGCGATACCGCCACATGGTGCGCGGGCTGTCGATGGTGTACCCGTCGGAGTCGGCGTAACGCGCCAAGTCGAGCCAGTGGCGGCCCCAGCGCTCGCCGTAATGAGGCGAGGTCAGCAAACGTTCCACCAGCCGGTCATACGCGTCCGGCCGCTGGTCGGCGAGAAAGGCGGCGATCTCCTCCGGCGCCGGGGGAAGGCCGGTCAGATCCAGGCTGACTCGTCGCAGCAAGGTCAGCCGGTCCGCTTCGGGCGACGGCGGGAGGCCTTCTTTTTCGAGACGGGCCAGGATAAACCGGTCAATCGGCGTGCGGGCCCAGGCGGAGTTCGCCACCGGCGGCGGCGTCCCCCGTTTGATGGGCTGGAACGCCCAATGGGTGGTCCCTGCCTTTTTCTTCGTCAAGGGAGCGGCGGGCCAGGGGAGGCCCATGCCCACCCACTTCTTCAGCGCCTCGACCTGCTCCGGTTTGAGCGGCCCCGCCGGCGGCATTTTCAAATCGCCCTGGCGCAGGACGGCTTGAATCAGCAGGCTGTCTTCCGGCTTGCCCGGAATCGCGGCCGCTCCCCGGTTCCCGCCTTCCAGCAGCGCTTCGCGGGAGTCCACCGCCAGACCGCTCGAGCGGTTGCCTTGGTTATGGCAGCCCAGGCACTGCGCGCGCAGCAGCGGGCGGATGGTGGATTCGAAAAACGCCGGGTTGGCGGGATCGGCGGGCTGGGCCCACGCCGCCGCAACGGCCAACAGGAGCGAAGATAGACCGTTCCTCAGGGTGCTCGCGCGCACTCTAGCTGCCTCCCGGAAGTGTTTCCAGTCTAGTAAATCCCTGGGTTGGGTGCAAATGCAAGGCGCCCGCAGGCAACTGGCTGAGAGTTTTGTTTCCCTGTTCGCACTACCACTGTGTTGGCCTGGGACCTGTCCGTTCTGACGAGTCTGCTCGATCCGTGGCTCGGCCGCGCGATGCCGCCGTTGGTCTGCTGGGCGCTACTGAATGCGCTGGACGACCTGGTCATCGACCTGGCTTGGCTGTGGGGCTGGACGCGGGAGCGGCTGTTGCGCTGGCCGAAGGTTCCCTATCCTTTTGAGGCTGCGCTGGACCGGGCGCCCATGCGGCGCATCGCCATCTTTGTGCCGCTGTGGCAGGAGCACGCCATTATCCAGGGCATGATCGAACACAACATCGCCGCCCTGCGCTATCCGGACTACGAGTTTTTTATCGGGGCCTACCCGAACGATCCGGCGACGGTGCGCGCCATCGAAAAACTGGAGGCGAGGTTTCCGAACGTGCATCTCGCCCTTTGTCCCCATGGTGGACCTACCTCGAAAGCCGACAACCTGAACGCGATTTACGAGGCCATGGTGCAATTCGAGCGCAAGCGCGGGCAGCGGCGTTTTGACTTGGTGGTGACCCATGACGCGGAGGACCTGATGCACCCCGAGTCCCTGCGCTGGGTGAATTACTACGCGCAGTGCTGCGACATGGTGCAGATTCCGGTGCTGCCGCTGCCCACGCCGGTCTGGCATTTCACCCATGGCGTCTACTGCGACGAGTTCGCCGAGTTCCAGAGCAAGGAGTTGCCGGCGCGGCAACTGTTGGGCGGATTTCTGCCCTCGTGCGGGGTAGGCACCGCTTTTTCCCGGGACATCATCGAGCGCTGCCGCCAGCTTGGCAGGACTTTCTTCGATCCGCGCTGCCTGACGGAGGATTACGAGAACGGATTCCGCGTGCGGCGTCTGGGCGGCCGCCAGGTGTTCGTGCCCATCCGCCACCTGCACGGCGCGCCCGTGGCGACGCGCGAATACTTTCCGCGGCGGTTCCGGCAAGCGGTCCGGCAGCGGACGCGGTGGATGACCGGCATCACCCTGCAATCCTGGGAACTGCACGGGTGGAAGGATACCCTGTCGCAGGCCTACTGGTTCTGGCGCGACCGGAAAGGTCTGCTGGCCAGCCTGGCGGGGCCGCTCACCACGGTGCTGTTCGGGCGGGCCGTTTACCGGTGGTGCTGCGCGGCCGAGGGTCCGCTGTGGGATTCCTCCGGGCCGGCGGGTTGGATGGCCGGGGCGTTCGCCTTCACCCTGGGCGTACAACTGGTGCACGTGGCAATGCGCATCGGTTTTGTGGCGCGCGTCTACGGACCGGGGTTCGCCCTGCTGGCGCCCTTGCGGCTTCCGTTCGGGACGCTCATCAACTTTTTGGCCGCTGTCTCCGCGGTAGCGCGCTACGCCGCGGCTAGGGTGCGCGGCCGGCGGTTGCCATGGCTCAAAACCGAGCATTCCTATCCCGGGCGGGCGGCGCTGGCGGTACACAAACGCAGGCTGGGGGAGATCCTCATCGAGTGGGGCTACCTGACCGCGCAGGAACTGGAAGCCGCGCTGACTTCGCGCCCGTACCACCTGCGGCTTGGCGAGCATCTGCTCACGCTCGGTTATGTGACCGAGAACCAGTTGTACCGGGCGCTCAGCCACCAGCAGGGTATTCCGCTCGAACAAGTGCCGCGCCGCGCGGTGTCCCGCCACGCCATCCAGGCGCTCCCCCTCGAGGTGGCGCGGCGTTGGAAGGTGATGCCCTTCCAGATTGAAGAAGGACACCTGTGCCTGGCCGGACCGGAGCCCCCTTCGGACGCCATGCGCGCGGAACTGGCCAAATATACTTCGCTCGGTCTGCGCTTTCATTGGGTGACGCCCAGCGCTTACGAAGAACTGCGGCGGGAGTTTTTACCCAGCGGGGCGGCGGAGGAGGTAGGGATCCGGTAAGCGCTGACTGTCGGCTGCGGGAGAGGTGGCGCGCCCGGCGGACGTCGGGTCCGTCCCGGCTCAAAACCGGTAAAACAACCCCACCTGCATCTGCCGTTCGCTATCGCCCACCGTGCTCATAAAGTAGCCGAAGATGATGGAATTGATGTCCTGGTTGCGGGCGACGAACGCGGGCGAGTTGAAGACATTGCGCGCTTCGACGCGGAACTCGAGCGCGTGGGATTCAAACAGCCGGGTGGACTTGATCAGCGACGCGTCGGCGGTAGCGATCCACGGTCCGTTGAAACGGCGCTGCTGGAGGGAACCCACCGAGCCCGGTTCGGGGTTGAAGAACACCTGGGAGGCGAACGGGCGCTCGCCGGGGTCCACGGCGCCGCGGCCGAAGAGGTTGGTGACGGACTCGGCGATCATCGTGGGCCCGAACCCGGTCTTGTGGAACCGGACGACGTCCTTGAGTTGCGAGGCGTTCCACAGCGTGACCGCCTGGTTGGTTTGGGCGCGGTTGACGAAGCCGGTGTAGGCGCCGGAAACCGTCATGGTTCCCCGTCCCGAGTAGATGGAAAAAGGCGTGCCGGAGTTGGCAATGACAATGCCGCTCAGGCCCCAGCCTTCCAGCAGCCTGCGTCCCAGACCCGAGCGCCCGCGCGCCCAGCGGCCGAAGGGCAGCTCATAAAGGAAGTTGCCCTTGAGCACGTGGGTCAGATCGAAGGCCGCGCGGGCGCGTTCGATGGCCGGGTTGCCGGCATCGGCATAGGCTTCAAAGCGTGTGGCGCCCCAGTTCCGCGAATCGGTCAGGACTTTGCTGAACGCGTAGTTGGCCTGAAATTGCAGGCCCCGGCGCAACCGCCGCTGCACCTCGGCCTGCAACCCGTGGAACGAAGTGTGGGAGCGGTTGGCGAGCAGGAACGCGCCCCCCAGCGCCAGCGGATTGCGGTACAGCGAGTTTGGCGTGAACCCGGCTACTTCGTACAGCGCGCCCAACTCGGCGGCTTCGCCGCGGCGGATGATCTCCCGCACCAGGGGCGCCGTCAGCGCTCCTCCGCCCGGCAGGCGAGAGAAATAGGGCAGGGGCTGGCTGCCGGCAATGGCCGTGCTGTAGCGCGGGTCGAAGACCCCCAGCGCGTCCTGCGCCAGGCGGCCGTTCCCGAGCGCGCGGCGGAAATCGTCGAGGAACCCGTCCTGCTGGAGGTTGATCTGATTGTAGTCGACGGCGCGGAATCCCTTCAGCGCGTGGCTGCCGACGTAACGGACCTCCAGCAGCATACCCCGGAAGTCGCGCTGGATGCCCAGGTTCCACTGCTGCACATACGGTGTGCGCAAGCCGGGATCGATCAGCGCCACGCCGGTGCCCACGTCGTCGCCTACGGCTTCGCTGAGCCGGAGCGGAGCGCTGAACCTCGGCGCGGCGGGCGCCAAATTCTCATGCAGAAAGCGGACTTCGTTGAAGAACGAGCGGGTGAGCGTGAGAAAGAGTCCGGGATTGAATTCCTGCGTGGCCGACGTGGCGCGAATATGCTCGTCGTTGACGTAGTAGATGCCGTAGCCGGCCCGGAGCACCGTGCGGCGGTTCCCCTTCAGGTCCCAGGCCAAGCCCAGTTGGGGCGCGAAATTGTTGCGGTCCCGCGGATACCATGGCCGCCCGGCGGAGTTGCCGGCGAAATCGAAGAGGAGGTCACTCCCCAGCGTCGCCACCGCGTCGCCATTCACCAGTTGCGGGGCGAAGGCGAGACTGTCGCGTTCGCTCACCACGCCAAACCAGTCGTAGCGCAAACCGGCGGTCACCGTGAGGCGCGGATGCGCGCGCCAGGTGTCGAACACGTAGCCAGACCACTGGGGAAAGCTCAGCCGGCGCTCATAGGGCGCGCCGCTGGTGTAGCCGGAAGCGCGGGAGGTCGGGTAGAACGACGCGCTCGTGAAGCCGACCACCCCTGCCAGGGTGGTCGCCCAGGCATTGGCGCTGGCGACGGTGAACGCATCGGCTCCGGGCAGCAGTTCGGCCGGAATCGCCCCGGCGGTAAAGCCGAGCGAGTACGTGGGCAGCGTGAACTCGTTATCCGCGTAATTGGCCACCAGGCGCTGATACTGAAAACCGAACTGGAGCGAGTGGCGCCCCCGCACCCAACTGGCGTGGTCCTGGAGCGAATACGCCTGGTCGCGGCGCGTCTCGCCCAAAAAAGGGTTCACGGGGTTCGTAAAGAGCGGGGGAGCGGAACTCAGGGGCAGCGTGGGCAACTGGATCAGGCGGGAACCCACCGGATCCCGGGGACGCAGCGCGATGCGTAGCAGGTGGGCGCCGCCGCGCACTTCATTGGTGAACTGGGCGGTGGGATTCCAGCGCCATGCGGCGGACCCGAAGATGCGCCGGTCGCCGCTGAATACCGGGATGTTCGCATAGCCCTCGGTGTAGTAAAGCGGTTCGTCGCGCTCATCGCGCGCATAGTTGAAGCTGGCGGTGACGGCGTGGCTCGAGTTCAGGATCCAGTCGGGCTTGAGCAGCACGCTGTTGCGGTCGAGGTTGCGGCGGAGCGGGAACGAATAGCCGCCGGTGTTCAGCGGGATCCCAAAAAGCGAGTCGCCGCGCAGGTTGAGGTCGTTGATGCGTTCGGCGGGGGGCAAGGCGTTGAGCATCGCCTGGACGTCGGGGTGAACATGCGCTCCCGTCGCGCGGAGCAGGTCGAGCTGCCGCACGTTTCCGGCTTGGTCGAGGTAGCGGAAGATGCCCTGGCGGATGGTGGCGGTAGGCAGCACGCGCGTGACCTGGTTCCGCTGCCGGCGCCGGACGCCTTCGAACGTGCCGTACAGCAGGAAACGGTCCTTCCGCACCGGTCCCTGCAACGCCGTGCCGAACTGATTCTGCGCGAAGGAGGGCTGGTCCAGGCCCCGGGAATTATCGATCCAGTTATTGGCCACCAAGGCCTTGTTGCGGTGATACCAGTAAAGCGCCCCGTGGACGCGGTTGGTCCCGGAGGGCGTGACAAACACCACCTGCGAAGCGCCCATAGGCTGAGCGGCGGACGCGTTGGAGGTCAGCACCGTGAACTCCGACACGTGATCGAGATAGAAGCGGTTGAATTCGGAACCGAGGGCGTTGTCGCGCGACAGGTTGGGTTGGATGTTGATGCCGTCGAGCGTGAGATTGGCGTACGAGGCGCGCTGCCCGTTGACGATGGTGGTGAGAAACGTGTCCACCGCGATCAGATTGATGCCCACCTGGGTGCGGAGCAAGGCCATCGGGTCACGGTCGATCGCGGGCAAAGCGCGCACCTGGTCCCGGGTGAACGTGGAGGCGACCTCGACGCTCTCGGTGCGGGGCCCCTGTTGCTGCTCGCTGATCTCGAGCGGCGCGGCCGTGGATCCGAGGCCGAACCGGAACTGCTCGCCCGCCACCACCACCGCCGCGGCTACGGGCGGCGCCGCGGCCTGCGCCTGGGGCGCGACCGCAGCCGCCGCCGCGCCAAAGGACCCGGCTTGCATCACCACGGGCGCCAGCAGCGTCTCCAGCGCGGGATCCACCTTGAGCGCCCGCACGGTCTGCCTCGCGAAACCCTGGGCGTCGACGGTTAAATCATAGAACTCGGGGCGTAGCGCCGCGAACTGGTAGCGCCCCTCCCGGTCGGTGCGCGTGGCGGCCACGGGCTGGCTGCCCGCCGGAAGATAGAGCCGCACGACGGCGTCGGGCACTGGCGCGCCGGAGGCATCCACCACCTGTCCCGCGGCCCGGCCGGCCACTTGGGCGAACACGTTGCCCGCCCCGGCCAGAAAAAGTCCGGCCCAAAATAACGCGCTCCGTTTCCCCATCCGCCACCCCTCCGATAGTGCGCTGTCCAGCGTACCAATTCCGGCGCGCAGGCGGCGGGCTATCATCGGAAGGATGCGGAATGCAGATCGACCGGCGGTGGTGATCCTGGCGGCCGGGCTGGGCACCCGGATGAAGTCGGCCAGAGCGAAGGTGCTCCACCAGGCCGGCGGCAAGACGCTGATCGAGCACGTGGTGGACACGGCTTTGCGGCTGACCTCACCCGAGCGGGTCTTCGTCGTGGTCGGCCACCAGGCGGAGGCTGTCCGCGAGAAGGTAGCGGGGCGCGGCGTGCGCTTTGCTTTGCAGGCGGAGCAAAAAGGAACGGGCCATGCCTTGCTCTGCGCGCGGGCCCAACTGGAAGCGTTCGACGAACTCCTGCTCGTGCTGTATGGCGATTGTCCGCTGATCTCCGCGCCGACGCTGCGGCGGCTGCTCGAAACGCAAGCGGAAGCGGCCGCGGCCGCGACAGTGCTCACCACGGTGGTGGCAGACCCCTCCGGCTACGGGCGGATCCTGCGCGCTCCCGACGGCGGCGTGGCGGCGATTGTCGAGCACAAGGCCGCGGACCCGGAGCAGTTGGCCATCCACGAAATCAACTCGGGAATCTACGCCTTTCGCCCCGAGCCCTTTTGGCGCGCGCTCGAACGCGTCCGGCCGCATCCGGCCAGCGGCGAGTATTATCTGACCGACGTCGTCGAACAGTTGCGCGCCGCTGGAGAGCGCGTCGCTGCGCTCTCCGCGCCGGACAGCGGCGAAGTCCTGGGGATCAACAACCGGATCGAACTGGCCGCGGTAGACCGCCTCCTGCGGGCGCGGAAAGTGCGCGAACTGATGGCGGAAGGGGTAACCATCGAGAAACCAGAGACGGCCACGGTGGATGCGGAGGTCCAGGTGGGCATGGACTCGGTGCTGGGGCCCTTTGTCCAACTGCGCGGACGCACCATCGTCGGCCCCAATTGCCGGATTGGCGCGGCCTCCATCCTCGAGGATACGGTGGTGGAGCAGGACGCGGAGATTCTTCCCTTCTGTGTCGTGGCCTCGGCCACGGTCGGCGCGGGGAGCCGCATCGGACCGTTTACCCGGATCCGCCCGGGCACGGTCATCGCGGAGGGAGCGCACGTCGGCAACTTCGTGGAACTCAAAAACACCCGGCTCGGCAAAAGGTCCAAGGCAAACCACCTCGCTTACCTGGGCGACGCGGAGATTGGCGCGGGCGTCAACATTGGCGCCG
>Ga0272446_1001329_pt1 | contig 36069 bp, 31 predicted proteins | sample YNPCB0061_FD_194587 | JGI IMG/M metagenome (GOLD analysis project Ga0272446, IMG submission 194587) | Hot spring microbial mat communities from Yellowstone National Park, WY, United States - YNP-CB-006-1 | ecosystem: Environmental > Aquatic > Thermal springs > Hot (42-90C) > Sediment | place...
AGAAACCGGTCGCCGCACAACTCGATTTTTCCGCCACGCCGCGATACAGCAAAGGCAGTTTGTTTGCGTGGACGGTTTCCGACTATCCGTTGAAGCAAGCGATTATGGATAGAATCGTCAAGCGTCCCGTCAAAGGCATTGCACGAATTGAAGAAGCCAAATCCGATATGCCCGAAGTGCGCTACAAGGGCTTCTTAACGGCGGCGGTCGAGCGTTGGAAAGAATATCACGACCAACTGCGTCCGCTGAACAAAAAGCCGATTTTATTTGTGATGATGAACCAAACTGACGAAGCCGATGCTGTCGGCGCGTGGCTTGCGGAAACTTATCCCGCGTATTTTGCAGGCGAAAAAACTTTGGTGATTCACACCGACAAAGGCGGCGAAGTGTCCAAGAAAGACCTTGACCGCGCCCGAAAAGTTGCCAAAGAAGTTGATAGCGAAGAAAGCCCCGTCAATGCCATCGTCTCGGTGTTGATGCTTCGCGAAGGGTGGGATGTGCAGAATGTTACGGTCGTCGTCGGCTTGCGTCCGTATTCGTCAAAAGCCAACATCTTGCCCGAACAAACGATTGGCAGAGGCTTGCGCCTGATGTTTCGCGGACAAGTTGAAACCTACACCGAGCGCGTCGACATCATCGGCAACAAAGCCTTTATGGAATTTGTCGACGACCTTGAAAAATTGGAAGAGTTGGAATTCGAGACCTTTCAGGTTGGAAAAGATAAACTCAACATCTTGACCATTCAGCCGCTCGAAAGTAAAAAAGCGTTTGACATCGGATTGCCTGAACTCTCGCCGCTTCTTGCGCGAAAAAAATCGTTGGCGGAAGACATCGCTAAACTTGACGTGATGCAGTTCAACACGATGCCGTTCCCGCTCAAAGCAAAAGACCTTGCCGAACTGAAAACCTTTGAGTATGAAGGGCGCGACATTCTCACCGACGAGACGCTCATCAAGCGCGAGTATGCTCTTCCCGAAGCGCAAACCGCAGAAGAAATTATCGGCTACTATGCGCGGCGCATTTGCCAAAACATCAAATTGCCGTCGCAGTTTTCAGCGTTAGTTCCCAAAGTGCGTGAGTTTTTCGAGCGAAAAGCCTTCGGAAAACCGGTTGATTTGAACGACGCATCGGTCGTGAAAGCCATGAACAGCAATGTGGCGACCTTCGTTACCATCAAAGAGTTTGAGCGAGCCTTGCGCGCACTCATCATCGAGGAGAAACTGCCCGAACTGCTTTCAACGGAACGCCTGCTTTCGACAACGCCGCCATTTCCGACCTCGCGGCGTGTTTTGGAAGCAAAGAAAACCGTTTTCAACCTAACGCCTTGCGACAACGATTATGAATACGACTTCGCCAAATTTCTCGATCAATCCGATGATGTCCACGCCTTTGCCAAACTTCCCGAACCGTTTGGCTTTTGCATTCAATACACCGATACGCTCTTGAACATTCGCAATTACTACCCGGATTTCGTCGCCGTGCTCAGCGACGGCTCGCGCTGGATTATTGAGACCAAAGGGCGCGAAGATGTTGAAGTCAAGCAAAAAGACATTGCCGCCGTTCACTGGTGCGAAACCGCCAGCACGCTCACGGGCAACTCGTGGCACTACCTGAAAGTCTTGCAAAAAGAGTTTGAAGGATTAAGACCGAACTGCTTTGGGGAATTAGCCTACGCTAACTCTGGCCATGCTTCCATGGCGTGATACAGACGATTGGCACTTGCTCGAATTATGCTTACCTTTGCGCCCGATAGAATTGAATGCGTTTTTCCATGTTTGCGACTTACACGCACTTTGACAATTACAGCGATGCCGTCATGCAGCTCGCCTCAACGCTCGGCGACTTGCACGGACTCAACGTTTTAGAAGCTGGCTGCGGCTCCGGCTCTTATCTCGACCTCTCTCGCTGCGTCGTAACCGGCGTCGACATCTCCCAGCACCAATTAGACCGCAATCAGCAACTCGCGCATCGCGTCTGCGCTGATTTGCACGTCTATGAAAATCCAACGTGGAACGACTCGTTTGACTTGATTATTTGTTGGGATGTCGTCGAGCATTTGCGCGACCCGAAAGTTGCTATCGAGAAGTTTCTTCAATGGCTGAAGCCCAACGGTCGTTTGGTCTTAGCGTATCCAAACCCGCAAATCCTGAAAGGCTACGCGACGAAATACACGCCCTACTTCGTGCATCAGGCGTTTTACAAATTGGCGTCTGGCACGCCCTTTTCCGCAAGCAAAACCGACCAAGGTCCGTTTCGAACATTCTTCAACCGCGATTTGCACATTGTTCGGTTAAAGACGCTTTTCGAGCGCTATGGCTGTGTGATTGAGCGCTTTCTGAGCGCAGAATCGTATCAAAATAAGTTCATCAAGAAATATCTCTCGGCGCCCGTTGTCAATTCTGTCAACCGCATTTTTTTAGGCGAGTTAAAAAATTCCCTGCATCACTCCGCCACGGATTTCATTCTTGTGATTTCCAAACGCGCTTAGTGAATGAGCGAGCGCTTAACAGACCTTACGCTTTTGTAACGGCGCGAATCGTCATGGTAATCGGCGTCGTGGGATTGTCGCGAGCGTCTTTCGGCACGACAGAAATTTTATCTGCCACGTCCATTCCGTCCACGACTTTTCCGAACACCGTGTAGCCGGCTTGACGTGGGTCGTCAAGAAATAAATTGTCTTTGACGTTGATGTAGAACTGGCTGCCCGACGATGCCTTTTGCGGATTGCCGTCACGGGCAGCGGCGAGCGTGCCGCGTTTGTTGGCATGTTTGAACTCGGCGGGAATACGGTAGTCAGGTCCGCCCGTGCCGTGCATCATTCGTTTGCTTTCATCGCGCGAGAGCGGGTCGCCGCCTTGAATCATAAAATCCTTGATGACGCGGTGGAAGCGCACACCGTCGTAATATTTCTCGGCAACCAGTTTAGCAAAATTGTCTCGATGCTGCGGCGTATCGTCAAAGAGTTCAACAGTGATGTTGCCGAGCGTAGTTTCAATAACGAATTGAAGCGGCATAGCTGAATAGTTACGGTTGTTGAAAGATGGACTCGAAGATACAAAGTCTTGTTGAAGAAACCGTTGCGAGGCGTCTTGATTCGTCGCGTTTGGCTTACTCGTCGGCGCGGCGAATGCGCATCCACTGTCGCACGGTCGGGACGTTTTGACCGTCGCGCGGTGTCTTTGAAATACGGTCGACGACGTCCATGCTCACGCTGTCCATCACGCGCCCGAAGACGGTATAGCTGCCATCTAAAAATCGGTTATCGTTGAGATTGATGTAGAATTGACACGAGGATGATTCGCGCTTCGGGTTTACATCATCGTCTTTTCGAGCCGCGCCGATGGTGCCGCGAAAGTGCGAGTGTTTGATTTCGGCGGGCAATGTTTTTTTACCAAGCGAATCGAGTTCGGGCATCGGCTTCTCGCGCGTATCTGGGTCGCCCCCCTGAATCAATAATCCCGGCACAAGCCGCCAAAACGACGTGCCGTCGTAAAATTTTTTATCGACAAGTTTGGAGAAGTTTTCGGTGTGAATGGGCGTGTCCTCAAAAAGTTCAATCGCTATCTCGCCTTTGGGCGTCTCGATGATGAACTTGGGTCGCTTGGCGGAAAGCGAATCAGCCGTCGCCCGATTGACAGACGGCTTGGCGCATCCGAAGAGCATCGCGCTTGACGCGAGGAGGACCATCAGCAGCGGTTTCATCTGTTAGGCATTCAGGTCGTTTGACATATCGGTTCAACTCTTCAAACGGGCGATGGCTTTCTCGGCGTCTCTGCCTTCTTTGGTGTCCGAAAATTCTTTTTTCAGGCGTTCAAGAAGTTCCAAGGCTTCTTTCTTTTCACCTGCAAGTTCGAAAGCGCGCGCGGCGTCGTTGAGATAAACGGAAACATAGCCGTCGTTACCCACTTTCGCCGCAGCACTTTTATAGAGCGATGCCGCTTTCTTGAAATCTTTTTTCTGTTCGTAGCACGCGGCTTCCCCGGCGGTTGCGGCTGCAGCAACAAGCGGCGCACTGGTTGAAATGCTTGAATACAGTTGTAGCGCAGAGTCAAGGCTGCCTTTTTGGAAGTAGATATTGGCAAGGTAGAGTTTTGCAGTTTCGCCTGTCGCCGTTCCCGAAAATTGCGTAACCAATTTTGCCAGCCCGGCACTGATGCTGTCGCCGTTGACCGCAAGTTCAAAATTTTCATCTTTGTAAGCCGTCATCGCTTTACGCAACATCGCCGACGCCTCCGCCTCGCGCGTCGCCTGCTGTTGATTCCAAAACACAAACCCGCCAACGGCCAGCACAAGGACAACGCCCGCGCCGATAACGAGCTGCTGATTTTTTTCATAAAACTCGACGAGCCGATAGTATAATTCTAAAGCTTTATCGCTGCTGCTTGACGCTGGCGCCGATGCAGACTTTGCAGCGCTTTTGACGGTGTTGTTCGACGTTACTTTAACTGCGTTTTCGTTTGCCATATCCAAAGTTAAGTTCAAAAATTGAGGCGCAAAGTTAGGAAATCACGCCCCAAATCCCAACTTGTTCGCTTCACTGTTGAACATCTCTTGCCGATGTAAGTTGTCTCGTCGTCGCGTATCTTTGCTGAAAAGACAACGCCAATGCGAACCGACGCGCTTGTTTATTTTCTGCTCAAGTCTCTGCCGCAAGCCTTTTTCGTCTTGATTGGCAGACCCGCCGATGACGCAAAAAACTATCGCTTCCAATCCGTCGAGCTTAAGGAACTCTCGTTTCGGCTCGACGGCGTGTTTATGCCGCTCTCCGCAGACATTTCCTACATCGTCGAGGCACAGTTCCACTTGGATCACCAATTCTATCCCCGACTCTTCGCTGAGGTATTCGTTTATCTCAAACAATACGGCAACGCGCCTTGGCAAGCTGTCGTGATTTATCCGAGCAGAAAAGTTGAATCCAAAAACATTTCGGGATACGAAGCGCTGTTTGAAGCAGGATTGGTTCAACGCATTTACTTGGACGAACTGCCCGACGGACTAAAATTGGGAAATGGGATTGCGTTGTTTAAGTTGCTCATAGAGCCGGAACAAGCTGCCATTCGGTCGGCAAAAACGCTGTTGGAACAAGCGCCAGAGCAAGTCGATTTCATTCAACAGATTTTATTTTACAAATTTTCAAACTTAACGCGGGAGGAGATTTTGAAGATGTTGAGCATTGAAGAAGCATTTGAAGCGGAACTCAAAAAGACGCGCGCCTATCAAGAGATTTTGCAGGAAGGCAAACTTGAAGGCATCAAACAAGGGATAAAGGAAGGCATCAAGGAAGGCATCAAAGAAGGCATCAAGGAAGGCATCAAAGAAGGCGAATTGCAAGGCAAACTGGCGGCCGTGCCGATTTTGCGACGTTTAGGGCTTTCAGATGAGCAAATCGCTGCTGAACTATCCGTTCCTATCAGCGCAGTAAAATCTATCTCACGATAAACTCAACGCTTCACGATTCTTGACGGTCTCGGCAGGCGTAGCGATTCAAGCAGTTGTATTGTTGTTGACCCAGCCGACATTGAAAAATGCGTTTGGTTAGTTTTGGGAAACAGCAAATAGTTCCGCCGCGCTTTGGCGAACTGTTTCGGCGACTGTTTCTACGGCAAGCCCTTTGACCGCCGCGATTTTTTTAGCGACTTCTACCACAAACGACGGTTCGTTTCGCTTGCCTCGATGCGGCGCAGGCGCAAGATACGGGCAGTCCGTTTCAGTGAGCAGGTCTTCGATATCGAGCGCGACAACAACATCGGGCAACGTGGATTTCTTGAACGTGATAATGCCCGGAATGGAAATCTTAAAACCCAACGCCAAACATTTTTTGGCCTCTTCAACACCGCCTGAAAAACAGTGCATTGCGCCGCGCAAGTTCGATGACGATTCTTCTTGCATGATTTTGAAGGTGTCGTCCCAAGCCTCGCGCGTGTGAATGACGACAGGCAAGTCGTGCCGTTTGGCAAGGCGAAGCATCTCCCGAAAACACTGATGCTGTTTGGGGATATTGGCGTCTGGGTAGTGATAGTCCAGTCCAATTTCGCCGACGGCAACGACTTTTTGATGCGCCAGAAGTGCGTCGAGCGTATGGAAATCGTCGTCGGTAATCTGATGCACATCGTTGGGGTGCAAGCCGACATTGGCATAAACGAACTCGTATTGTTCGGCGAGCGCGATGGCGTCGCGGCTGGTTTGAACATTTGTGCCGGGGTTGACAACGAGCGAGACGCGCTGCTCTTTCAGTCGCGCTACAACATCGCTACGGTCGGCGTCGTAATCGGCAAACGAAAGATGCGCGTGAATATCAACGAACATTGCTGTTTAATTCGGTTGTTTTGCTGGCTCGCTTGGCGCATCGGAACTGGGTTCGGCGGGTGGCTCAACGGCAGGCGCGCTGTCAGCCGCGAGCGTCTCAGGGACGGGATCCTCGAAGATATGCTTGTAAAAGACGAACATAATCAAGACGCCCACGGTAATCGCCGTGTCAGCCACATTGAAAATCGGAAACACCGATACATATTTTCCCCACACATAGCCGTTGTATAAATCGAAGTGAATGAAGTCAATCACTTGTCCATGAACGATGCGGTCGATAAGATTTCCAAACGCGCCGCCGATGATACACCCAAACGCCGCGCGATAGTAGCCATTGTCGCGCTGTGTTCTGTATAGATAGTAGCAAATCCCGATGGTGGCTAAAATCGAGAGCGTGGTTACAACGGCTCTGCCGCCCAAATCAATGCCGAATGCGATGCCTGAATTTTCCGTGTAAGTAAATTTCAGCCAATCGGAAATGAGTGTGATTTGTTGAACACCCTCGCCGAGATGAATTTTTGCAAAGAACTTCGTCGCTTGGTCGAGCGCGACGATGACGGCGATAATCAAAAAAATCTGCATATCAACTTTTCAAGAAAAAAATCGCGTTTAAGCGACGGTTGTTTGAGCAAACTATCTGGCGAATTTAACTTTTTCGACTCGAATAATTCGCTCTGGCGTCATGTTTTTGAAGAGCGGATTGACATCGCCTATTTCGCTGTTCATCAGCGATGGGTCGCAACTTAAAAAGACCTTTCCATCTACATCATATCGCTGCTGTGCCTGCGCTGGTTCGGCAGACGGCGGCTCGTGGTTCAAATGCACTGCTGCTGAGATATGGTTCGGCAACTGCAAGCCGACGACGTCGTAACCCAAAACGCCTTGCACGATAGCCGATAACAGCACGGCGCGGTCTTCACAATCGCAGTAGTCGGAAAGCAGGGTTTCCTCGACAAAGTTGCAATGCTCGCCGCGCGTTGTTTTCGCGTCGTCTTTGTATTTGAATCCGTCCAAACAAAATTGCAACAGAAAATTCACAGCGTCTCGGCCCGACCACTTGTTCTTCCGTATGATGGCTTGAAGCGGCTCAACGATCTGCGCCTGCACGGCGCTTGTGAGCGGGCGATTGAAATACCAATCGACTTCCATCTGCGGAAATCCCTCGAGATAGTCGACCAAGTTTTTATTGAGCGCAAGCTCGAGTGTGTAAGGCTTCTGCTGAAATGTCCATTTGATTTTTCTCGAGGCGATTTTTTCGGGCAGCGTCGGAAAGCCTTCAATGTCCAAGTTCAGTGCGGCGGCGTGCGCGCCAAATGTTTGCGTGGCGTCGAAAAATTCCAGAGACGGCGACGGGAGTTTTTTCAAAAATTCGCCGCACTCGACGTCGTAGATGCCGAAAATCTCGCCGCTCTCTTGGGTGAAAATTGCGCCGAAATAAATTTTGCGGCTAAGTTGCACGGCTAAGTAGAGTCGTTTGTTCATCAGCACAAGGTCGGCGTTGTATCCCATAGCGCGGACGAGCGCGGCGGCAGCGAAACTTTGCGCGTCTTGACCTTTCCACAGTTTTTTGACAAGCGCGACCGCGAGTTTGAATTTTAACCAATCGTTGAAGTGTGAGCGCGACGCGTGCGCGTTCAAGTCGGCGGCAAGCGGCGCGAGCGTTCCCACTGCGGCTTTAAGCGACTGCGCGAATTTTTCTTCGTTGAACGCGCCTTTTGGGACAAGTGCTTTTTGCGCCGCCGAAACCGCCACGCTGGTCTTCCAACCGTAAAGTTCAAGCCCTACACTTTCCTGAGCGTGGAGATTTTTCCCAACCGAACAGCACACGAGCGCGAAAAAGACCAACCAAACCAGTTCTTTTGACGCATTTTTTTGAAAATTATTTCTTTCCATTCATCAATTGCTTAACTTAGCTTAATGATATTTTACAGCAATTTAAATTTGGCACAAAAATAACTGCTGTATATTGCGATGCAAACCTATTTGTCCATGCTCAATCATACTCGCCTTGCGCTTGCTTCCAAATCACCGCGCCGACACGCCCTGCTCAAATTGCTCAACCTTCCGTTCACCGTTGTTGCAGTCGATGCCGATGAGCGTTTTGATTCCTCTCTCTCGCCGGCGGAAGTGGTAACCACATTGTCGGAACGCAAAGCCCGTTTAGCGCAAACCGTTCACTCGATTGAACACGCTGTGGTGCTTGGCGCGGACACCGTCGTCGTCATTGACCAACTGATTTTGAACAAACCGGCAAACGAGGCCGAAGCGTTCTCTATGCTCTCGATGCTTCAAGGGCGAACGCATTCGGTTTATACTGGGTTTACCTTGCTCGACGGCGATGTGCAACTTTCCGACTATGAAAAAACCGACGTGTCGTTTTCGCCGATGACCGACGACGAAATTCGGTTTTACATCCACACAGCTAAACCTTTTGACAAAGCTGGAGGATATGGCATTCAAGACGATTTGGGCGCGTGTTTTATTGACCGCATCGACGGCTGCTACTACAATGTCGTCGGATTGCCGATAGCGAAACTGTATCAATCGCTTAAACGCTTTGAGGCGTTGCGTCATCGTCACTCAAAACTGACTACTTAACCGCCAACTTACCAATGAAACTTTACATCATTCGCCATGCCACTGCCAAAGACGTTGGCGAGGATAACATTTTAACCGATGAAGCGCGTCCGCTTAGTTCCATTGGCGAAACAGAAGCCGATAAACTTGGCGCGTATTTGAAATCGAAATCCGTTCATCTCGATATGCTTGCCCACAGCCCGCTCTTGCGCACGACGCAGACCGCCGAGCGCATCGCCAAGCATCTTGGTTGTTTGCTTAAACCTGTTGAGAAACTCTCGACCGATCATGGCTTGAAATCGTATATGGAGGTCATAGATGACCATAAGTTCGCCTCCACGCTGGCGATTGTTGGGCATCAGCCGACGCTGACAAAGGTGATTTTAACATTGATCGGCGCCGACCAACGCGCTGGAATAAAATTCACCAAGGGCGCAATGGCCGTCCTGCACCTCGAGCGCTTGTCAAGCACATGGTCAGCCCAACTCGTCTCACTGCTCTCTCCCTCCGACATTTAGATGTGAATCGCTGCAGCACTGGAATCTACTATTGTGCCGCTGCAAGGGCGAGGCAGATTGGGACAAAAACGCATAAAAAAATTATCGTTATACTTTGATTATTCACCGCGCGCGAAATATATTTGCACCTTTTAATAAAAGCGGTTTAACGCAAAAACGGTTACCAATTCTGCCGAAGGTGATACAGAGTAAATGCCGACATTCAAAGAACTTGCGTCCGATTTAAGTTACAACCAATTAGAGGCAGACATTCTCGCCTTCTGGAAAGCATGTCGCATCTTTGAAAAGAGCGTCTCCGCCCGCGCCGGGCGTCCAAAATTTTCCTTCTACGAAGGACCGCCAACCGTCAATGGCAAGCCGGGCGTTCATCATGTCTTCAGCCGCACCCTCAAAGATCTGGTCTGTCGTTATCAAACCCTCAAAGGCTTTCAGGTGCGCCGCCAAGCTGGTTGGGACACGCACGGGCTTCCCGTTGAGATTGCAGTTGAAAAAAAATTAGGCTTGAAGAATAAATCCGCCGTCGAGACTTACGGCATTGATGAGTTCAACCGCGAAGCCCGCGCCCTCGTCTATCACCACATCGAAGACAACAAAGAAGGCTGGGGAAAACTCACCGAGCAAATGGGATATTGGTGCGATATGGATCATCCGTATATCACCTGCGACAATACTTACATCGAGTCTGTGTGGTGGGCGCTCAAAACCATTTTCGATAAAGGACTCATTTACAAAGATTACAAAATCGTCCCGCAAGACCCGAAATCCGAAACGGTGCTGAGTTCACATGAACTTGCGTTGGGCTACAAAGATGTGCAAGACCCCAGCGTCTATGTCAAGTTCAAGAGAAAAAATACGGACGAACATTTCCTTGTTTGGACAACAACGCCTTGGACGCTGATTTCAAATGTGTGTCTCGCAGTTGGTCCCGACATCGACTATGTGCGCGTCAAGGTCAAGGACGAAGTTTTTATTTTAGCAAAAGCGCGGCTGGGCGTGTTAGGACAAGCCTCCGAAGAAAATCCCATTGAGGTTCTCGACGAAATCAAAGGCAAAGACTTGGAGTTCGCCGAATACGAACAGCTCTTGCCATACCTTGACATCAAAGAGAAAGCGTTTTATGTAACGCTCGGCGAGTTTGTCTCAACGGGCGATGGCACAGGTATTGTGCATTGCGCGCCAGCCTTCGGCGCAGACGACTACGAGGTCTCCAAAAAATATCATTTGCCCATGGTTCAGCCGATTGCACGCAATGGCTGTTTCACCAAAGAGGTGCCACCTTATGAAGGCGTGTTTTTCAAAGATGCCGACAAAGGCATTATGGAGACGCTCAAAAAAGACGGCAAACTTTACAAACGCGAGACGATTTTTCACTCCTACCCGTTTTCATGGCGATACGACGTTCCTGTGATTTACTATGCCCGCGAATCTTGGTATATCCGCACCACCGCCGTCGCCAAACAAATGGTTGCGCTTAACCAAGAAATCAATTGGTATCCGCCAGAGACAGGGAGCGGGCGCTTCGGCAACTGGCTCGAGGAAAATAAAGATTGGGCGCTCTCGCGGGAGCGCTTCTGGGGAACACCGCTTCCGATTTGGGTGCGCGACGACTTCAAAATCGGAGACGCTATTGATTCAGGAAAACTCTTTGCCATCGGCTCTATTGCAGAACTGCGAGAAGGATTTATCGACATTGACGGCAAGCCGATGAAACTCGGCGACGCGCTCGACCAGCACCTCGTCGAGCTTGATTTGCACAAGCCGTTTGTCGACCGCATTTACTTCATCAAAGACGGCAGAAAATTCACGCGCACGCCTGAACTCATCGATGTTTGGTTCGATTCCGGCGCGATGCCGTTTGCCCAATTTCATTATCCGTTTGAAAACACGGACGCGTTTGAACAGAGTTTTCCAGCGGATTACATCTGCGAAGCTGTTGACCAAACGCGCGGCTGGTTCTACACGCTACACGCAATTGCAACGCTCGTTTTCAATTCCAAGGCGTTTAAGAATGTCATCGTCAATGCGCACATTTTGGATAAAGACAAACAAAAAATGTCGAAGTCCAAAGGCAATGTCGTCGACCCGTTTGTGATGATGGAAAGATACGGCGCGGATTCGCTGCGCTGGTATTTGCTCAACAGCAGTCAGCCTCATCTGCCCAAAGCCTTCAATGAAGACGACATTGTCAAAGGGCAACGCAAGTTTTTCCGCACGTTCCTCGAGAGCTACAAATTCTTTGCGCTCTACGCCAATGTCGATGGCTTTTCGTATCAGGAGCCGCCGATTTCCAAACGGTCGGAATTAGACCGATGGATTTTGTCGTCGCTCAACACGCTGATTAAAAAGGTCGATGCAGCACTGTCCTCTTATGACCCGACGGCGGCGACGAAACTTATCGAGGAATTTACGGTCGATAATTTATCGAATTGGTATATCCGTCGCTCGCGCCGCCGCTTCTGGAAAGGCGAAACAGGCGACGATAAACTCGCCGCGTATCAAACGCTGTATGACTGTCTCATCGCGCTGTCAAAATTGGCGTCGCCGTTCACGCCCTTCATCGCCGATGAAATTTATCGCAACCTCAACAGTGTAACAATGCGCGAGCCGTTTGAGTCAGTGCATCTCGCCGATTTTCCGACGGTCGACGACAGCGCTACTGACCTTCCGCTCGAGGCACGAATGAAGAAAGCGCAAACTATTTCCTCGTTGGTAAGAACGATGCGCGAAAAAGCCGGCTTGAACGTGCGCCAGCCGCTCAAACGCATTTTGATTCCAATTGCAAGCGTTCAAGAGCGGCGTGAGTTGGAGCAAGTGCGCGATGTAATTCTCGATGAAATCAATGTGAAAACCATTGAATATGTCGAGGACGAATCGGGCATCGTGAGTAAGAAAGCAAAACCAAACTTCAAAACGCTGGGCAAAAAGTTCGGCAAAGAGGTCAACGCCGTCGCTGCATTGGTACGCGAACTTTCGTCTCAACGCCTGTCGATGCTTGAAAAGTCAGGCGTTCTCAGCTTGCCTTTTAACGGCACGGAGATTACGATTGAGCGTTCCGATGTGGAGATTTTGCGTGAAGACATTGAGGGCTGGCTCGTGGCGTCGGACGAGGCGTTGAACCTGACCGTGGCGCTGGACACGGAACTGACGCCCGACCTTATCGCCGAAGGGGCCGCGCGCGAGCTGGTTAGCCGCATTCAAACGCTGCGCAAAGAGCAAGGGCTGGACATCACGGATAGAATTAAACTCTACATTGGCGCCTCAGAAAAGCTGCGTCAGGCGATTGAAAAAAATTTGGAGTATATCAAAATGGAAACACTTGCTGTTGAGTTGGAGTTTGCGCTCAACGGAAAAGCTGCGTCCGCCAAAGAAGAGGACATCAACGGCGAGCGTTGCATGGTCGCATTGGAAAAAAAATAACGCCGACGCTTGCGCGTCGGGCAAGGAATTTCATAAACACTTTAAATCCGTCCGCAGTATGGTCAAGAAGTCAAAAGCACAAGCGCAAGCCGCTTCTGCAAGCAAATCGTCGAGACGAGCGAAGCCCGCCGCCAAATCAAGCAAACTTGCAGCGACGAAATCGGGCAAGCTCGCTGCGACGCAAGTTTCCGCAAGTAAGGTTGCTAAGCCAAAAGTCGCCAAGAGCGCCGACAAAAAAGATGACAAGAAACCCTTGCCGCTCTCCTCGCAAACAATGCCGCCGCTTCCGCCGCCGGAGAAGCGCCTGACGAAGACATATCTTTCTCCTGCTGACCTCAAGCACTTCGAGAAAATCTTGCTCCAAAAACGCACCGAAGTCCTGCGCGATTTGGAAATCATGCGCTCTTCATTCAACGAGGACAGCAACAACGAAGAAGCCAATTCCAGCTACTCGATGCACATGGCAGACCACGGCACCGAGACGATGGACAAAGAACAACACTTTATGTTTATCCAGCGCGACGAGAAATATCTCGGCTACATCGATAAAGCGTTGGAGCGCATCAAAAACAATACCTACGGCATTTGCGTCGTCTCGGGACTTCCGATTCCGAAAGAGCGTCTGGAAGCCGTCCCGCACACCGCCGTGCGTATCGAGTATAAAAACAAGGGCAAATAGCAATCTTGCCGAGCGTAGGCGGAACACGAGCCTGCCGAGCGCATCGAGAAACAAAAGGGTGACCGCGTCGCCCTTTTTAATTTTTAAACCTTTGCCGTTGAACGTTTAGAACGTGTCGGTGCCGAAGAATTTTTCTTCCATCACGTCGGCGGCGAGCGCGACTTCCCAAACGACATCTTTTAGGTGGACGACGTTCTCGATGTGATGCGCGTAAGGACGCGCTTGAACGAGAACCGTCTCGCAAGGCGTGCCGTCTTTTTTCTTGTCGTCGGCGATGGCGAAGGTAACGAAGCAGTTTTTCATCGCTTCGCGCAAGAGCAGATGCAGATTAATTTTCGTCGCATCATACAAGCCAACGCGGCTTTCTACATGAAAACATTCGGGCGCATTTTGCGGGCGGTCAACCCACGCAAAAACGTTCTGGTAACGCACACGTCCGTTGGGCATTGCAAATGGCACGTCAAGCGTGTAGACGCCCTCGCCGGGCGTCAGCTTCGCATTGAGCATGGTGGCGATTTGCGGAATCGCGGTATCGAGAGTAATCATTGTGGTTCTTCCTTATGATTTAATGGTTTTTGAGAAGTTATTTTATGAGTAGCATTTTTTTAGTTTCAACAAATGTGCCTGCTTGCAGACGATAGAAATAAACCCCGCTTGAAAGTTGATAATTGGCGGCGGAAAATTGAACAGTGTATGTCCCTGCATCTTGCCTTGTGTTTGCGAGCGTCGCCACTTCCCGTCCAAGCATATCATACACTTTCAACGATACATTACCAGAGGTCGGCAATTGATAACTGATGGTGGTCGTTGGATTAAACGGGTTCGGATAATTTTGCGCGAGCGCGTAGTCGGTCGGAATTGGGCGAGTGCGGTCTAAAATCGGCGCGGATGATGTGTTGCGCGGCTCGGCATAAGACAAGACTTGTCCGAAACCCGTGAGTGCATATCCCAGCGTGGTTTCGCTATCGGTGGCGAAAGAGAGTTTGATGTTTTCATCGGACAGAATCTCCGAATTTTGAACACGCCAAGTTCTGCCGCCATCTTTGCTGGTGTAAATGAGTCCAAGCGTGTCGCGCCCAACTGCGCCGACGCCCGATACCCAGAGTTGATTGGCGTTAGGCGCCGCGCCTGCACCGAAAAATGCAACAGCACCCGGAACAGATACCGCGCTCCAACTCGAGCCGCCATCAGTGGTGCGATAGAGTGCTGGCGCGGCAATTGAGTTTTGCCCGTTGCGCGTTACGGTTACATAGCCTGCGGCAACCCCCGTCGTGGCTGAACTGAACGCAATGCCGGGCAGCCAAACGTCTTGTGGCGCGGGCGCGGTCGGCGTCCATGTATTGCCGCCATCGCTGGTGCGAAATACCCTGCCTTGATTTGTGCCGAACCAACCGTTGTTTGCATCGGCAAAGTAAAACGAGGCGACCAAACCAAATTCTCCGGAGCGAGCGGACGGCGCCGTTGAAATTGGCGTCCATGTGGCGCCGCCGTCGCTGGTTTTAACGATGAGAAAACGTCCGCCCGATGTCGCCGTCGGGTCGCTCTGTGCAATGCCGTTGCGCGCGTCGAAGAAATGCACTGCGTTCCAGAATGCGCCGTTGGCGCCGCGATAAACGGTCGACCAAGTCGACGCGCCGTCGGTGGTGCGGTAGAGATTGCCAGATCCGCCATCGACAGCATCGCCTGCAACCGCCGTGTTGGCGTCGAGCGCTGCAACGGCGTAGAGGTTGCCTGAAGTTTGCGGACCGCGTATGATGCTCCACGATTGTCCGTTGGTTGTGCGAATCACAGTTCCAGCATCGCCAACGCCCCATGCGACCGAGCGATTGACAATATCAAGATTGTTAAAAAACGCGGAGACATCGAGAAACGAGGCTTGTCCGCGCCACGCATTTCTGGAAAAATCGACAGGATAAGAGACACTGTAATTTTGAGCTGCACTTGCCGCCGTGATGATGAACGAGGCGCGAACGGTCGTCAAGTCCGTCGACGGCAACTGAAGCGAAAACAGTAAATCAACTGTTTCGCCGGGCGCGACTGAACCGCGCGAGATGGTCGGATTAGAAACGATCACATCGGCACTTCGCGAGGCGACCGTGAATGTCGGAGCCGAGGCAAGCGTGTCGTTATAGTTTCGAATGCGCAGAAACAGTTGATTGCTCGACGTGATAGTAACGCTGTCGAGAATGAGCGCGGGAATGCGGCGCGTGAGCGCGTTGAAGGCATTGATGCGTCTGCCGTTCAAGGGCGTCAGGAAGTCTGATGTAGCAATGATTTGATTTGAAATTTGCTGCGGTGTCCATGTTCGATTGCGTGCTTTAATCAATCCCGCAAGCCCGCTCACGACGGGCGCAGAGAACGAGGTGCCGCTGACATTATCGTAGCGCCCACCGGGTCCGGTGGATAAAATTCCCGACCCTGTTGCATAAACCTCAACGGTCTCGCCGAAGTTCGAGAAGCTCGACCGTCGGTCTGCGCTGACGATATGGTTGACTGAGCCAACAGACAACGCATTTGAAAACGACGCGGGATAATTTGGAATGCTGTTACCATCGTTTCCGGCGGCAGCCACAACCAGCGCGCCGCGCGCCGTAGCGAAGTTGACCGCGTCTAAGCCAGACTGTGAGGCGACGGTGCTGCCAAAACTACAATTGATGACATCCGCGCCGTTGCTTGCCGCATAAAGAATGCCCCGATTTGCAGAGAGGTTCGAGAAGGTCAGTTGGTCACCTGAGCCGACCTTGACTGCCATCAATCGGCAGTTGAAGCCTGTTCCAGCAATGCCTGTGCCGTTGTTGGTGTTCGCGCCTGCGACGCCGCCGACCCATGTGCCGTGCGAACCGCCATCGCCTGCGCCGTCGTTAATTGGGTTGTTGTCTTGCGGGAACGACGGGTCTCGCTGAAAGTCCCAGCCGCGCACATCGTCGATGAAGCCGTTGCCGTCGTCATCAATGTTGTTATCGGGAATCTCGCGTTGGTTCGTCCAGAGTTTGCCGAGAATGTCGGGGTGATTGTAATCAATGCCCATATCGACGATGGCAATCGTGATGCTGGTATCACCTATGCTGACGTCCCACGCGCGGAAAAAGTTTTGATACTCGAAATAATCTTGTCCTGATGTGTTGATTAAAGGGTCGTTCGGCACGAGCGTAATGCGCATGGTGTAGTCGGGTTCGGCATACTCGACACCGTCTAATTGCGAGACGCGGCGGGCGAGTTCAAGCGCATCAATGTCGTCTTGGTAATTGACCACATAAATTCTTGACACATCGGCAGAAAGTCTTGCGGCATCGAGCGACGCAGCGGAAACGCGCTTGCCATTGAGCATTCCTTTCTCGGAAATTGCGCGTTCCAGCGCACGTTGATGTTCTGGCTTCCAGAGCGGCTCCATCTCGCCCGCGCCGTAGCGTTTGAGCATTGACGCACACTGTTCTTGCGGCGTCAAGCCAGAGCGTTGCAGCGTCAGCGCTGCGCCTTGTGCGTCTTTGAATTTGACGATGAGCCGCCCTTGCGCGTAATCAGCAGTCGGCTTTGGCGGCGATGCGACAGAGCGGTTCGGGAATTTCAGAGCCGATTTGTTTTGCGCATCGGCGTGAGACGAAACGCCCAACAACAGCAGCAGGAACACAAGCAAGCGAGACAACATAGACACGAGTTTGGGTTGATAAAAAATCGCAAGTAAATTATTTGGTTTGTTTTTCGGCAAGCGCGGCTTTAAGTCGCTCGATTTCAAGTTGCGCAGCTTTCAGTGCGGCGTCTTTTTCCAGAAGCGCGGCGTCTTTTGCTAAGAGCGCGGCTTGCGCTTCGGCGACAGTCGGAATGCGTTGATTGTCGCGATAAAATCGAATCAAACCGTCTTCATAGACAAGTTCAACATTGAGTTCTTTGCTGTAAAGGCGTCTGTAATCGTTTGGCTCGACTATTTGGTAAAAGCCGTCCTCGCCCAACCGATGCAAGACAAGTTCGTCGGTTTTGGCGTCGTATTCCAAATACTCGCTTGCGCCTAAGCGGCGGTAACGGTCATATTTGGCGTAGCGCTCGCGCATCGGGTTGTCTTTGCTCCAAATTTCCATGACGAAGGCTATTCGAAAATCAGGAAATTTGTCGCGCTCTTCGAAGAGGCGAATGCTGTCGCGTGGCGATTTATCGACGCCGCGAAGCACATGCGCGTCGGGAACAATGACGTCCGCAATCACACGCGGCGTCCAATAAAACGCTTGGTCTCCGCCGACGTGTGCGTCGGGAACGTCCTTGAAGAGTTCCATCAGCATAGTGCCGAAAGACATGAAGATATGTGCGTGTTTATCGCTCTGCATCTCTTTTTGTTCGTAGGGGTACTCGAAGCGGTCGTCGGCAACGCTTGGCGAGGCAATCATCGTATCGGGCATCGGCAAAAGTTGGTTTCGAGCGTTGGAAAAATTTGTTGAGCAAATTAAATAAAGAGCGGCGCAAGCACTAACGTAATTGTTGAAAGCAACTTAATCAAGACATGCAGCGAGGGACCGGCGGTGTCTTTGAATGGGTCGCCGACCGTATCGCCGACGACGGCGGCTTTGTGTTTGTCCGAGCCTTTGCCCGTGTTGGCGGCTTTGTCGCGCGGTTCGGTCTCGACATACTTTTTTGCATTGTCCCACGCGCCGCCCGCGTTGTTGAGAAATAATGCGACCATGATGCCGACAATCGTGCCTATCATCAACAGTCCCGCCACGACTTCTGCGCCCGTTGCGCCGCTGGGGTGCGAGCCGCCCACTTGATAGACTGCTTTGAACACCACGCCTGTTACAATTGGCATTGCGACGACGAGTGTGCCGGGCAAGACCATTTGCTTCAACGCCGAACTGGTTACCAAATCGACGCAGGCGCGGTAGTCAGGTTTAAAGTCGGGCGTAAAGATGACGCTCCCGTCACCGTCGCGTTTGAGCACGGCAAATTGCCGACGCACTTCGACGATAACGCCTTGTGCAGCATTGCCGACCGCCCGCATGGCAAGCGCGCTGAACACGAACACCAGCATCGCGCCCAGCATTCCGCCGATGAACACTTCGGGCTTATTCAAATTCACCGCCTCGAGGTTCAAGCCGTAGTTTCGGAGTTCATCGAGATAGGCACTGAACAACAGAAACGCCGCCAACGCTGCCGACCCGACCGCATAGCCTTTCGTGAGGGCTTTCGTCGTGTTGCCGACGGCATCGAGCTTATCGGTCTTGACGCGAATCTCATCGGGCTGTTCCGACATTTCAACAATGCCGCCCGCATTGTCGGTAATCGGTCCGAAATTATCCATCGCTAAAGTGTATGCGGCTGTAACGAGCATTCCCATAGTGGCGACCGCCGTGCCGAAAAGTCCTGCGTGCTGCAACCCTGACGCAGCGCCCAAATAATACGACGCAATGATAGCAATCGAGATGGTTAGAATCGGCATCGCCGAACTTTCAAGTCCGACGGCAATGCCCGAAATCACATTGGTGGCAGGACCTGTCCTCGAGCTCTCAACGATTGAGAGCACAGGGCGATATCGATATTCGGTGTAATACTGCGTTACATACACAAACGCGAGCGAGGTGAGAATGCCGACGACGCCGCACAAAAAGAAGTTCAGCCAAAACACGCCCAGCAGCCATTGCGAGGCGAAAAAAAATCCAAGTAAGCCGCCCGCCATTGTTACATAGTACCCGCGATTGAGCGCGTTCATTGGGTCTTCGGCGTCGCTGGCTCGGACAATCATGACGCCAATCAGCGAGGCAATCAGCCCAACGCCAGCCGCAATGAGCGGAAACAGCACCACGCCGAGCAATCCAATGTTGTTCGCTTGAAATGTTTGTTGGTTGGACGCGTAGAGCGTGGCGGCGAGAATCATCGCGCCGATGTTTTCGGCAGCGGTGGACTCGAACAAATCCGCGCCGCGTCCCGCGCAGTCGCCCACATTGTCGCCGACGAGGTCAGCAATCACCGCCGGGTTGCGCGGGTCATCTTCGGGAATGCCAGCTTCGACTTTGCCAACGAGGTCTGCGCCGACGTCCGCCGCTTTCGTGTAGATGCCGCCGCCGAGTTGTGCAAAGAGCGCGACAAACGACGCGCCGAAACCATAGCCGGCAATAAGCAATGGAATTTGTGCAGGCGATTTCACCACGCCCAGCGCGTCGATAGTAGCAAAGAGCCCTGCAACACCCAGCAGACTGAGCGTAACGACGAAGAAGCCGGAAATCGCACCGCCGCGCAATGCGACTTGCAGCGCATCGTTAAGCGACTTTTGCGCCGCTGCCGCCGTGCGAATGTTCGTGCGAATTGAAACCCACATGCCGATGTAACCCGAAAGACCTGAACTGGCTGCACCCAAGACAAACGACAGCGTCGTCCAAAGCGCCAGCGACACGGGCGAGGCAACATCGTGTGTAGTCGGCGTTCTGACAAAGGCATAGAGAATGTAAATCAACGCGGCGAGTGCGATGGCAAGCGTTACAATGGTTTTATTTTGACGCGCCAGAAATGCCTCTGCGCCGTCCTTGATGGCGTCGGAAATGCGCCGCATTGCCTCGCTGCCAGTATCTTTTCCAAGGATTTGTTGCATCAGGAAGAGCGCGAAGAAAACGCCCAGTGCGCCGGTGAGAAAAACAAAGAGTAACTCCATAGTCTGATACCACGATGTTTTGTTGAAGCTCAAGCCTGCTTGGAAGATAGCAGATTTTACTGTGGGTTCAATAGCTCAGAGCCGTATGCGCAGCAAAACACCGACGCACGCGCCTTCTTAACATCATATCGGTATCAGCACACTGGCATCACGCTCAGACTGTCTGTCTTGATACTCTCTGTTTTTCCTTTTCAATTTTGGAAATAAGTTTCTGCTTTTTTGAGCACGCCAGATGTGCGTTCTTTTTATTTTGCACAACTATTTTGCCCAAAAAATATGCGCTCTGCTGTTTATCATCTCGTTTGGTGTCTTACCGTGCTGTTGCTGTTGGCGATGGTCGTCGGCGCGACGCGAGCCGTTGTGTTGGCGCAGAGCGACACGGGCGAAGTTCGGCGGTTGGCACAACTTGCGGAGGACTTTCGCCGCCGAAACCGTCTCGATTCGGCGATTGCACTGACGGAACAACTGAAAACTCTGGCGGAACAGCGTAACGATAAAACAGGCATTGGACTGTATTGGCTCAACGTTGGATACATCAAAGCGATACAATGCGATAACGCCGCGTCGCTTTCTGCATTTGGCTCGGCATTGAAGATTTTTCGTCAAACCGCCGACTCAGCGAATCTGGCAAAAGCGCTCAACGGAACTGGTCGCACCTATTTTCAACAGGGTCGCCTCGACGAGGCGCTCCGAGTCTTGATTGATGCCCTCGCCGTTTCGGAGCCGCTCGGAAACAACGCCCTTGTTGCCACGTCGCTCACCAACATCGGCAATTTGTATTTCGCCCAGCGCCAATACGACGACGCGATTCTGCACTATCAAAAAGCCAAGCCGCTCTTCGAGGAACTCGGCGACATGCAGTTCGTCGGGTTTATTTTGAACAACGTCGGGAACGCTTATCAAGAACAAGGCAATTACGACGACGCACTGCGGCATCATCAGGAATCGCTTGCGATTAAAACCACACAGGGCGACGAGCGTGGCGTTTCAAACGCGCTTAACAACATCGGCCTATTGAACGAACTGAAAGGCAATTTTGTGGCTGCTCTGGAACAGTATCGCCAGTCGCTTGCGCTTCGGGAACAGTTGCATCTTAAATTTGAAACATGTCAATCGCTCTACAACATCGCGCGGTTGTGTTTTAGGCAAGACAGCCTTTTGCGCACGAGCAAAGAACTTGCGGCGCCGCGCCAAGACCTGCTTTCGCTCGCGCTCGATTACGCACTGCGCTCGCGCGACGCCGCGACAGAGATTCACGCCGCTGAGTTTATCTCGCTCTCCAATTACTTGCTCTCGGATATTTACCAACAATTGGGCAAGCCCTCCGACGCCTTGATTGCCTACAAGCAGTTCATCGCCGCTCGCGACTCGATGTTCAATCAGGCATCCGTGAAAAAGCTGAACGAACTCCGCGTGCAGTATGAAACTGAGCGGAAGGAAAAGGACATCGCGCTCTTGCAAAAGGAGGCGGAGAATCAAGTTCTCGTCAGAAATTCGCTTGTGGGCGGGGTTGTGCTGTTCGGGCTGTTGCTGATTGTAGCAGCAAATCGGTATCGGCTGAAGTTGCGCTCCGAAGCGGCGTTGCGCGAAAAGAACGCCGCGCTCGACCACGCTCTGCGTCAAGTCGAGGAGCAAAAACAGCTCGCCGAAGAAGCTGGGCGACTCAAGTCGGAAATTCTCAACATCGTCGCTCACGATTTGCAAACGCCGCTCAGTTCGGTGATTAACTTCGCCTATTTGCTCAACCAAACAGGACGTTTTACGCCGAAGCAATCGGAAATGCTCTCGCGCATCACAAGCATCTCGCAAGCGATGTTGCGCCAAACGGTCAATCTGCTCAACGCGGCGGCAGAGCGTGCAAGCGCCGAAATGCAACGCGAGAAAATTAATCTCACTGCCCTTTTGCGCGACGTAATTTCGGGCTGCGGCGCAGCGAAAAAACAACTCGACGTCCATTTGAACAGCGAGGCAGACTACTGCGTCATCGGCGACGGCGATAAGCTCCGTGAAGCCTTCGAGAACATTCTCTCCAACGCTGTTAAATACAGTCCGAGACAAAAAACAATTCATATTGAGATGAAAAGGCATTCAGAATATGGGAGTCAGAAAAGAGACGGCGCTCCGCTTCCATCTCCTGACTGCTGTATTCTGGTTTCAATTCGTGATGAAGGACAAGGCTTAACGGACGACGACCAGAAAAAGCTATTTGGAAAATTTCAACGACTATCGGCGAAACCGACGGGCGGCGAGAGTTCAACGGGACTTGGGCTTTACATTACGAAGCATATCATCGAACTGCATAGCGGCAGAATTTGGGCGGAATCCGACGGCAAAGGCAAAGGCACGACGTTTTTCGTTGAGCTGCCATTGCACGACTAACACACATTGGTCATTTCAAAAGCCGCGCGTTTCGTTTAGATTTTCCGAAAACACACTTTGTATGTCAAACCATCTTGTTCGCGTCGGCATTGTTGAAGACAACGAATCGTTCCGCGAAGGCATTGGGTATATGATTGAATCGACAGAAGGATTTGCACTCTCCGGCAAATATGAATCGTTGGAATTTGCGCTCGAATTTATGCCCGAAAGCGATGTGATTTTAATGGACATTAATTTGCCGGGCAAATCAGGCATCGAGGGACTTGCAGAGATGAAACAGAAACAGCCGCAGGCGCAAATCGTCATGATGACAGTCTTCGACGACGACGCGCATATTAGCCGCGCGATTATTGCAGGCGCGAGCGGATACATTCTTAAACGCACGCCGCCAGAGCGGTTGATTCAAGCCGTGCGCGATGCGGCGGCGGGCGGCATGCCGATGTCGCCTGCGGTGGCGCGGAAAATCAGCGACCTTTACATTCGCTTTGCGCCCGACGAACAGCCCGATATTCAGCTCACGCCGCGCGAAAAAGAAATTCTCGCCTTGCTCGTCGACGGCTTAAACTTTACGATGATTGCCGAGAAACTTTTCATCAGCTTCGAGACCGTGCGCAATCACTCGCGCAAGATTTACGAGAAACTTCATGTCCATTCCAAATCCGAAGCTGTTGCCAAAGCCCTCAAACACGGCTTGATTTAACGAAAAAAATCTATCCGACCTCGCCCAAATCGCCTTGTAGCAAGTTGAATTAGCGTTGCGAACTTGATATAAACATTTCTCCAATCCGACATTTCAAAATGACACGCATTGGTCATTTCACAGCTGCGTCGCGTTGCCGATGTTGCATTCGGCTTATTGATGCAAGCCAATTACCATCAACAACAACCAAATATTTATTCAAATGACATACATAAAATTTATCACGCTGCTGTTCTTCGTCGTGCTACTGTCGTCGAGCGTTTCGCTTGCGCAGGACAAGAAAAAACAGGCGGCGCAAAAGCAAGACAGCGTCCAGAGCGCGGCGGCAGAGGGAAAGGTCGGCAAAATTCTTTTTTCGCAAGACGTCCTTAAAAAAGAAGCCTCCGACGGCGAAACCTACATCGACGAATACGAACTCGGCAAGCCGCTTTATGCCCGCGTCTTCTACGAGATGCCCGCAGAGCGCAAGGGAGGATTATCGATTCGCTTCACGACGGACGGACAAACCTTCGCCGAAGAGGATATGCGTGAACTCTGGCAAAATTGGGATAGCCGAAATCAAAACGTGGGGTCAGCCGGCGCATCTTACTTTGCCTCCGGCAACAGCGCAGGCATTCGTCTGGTGAGCGAGGAAAAAATTTTGGGTCGCTATGTTTGGGTCAATATGTATTCGCTCGCCGAAGAAGCCTTCCGTATGCACCTCTCGCGCCTCAAAGATAAAATCAAAGTCGGCAAAACTCTTACGGTGAAGGTAGAAGTATTTATGACCGAGCGTTTTGGAAAAAAGGATAAGGATAAAGACGGCGCGGTGTTAGCGACGGGCGACCTGAAAGTCAAAGTAACCAACTATTCCAAAGACCTGACCAATATGGTTTGCCGTTGCGGCGAAGAAGGTATGAAAAACGCCAAATTGGAAAAGGAAATCGGCGACGCCTTAAAGTTCGGCTATAAAGACCACTGCGCCAAAGTGCATCAGGTCGTGATTATGGACCGCGATTGGCAAATTGTTAATGACAAGCGCACCGGCGTCGTTAAAGGGCGGTTCGTCGGCGCAAGCGTCGTCTGGGAAACCAAAGCGGGCGACTATTGGGTGGCGCGACACAATTTTTGGTTTCCCTTCGACGGCGCGAAGTTCGCCGACAAGGGACAGTTAGACAGTTTTATTTTCAATGCACCGACAGCAAAACTTTGTAGCGGCAAGTAAAATGACACCTATTGGTCATTTCACGTGCGCCTTGCATTGACGAATTTTACGGCGAGATGATTGCATAACGCAATGGATCTCGTTCATCAATCAACATCAAATTGTATCGTTATGAAAAACTCAATCATATTTGGTCGCAACATCATCATCGTGTTGAGCGCATTGTTTTTTTTCTCTGTTGCGCAGGCGGCAACGGTAGAAGCGCCTGCCCTCGCAGGATTTACCGTGCCGACATCGTCCGATGTGCTTGCGGCGGTCTCGAAGGACAGACCCAGAAAAAGTAAGGTTAAAGCGCGTCCGCGCCACAGCGCACGCAATCACACCAGCCGAAATTACATGAAGTCCAATCGTCATAAGAGCAGACGCCGATAATTACAGCATGGTTTTAGACGCGCAAAGGCGATGAGAAATACATCGCCTTTTTTTTCACAATTCCGCCGCACTGTTCAATTCGGCTGTTTCAACCGCACGACGATTTGCTTTCAGTAAATCTTTATGATTCCGTAAACTTTTTTTCCTATCTTTGTTCGTCGTTTCCGCCTTAACGCTTAATTCAATGGACGCGCTTTTCACAGGCTTTTTCGGATTACTCGCATTCATCGTCATTTACCGATTTATTCGCTACATCACCACGCCGCTTCTGAAAAAAATCGGATTCTACAACTACTACTCCAAGGCGTTTTTCACGGTGCCAATTTGGAAAAATCGGTTGGAGATGCACATGGGCACGTCGTGGGATTTGTTTCGCTTGGAACGGCTCGACGCCAAAACGCAAATGTTCTACCTTGCCAAAGGCTTAGCGAAGCTTTGCGCCGAAATCGAACAAGGCAAGTTCAGCAAAGAGACGGTCATTTACGGCACCACGTATTATTTCAGCAACGCCACACTCCAACGCTTCGGATTTCGCGTGCGAGAACAATCGCTGTTTGAAAAATTTATGTTCGGACTTAATTACCTCGAACTCTGCTTGCTCTTTAGCATCTCGCGCCGCAAACTTTCCTTTGTCAATACCGACCTTGTCAAAGTCGCCTATTGCCCGTTGGAACGGCTGGTTCAAAACAAAGCCGATTATGAACGATTGGCGCTGCGGATGTCGGGACAGTCGCCCCATCGACTTATCGACGACAACCAAAGCGACGCGCTCGCCGCATAGGTTAGTCGCGTATCCAACTTGTGTTTACTTTCACCACATCGAGTGGTCGTCATTCCGAGCGTTAGCGAGGAATCCATTGAACGCGTGGATGCTTCACGGCGTCCAGAATGACACAAACATAGTTTTGATACACAACCCATAGGTTCAACAGATTCAAGCGACTGGATATGCAAAAGGCAGGGATTTCCTGCCTTTTTTACCGTTGATGTCTCATTCAGACGCCGACCGATTCAGTCTCGTGCATTGAGACTACCACGCCACGCACCACCGCCGCCAATCGAATCGCATCGAAAATGATTTGTTCCGAGCCGCCCGCCTCGCGCACGGATTTTTCATGGCTGTTGACGCAAACCTCGCAGCCATTAACCGCGCTGACCACCAACGAAATCAGCTCGAAAAACATCTTCGGCAGCACAGGACGCGCCATAATCGTCATCTTGATTCCCGCCTGCATTTGCTCGTAGACCTTGTTTTCCGAAAAGTGTCGGAAGCGGTAGAATACATTGTTCGTCGCAAGCAATGATGCAATTGCGTGGACTTCGGCGATTTCCGCGTCGGTCGCGCCATCGCGTTTTGCGGCTTCGGTGAAGGCGTGAATGAGCGGATTGCTGCGTTCATTGACCGCAACTGCCAGCGCAATCAGGTAGGCGTTTTTCTTGCCGCCCAAGCTCGTGCTTTCCAGCGTCATTTTCAGATTGATGCGCAAGTCGCGAATGTATTTATGGTCGCCTTTCACATAAGCGTCCAAACTGCCGAAATGCGTTTCGGCGTTCAAGCCTAAATCAGCAAGCAAATCTTTTCTGGTTTCTTCCATCATTTTTTGAGAGATTTCTGTTTCGCTAAAATTGAAAAGGCGTCCCGCGAAGAACGCCTTTTGAAGTTGTTTTATCAATGATTAGGCTTCGACGAGTGAGCCGCCTTCGACTTTGAGCGTTTTATCGCCTTCTTTCCAGTTGCACGGGCAGAGCTCATCGGTTTGAAGCGCTTGCAAAACACGCAGCGTTTCCTCGATGTTGCGTCCCACATTCAGGCTGTTGACGCTTGCCCATTGAATCGTGCCTTGCGGATCGACGATGAACGTGGCGCGCAGACAAACTTCTTCGTCGCCGGTTAAGATGCCGAGTTCGCGGCTGAGTTTTTTGCCATGGTCGGCAAGCATTGGGAATTTCAGGTCGCGCAGGTCTTGATGGTCTTTACGCCATGCGAGGTGAACGAAGGCAGTGTCGGTGCTGGCGCCGTAGAGAACCGCATCGTTGTCGCGAATATCAGGATAGACTTTGTTGAAACCCGCAATTTCAGTTGGGCAAACAAATGTGAAGTCTTTTGGCCAGAAGAATATCACCATCCACTTGCCGTCTTTTTTGTGGTCTTGCGACGTAATCGTCGCAAATTCTTTGCCTTTTTCGGTGGAGACGACGGCTTCAAGCGAAAATTCCGGAAATTTTTGTCCTACGGTAAGCATAGCTGTTATTGAGTTTATTTAGTTTGATTAGGAATGGTTACTATTACTACGCATTTATAAACGGCGCGATTTCCCAATACGTTGCACGGTTCGGAAAAAAATCAGCCAATTTTTCTGGCGGCGTCAAGTCGCTCGGCAACGTTGTCCCAATTGATGATGGAAAAAATGGCGTTCACGTAGTCGGCGCGTCTATTTTGGTATTTCAGGTAGTAAGCATGTTCCCACACATCAATGACGAGCAACGGAATCGCGCCCCAAACGGTCAGGTCTTGGTGCTTTTCGGTTTGCAGCACCGTTAATTTTTTCGTTAGGGCATGATAAGCTAAAATTCCCCAGCCCGACCCCTCAACGGAAATCGACGCATTGACAAGTTGGGTTTTAAATTTATCGACGCCGCCGAAGTCGCTCGTCAAGGCTTTTTCTAACTCGGCGTTGGGTTTGCCGCTCTTGGCTTGGCTGGTTAGGTTCGTCCAATAAATGGTGTGCAAGATGTGTCCAGAGCCATGAAAGGCGAGTTCGCGTTCCCAATGTTTAACGAGTGCAAAATCGCCCGTGTCGCGGGCTTTCTGCAAATTTTCTTCAGCTTTGTTTGCGCCTGCCACGTAGCTTGCATGGTGCTTGTCGTGATGAAATTCAACGGTCGCTTTATCAATGACAGGCTCAAGCGCATCTTTGGCGTAAGGCAGGTCGGGCAACACATATTTGCCTTTGTCGTCCATGAGTTTATCGGTTTGGTATAGCATAGCAAGGACGGACGGTTTTGCATCAGCGATGGCGGAGAGCATCGGCGTGCCGACAAGCGCTGCCCCAACGGCGCCAAGCGAGGTCTGTTTCAAAAAAACACGGCGAGATGAACGGTTTGACATGTGTTGGACTTATTTTCGTTCTGAAAATTTTAGGCCGAAAAAATTTAGGCTTTAACCACCCCTCGAAAGGAACTTTGGGCAGTTTTCGTTTCCATGTCATTCTATTAACTTAATGCGGCATCAAGACGATGCTATTCCGTTCATTATCGCAGCACTTCAATGACTGGTCACTTCTGGCATCGCTTCTTTCTACTGCTGGCGTTTGTTTGCATGACCGTTTCTATTCCTGCGACATCGGCTCAATCCAACCGTCCTATTGTTCTCGATGGAAAGCAGACATTCTATGCGGTTGGGCTTTACATGGATTTTCTTGAAGATAGAACCAAGTTGCTCACGATTGACAGCATCGCGTCGGAAGCGTATCACGGTCAATTTCAGCGCAGCACATCGGAAGCGATTAACTTCGGCTACTCGTCATCGGCGTATTGGGTGCGATTTACGATTCAATCAACATCGGAGCATGAAGACTCTTGGTATTTGGAATCGAAGAATTACAACATCAAGCGCATTGACGTTTTTATGCGCGACGGGTCAGATTGGCTTGTCAAGTCAGGCGGACTCAGTTTGCCGTTTTCGGAGCGTGTGGTTCAGCATCGGTATTTTCTTTTTCCCATTGTGCTTCAGCCAAACGACCGCAAGACGTTCTATGTTCGATTCGAGAGCGACGGCAACCTGACGATCCCTTTGAAACTTTGGCGCACCGATGCGTTCATCGCCAAAGACCGCAAAGAAATCTATGTGCTTGGACTTTACTTCGGGATTGCCATCGCGCTGATACTCTATAATTTATTTCTTTTCCTAACGCTCCGCGACACGACTTACTTGATTTACGTTCTCTTCAACACGCTTTATGCGTCAGCGATTTTTATTTTTAACGGCTTTGCTTATGAATTTTTCCCGACCGACATCGCCGAGTATTGTTCGCGCCGACTGATTTTCTTCTTGTATCACTTCTCGGTTGTCTTTGCGATTTGGTTTATTCGGTCGTTCTTAGAGACGCCGCGCTATGTGCCGCGCCTCGATAAAGTTTTGCTGACATTGCTTGTGTGTTTTAGTTCAGTCGCGCTCGGTGCGTTTTTTTTGGACTACGGTATTCTTTCGCGCAGCGTGAATTTTTTAACACTTCCAACGGCGCTTGTCGCCCTAACGGTCGGTGTTATTCGCGTCCGTCAAGGCAACCGACCGGCGCGGTATTTTTTAATTGGCTGGACAGTGTATCTCGTCGGCGCAATGCTCTTTCAACTGCACGGCTTTGGCGCTGTGCCAAGCCATTTCATCACGGAGCAGAGCTATCAAATTGGGTCGGCGTTGGAAATGATTTTGCTTTCGCTTGCGCTCGGCGACCGAATCAACTTGCTGCAAAGAGAAAAAGAAGCCGCCGAAGCCGAAGCACTTCAAGCGGAAATTTATCAGCTCAAAAACGTTGAGCTTGCAGGCTCTCTGGCGGAAACGGAACGGCAAAAAAAATTCGCCGAACAGGCGTTGGCGGAAATAGAATTGCAACGACAGATTTCGGAAGAAGCATTGCGCGAATCCGAAATGCAAAAACAGTTCGCCCAAGAGATGAGCGACGCGCTTGCCAAGTCGCTTCAAGCCGCTGAAGTCCAAAAGAACGAAGCAGAACTGCAACGACAAATCGCCCAAGAGATGAGCGCCGCGCTTGCTGAATCGCTCTATAATGTCGAGAATCAAAAAGACGAAATTGAGCGCCAACGCGCCGCTGCCGAACAAGCCAACGCGCTGAAAACTGAACTTTTAGCCATCGCCGCGCACGACCTTAAAAATCCGCTCCAATCCATTCTTGGTTTTGCGTATCTCATTCGTGAAAAGCCTGATGATGTCAATGCTGTTGCCCAACGCGCCGAAACCATTGAACGCTCCTCGAAGCGCATGGTCAAACTCATCAACGATTTGCTCGAAGATGCCGCGCTTCAAGCCGGCAAATTACTCATTCAAAAATCCGCCGTCGATGTCGCCGCGCTGCTCTCGGTTGTCATTGAGCATAACCGCGCCCAAGCCGAGCAAAAATCGCAATGTATTGACGCGCGTCTCGAGCCAAACCTTATCGCCGAACTTGACGCCGACCGTATGCGCGAAGTGTTCGATAATCTCATCAGCAACGCCATCAAATACTCTCCAGCCGGCAAAACCATTTATGTCGGGGCGCAGCAGCATACAGGAATGCGAAGACAAGAAACAGAAACAACCAACACACCTCTGTCTCCAGATTCTTCTATTCTGATTTCTATTCGTGATGAAGGACAAGGCTTAACGGACGACGACCAGAAAAAGCTGTTTGGAAAATTTCAACGCTTGTCGGCTCGACCAACGGGCGGAGAGAGTTCAACGGGACTTGGGCTGTCGATTGTCAAGCAACTGGTGGAACTGCACGGCGGACGGGTGTGGGCAGAAAGCGAGGGGAAAGGCAAAGGCAGCACATTCTTCGTTGAACTGCCGATGCTCCGTCGCTTCATTCAAGATTGAGCTATGCTGAAAGCACCGCTTACACTTGCCGTTGTCGGCGTCGGAAAATTGGGCGAACTACATGCCAAGTTGTTATCGGAACTCGTGCGCGAGCGCAACGATGCGCGCTTCGTTGGTGTGTTCGACATCAACAGCGCTCGCGCCGATGAGATAGCGCGGCGGTTTTCTGTTCAATCGTTTAGCACGCTCGACGACGTTGCGCGCGCCGCGCGGGCGGCGTTTCTCTCAACCACCACGAGTTCGCATTACGAGATTGCAAAATTTCTGTTGTCCAAAGGCGTTCATTTGTTCATTGAAAAACCGATAACGACGACCGTCAGAGAAGCCGATGAACTTATCGCGCTTGAAAAAAACCACGGCGTTAAACTTCAAGTCGGGCATATCGAGCGGTTCAATCCCGCGCTACGTTCAATCGACGGACTACTCGGAACGCCAATGTTTATTGCGGCGGAGCGGCTATCAGGATTTTCAAAGCGCGCAACGGACGTCTCGGTCGTGCTGGACTTGATGATTCACGACATAGATTTAATCCTGTCGTTGGTGCGCTCGCCCGTCACGCACGTCGCCGCGTCGGGCATGTCGGTTTTTTCAAACGAACTGGATATTGCCAATGCGCGGTTGGAGTTTGAAAACGGCGCGGTTGCCACCGTAACGGCAAGCCGCATCAGCCGCACCAAAGTTCGCAAAATGAGGCTGTTTTGCGCCGACCCAAACAGTTACGCCTCGCTGGATTTGACGACGGGGAAAGCAGAAGTGTTCCGACTTGTCGAGAAACCATCGGGACGAAAAAAATCGCTCAAAGAAAAAGCGACTGAAAAAGTTCTCGAACTGTTCGGCGACATTGAGGACGCGCTGAACGGCAAAACCATTGAATACCTTTCGCCCGACTCACCAAAAGTCAACGCGCTGAAATTGGAACAGGACAGTTTTCTCGATGCCGTGCTTTACGATAAGCCGATTCGTGTCTCGTCGCTCGATGGTCGCCGCGCCTTAGACACTGCGGTGCGCATTACCACTGCCATTCAGCGATGAAGTGTTGGCGACCCGGCCGCTGGTGCAAACACGAAAAAGGCGTCTGAACCAAGACGCCTTTTGAAGATTCTATCGCGGGGAACTTCTCTTAGGAGTTGTTCTCCTCGTTGGCGCGCTGCGCCCTGCGTTTGCTGCGAGAACGCTTCAAACGCTCCTCGACGGACTCTTTCGTAAAATAGGTGCGACGGCGGTATTCCTTCAATGTGCCGGAACGCTCGTATTTTTTCTTAAAGCGTTTGAGCATCTTATCAACGGTTTCGCCTTCTGCAATTTGAACGCCTACCAAAAGATTTCACCTCCTTCATTTTGGCTTTTAGAGTTAAAGAAACATAAAAAAAGTCGTTTGCTTCTTCGCCGGTCAGAGATACCGCTCTTGCAAAATACGGCTGTGATGCAGTTCGTGTCCGAGAATCACGCTGGCAAGCGCGCGCACGGTTACGGGACTATCGGAAGCAATGCCTTGACACGCGAGTTTTTCATCGCTCATGTTTGCAAAGAGCAAGATGCTGCTTTTTCTGACCATTTCAAACTCGGCGAGCAAATCTGGCAGCGTCCGCCGTTGGAAAAGCGCATTTTTGACATAGTCGTTTTCATTGAAACCGGGCAAGGGCTGCGTCTCGCCGCGCCCAAATGCCAGTGCTCGATACGCCATCACGCGCTCGGTATCAATGATATGTCCTAACACTTCCTTGACCGTCCATTTTCCGTCAGCGTAAGCATAATCGTGCTTTGCGGGCGGCAACGTTCCCCACAGGGTTAGGACTGCCGACAGCCGCGAGTGAAGTGCTTGCATCACGTCGGGTTCGGTAATCATCTGTAAATAGCCGTGATAGAACGGCGCGATTTCAGACAGGTCGGCTTTTGGAATGGTTCGCATATCGGGGAAGGTCGGTTACTCTTCGGCGGGTTTTCGTTTAGCGGTTTTACGCAAGAGTTTCAACCTCGCTTTTTTGCCCGATTCCACCACCGCGCCGTTAGGGTCGATGCTCACGTTTTCCAGCAATTGTCTTGTGCCGAGCGCACGAAATTCAATAGTAACAGCGTTCATTCCGCTTGCAGTGGTGAGTTTAGTGCGCACAATGCCGACTTCGTTGAGTCCGGCGTGATAGACCGCATCGCCGACGGCGTAAATGCCTTGCGGCGAGTATGTAATGCAGTCATCTTTTTTGAGGTCGTCTAATTTTTTTTCGCGGTCGAGCTGAATTTTCCATTCTTCGACGAGCTGAACTTGGGAGCAGTTATCGCAGCGCAGCCAGTATTTGCGCTCAGTCTCAACGGGTTCATCTTCTTCGCGCGGGCGGTCGCTGGGCTGCCATTCGCCGACGAAGGTTTGGGGCTGAACCGTGCCGCAGGTCTCGCAAAAAACGCCTTTGATTTTACCGGCTAAAATCAATTCGCGCTTGCTAATCGATTGGCCATTAGGGGCGGATACATGTTCCAGCACCACCGCACCTTTGGTTTTGGCGTTCACGGACTTTCCGTTGAGGCTTTTTTTAGCCTCTTTCGCCGCGCCGACAAGGCTGACAACTTTGGCGGCGACTTTTTTCGCTGCGCTTTTTGCTCTTGCGGCTTTCGCCCTTGTTGTTTTTTTTATCTTCTCTGCCAAGCGATGTTCTCCTTCCGTGAAAGCGCTCGAATGTAAATACTCCACTTCAATTTGTCAACTCGTGTTCAAACACAGTTTTTTGTGTTTTACGAGGTAATCGCCGCAATTAAATCGGACTTGGTGATAATTTGAAATTCGTGTTCAGGCAGTTCAACCAGCACGGCATTATCGCGCGAGAGTTCGTCCGAGAGCGTCGTGAGCGTTGTGCCGGAGGAGACAATCGGGAACGGTTTTTCCATATAGCCAATCACCTTGTTGTGCTGCGCGTTGTCTTCGCCGAGCAAAATCGAGAGAATTTTATTTTCACTGATGCTGCCGATTTCCGCACCGTCCGAGAGAATCGGCACTTGCGAGACTTCGTTTTTCTTCATCATCTCGAATGCTTCGGAGAGCGGCGTTTCAGGCGTCGCAAAAATTAGCTGTCGTTGTCTCTTCGACGCAACGATGTCGGCGGCAGTGAGCTTTGATTTTTGCTTATCAAACGACTGCGCGAAGTTATTTTCCTTCATCCAAATGTCGTTATACATTTTGCTCACATAGCGCGCGCCCGTGTCGGTAATCATCGCAACAATGAGTGCGTTCTCGTCCAAGCGTTTGGCGTATTGCAAGGCGGCGTGCAGTGTCGCGCCCGATGAGCCGCCGCCGAAAATGCCCTCGAGCCGCGAGAGTTCTCGCCCTGTGTGAAACGCCTCGCCGTCGGCGACTGTTACCACATCGTCAATGATGCTAAAATCGACCGTCTTTGGAATTTTGCTGCCGCCCATGCCTTCAAGTTTGTAGAGCCCTAATTCGGCGGGCATTTTGCCGCTTCGAAAATATTCGGCGTAGGCTGAGCCAACCGGGTCTGTGCCGATAATTTTTATTGCAGGATTTTTCGACTTCAAATATCGACCGATGCCAGTAATCGTGCCGCCCGTGCCGATGGCCGTAAAGACATGTGTTACACGCCCGTTGGTTTGTTCCCAAATTTCAGGCCCAGTGGTCTCGACATGAATTTGCGGATTGGCGTCGTTGGTAAATTGGTTTGGGTAGTAGGAATTCGGAATCGTTTTGGCAAGGTGTTCGGCGACACTGTAGCAACTGCGCGGGTCTTCGGGCTTGACAGCGGTCGGCGTAATGACCACTTCTGACCCTAAGGCGCGAAGCAAATCGATTTTTTCCTGCGAGACTTTATCGGGCATCACCATAATCGATTTGTAGCCTTTGACCGTTGCGACGAGCGCGAGTCCGATGCCCGTGTTTCCCGCCGTCCACTCGATAATCGTGCCACCGGGTTTAATGAGTCCCTTGCGCTCCGCGTCTTCAATCATGCTAAGCGCGATGCGGTCTTTGATGCTGCCGCCCGGATTCATAAACTCCAACTTGGCCAGCACGATAGGCTTTACTGATTTAGCGATTCGATTGAGCCGCACCATCGGCGTCTGTCCAATGGTATCGAGAATACTGTTGTGCCACATGGCGGTCTTCGGAAAAACGGTTTGGAAATGTGTCGTTCATTTTTCAGGCGGGAAGTTAAACATTGTCAGTTCATTTGCAAACGTGCGTTTGATGTTTCGGCACGTGCGACGTCGCCGCTCATCGTGTGATTCATCGCACAGTGTCGGCAACTCGCCTTAAACCCTTCTGCGAGGCGCAGAGTCATACAGGCGTCAATTACGACACACACCATCAATTAACTAACACACACGATTATGAAGACGACTTTTGTTTCACTTGCATTTGCCGCATTGGTTTTCACCATCGGCTCGCCAAGCGCTTTGGCGCAAGACAGTTCCCGAATCCGCAAAGAAGTTCAAGAGCTTCGGGAAGAAAAGCAAGAACGCCGTGAAGAGCGACGCGAACTCAGAGACGCGAGAGCTGACCGGCGCGACGCGCAACGCGACGTCAATCAAGAAAAGAGAGACCTGCGCGACGCCGTCCAGTCGGGCGATAAAGACGCGATTAAAGAGGCTCGACAAGACCTGCGCGACGCCAAACGAGAGCGCAACGATGCCAACCGCGATGTCCGCGCCGAGCGACGCGATGTGCGCAAAGAAACCCGTGATGTGCGCAAAGACCGCCGTGATGTCAAGCGCGCTGTCCGCAAATCCCAAATGCAACCGTAACTCGCGGCGCTCCGACAGTTGAAACAACGGCTGGCGACCGTCGTCAGCCGTTTTTATCTCGTTGCTGTAAGCCGAGCCGTTCTTTGAAGCTATCCCAACGTCGATTGATAGACGGAGCGCCTTCGACCAAAATTTCCGACCGACTGAAATCCCTTGTTAAGACGCGCTGTTTGAGTTCATCGAGATGCGCTTCAGTTTCACGCTGCATTGTTGCAGTGAGCGATTTTGCGCCGACAAAACTTTCCTGCGTTACGCGCATTGGCGGTTTGAACGATAAAAAAAGGTTAGGTTTTTGTTCCTCAATGTAATCGATGCGCGAGACCATTGAGCAGACATAAACGGCGGGCAATTTTTCTAAGACGCGCTCGACGATTTTCGCTGCACCGTTAAAAAAAACAATCGGGCGTTTATCGACGTGTTCAATTACACCCTGCGGAAAAATCCAAAGCGCGTTTTGCCTCGATGAGGGTTCGGTGAGTTTTTCGACCGCATAGTTGATGGTCTCCATCGCCTCGCGCGGATTTTCACGCACCAGCGAGAATGCACCGAGCCGCGTAAAAAATTGATACCGCACCAGTTGTTTATACTCAATGATGATGTAGAGATTTTGGTTGAAGTATGTCTCGGTGCAGAGCTGTGTCCAGAAGCCGTCCCACCAATACGCATGGTTGCAATAAAACACAATGGGAATGGACGAGTCCATCGGTTTCAACGATGCTGTTCCAAACACGCGGACGGCATCGAAAAATTTTTGGAACTGCCGTCGTGAATACCAACTAAACCAAGCCGTGTAAAGCGGGCTTCGGCGAACTTTCAGCATCGTTTTTTTGTAATGGTGTATGAAGTCGTTTCACGCATTTTCTTGCAAACCACTATGAACCATATCACCGCAGAGCAAGCTGCCTTGACAATCGCGCAGAACTCGAACATTGTCGTTTTGGACGTGCGCACTG
>Ga0272446_1001330_pt1 | contig 36068 bp, 28 predicted proteins | sample YNPCB0061_FD_194587 | JGI IMG/M metagenome (GOLD analysis project Ga0272446, IMG submission 194587) | Hot spring microbial mat communities from Yellowstone National Park, WY, United States - YNP-CB-006-1 | ecosystem: Environmental > Aquatic > Thermal springs > Hot (42-90C) > Sediment | place...
TGGTTAAAGGGCTTTGGCGATTGCTCATGCTAACCGGTTTGGGTGTGGCCCTGGTTGGAACTGTTCGTTCTCCCATTTGGGTGATTCGTCGCCCAGATCAAGTTGAGGTGAAAGGCAGTCGCTATATTCAAGCCGAGGCCGTGCGATCGCTGCTACCCATTGCTTACCCCCAGTCACTCTGGCAAGTTGAACCACAGGCGATCGCCAATCAAGTGAAAGCAAAACTTCCCGTTCAGGCAATCACCGTCAGTCGGCAGCTCTTTCCACCGGGGCTAACCGTACAACTAGCAGAGCCTGATTTTGTTGCATTAGCGGTTCCAATCGGAAACAACACAATAGAAAACTCGGGGTTATTAGACGAAGCTGGAAACTGGGTCGCTCTAGCAAAGTACACCGTCATTGATCCCAACTTTAAGCAACCCAAACTCAAGATTATTGGTAATCCAGAGCAATATCGTCCCTATTGGCCCAAACTCTATCAAGCCTGCCGCACTAGCCCAATCAAAATTATCGAAATTCACTGGAGTGATCCCAATAATCTCTTGCTCCAGACCGAGCTAGGCAGCGTTCGGATTGGAGCCTACAGTCCCACTCAGTTTCAGCAGCAACTAGTCCTCTTGAGTAAGATGAAGCTTCTACCAGAGCAATTGAAACAGGAGCAAATTGGAGTAATTGACATTAGCGACCCTGAGAATCCAACGATTCAAGCCGCTAAACCTAAAAACCTCGTAAAATCTGAGCCAGAATCATCTAAAAAAGAAGGCAGTTATGATTAATCCAGTGGCGGCGAGTTTGTGTCGTTACGTGTATCTAGCCCAAGCTTTTGCCATATTTGCCGTTATTATTAGTTTTTTCAAAATACTTTTTATATAATTCAGCAGCATAATCTAATCGGTCTTAAACAAGAGTTTAGGGATTGAAAGTAACCAAATTCGCTGATTTGACGTTTATTGGCCAGGTGGTCGCTACTCCAATGACACTTGAAAACAACACTGAACATAACGCCTTCAACGGTTCTTCCACAGACGCTCCTTCAAACTTTGCCAACGCAGCGGATACTGTAAATCCTTACACCAACTCTGGAATACACTTGAGTCAACCCTTACAACCCAATAGTATGGCTGGAGAAGAGCTAAAGCGTGGTGAAATTGTGCCCAGCAGTGTGGCGAGAATTAAAGTGATCGGCGTCGGTGGCGGTGGCGGTAATGCAGTGAACCGTATGATTGCCAGTAACCTCTCTGGAGTAGAGTTTTGGACGATTAATACCGATGCCCAGGCGTTGGCTCAGGCATCGGCTCCAAATCGCTTGCAGATGGGTCAAAAGCTAACCCGGGGGCTAGGCGCTGGGGGTAATCCAGCAATTGGGCAAAAGGCGGCTGAAGAATCGCGAGATGAGATTGCGGCAGCTCTTGATGGAGCCGATCTTGTCTTTATCACGGCGGGAATGGGCGGTGGCACCGGTACAGGCGCAGCCCCGGTGGTCGCGGAGGTCGCGAAGGAAATAGGTGCGCTCACGGTTGGGGTTGTGACACGTCCATTTACGTTTGAGGGCAGACGGCGGACGCAGCAAGCGGAAGAGGGTATAGCCGCACTACAGACCAGTGTTGATACGCTCATCGTGATTCCCAATGACCGGTTGCTTTCGGTGATTTCTGAACAAACCCCTGTACAGGAAGCTTTTCGCACAGCAGATGATATTTTGCGTCAGGGGGTGCAGGGCATCTCGGATATCATCACCATCCCAGGTTTGGTGAATGTAGACTTTGCCGATGTCAGGGCCGTCATGGCTGATGCTGGCTCCGCTCTGATGGGAATTGGCATTGGGTCTGGTAAATCACGGGCACGGGAAGCCGCGTTAGCCTCAATTTCATCGCCGCTGTTGGAGTCTTCAATTGATGGAGCGCGCGGTGTCGTTTTTAACATCACAGGCGGGTCAGATCTGACCCTACATGAGGTAAACGCCGCTGCGGAAATCATCTACGAAGTGGTTGATCCCAATGCCAATATTATTTTTGGGGCTGTCATTGACGATCGCCTCCAGGGAGAAATTCGCATTACAGTCATTGCCACTGGTTTTACAGGCGATGCTTTATCCTCCCCTACGTCGATTGGGGTGCATCGGCCTGTAAGTGTGCCACCGGTCAGCACTCCGCCCGCACCCACACCGACAACGCCGACGATGGATCCTCGCACTGGTAGACCCATGGGTCTAGATATTCCAGAGTTTCTCCAGCGTCGCCGCAACCCACGTTAGGCATCTATCGCGAGATAGCGTCCAGAAATTAAAACCATCCACTCGCTGATCAACCTTCAATTCGTCCACTAGCAAAAGGTTATCCTTGCCAATAGATTGAGCAAACCCATGGATGGCACTGCACATGAAGGGCATCGGATTGGACAAGCTTAAATATATCTTTGGTCAGAAAGCTGAGCTTGCATGATTCATGACGATTTCAGAAAATTGCTGGAAGACTTGCCAAGAAGCCAATCTAGCGGTTTGCCTAAAAATAGTCTGTATTTTGAGGAGTCTGTGTTTTGAGGTGTTTTTGCCATCAAAGTTTCAGCGGTTGGTGAGTCATCCAGGTTAGGGCAAAACCCAGTGCTCAACCAGCAATGCCAGGTAGACTCTCTGACTCGCCGTCGCCATAAAAACGCCATAAGAAACATAGCGATAGCCTTAGCATGAAAAAGCAGGGCTAAATAATAACCCTGCAATTTACTTTTATTCGCATCTAGTAGGGGTTATGGGGCTTAACTGTGGATTATCCCATCTTCTAGGTAGGTAATTCGATCAGCCACATCTACTAGACGGGGATCATGGGTCACAATCAATACAGTGCGTCCGGCATTTTTGGCTAATTGGCGTAATAGCTCGGTCACGGCATGCCCACTTTGAGAATCTAGAGATGCGGTCGGTTCATCGGCCATGATGATCTGGGGATCGCCAGCCAAAGCGCGGGCGATCGCCACTCGTTGCTTTTGCCCACCAGAGAGATCCTTGGGTAGATAGTGCATACGGTCCGCTAAACCCACCTGCTCCAGTAACTCAATCGCTGTCCGGCGACGAGCCTGTAGCCCTCGCAAGCCTTTGACCTTCAAGGCTACTTCCACATTTTCAGCGGCGGTCAAAGCCGGAAAAAGATTAAACCCCTGGAAGATAAAGCCAACATTTTTAAGCCGAAACTTCGCTAGTTGGCTACGGGTCATCCCAGTAATCTCTTGCCCCAGCAGGAAAACTTTCCCTGCTGTCGGGGTTAAGATGCCTCCCAGAATAGAGAGCAAGGTGGTCTTGCCTGACCCAGAAGGCCCCATCAGCAGTTGCACATCTCCTCTTTGAATTTCTAGATTAATCCCCTGCAGTACCGCATAGGGAACTGCCCCAGAGTCGTACACCATTTCTACACCACTCGCAACAACCGCCATTGAGTCACGAAAACCAGAAATCAGCGGGGTAGAAGCAGCGTAAGAACTGTTAAAAATTGATTGAGTGGGTCTTGTTTGAGAAAGTGTCATTCTTTGTTTATCAGGCGAGGCATTGTTAGGTTGATGGCGTGAGGAGTTAAAAAATCGAAGCTAGAGAGGAGTAAACCGGTACCTACTTACAACATAAGTCTATCTATCACCATTCATTCCCCCACATCCGTATATCCGTATATATGACCTCAACAGATGATTGGTTGGTTCAGGATTGGAGGATCATCCTTTATATAGTTTAATGGAGGACTTTTATGACGGCCCTCGGCTCTTTTGATGGGTTTGTGATTGCTCGTTAAGCTTTGAAAACAATTGCAGGGTCTACATGGGTGACTTTTTGAATAGCAAACAGGGCTGAACCAACACACATCACTATCGTGATGCCTAAAATGCCTCCAGCGATCGCCGGAGTGATTAAAATCAAGATTCCCTTAGTTGCCATCGTCCAGGAGCCTAGCCCCAAACACAACACCATACTGGGAAGATAACCAAGAACTGCCATCCAAAGTGCTTGCTCCGTAATTACACGGTAGATTACCCAATCTGACGCGCCCATCGCCTTTAAAGTTCCGAATTCTCTCAGGTGATCCGATACGGAAGCGTAGAGAATTTGACTCACGACAACGACCCCAACAATAAACCCAACGGCAGCCCCTAATCCCAAAACAAAACCAACCCCTGTCCGCCTTAGCCAAAAGCTGCGGGTAATTTCTGCCATTTCTGCATTGGTCACAACCCGAGTATCCGGTAGGGCGGCTTCAATCTGTCGGCGTAACTGCTCTAGGTTCTGATCAGGCTTTGCTTTCAGCAGAACAAAGCTGATCGGATCGGCCAGGGAAATCGGCTCAGGAGCCTTGGGAGGAGTGTTCGAGGTGGAGTTTTGGTTGTAGAGGTCTTCTAAGGCTGTGAGGCATTCGGTGACCCCCTCTCGAATGCGGCAGCGAATCGTTGTGCCCGTTTTGGTGTAGGCACTGGCTGTTTCCAGAGAGGTAAATAAAATGGCTCCAGAGACAATCGAGCTAGTGTTCTTGGTAATGCCTACGAGGATAGCCGGTAAACTGCCAACCAGCCCGCGATCGCCAATTTCGCGGAGTTCCAGGGTATTGAGATTGGCTTGATCGGCAATAAAGGTATAGGGCGTTTTTAGAGCCTGAACATCCCCCGCCACCAGTTGCCATTGGGTAAAAAAGGCTCCCCCCGGTTGAAACCCATAGACCCTGGCGACGGTGGTTTGACCCTTCGGAGTTTGCCACAACACCTGGCGAATGGCGAGCGGATCTGCATACGCGACCCCTTCAATCTCCCGCACTTGTAGCAGCCGTTGCAGAGGAATGGGAGGACTGACTTCTAGTTGCTGCATACGTTTAGAACCGATCCAAAGATCGGCCCCTGACTGGTCAATCAACTGCCCTGTAGAGTGAACGAAGCCATTTAATATTCCTGTTTGAATGGTGACCAGGCTAACTGCAAACATGATCCCAGCTTGGGCCACTAAAAACCGCGGAATGTCTTCAAATAAATTTTTGCGGGCGATAGAAGCCATTGGGTTTGTCCTGCACTGCCTTTATCTTACGGGTTTACTCTGAATCTACTCAGGATCCGATTGATCTCCAGGACGATAAGTCTGGTTCTAGAGTGCCCATTTAAGGCTAGCTACCCATCGCACCGCGAGTCACCCCAATCTGGTTTTGCAGTTTCAACTCTCGCCATAGCTGAGTGCCAGTGATTTTGCCCTGTAAGAGCTGTTGATAACAGTGCATTGTTTGTTGCACCTGGGCGGGTGTTTCATTGACAAACTCTAACCGCAGATAGCGCACTCCTGCTTCAACCAGTTGGTGCAGGTACTCAGCGCCCGTTTGGGCAATGCCGTTAAACACCGTATTCCGACAACCGGCATCGGCCTGAAGAATGTGTGCCACCCCGGCGCGATCGCGCAGTTGCACCTGATGCTGTTCACAGGGCCGACCGCAGTTGGTGAAATCGCTACCCTCTGAGAGAAAGGCACAGAAAACGCAATGCTCCATATGAAACATGGGCATGTGTTGATGAATCGTCACCTCTAACCAGTCTGTCGGGGTGTGCGCCAGTAAGTCTTTGAGCTGGTGAATATTCAGATCATAGGAAGCGGTTAACCGTTCCAGGCCAAACTGCTGCTTAAAATAACCGGCAGTTAGAGCGTTAGTGATATTCAACGAAAAGTCGCCGATGCAGCGATCAGCCACAAAAAAAGCGAGATGGTCATAATTTCTGACTAGATAGCCATCGGCTTGGCAGGCCCGCACTTGCTCCAAAATCCAGGTTTCGCCCGGTTTGCTGATCCGAGGTGGAGCCACCCACAGGGTGACGGTAGGATCAGCCTGACGCACCTGTTGTACCGCCAGCTTGTATCGTCGGGGGTCTTCTAACTCACAGTAGAGGGTACGACAACCTGCTGCGATCGCGACCGCCAACTGCTCCAGGTTGCGTACCAGCACGACCAATTCGGGTTGAATGTTGGGTACAGCGAGAGGCAAGTCAGGTAAAAGATCGCGATAGTTCACATTGTCTCGGAGTTGCCAGGAAGATGGCTGGGCCAGTAACTGCTCTAAACCAGTGACGAGTGCGCGCCGCATCCGATTGAGTTCGCTCACTGGCAACAAGCTTTCTCCCTGGAGTCGATTCACTAACGTCCCCAGCCGAAAAGGGGTATTTCCCAGTCGGCCAAACTGGGCTTGCAGAGTGGCTGTGGTCAGGGGCCGCTGCTGGGCGGCAATCAGGGGCATCTCTGACTCGACTGTAAAGGAATGGCCCTCTGGAGTCAGGGCGATCGCCCCCATCGGGGTTCCCACTTTACCCCAGACCTCGATGGTGATCGGTCGTTGAAACCGGGGAGTCTCGCCAGCATAGGTCTGGCGCAGTTGCCGCTCCAATTCGGGATCGCTGGTTTTCCAGAGGCGATCACCGACCTGTATCAGCCGCCCATCAATAATGCCTCGACCAAAGGTTAATCGTGTGGCATTGCCCTGTTGCTCCACCTGATAGACACGTCCGCCCTGCTCCTTGCCGTTGGAGAACTTCGCCTCAAAGACAATTCCATCCCCTGGTTTAATCGGTGCCTGGGCCTGTACCGTGACGCGATCGCCCTGAACCCGTGAAACCTGCCCCAAATACACCCCCCGTTTTTTGGCAAAGCGAGCATGCACCAGGGCCTGATTGTCAATACCGCCAAACCAGCCCGTGTGTAGCCCCCGCGAAAATGCCATCTCAAGCTGGTAATGGGCCTCTGAGCTGTGAAGAAAGGCGATATTCGCAGACGCAAGCTCATTCCCTTCTGCAGGGCTTAGCCCTAGCAATTGATCCAGTGCCTGCCGATAAACCCGCGTTACATTCGCGACATATTCGGGTGCTTTTAGCCTGCCTTCAATTTTGAGGCAATGAACTCCTGTGGCTAAGATTTCGGAGAGCAGGGGCAACCCAGCCAGATCCTGAGGACTCAGCAGATAGTGGCGATCGCCCAGATCCACCCGCTTTCCATCGGCAATCAGGTCATAGGTCATGCGACAGGCTTGGGCACATTCGCCCCGATTGGCTGATCGCCCTCCCAGGGATTCACTAGTGAGGCACTGCCCGGAATAGGCGACACAGAGGGCCCCATGGACAAATACCTCCAGGGGCAAAGAAGATCCGCGATCGCCCAACTGCCGCTGAATTTGTTGAATCTCCTTAAGAGAGCATTCCCGCGCCAAAACCACAAGCTGACAGCCCAAATTTTTGGCAAACTCTACCCCGGCTGCACTGGTGATTGTCATCTGGGTAGAGGCATGAATTGGGAAATCAGGCGACAAATGGCGTATCAACCGACAAAGACCAACATCCTGCACAATCGCAGCATCTACCCCAGCAGCGATCAAACAGCGCAAATACGCCTCTACCTCGGCTAACTCCGCCTGAAAGATTAGAGTATTCAGCGTGACATACCCCTTGACTCCTCGGCCATGTAGCCATGACATCAGTTTGGGTAAATCTGCCTGGGTAAAGTTTTCCGCCCGCATCCGCGCATTGAAGCGCTCTAGCCCAAAGTAGATGGCATCCGCACCATTCTCAACTGCTGCCCGGGCGCATTCCCAACTGCCTGCTGGCGCTAATAACTCTGGTAGACGCAATGGATGACCCGGCGTCGTGTCGGTTGAGGCAGCAGCGGTCATAGTAGCAGGTGACTCCATCCTTGACATTCTTTCTCGACTGTAGCCATTATTTCACTCCAGAAAAGCCACCCAGCCCTTAAAATTTGGGGTAGAGCGATTAATGTTCAACATTTCTCCTGACCGCGATTTGATTGCGATCGCATTTCTCCTTTATTATGCCGATCCTATTTCCCCTTGACCTCGCGTTCCAATTTACTTCGCCTGGCCCTACCCTATTTGAGCGGGGCCCTTTGGCGATTCGCTGGTATGGGGTGCTGATTGCCTCTGCTGTTCTAATAGGGGTAAATCTCTCACAGTTTTTGGCAACGCGGCGTAAAGTGAATCCCGACTTGATCAGTGACCTGGCGATCTGGCTAGTGATTGCGGCCATTCCCGCTGCCAGACTCTATTATGTGGCATTTGAATGGGAGCGCTATGCTCAACAACCTGGAGAAATTTTCGCCATCTGGCATGGAGGCATTGCGATTCACGGGGCAATTTTGGGTGGGCTAGTGGCCACCGTGATCTTCGCCCGCTGGCGGCAAATTTCATTCTGGCAGTTAGCAGATCTGGTTGCGCCCTCGCTGATTTTGGGGCAGGCGATTGGGCGCTGGGGCAATTTCTTTAACTCAGAAGCCTTTGGTGCCCCGACCGATTTACCCTGGCGGTTATTGATTCCATCGGGCAATCGCCCTCCGGGTTATGAGGCGATCGCCTATTACCACCCTACATTTCTCTATGAGTCGCTTTGGAACTTGGCTGTCTTTGCCCTATTGATTTTTCTTTTCTTTCGTGATCAAAAAGGCAAACCTCGGCTAAAAACAGGCACCTTGTTTTTAACCTACCTGATTGCCTATGGCTGTGGCCGCTTTTGGATTGAGGGCCTCCGCATGGACAGCTTGATGCTGGGGCCTCTGCGCATAGCCCAGGTTGTTAGTCTGGTGCAAATTGGTTTGGGTGTTTTGGGCCTCTTGTGGTTATATCAGTGGCAACGTGGCCTCCCCGATATCGTCAAGCTGGACAGTCCCCCAACAAACCCAGAAAGTTCTCAAAAGAACCGCTAAGATTAAAGTCCAATGTTATGCCTGCCAGACGAGTGCCTAGTTGGGAATGGCAAACAGACCGCTGTTTCTAACGGAGTAGCCTAGCTAGCTGGCAAATGTAGCGATCGACAATTTTTATTGGACAGGGAAAAGGAAATTCAGGATGCCCCAGTGGAAGGTATCAACCGAGTTTAGTTTTGAGGCCGCCCACTTTATTCGTGATTATGATGGCCCCTGTGGACGGATGCATGGGCATAGTTACCGGGTGCGCGTGGAAGCCTCCGCCGCTCAACTCTACGCCTCTGAGTTTTGTCCCCATCCTGTGATGGTGGCTGATTTTCGCACCCTGCGTTGGGCCAAGCGGGATGTGTTGAAGGGGGGGTTAGATCATTGCGTGCTAAATGAGGTTTTGCCAGAGGGGTATGAAACCACGGCAGAAATGATTGCGCAATATATTTACGACAAAACCAAAAAGCAATTGCCCGATGGGGTAAGGCTTAAGGTCAGTGTTTCTGAAACCGCGAACTCCTGGGCTGAATATGAAGATGATTGAGCCGATGTCAGATTTTACAGACCGTCAAACTAGAGGGGCGATCGCCCAAGTTCCTGAAAGGGCTTTACTACCTGTTGTAGAAACCTTTCATTCAATTCAGGGAGAGGGGCTGTGGGTAGGATGCAGCGCCTTTTTTATTCGCTTGGCAGGCTGCGATGTCGGTTGTCCCTGGTGCGACACAAAGCATTCCTGGGATGGGCAACGTTATCCCCAACGGGCGATCGCTGATTTGGTAGCAGAAGCCGTTGCCTGTCATCCCGCCTTTGTTGTGGTGACAGGGGGAGAACCCCTGCTGCATGACCTGACCCACCTCACTCAATCGCTGCATAACGCTGACTTGCGACTGCACTTAGAAACCGCCGGTGCCCATCCCTTTAGTGGTCAGTTCGATTGGGTGACGCTCTCCCCAAAGCAGTTTAAGCCCCCTCATCCTGAGCTTTACAGCCAGGCCAACGAGCTGAAAGTGGTGATTCAGACGGCTACCGATTTTGAGTGGGCCGAACAGCAGGCTCAGCGGGTGAATCCCTCCGTGGTGAAATTACTCCAACCAGAATGGACAACCCCTGACAGCCTCAAGTTAGTTTACGCCTATGTGCGCCAGCACCCCCAATGGCGGATTAGTCTGCAAACCCACAAGTTCATGCACGTGCGTTAGTCATCACCGTTAACTAAAGACCTGCGTCGCTTCCTGACGGATTTTACGAGCTGCTTGGCCAGCGGCAGAATCTGTGAATGATGGAGTTTGTTCAAAAAATGGCTGCTTTTGTTACCAGAGCTATGAAAACGCCCTGACATAGGCTAATAATGATTATTAGGAAATATTCATGATCCTTTAAAGTTGGGGGAATGTTGGTATGGACATTGACTTCCGCATTGCAATTGTCTTGTTGCCGATTATTGCTGCTGCCAGTTGGGCTGTCTACAACATTGGGCAAGCGGCTTTGACGCAGGTGCGCAACTTCATGGCAAAAGAGTGAGCTGATTATCAACCCGTCTTTTCATCAGCCGATCGCTCCCTTGGAGTGGTCGGCTTTACTCTTTCTCTGTGATTGTTTCTACCGTTGGCCCCTACTGAGTGAGGTTTCTGATTGATAGTTCCCCTGCTCAACATAACGTTTGAGCTCCCAGGTCATGCGCCGCATGCCCTCTTGTTCATCCCGACGAATTAAAGGAAAAATGACCCGGGTTAAGAAGCCAGAGAAGATTTCTCGTTGAATGTAGTAGGTGCGATCGCCGCCCAGGTCTTGTAGCTCAAACGCTTGCACCACCTTTAAGCCCGGTATGGTTGTGACCCATTGCAAATAGCGCCCCGGCTCAACCCGTGTGATCAGCGGCGAAAATTCTGTATCCTCCTCACCGGCAATCCGACGGGTGGCCAGAAGAACTCTGGCTCCAGGTTGCAGGGGCTGGCGCGGATCACAGTCGTAAAGATAAGTATTCCAATATTTCCAGGTATCTTTTCGCACAAGGGCTTGCCAGACTTGCTGTTTCGGTGCGTTAATTTCAATTTCAGCGTAAAGACTGGGCATAAAAGATTAAAGAGATAGTAAATAGCGGCCCAACCGGTCAGACAAGCTGTAATTGGTGTGGCTTAGTACAGTTGTGGGTCTATGATTCCCTTAAGCTAAACCTCGTCCAAGTTCAGATCAAAAGCTTTTCCTGTGGAAATTCTCTGGGGCTTGAGCTGACTTGGGTTAGGATGCTGTGTTGCCGTTTCCTCTTCATTCATCCCATTTCAACTAAATCCATCCCACTTCGACTGCAAAAGACGCCATGACTGACCTGACCCCCAACTCCAGCTTTAGTTTGACCATCCGCTTTCAACTGCCTAACCGTCCAGGGATGCTTGCTACAGTGACCCAGGCCATTTCAACTTTGGGGGGTAATCTGGGGCAGATTGATTTGATTGAGCAAACGCGCCAGATTTCAGTGCGGGATATCACCGTTGATGCAGCGAGTACGGATCACGCCGAAACCATTGTAGAAGCAGTTAAGGGGCTGTCTGACATTAAGGTGATTAACGTTTATGATCGCACGTTCACGCTTCATCGAGGTGGCAAGATCTCTGTTGAGAGCCGTATTCCTCTGCGGGGACAGGCGGATTTGGCTATGGCTTACACTCCTGGAGTTGGCCGCATTTGTAGCGCGATCGCCCAAAACCCAGAACTGGTTTATACACTCACCATTAAACAAAATACCGTCGCGATCGTCACGGATGGCAGTGCTGTCCTGGGTTTGGGGAATCTAGGCCCTGAAGCGGCTTTGCCCGTGATGGAAGGGAAAGCAATGCTGTTTAAGGAGTTTGGCAAACTTGATGCCTTTCCGATTTGTCTGGCTACCCAGAATACTGATGAAATTGTGGAAACAGTGAAGCGCATCGCCCCTGTCTTTGGGGGGGTGAATTTAGAGGATATTGCCGCGCCCCGCTGCTTTGAAATTGAAGCGAGACTGCAACGAGAACTGGATATTCCCGTGTTTCATGATGACCAGCATGGAACAGCCATCGTTTCCCTGGCAGCGTTGATGAATGCCCTCAAGCTGGTGAATAAGACCCTCGAGCGGGTCACGATTGTGATTAATGGAGCCGGGGCGGCGGGGGTTGCGATCGCCCGGCTCTTGCAAAAAGCAGGAGCCAACCAAATTTTGATGTGCGATTCTCGCGGCATTCTCTCGACCCAGCGCTCTGACCTAAACGAGCAAAAGCAAGCTTTTGCCGTTGAAAAAAGTGGCTCCTTGGCCGACGCGCTGGTAGGGGCCGACGTGTTTCTAGGGGTGAGTGCGCCAGGGGTACTTACTCCTGAAATGGTGCGCGCGATGGCGACTGACCGGATTGTTTTTGCCATGGCAAATCCGATTCCTGAAATTCAACCGGAACTGGTCACCCAGGATGTGGCTGTTATGGCTACGGGAAGAAGCGATTATCCAAACCAGATTAATAACGTACTGGCCTTTCCTGGCATGTTTCGAGGTGCCCTCGACTGTCGCGCCGCTACATTTACGACGCGGATGTTTTTAGAAGCCGCTGAGGCGATCGCCTCCTTAGTCAAGCCAGCTGAACTGACCCCGGAATTTGTCATTCCCTCTGTGTTTGATGACCGGGTTGCACCCACGGTCGCCGCCGCCGTGCAACATGCCGCACGGCAGGATGGAGTTGCGCGGGCTTAGAAACGGGAATTAAATAACCTCGAATACGGTTGCGGCCCCCGCCGTGGCAAAGCAGCAAAATCGAGTCTGCTAGGGGATGGCGTGCTGTTCCAGAGGTGTTCTACCAGTAGCGAATCAAGTTACAGGCAAACTCGCTGGTATCATGACTGGTGCCAATCTGGATGTAGTCGATATTATCGGTCAAGTACCCCCACTTGCCGCATCTTTTCCTGCTCGAGGGCTGTTTCATCGTCCAGTTCTGCTATCCCCAACGCCAGGGTTTGATGATGGTATCCGAATAACTGGCGGATATAAGCTGGCTTGCCGTATCCCAGGTTGATCACTGCGATCGCGGCATAGCGACGACGATCCTGCTCAGATAACGATTGATAGGATCTGATTGCCTGACAAAACGACTGAACCCCCTGATACTTCGTGCTCATGGCTGGCGACGAAAGTCGCGCCACCACTAAAGTCCACCGCCGCAGACTCGGTCTATCCAGGGGTTCGTCACCTGCGAAGGCAGGTTTTGGTTGACTAGTTACGGTTTTAACCGCCTAGAAGAAAAGATTTGTCAGTCAACTAGTGATAGTACCGTTGCATTTAAGCTTCAATTGCAGTGGGGTACGGTTGCATTGATGCTCCGATGCAGCTTCTACCTCGCTGGCTGACAAATGCAGCCGGTAAAATGACCTCTTATTTAATCGGCGATTCTAGAGGTTCTATCTTTGCCACGGCTGCAGTTGGAGCAGCAATTAAGTAGCGGTTCTTTCCTTGTCCTTTTGCCTGGTACATGGCAAAATCAGCGGCTTTAACTAACGTTTCAACATCACTGCCCGAGTGGGGATAAAGACTAACGCCAATACTGGAGGTCACATCGATGACATGACCACCAATGGTAAAGGGTTGGGTAATTGTGTGTAGAATTTTTTCTGCAACTTTGGCGGCCTCGGCTGCAGAAGGAATCGCTGGCAAAATCACTGTAAACTCGTCGCCTCCTAGACGGGCAACGGTATCACTGCCACGCAAACAGCGGGTCAACCTTTGACCAACCGCTTTGAGCAATAAATCGCCGATATCATGGCCTCGGGTATCGTTAATTAACTTAAACCCATCCAGATCAAGGAAGAGAAGTGCAACCCTTTGGTCATTTTCAGCAGCCCATGTAAGGGATTGGGTGAGCCGTTCTTCGAACAGGTGGCGGTTGGGTAGCCCCGTTAGGGGGTCATGGGTTGCCTGGTACTGCAAACGGTTGGCAGATTGTTGTAACTCTCGATTAGATCGCACTAACTCAGCGGCTGTACGTTTCAATTCTTCTTCCATCCGTTTACGTTCGGTGATGTCGTGCATCACTCCCACCAGGAAGATGTTGCCCGCCGCATCTTGATGGAGCGATCGCTTAGTGGCAACCTGCCGCATTACCCCTGCCGAGTTCAGTAAACCCGCCTCGTTTTCCGATGCTTGCCGAGTAGTAAACACAAGCTGATCCTGGGGATCATTGAGCACATTAGCGAGTGAGTTTTGAATTGAAGGATTGGAGTTTTGATCGATGTCGGTTATCTTTAAGCCAAAAAGTTGGCAAAAGGCTTCGTTGGCCACAATCAGGCGATGCTGTTGATCTTTAACATAGATCGGGTCAGGAATGGTATTGATAATGCTATGGAGAAACTCTTTAGAGCGTTTTAACTCTTCTTCTAGGTAGGCAAAATAGGAAATGATAACCATTGCAGCAGTGACAAGACCAATGGCCGCAGGCATCAGCGGAATCCACCAACCTAAGAGAAACGCACTGTAGGTGACTCCCCCCAAGCAGAGGATAGCTAAAAAAACAATGGCTCCCGTTTTTAGGGGCGATCGCAACCGCCAGGCAACCATCGCGCCCATCCAGGTCCAGGCAAAGATCCAGAGCCACTCAGCCGGTTCAGCCCAAACCTGAATCATGGGCCGCCCATCTAGAGCTGCGCTAATGATTTGACTGAGCAGGTTTGCCTGCAATTCAACTCCTGACATCGGCTCTAACTCGTGGGAGCCAGGCAGACTGCTACTATAGGAGGTATAGAAGTAGTCTTTCAGACTAATGGCGGTTGAGCCAATTAAGACAATGCGATCGCGAAAAAACTCCGGACTGACCTTTCCTTCTAACACTTGCGACAAAGAAACCCGGGGAAATCGGTTTGCTGGCCCCCGCAAGTTTGCCAGGAACTGATAGCCACCGTCATCAGCATTAGCATAGCCACCGGCATTGGTCGTAAAGATGGGGAATACGGCCTTACCAAGTTGCAGATGATTTAATCCATCCTCGCTGCTGGCAGGGGTAATTGCTTCAGCTTTGAGGTAGATCAGCGCTAACTTCAACGCAAAACTTTGATAACTTTTGCCATCAACCTCCCAGTAGAGTAAACCGCGTCGAATTTTACTATCAGGATCGTGAACCAAATTGTTAAACCCAACACGGTCATAGGCCTCTAAAATCGGCGGCGGCAGCACCCCTTGACTGCGCGAATCTTTAATTTGGTGAATGCCAATCAAATGAGGGGTCGTTCGATAAATTTGGAGTAATTCCTGATGCCCCGGTTCAACTGGCAAGTCTCGATAAATATCTAAACCAATGGCTCTGGGTTGGTAAGTTTTCAGTTTCCGCAGCAGGGCAGCCATTACTCCATCGGGAATCGGAAACCGTTGTAGTTGCCGCAAATCTGTCTCTTCAATCCCAACCAGCACAATGCGTTCATCCACAGGCTCGAGTGGGCGGAGGCGAAAGCTCTGATCTAAAATCGCTAATTCCCACACCTCAAGCCAACCAAGGCTACGCAGCAGAAAAATGCAACCCGTAACCCCTAATGCCGTAAACAGGGAACGTTGTCTTTGACGCAGTTGATGCCATACATTCCTGCGTAATGGGAGACACTTACTTAGCATGGCTGTTGCGAAATAGGAAAGATAGAATCGTTGCTCTCCTAACTAGGAGCCGACTCAGTAACCACTCGAAGTTGAGTGATTTTGCTGAGACTGCTGCCTGCTAATCTGGCACCACGCAAGAGTGTTAGGACATTTTAGTAAAGAGGAGATGCAGAGGCTTCGACCCCGGCTAGGGGCTTCACCCCTGAACTCCATCCTAACCTTGGTTTATACTGCTCTATCACCCACCGTAGTCAAAAGAGGGAATAGGGATAAAGCTCAGAAAGCCAGACGATAGTAACAAGTCAACCGCCTGGGAAAGCGGCTTAACAGAGTAGATTTTTCCCAAAACTGATGAACGAAAGTAATGAGTTTAGAATTCCCTGATTTTGAAAAAAACACACAGCCCAGCGTCCATTATCCGGAAAAATACTGGGGAATTCAGGCAAGCCCGCTTAGCATTTGAGGATTTCTCTCCGGTAAAACGTTCGTTTTCACCAGCCGCATTGTGACCATCCGCACGTTTTACTTAGGGTCTGCTGACTTAGAATCGGCCTCCGATGGGGATTTTAGCCGCCAACCTGGTTTGATCACTTGGCGCGAGCGAGCAATGATCAAGCAATCATCCGGAGCATCTTCTGTCACCGTTGAACCCGCTGCGATTGTCACATCGGAGCCAATGGTCAGAGGGGCAACCAAAACAGTATTTGAACCCGTCTTAACACGATCGCCCAGAATTGTGGGATGTTTGCTAACCCCGTCGTAGTTTGCCGTAATGGTGCCTGCTCCGATGTTGACTTGATTTCCTATGGTGGCATCCCCCAGGTAGGAGAGGTGCGCAACGTTGGTGCGATCGCCCAGTTTCGTATTCTTCAATTCGACAAAGTTACCAATGCGGCAGCCGGTGCCAGTCTCGACCCCACCTCGCAAATGGGCATAGGGGCCAACTCGGGTACCATCGGCAACTCGACTATTCAGCACAACCGAAAACATCACAGTGACATTTTTGCCGATCTGACTGTTTTCGATTAAGCTTCCGGGGCCAATCCGGCTACCAGTCTGAATCAAGGTTTGACCGCGCAGGTGGGTTTGGGGTTCGACAACCACATCTGTCTCCAGGTGAACCGTATCATCAACTGTAGTGCTGTCTGGATCAATGAATGTTACCCCCCGCTGCATCCAATCGTCTTTAATGCGGGTTTGCAGAATAGCGGACGCGGTCGAGAGCTGTTTGCGATCGTTAACGCCTAAAATTTCCTGATAGTCTTCGACATCCACAACATTCACAGGACTAAGAAAATTGACGGCATCCGTTAAGTAATATTCTTTTTGGTCATTTTCAGGTTTAAGCTGGGGCAAAACTTCGGCCAGATCTGGCCAGCGAAAGCAATAGACCCCAGCATTAATGCGCCGATTTTGTTTCTGGGCGTCGGTACAATCTCGATCTTCCACAATCTGTTGTAAAAGCTTTTGGCTATCGCAAAAAACCCGCCCGTAGCCTTTGGGCACTGGCAAATGGGCCGTTAAGATGGTTGCTGGATTGCCCCTATCGCGGTGGATTTGGAGCAAATGACTGAGGGTTGCCGGGCGTAACAGCGGGACATCTCCATTCAGTACAAGCAAATCACCCGTGAAACCCTGTAAGTGGGGAAGGAGTTGCTGTACGGCGTGACCAGTTCCCAGTTGTTCTTTTTGCTCAACAAACTCCAGGGGGGGATAAACCGCTGCTGTTGCAGAATGGGTGAGGGCCTCGCACACAAGATCGCTGCGATAGCCAACAATGACGAGTCGCCGTACTGGCTGAATGTCCGCCACCGCTGTTAAAACCCATTCCACTAGGGATCTTCCCCCCAGGCGATGCAGTACTTTGGGTAGATCAGACCGCATCCTTGTTCCCTTGCCAGCCGCCAGAATTGCTACCGCTACCATCACTTAGTGTCCGTTGATTTTCCCCTCGAAAGTATATAGCAGAAGCGTCAGCCAAAGCGCAGTGACCCGAAGAGGGTAATCCAGTCTGTTACCAGGAGCGCCGGTCAAAATCAGCTCGCAGCCGACGGCATCAGACGTTATCCCGGTTGCCAAACAACGGTTTCTTTATCAAGAGAAATAGCAGGTTTCAAGCCAGGCCTGGTTTAGCCACTTTTGCCCCACTCTCGTTATACTGGCGTAAAGAGTTTATCAACGGCGATCGCCCCATGTCGATTCCTAAGACCCTGCTGCTGGGCTTGCGCTCTGAGCATTTTCGCCACCCCCTAGACTTGCAAGCGACGGCTAATCTGAAGCGTATACCGGGGCTTGATTTGGCTGTTCGTGGTCTGTTGGGCCCTGTGGCCGAGCAGTTTTTTTTTCTGGAGAATATCGCGGCAAGTGTGCGCGTAGGGGAACAGCAACTTCCCCATCTGCACCAGTTGCTCTTGGAAGCTTGCCAAGTTTTAGACCTGGAACCGCCTCAACTCTATGTGCGGCAACACCCGGTGCCCAATGCCTATACCTTTGCGATGCGTGGTAAACAGCCTTTTATTGTTGTGCATACAGCATTAATCGACTTGCTGACGCCACTAGAAATTCAGGCGGTTCTAGCCCATGAACTGGGTCACCTCAAGTGTGAACACAGTGTGTATATGACTGTGGCAAATTTATTGGTGCTGGCCGCAGGACAACTCCCAGGGGTTGGCATCGCGCTGGCCCAAAGTCTCCAGGCCCAATTGTTGGAGTGGGTGCGTTGTGCTGAGTTTAGTTGCGATCGCGCGGCCCTTTTGGCAACCCAAAACCCGCGAGTTGTGGCATCTGTGCTGATGAAATTAGCGGGTGGCTCCCCTAATCTAGCCAGTCAACTGAATTTAGATGCCTTTCTGGCGCAGGCCCGTGATTATGAGGCAATTGGCCAGGATCAACTGGGCGCGTTGCTTAAACAAGCGACAACAGCTCAACTCACTCACCCTGTTCCTGTTTTGCGGGCGAAAGAAATTGATCGCTGGGCCAGCAGTCAAGAATATCATGCCCTATTACAGACGCGCCCCACCCAATTACAGCAAGAAACCAGAGCGGCGAGCGGCTGGCCCAATTGGTAACACTGGCTCAATTGCTAGCATGAAGGCAGCGTTTAGGTTGGTTGGTACCATTCATTGTAAGCAGGCGGAGCGGGGACGCTACTGCCATGGCAGCCGTTGCCTCCCGCCAACTTGTCCTAACGTTAGTGCATGCTGCTCATTTTGAATTTAGCTTGACTGCTGTATAGCGCCACTAGCCCAACCGATCAAGCTGAGCAAAGTTATAGGGCGCTGTGAAATTGTTATAGCGAATCGTGAGGCGATCGCTAAATTGTTGGTCTAAGTCTTCTACTTGAGCACCAAAGTCGGGTTCGGCTTCCCAAGAAATCAGGTACGCTGCATTGTAGATCATTGATTCGGTGAGGGTGTCGTTTTCTACCACTTCCACTGCAAACGGATTCAACCTTGCTCGAAATGCCTGGATAATCGATTGCTTTTGCTCTGCCAGTGCTCGCTCAATCGCCTGGCCGATGGACACGACCTCGTCCATGCTCAGATTTTTTCCCTCCAGATTATCCCGCTGCGCTTTTAAATCTGGCTTTTCTTCCAACAGCATTTGCAGTTCGCTATCCTGTTGCCAGAAGATTTTGATCCCGACCTCGCGCTTCCCGTCTAGCTTGCTAAACAGGTGCTGGAGGCTATCCCTATGGGGAGTAGTGAGTTGTTCTCGAACATCGCCCCAATCAGCAATAATCAACCCAAACTGAAGTGGCAATAGGGTGCGATAGCCCGCCTGCATGGCTTGCTCTAGCGCACGCTCATGCCCCAATAGGTTTTTGCGACTGGCGAGGTAGCGTTCTTGCTGAGCCTCGGAATAGAGAAACACAAAGTCGTCCACTTGCTGCGCTTGAACGGGCTGCTGATCTAAACCTGTGATAGCTAAGCCCTGAGGTCCCGGAGCTGGAAAAATGCCGTAGAGATAAAGTCCATAACCCATGACGATGATCTAAGTGAGGAATCTACTGTTAGAAATGGCCTAAAATCCCATGGCAGCAGCTACTGCATCCATTGTTGGCGCAATCCCCTGTTGCATCTGACTGCGACTGTGCTGAATGGCCGTATCAGGATCTTTCAAACCATTGCCGGTGAGCACACAGACTACGGTTGCCCCGGCTGGCACCTGCTCTTTCACTTGCAGTAGCCCAGCCACCGAGGCGGCACTGGCTGGTTCGCAAAAGATGCCTTCTTCCCCTGCTAGGAGACGATAGGCCTCTAAAATTTCTTCATCGCTAACGGCAGTAAAGGCTCCTTGGCTGGCCTCTTGCACGGCGATCGCCCGATCTCGATTCGCCGGATTGCCGATACGAATAGCTGTGGCAATGGTTTCTGGCTGATCAAAGGGATGGCCAGCTACCATTGGGGCGGCACCCGCTGCCTGAAACCCCATCATCCGAGGAAGCTTGCTACAGCGCTGCTCCTGGTGATATTGGCAAAACCCCATCCAGTAGGCTGTGATATTGCCTGCATTACCCACGGGGATGCAGAGCCAATCAGGCGCATCCCCCAAGACATCCACCACCTCAAAGGCGGCGGTTTTTTGCCCTTCCAAACGGTAGGGATTGAGGGAATTCACCAAAGTTACAGGATGCTGCTCTGACACCGCCCGCACAATTTCCAGAGCTTTGTCAAAATTTCCCTGAATGGCTAATACTTCTGCCCCATAAAGCAATGCTTGAGCCAGCTTACCCAGGGCTACATAGCCATCGGGAATCAGCACAAAGGCACGCATCCCCCCCCGGCGGGCATAAGCCGCTGCCGCCGCCGAGGTATTCCCTGTACTGGCACAAATCACAGCCTTTGCTCCCGCCTCCTTTGCCTTGGAGAGAGCCATCGTCATGCCCCGATCTTTGAAACTTCCGGTAGGGTTGAGACCGTCATATTTCACGAAGACCTTGACCCCCCGACCAACCTGGGCGGCGATCGCAGGTACAGGAATAAGGGGGGTATTGCCCTCATGGAGAGTGATCACAGGCGTTTCTGGAGTGACCGGCAGGTAAGAACGATACTCTTCGATCAGCCCGCGCCAACCACGGGCATGGGGCATTAGCGGTGTATGGGCCGAAGGCGAGGTTTGAAAATTGGCAGTACTTACAGTCACGGGATTTTAACAAGAACAGTCAGATTGAGCCTTCAGTCTACCGCGATCGCTTATCACATCCCAATCGGAAACTACAGAGATTTTTTTGCCAGTTAACAAACTGACCCCAATCCGTAATATGCTTATTGGCACAAGATAGGATCGAATGTAAAGTCTAGTTTAAGATAATGTAATGTTACGTGGTGTGAGTGATTAGAACATGAGCAACCCTGTTTTAACGATGGATCGTCTTGCTTTAGCGCCCTCTAACTTAGAGCAAACCGACCCCGGTGAAACGACTTTAACCCTACAGCCTCGCACCCTCGAGGCAATGAAGACTCAGTACCAGCTGGATCAGCAGGCAAAGTTCCTCAGTCTACAAGCTGAGGCGGAGTCACTTTTACGGCAGTTGCAGGCAATGAAACAACAGCGCCAGTCGCTCCACTAGTCATCGAGGGGGCTGTCTACGTTGTCTTGATCGGTTGCCAGCCTGCGAAGTTACTGAGCCGTCTTCTCTGTGAGATATCTCTGTGGGATATCTGAACTGATAGCCTAGTTGCCAAATTAAAGCGACGCAGGGGAAGGAGTTCAACCTCTTTCCCCAATGACTGTATAAAAGCCAACTATGCTGGCATCTAGTGGCAAAGTAGGTCAGCTTTCGAGCATAGGTTGAACCCACAAACGCTGCTATTTTCACCGAGGGATCCAAGCCCTATCTCTGATGCAGCAAGCTATCCAGGTATATTGTCACCCTTTAAGTGTTTTTTTTACCCGCCAAACTTTTCCAATTCATCCAGTTCTTCAACGTCGGGTATTACTTCCGGTGTATAAGCATTGGGCAGCCGGTCTCCGACTTGTTTGACCCAGTAGATGACGGTGGTGTGATGTACGCCTTTGACTCGTTCGATTGCCCGAAAGCCTGAACCATTAACATACATTTTGAGGCATTCTCGTTTGACCTCATCGGAGTAGCCCTTGGGCGGATCATAGTGATCAATGAACTGGCGACCACAGTCTACACAAATGTGATTTTGCTTACCCTTCTTCTTGCCGTTTTTACGGATATGAGAAGAGCCACATTCAGGGCATTGCATGGTAATCTTCTTTAATTCATACCTCTATTATGCAACGCCACCAAAAGCCTACCCAGCATCAATGCTTGCGCACCTGGTTTTGGCTTAAGCTTTCTGACCAAAGCTATCGCTATCGTCATTTTAGTTAAGCTGGGGTGCAGGGCAAGAACCCCTGGCTGGAGGCACAGCCCCCGCACCTCTCCCTATTTTCAATGTCTTCATTGTTTTGGCAGCAGCTAAGTAGCTTCGACCGGTTAACTAAGACGCTTTGATGCCGCCATGCAGCAATCCCCAAAAGAGACCCTTACTGCCAGTATTGATAGGCTGCATAGGCCATTGTCACCACGCCCGTTACAATCGCCGACTCATCTACCTCAAACTGGGGATGATGGAGGGGATAGTTAGGGCGATTGTGGTTGCCTACCCCTAAACGAAACATGCTGCCAGGTGCGTGTTGCAGGTAAACTGAGAAATCTTCAGCCCCGAGGGAGGGTTCCTGAATAAGGTGTACTTGCTCAGCACCCCAGGCTTCGGTAGCCGCCATCTCCAGGATGCGGGTCAAACGGAAGTCATTGACAACGGAGGGGACACCACAGCGATATTGAATCTCATACTTTGCTCCGTAGGTCTGGCAAATACCACCCACAACTTGCTCAACCCAAGCGGGTAGTTCCAAGCTGGTTTCTGGATGGAGCGATCGCACCGTGCCCAGTAGCCTCACCTGATCCGCGATCACATTTGGCGCACGCCCCCCTTTAATTTGCCCAATGGTCAAAACCACTGGGCGGAGGGGATTGTGGGTACGGCTAATCGCCTGTTGCAAAGCTGTAATCACCTGGGCTGCAATCCAAATGGCATCAATCGCCTCATGGGGTCGCGCACCATGGCCAGACTCCCCTTGAATCAAAATCTCCAGATCATCCGCTGCCGCCGTTAAAACCCCATAGCGGATCCCGACCACTCCAGCCGCGATCGATGGAAACACATGTACGGAAAAAATTCCCGAAACCCCCTCCATCACTCCATCTTTGACCATCCAGGCAGCCCCCTGGGCAATTTCTTCCGCCGGTTGAAACAAAAAGCGAATGCGACCTGGCAGCGCGTCTCGCAATTGGGACAAAACCATCGCCGTGCCTAGCCCTACTGTTGTATGAACATCGTGACCACAGGCATGCATGATACCCAGATGACGGGATGCAAAATCCAAACCAGTGCGTTCTTGAATTGGGAGCGCATCCATATCCGTACGAATGGCTAGCAAACGGGTATCGCTACCATTGCCACGCAGCTCACCCACAACCCCTACCTTGCCAACTCCCTCCTTTACCTGCAACCCGCACGAGGAAAGTACTCCCGCTACATAGGCTGCCGTTTGCTGTTCGTGACCGCTTAATTCAGGATGACTATGTAAATGACGGCGAATTTCAATCAGCGTAGGAGCAAGGCTCTCGGCCAGATCTTTAATTTGGATTAGCATGCAACGGGCTGAAAAGGACTGATCTCTATGATACGGAATGCCTCAGCATGGGTCACAGGCAGGAGGGTCAGGCGGGCGGGCGAAAGCCAGACATGCAAACGACTCTGCCGAAAGGGCAAAGGCCAACAACGGGCAAAATTCAAAAACTTACTCCTCACCCGTTCACCCCGTCCTATGTTTCTGTGCCAATGTCCTTTAAAGTGTCACAGTGTAGGCATCTCGAATTCCTGAGACTTTCATGATTTCTGCCAAGATGTTGTCGGGCAGAGGATCATCAATGCTCAATACCATTACTGCATCACCTCTGACAATTTTGCGCCCGACTTGCATGCTGGCGATATTGACGTTGAAGCTGCCCAGCAGAGAGCCGATTTTGCCAATAATTCCTGGCATGTCACGGTGCAGGGTAAACAGCATATAGCGATTAGGGGGCACATTCACAGGAAAGTCATCCACACTGGTAATCCGGATTTCGGTATCGCCTAGCAAAGCGCCGCTGACGGAGTGTTCACCCAGGGAACCTTTAGCCGTTAGGTAGAGAGATCCCCCCGTGTAATCTTTAATGGAGGCATCGCGGGTTTCAATCACATGAATGCCCCGCTCTTTGGCTTCAATGCTAGCATTCACATAATTGACCCGTTCTTGTAAGGCATTTGAGAGCAGCCCTTTCAAGGCAGCGACTACAATGGGCTGGCTTTGATTGGTGGCTAACTCTCCTTGCAACCGAATGTTGAGCGATTCCACACGGCCACCGGCCAACTGGCCAACCAGGTTACCCAAAGTTTCGGCCAGTTGAAGATAGGGACGCAATTTCTCCAGCAGATCGGGGCGTAACCCTGGAATATTTACAGCCGATCGCGCGGGTAACCCTAGCAGCACATCTCGAATTTGTTCAGCCACATCTACGGCCACATTAACCTGGGCTTCTTCCGTAGAAGCGCCCAAATGGGGGGTGAGAATTAATTCTTTGCCCAGCTCTTTGAGGGGCGATTCCCCCAAAGGCTCCTGTTCAAATACATCCAGGGCGGCCCCAGCCAACTGTCCTTGCTTTAGGGCGGCGTGCAGAGCGGCTTCGTCAATAATGCCACCCCGGGCGCAGTTGACAATGCGAGCAGTCGGCTTCATCTTCGCGATCGCTGCCGCATTAATTAAATGGGTCGTTTCAGGAGTTTTGGGTAAGTGCAGGGTAATATAATCAGCCTCCTGTAAGAGAATATCTAACTCCACCAGGCGACAACTGAGCTGCTCGGCCCGTTCGTGGGAGACATAGGGGTCATAGGCCAGCAACTTCATGCCCATCGCTTGTGCCACGGTGGCAACATGGGCACCAATTTTACCGAGGCCAACAATCCCCAGGGTTTTTTTGTAAACTTCGTTGCCAGTATAGCTTTTTCGATCCCACTGACCACTTTTGACCGATTGATTGGCTGCTGGGATGTAGCGTGACAGAGCCATCATCATCGCCAGGGTATGTTCGGCTGCGGCAATGGTGTTCCCCTCGGGAGAATTCACCACAACGATGCCCTTGCGCGTAGCCGCCGGCACATCTACATTATCAACCCCGACCCCTGCCCGACCGATAATTTTGAGATTATTGCCTGCCTCGATCACCTGTTGGGTGACGCGCGTCCCCGAACGAATCATTAACCCATCGTATTCAGGAATAATTCGCACTAGTTCTTCCAGTGGCAGACCTGTTTTGACATCAACCTGGGCAACCTGAGAGAGAATATCAATACCGACCTGATCAATCGGGTCAGAAACGAGAACCTTAGGCATGGAAGCAACTTCTCAGTAAAAAACGACAATGATTTTGGGAAACCACACTCCATCAGGCAGGTTTACCCACACAGACTGTCTAGGTTACGCCATTTTGGGATGTACTCCGGCGAAACAACCTGGTTTTTTTAATTCGTCAAACGGAGAATTTCTGGCGCAAGTCCTGTTTGGCTTGAGTCAGGGCTTCTGTCAGTTTGCTGGGATCCCGCCCGCCTGCCTGAGCTAAGTTGGGGCGGCCACCGCCACCGCCACCACAAATTTTGGCGATCGCCCCGACAAACTTGCCTGCCTGCAATCCGTGATTCACCACTGCCGGACTAAAAGCTGCGACCAGACTGACCTTATCGGGTTCGGGAACAGAACCCAGGAGGACGGCCCCATTGGTCAGCTTTTGCTGAAGTTGTTCTGCGGCTGTTTTGAGGGATTCTGCATCAACCCCTTCCATCTGGGCGACTAAGATTTGGAAATCCCCCACGGTTTCTGCCTGGGCCAATAATTGATCGGCTTTAGCCAGGGCCACTTGACTTTTCAGGGCAACCAATTGTTTCTGGGTTGCTTTCAATTCTTCCTGCAGAGCAGTGACCCGATCTAACACCTCTTCGGGTTTGACCTTAAATCGATCGCCCAACTCCTTGACGATGCTATCGCGTAGATTTAGATACTCCAGCACAGCCGGGCCAGCGATCGCCTCAATCCGGCGAATTCCTGCTGCAACGCCCGACTCTGAGATGATCTTAAACAAGCCGATCTCGGCAGTATTGCTAACGTGGGTGCCACCGCACAATTCCATTGAAACGCCTGGCACATCTAGCACTCGCACCTCGCTGCCATACTTTTCACCAAACATGGCGATCGCTCCTTTGGCCTTAGCATCAGCCAAGGGCATCACGGTTGCCTGGGCGGGGTGGGCTTCGGCAATCCAGGTATTAATCAGCGCTTCAATTTTCTCTAGTTCTTCAGAGGTCAGAGCACGGGGGCAATAAAAGTCAAACCGCAGCCGGTCAAAGGCCACCAGAGAACCGGCCTGGGAGATGTTGTCGTCGATTAGCTGTTTCAGCGCTGCCTGTAGTAAATGGGTCGCCGTATGGTTTGCCTGGGCACGCCGCCGGCAGGCTATATCAATTTGCGCCTTAACTTCATCCCCCACGTGCAAAGTGCCCTGTTCCACCCTGCCAGTATGGACAAATAACCCTGATTCCTTCTGCACATCTTCTACCCGCAATAGGGTTTGATCCCCAGAGAGGTAGCCGCGATCGCCCACCTGTCCCCCCGACTCGGCATAGAAGGGAGTTTGGTCTAGCACCACCTGCACTGTACTTCCCGCTGTCGCCAGCGGTACCTGCCGACCACCCATAACTAGTGCCTTCACACGAGCCGTTGTCAAGGGCTGGGTATAGCCCCGAAACTCCGTGGGTTCCATTTCCATCGCCAATTGAGCCAAGGTGCCCTGAGCCGTCAAGTCAATCGTTTCCCGAGCAGCCTGAGCACGGCGGCGTTGCTCCTCCATAGCAGTTTCAAACCCAGCGGTATCAACGGTTAAGCCCTGCTCTGCCGCGATCTCTTCCGTTAGTTCCAGCGGAAAACCGTAGGTGTCATAGAGGATAAATGCCTTCTCTCCAGGAATCTGCCCGCCCTGACCGATTTCCTCCACCAGCGTGGCCAGTTCTTTTTCACCAAATTCCAGGGTCTTCAAGAAGCGTACCTCTTCCCGTTGCAGGGCCACTTTAATGTTTAGGGCCATTTGGCGCACATGGGGATAGGCGGCTTCCGCCAGGGCGATCGCGGTTTCTGCTACCTGAGGCGTAAACTCGCGGTGAATGCCAATCAACCGCCCATAGCGAATCACCCGGCGAATCAGGCGACGTAGCACATAGCCCCGCCCTTCATTGGAAACCGTAATGCCATCAGCAATCATATGAACGACTGCACGGGTATGGTCGCCAATGATTTTCAACGCCACCTTGATGGGAGCATCGGCTGTGGCATAGTCAATTCCTGCGATCGCGGCAGCCGTTTCAATAATCGGAAAAATCAAATCGGTCTCGTAGTTATTAGGCTTGCCCTGCAAAATTTGGGCCATCCGCTCTAGCCCCATCCCTGTGTCAATATTTTTAGATTTCAACGGGGTCAGGTTGCCACTGGCATCCCGGTTGTATTGCATAAAGACCAGGTTATAGAACTCGATGAAGCGGTGATCATCTTCTAGATCAATAACCTGATCCCCCAGTTCTGGCTTAAAGTCGTAATACAGCTCAGAGCAAGGCCCGCAAGGCCCCGTTGGGCCAGATTCCCAAAAATTATCCGCCGCGCCCATCCGCTTAATCCGAGCGATGGGGAGGCCGATTTCATCGCGCCAGATAGCAAAGGCTTCGTCATCGTCCTCAAACACACTCACCACCAGCCGCTCCGGTGGTAGTTGAAACACTTGGGTCGAAAGCTCCCAGGCCCAGGCGATCGCCTGGCTTTTGAAATAATCCCCAAAGCTGAAGTTACCCAGCATTTCAAAAAAGGTATGGTGCCGCGCCGTTCGTCCCACATTCTCAATATCGTTAGTGCGAATGCACTTCTGAGAGGTGGTTGCCCTGGGAAACTCTGGCACCTCTTGCCCCAAAAAGATCGGCTTAAACGGCAACATCCCAGCGATCGTGAGCAGCACAGTTGGGTCTGTGGGCACCAGGGATGCACTCGGTAACACCCTATGGCCTTTTGCCGCGAAAAAATCGAGAAAGGCTTGCCGAATCTCAGCACCAGTCTTTGGGGTACTCATGAGTAGGTTGCAACGTTACGAATTAGGAATACATTTCTTCAATCATAAGCCAGGGAAGCCATGAAGGAGTGATGGAGTACGGAAGGCTGGATTGGGGCGCCGCCGCCCAAGCTCGGCTCAAAGGCCCAAGCCTTGTGAAATTTCCTATGACCAAACCCGGGGAAGGCAGGCTTTGCGCTGCCAGCAGGTTTGCCGAATCATTTGCCAAACGGCAGTGAACCATTGCCGCGCTTCCGTTGAGGAATGACCACGGTAACGGCACACCAGACCCAGAGGCAGTCGGGTGACGCCCCCTTCTCCTCGGGTGCCTGACCACAGGTGCCGAGCCGTTGCTACCAGTTCAGGGGTAACCACCTGCCCAACCCAGGCAAACGTACCGACAACTGGGAATCCGGCTAAACCATGGGGGGAATGTAATCGGGCTGGATCACCCGGCAGCCACTGTCGATCCAACCAGAGGGGGCGATCGCCCTGCCAGACTTCGGTATGCGATCGCCAATCTCCGGCAACAAACTCTTCCCCTCTGGCAGTGCGACCAAAGCGATTAATTTCCCAGCCCAGCCATTCAGCAGTAGGGGCCAAATTGACCCGCAGCGTTTGCCGATAAATCGCCTGGTTAAATACAATTGTTTCCTGGGGAAGCCATTCCAGACGGGCCTGGGCCGCAAGCGTGAGATCAATGGCTTGCTGCGCCTCTGTACCATTTGAGCGATAGACTTTACAGGCAGCAGGAGTGGTGACAAGGGCTTGGGCTTGGGGCGCGAGGTGGATTGTAACGGTTAAGCGATCGCCACCAACGATACCCCCAGCCGTATGAAGCATAACCGTATGGCAAACGGCTGGGCCTTCTGGATAAAAAGGACGTTGGAGTTTGAGGGGTGCCTGGGCCTGACTTTGCCCAATTCGGGTTGTTCCCTGATGCCAGTCATAGTGCAGGTTTAACCGCCCCTGCCAAGACTGGGTACCCCCCTCTGGTGGATTGGGTAGTGGATTGGGCGGATTCCCCTGCGCTGGAATCATTGCTGCATTTTGCTGGAGAACCACAAACACCTCTAGAGGATGAACGACCGGTTTTGCTCTGGACTTGGTTTAGCGGTATTGCACCCGTGGATCGAGCAAAGCATAGGAGATATCAACCAACAGGTTAATCAAAACGAAGGCGATCGCCACAAATAAGATCCCACCCTGCACCACGGGATAGTCTCGCGCCAAAATACCTTCATAAATCCAAGAGCCAATCCCCGGCCAGGCAAAAATCGTTTCGGTCAAGATGGCTCCTCCTAACAACGTGCCAAACTGCAACCCACTAATCGTCACAACCGGTAAAAGAGCATTTTTCAGAGCATGGCGACCGACCACCCAAAAGGCCGGCACACCCTTGGCTCGTGCTGTGCGAATGTAATCTTGAGAAAGAGTTTCGACCATGGCACTACGGGTTATGCGGGCAACGATCGCCAAGGGAATCGTGCTTAATGTGAGGGCGGGGAGGCAGAGATGGGAGAGCGCGTCAGCCAGAGCCATGGGGTTCAGGCGTAGAACAGAGTCAACCACATACAAGCCTGTGAGGGGTTGGATCAAACTCGTATCTGTGCTGCGTCCTCCTGCGGGCAGCCATTGCAGATTGACCGCAAACAGGTAAATTAGCAGCAGCCCCAGCCAGTACACCGGCAACGATACCCCCAGCAGAGAACCAGCCATCAGGCTCTGATCGAGCCAGCGATTTTTGTGCAGGGCGGCTAATATCCCAGCAGGAATGCCTGCCAGCAGAGCGATCGCCATAGCCACGATCGCTAGCTCAAAGGTGGCAGGGTAGCGATTTTTTAATTCCTCAATGATTGGAATACCACTGATCACACTAGTGCCTAAATCCAGCCGGAGTAGGTGCTCCAAAAAGGCAAAATATTGGACATAGAGGGGGCGGTTGAGGCCGAGTTGCTCTCGCAGGGCAGCAATTTGCTCAGGGGTTGCGGCTTCTCCTAACAAAACCACCGCTGGATCACCCGGAATCAGGCGCAGAAACAGAAACACTAACAGTGTCATGCCCAACAGCACCGGAACTAGGCCCAGCAATCGTTTAACGAGATAGATCCACACCAGAAAAACCCAACCTAAATGAACAGGACTGACGCATTGAGATTTTGAGGTTCTCCTGCGACAGTTCTCCTCATCTCTCTTAACCCCTAAGGGATGAGGATAATCTAATCTGAAATTTCACCTCTGAAACTTTACCCCAGGGACACCAAAGACACCAACAAATGGTTTGGTGTTCCTTCTGTCTTTGTGCTAGAACTCTAACTGTTTTCAACTCATTTAATCTATAAGCCTTGACCAGGAGGCCGTCGGATGGAGGGCGATCGGGTAAACCGGCCCCATTCATGCAGGGGTGTCACCCCTGATGAACCGATAACGACTCTGCCAAACATTACTTTTTGGGGCAAACCAAGGAATATCGAGTTTTGCCCAATTGCGATCGCCACTGCCGCCGAAGCGGCCTGGCTTTGGTAGGATACAAACCAACAGCACTCCATCAATCGACGAAATAACGCGATGGCATGATTAATTACCTGGTTTCTCTGATTATTGTCACAGCGATCTATGCCCTTTTCAGTCTAGGTTTGAATTTGCAATGGGGTTTAACCGGGCTGATCAACTTTGGGCACGTGGCCTCCATGACTCTGGGCGCTTATACAACGGTGCTGCTGAGTGCCCGGGCTGTGCCGCTGCCTGTTGCAGTTCTCTGTGGCGCACTGCTGGCGGCTTTACTCGGTGTGCTGATTGGTTTTTTTACGCTGCGCCTGCGGGAAGACTATCTCTCGATTGTGACGATTGGGGTTTCTGAGGTGATTCGCCTAGTGGCCTTAAACGAAGAGTGGCTTACCCGTGGAGCCTTTGGGGTGCAAAATTTTCCCCTCCCCTTAGCCCAGTTTCGCCCCACCCTGTTTAGCCGCCTGGTAATGATTGGAATTTTTACACTGATTGCAATCTGGGCGATGGGGCAAGTCGTGCGGTGGCTGCAGCAACGGTATCAAAAGCTCAATGGGGCAATCGATGGCACACTGATTTTAGTTGCCCTGCTGGGGCTGGGCGGGTTGTGGGTTTATTGGATTGCCGTCACATCTCTGTATCGCTTTAATGACAATCCTGCCCGCAATGGCTTGATGCTAATCGCAGTCATCTTGACTGCGATCGCTTTTTGGATGTTAGAGCGCTTAGCCTATTCCCCCTGGGGGCGGGTTCTCAAAGCCATTCGGGAAGATGAGGAGGTAGCAAAGGCGCTGGGGAAGGATGTCTTTTGGTATAAGCAACAGTCGCTTATGCTTGGCAATGCGATCGCTGCGATCGCTGGTTCCCTACTGGCTTGGCAACTGACGAGTGTGTATCCCAGCACCTTTGAACCACTGACGACTTTCTACGCCTGGATTATCGTGGTTTTGGGAGGCGCAGGAAATAATGCGGGCACCATTCTGGGTGCCGTGATTCTCTGGGCTTATTTTGAGATAACCCGCTTTTTACCCAACCTGATTCAAGCATTGCATGGCGCGATGCCCTTCATTCCGCCAACTATTGATCCAGCCAGAGAAGGGGCTGTGCGGCTGATGTTTATTGGCCTACTTCTGATGCTGCTGATGATGCTACGTCCTCAAGGGATTTTAGGCAAAAAGGAGGAACTCACTCTTGGTCGATGAAAGGCCCGAATCTACACGAACCCAGGCAGAACCTATGGAATTCTCTGCGGCTGGATCGAGAAGTCTATCTTTGTTGGCCGCCAGGGGTTTGGTGAAGCGGTTTGGCAGTCTGCTTGCTGTTGATCGGGCAACCATTGAGGTAGCCCAGGGCAGCATTACGGGGTTAATCGGGCCGAATGGGGCAGGCAAAACGACCCTGTTTAACCTGTTATCGAATTTTTTGCGCCCTGATGCCGGTGAAGTGCTGTTTGATGGTCGCCCAATCCATCGGTTAGACCCCCATCAAGTGGCTCATCAGGGCTTAGTGCGTACCTTTCAGGTGGCGCGGGTGCTATCGCGCCTGTCGGTGCTAGAAAATATGTTGTTAGCGACCCAGCAGCAAACCGGCGAAAAGTTTTGGAATGTCTGGCTGCGAGCAGGGCAAATCACCAGGGAAGAACGGGCGGAACGCGATCGCGCCATGGACATTTTGCACTCGGTTGGCCTGGCGGAAAAAGCCCACGACTATGCAGGTTGCCTTTCCGGTGGCCAACGCAAACTCCTAGAAATGGGGCGAGCCTTGATGACTAATCCCAAGCTCATCTTGCTGGATGAACCAGCGGCTGGAGTGAACCCGACGTTGATTAACCAGATCTGCGATCGCATCTTGCATTGGAATCAGGCGGGAATGACCTTTCTGATCATTGAGCACAATATGGATGTGGTTATGTCCCTCTGCGATCGGGTCTGGGTCTTAGCCGAGGGACGCAATCTAGCAGTGGGAAAGCCACAGGAGATTCAAACCAATCCCCAGGTGTTAGAAGCCTATCTGGGCAAATAAGCATGCCATTGGGGCAGTGTCGTCTATGACCGACTTTACCACCCTGGATCAAAAAATTACTCAGCTCAATCAGCGACTCAAAGCAGCGCAGATGGGACTGCAAATTGAACGGCGGGGCCAAAAGTTGAACTTGCGGGGCACTTTGCCCCCCCGACCTGGCAGCGATCGCCTCAAGCCCCATCAGCAACGCCTTAGCCTGGGACTTCCTGCCACGCCCGCAGGCTTAAAGCAAGCAGAGCAGGAGGTCAAAATTATTGCTGCGCAACTCCTACAAAACCACTTCGATTGGCGTAATTACCATCACCGCCTGGGGCGAATCGACCGATTGGAATTGGCGGATAAAATCACGGCCTTTAGCGATCACTTTTTTGCTCAACCCCAGCGTCAGAGTCGCCCCGCTTCCACGAAAACGACCTGGGAAAGCGCCTATGAACCCTACCTGCGCAAATTAATGGCGATCGCTGACACCCACCCAAATCTAAGCCTGACAGAGGCCATTTATGCAACCATTAATGCCACGAATGTCAATGCTCGCAGTCGCCAGACCTGTTGCACCGCAATGGCTGCTTTTGCGGAGTTTCTTAACCTGCCTCTTCCCCTTGACCTGAAGACCTTGACCGGTGGCTACGATCGCAGTCACGCTGCCCCCCGACAATTGCCCTCTGACGAGTTAATTCTGGCCACCTGGGAGCAAATCCCCAATCCAGCCTGGCGTTTTGTCTACGGTCTCATGGCTACCTACGGTCTGCGCAACCATGAGGTCTTTTTTTGTGACCTTTCTAGCCTGCGGCACACCCCGGAAGCAACGGTGCGAGTCTTAGCGACCACCAAAACGGGAGAACATGAAGTCTGGCCCTTTTACCCTGCTTGGGTTGAAACCTTTCACCTGCGGGAGGGCCATTTGCCAATCATTCAAACAGATCTGACCCACACAACACTGCAACGAATTGGCCAGCGGGTCACAGCTCAGTTTCGCCGCTACGGGGTGCCCTTTTCCCCCTACGATCTGCGCCATGCCTGGGCTGTGCGCACCATTCACTTTGGCTTGCCCGATACGGTTGCCGCCAAAATGATGGGGCATTCTGTTGCCATTCATCACCGCACCTATCACCAATGGCTAACCCGCCGTGACCAGCAACAGGCCGTAGCCGCCGCCCTCCAACGAATGAATGGGATGGCCCCCAGAGAAGCCATACATGAGAACCAGCCGCCAAAGGGATTGGATTAGACTAAGAAGGTAGAACTTACGAAGTTGTCAGTGTCATGAATTGGAGTGCTGCCTTACCCACGTTTCTCATTACTCTGCGAGAGGGTGTGGAAGCAACCCTTGTGATTGGGTTAGTTCTGGCTTATCTCAGCAAGGCTAATCAAGGCGATTTGCATCGTTGGGTCTATGGGGGAGCGATCGCGGGGATTTTTGCCAGTCTGGTCGTCGGCGTTTTGCTAGCAGGGGTGCTGCCGGCTTTACTACTGGTTGACCCCCACGCTCGCCTGATTGTGAAACCACTGTTAGAGGGGGGATTTGGTGTGGCAGCGATCGCCCTCCTGAGCTGGATGCTGATTTGGATGACGCGGCAAGCCCGCCAGCTTAAAGCCGAAGTGGAGACCGCTGTTAGCACCAGCCTGCAAAATAAAACCACAGCGGCTCGTGGCATTTTTACCCTGATTTTCTTTACCGTCCTCCGCGAAGGGTTTGAAACCGTCTTGTTTTTAGCCGCTAACTTTCAGCAAGGCCTAACTGCTATGGTCGGCGCTCTGGGTGGTATTGGGGGCGCAGTTACCCTAGGCATCTTAATCTTCCGGTTGGGGGTCAAAATTAATCTGCGCCAGTTTTTTCGCGGGATGGGTGTTTTACTCCTGCTGATTGTAGGAGGGTTGGTCATTTCAACGCTGCACCATTTTGATGTGGCCCTTTACCGCTATGCCCAACTTCAGGGAACCAATCTCTGCTTCTTTGGAGATTTAACGCAACAGCCGCCTGCCTGTTTTGTAGGGCCGCTCCTCTGGGATACCAGTCCTTGGTTACCTGCCCGTCAGTTTCCAGGGATTATTTTGCGTACTTTATTTGGCTATACCGATCATCTGTTTCTGCTAGAGGCTGTTGCCTATGTCAGCTTTCTCGCGACAGTGGGGGGCTTTTACTTTTGGAGTTTGCGCGATCGCAGCGCCCCAAACTCCCAACAGCAACCAGCGGCGATCGCCCCTCAACCAGAACCGTAAAAGCAATGATGCCCTGAAGAACCCACCGCTACCGAATAGCTTATAGATCAAATGTATTACCATGTTAGGCATCAACCCTGTCCAAGCTCAGGTCTGTGTTTGAGTCTATGGAAAAACGCCGGTCTCCGAGCCGGACTCAGTTTAACCGTGGTAGTGGCCCCATCATCCGTCATAAAGTGACTGGAAGCCACCGAACTGCCCCCCTGCAGGACGGTTCAATTGCCCTCTGTCTAATTTAGTGATGCCATTTCCTGATTTGGCGGCATCATGGTGTTCGAGAGGCGGCCTTTAGCCTTGTTGCAGGTTCCTCTGAATTCAACGGCAAGACCCTTTCAAATTTCTCTGTGGAAGAGCTGCAGCATGGTTTTACTACTGACTGATGTTTTCTTGCTGCTGACCCAGGTTCTGCTCTGGATCGTTGTTGGATTAATCACCTGGTATGTGGTGCTCAAAGCACTGCCCAGAGTGCTACTGGGCAAAATGGTGCTGGGGCTAATTCTAGTGATTTTGGGCCTGGCCTTTATTCGGGGGCCAATTGTGGATGGTGGAGTGCTGCCGGTTCTCTGGCGCATTATTTCTTTTCCACTTACCCCCTGGGGCCTTGGCCTGATTCTGCTTTATTTCTTGATCACTGGCAAGCTGAAGGGCTGGGTTAAGAATTTGGCTCTGGCAGGAGTGATTATTCTTGCTTTAAGTAGTGTGCCGATTATTTCCTACTACTTGGCTCAGGAGCTAGAGCAAGAAGGGATTGAGGTGATCCAGGCGCAGCCTGCGCCCCCATCGGGTACCAGAAGGGTGATTGTGCTCTTGGGTCAAAATACGACCCGTACTCAACTGCGTCCATTACAAGGAGTACCGCCCGAAAATCCACCCCTTCAAGAGCGAGCATTAACGGCAGATCAATTTCAAATCTTGTCGCGCTTACCAACACAACTAACCGAGCATGGCGATCGCTTGCTCTATGCCGGTCAACTTTATCAACAAGAAGCCGCAGCGGGAACCAATCCCCTAATCATCATTAGTGCCGGGTCAAGAATTGATCGCAGACGCAAAGAAGGAGAAACCCGAGAAGCCGTTTCAGAGGCAGCAGATATTCGATCTTTTTTAGCTGGCTCCTACGGCGTGCCAGAATCAGCAATGGTAATTGACACTGACTCTTTTACCATTCGCCGGAGTGCTGAAAACGTCAAGCGCATTTTAGAAAATCCAGATAACCCAATTAGTTTCGGCGGTCAAATCCTACTCGTTGGCTCGGCCTTAAATATGCACCGAGCCTATCTGACGTTTCGTCAGGTATTTGCGCCAGCAGTGACTATCTATGCGCGCCCTACCGACTTTTACACCTTACCAGCGGCCAGTCGCCTGTCTCGGGTGGCGCAGGGTCGCGATCTCATTGAGCGAGAAGTGCAGGCTTCTGATTTTGTTCCAACGGCGGAAGCATTTTATATTGGTTCCCAGGCATTGACCGAGTACCTTAGCTCGATCTACTACTTTTTGCGCGGTTGGCTACGCCCTTTTTAGCAACCTTCCTTTTCAGCAACCTTATAGAATCAACGGCCAGACACGTTTGCGTGCGTTTGTCCAGTCGGATGTACACACCTGCGGGAAGCAAGCTTTTTGAGGAGCAGGGGATCCCAGCGTTAAGCCCCTTTCCTTATGTGTACGTGTAGTCTGCCTTAAGGAAGGAATTTAGGGTCAACAACCCCACCCACAAGGGGATGGGGCTTGTGATTCAAGTTCCCATTTCTGGGCAGACCACAATAGGCTGATTGACCGCAGCCCTGAGCTTTAGAAAGTCCTCACGAATGTTGATCGCAGCGTTGTCATCCGCATGGCACTCATAC
>Ga0272446_1001331_pt1 | contig 36040 bp, 37 predicted proteins | sample YNPCB0061_FD_194587 | JGI IMG/M metagenome (GOLD analysis project Ga0272446, IMG submission 194587) | Hot spring microbial mat communities from Yellowstone National Park, WY, United States - YNP-CB-006-1 | ecosystem: Environmental > Aquatic > Thermal springs > Hot (42-90C) > Sediment | place...
GCTCGAGGCTATCGATAAAGATACCGTCATGGTAGCTTTGCCCAATGTTCACTGGGCAGATGGAACGCTTTTTGACTTATTAGCTATCCGCCACAGAAGCAAAGAGGTAGGTGCGATTCTTGTCATAGATGGAACGCAAAGCGTAGGAGCATATCCTTTTGACGTTCAAGCTATCCAAGCAGATGCTTTGGTGTGTGCAGGATATAAGTGGTTGATGGGTGGCTATACCTCGTGCTTGTCTTATTATGGAGAATACTTTGACGGGAAAAAGCCTCTGGAAGAAGTCTGGTTGGCACGCAAAGGCAGCCAAGATTTCAGCAGATTAGTGGAATACGAAGATGAATACGAAGGTTTTGCAGCACGTTATGATATGGGTGGGAGAAGTAATCCCTTCCTTGTGCCGATGATGATAGCAGGAATAAGCCAAGTAATAGAGTGGCAGCCTGCTGAAATCCAAGTCTATTGCAAAAATCTTACTATGCCTCTTTTTTGCGAATTGGAAAAGTTAGGATACATAGTTGAGCAAGAAGATTACAGAGTAGCGCACTTGTTTGGCATACGCCTGCCTCAAACTATCAATATGGACAAGGTAAAAGAAGTTTTTACTAAGCGTCATATTTCCGTGTCGTTTAGAGGCTCAGCTATTAGGATTTCTCCACATCTATACAACGATGAGGAAGATATAGAAAATTTGATATATGCCTTGAAAGAAGCAGCACGTAAGTAAGATGAAAGACCTTTTTTCCAGAGATTCCAAACAGTATGCTAAGTTTCGCCTTACTTATCCTGACGAATTTTATCACTTTATTTTCCAACATGTCAATCACAAACAATATGCGTGGGACGTAGGTACAGGAAACGGGCAGGTAGCACGGGTATTAGCAAGGCATTTTGAGCAAGTATATGCAACGGATATTAGTCAAAAACAATTAGAAGAAGCAGTACAACTACCCAATGTCCAATATCTTCGCTGTAATGAATATGAAACTTCATTTGCTACGCATACTTTTGACCTTATTACTGTAGGGCAGGCAATTCATTGGTTCAATATCGATTTATTTTATCAAGAAGTGCAGAGAGTTGCTAAAAAAGGTGCAATTATTGCTGTATGGGGTTACAACTTACTTCGGATTTCCCCCCAAATAGATACACTCATTCAACAATTTTACAAGGAAAAAGTAGGTAGTTTTTGGAACGCAGAACGCAAATATGTAGAAGAATCCTACCAAACTATACCCTTTCCTTTTCAAGTTATTACAAGTCCTAATTTTCAAATAGAGGTCTTTTGGGATTTGACTATGTTAGAAGGGTACTTGAATACTTGGTCGAGTGTGGGAAAATTTATACAGACTCATCTGTATAATCCTGTGAATGAACTTATAGTTTCTTTAAATCCATTTTGGAAAAAAAATGAGCAAAAGAAAATAATTTTTCCTATTTTTGTCAGGTTAGGTGTTGTTTGAAAAGACATTTCAAAAATTTCCCCCTTTATTAGTCTTACACTAATTTTTAGGAATTGCCGTTTTATATAAGGCATTTATGAGTTTTTTTTGATGAAGAAAATACTTTTTTCTTTCTTCTTATTAATTTTCAGTTGTTTACCAAGTTTTGCCCAAGAAAGGCAAAAGGAGGATAGCTTGTTCCATCTATTGAACCAAGCGCAAGCCGACAATGCTAAGACTGATGTATTGATTAAGTTAGCTTCTTTTTATTATGAGTTAGAACAACCTCAAAAAGTTATAGATTATGCCCAACAAGCATACGCTTTGGCAGAGAAAAATAGCGACCAAAAAGGCATGGCAGAAGCACTTAGCCGCCAATCCTCAGCCTATTTTCTCTACGGCGACGAGGTAAAAAACTTAGAATATGCTTCTAAAGCATTAATTTTATACGAGAAACTCAAAGATGCTAAAAATATAGCTTATCACTTGGGGTACGTAGGGTATGCACATCGCAAATTAGGAAATTATGTGTCTGCTTTGGATTATTCCCTAAGATGCCTGCGCGCTTTTGAAGAACTCAATGACGAGTTAGGTATTGCCAAAGTAACGAGTTCTATTGGTATGATTTACTTTGAGCAAGGAAATTTTGAACAGGCTTATCATTTTAAAATCAAATCCTTAGAGATTTTTGAAAAGCTAAAAAATAAAGATGGACAAGTAGAAAACCTTAAAGACTTAGGCAATATCTTTACCGCAGTAGGCGAGTACGAGCAGGCGATGAACTATTTGAGCAGAGCAATGAAACTGGCAGAGGAACAGGATAACAAGCGGGACTACGCAATGTGCCTAAGCGACATAGGCAGAGTATATGCCAAACAATCCATGTTTAGCGAGGCACTTAACTTCTATAATAGAGCCTTGGAAACCTTCAAACTTATTGATAACAAAGGGGATAACATCGCTACTCTTTGCTATATCGGTGAGATACATAACGAACAGACCGAGCATTTAAAAGCCCTTGCCTACTATCAGCAAGCCTTACAACAAGCAGAAGCCTACAAGCGTCTTCCTGACCTAAAAAATGCCTATCAGGGTTTAGCTAATACTTATGCTAAGCTACAAAACTTTGAGCAAGCCTTTGAGTATCAGCAGAAGTTCATGGCTTTAAAGGATTCTATTTTTAACCAAGAAAGTCATTATAAGATGATTAGCCTACAAAATGCTTCGGAAAATGAAAAAAGAGAAGCAGTAATGCAAATGCAATTTGCCAAAGAACGCCAAAATCGTTTTGTGTTAGTCGGCTTGCTTTCTATTTTGGTCTTAATGTCTATTTTTGCCATTATTTTTTATTATAATAACTTCAAAAACAAAGAGATAAACATAGTCTTACAAAAACAAAATCAAGAAATTGTAAAGCAAAAAGAGGAAATTCAAGAGCAGTCTAACGAACTAAAAAATGCTAATGAAAAGATTTTAGAGAAAAATGTCATCATAGAAAAGAAAAACGAAGACATTACGGCAAGTATCAATTACGCCAAACGTATCCAAATGTCTATGCTTCCCTCTACAGAAATGATAGCGGCGGCTTTACCTGAGAGTTTTGTGTTTTTCAGACCAAGAGAGATTATTAGTGGAGATTTTTATTGGTTTGCAGAAGTAGAAGAAACTAATGCTAATAAAATTGTATTGGTAGCGGCAGATTGTACGGGACATGGCGTACCGGGTGCTTTAATGAGTATGTTAGGCGATTCCTTGCTCAATCAGATTGTTTTTGACAAAGAAATCTACTCTCCTGACTTGATTTTGGCGGAGTTGCACAAGGGCATACAAAAAGTTTTGCACCAAGGGTCAACGGAAAATAAAGACGGTATGGACGTTTCTATTTGCACCATTGACTTGAAAAATAGAATTTTAGAATTTGCAGGCGCAAGTAATCCTCTGGTCTATATACAACCTGATATAGCGGATATTCCTCAACTGCACCATATTAAAGGCGACCGTATGCACATAGGCGGTAGAGTAAAAGATAGCAGGAATCCCCAATTTAATAAACATATTGTAAAAATTGACAAACCCACTACTTTCTATCTCTTTACTGATGGCTACCAAGACCAATTTGGGCAGGAAGAGGGAAGTAATAAACCTCGCAAATTCCTACCCAAACATTTTAGAGATTTACTTTTTTGTATTCACCACTTAGATATGAACCAACAAAAAGAAATCCTTGAATTGACTTTGCAAGACTGGAAAGGGAAAAAGCACCGACAAACCGATGATATATTAGTCATTGGGGCGAGGGTTTAATCTCATTTACAAAGGCTTCAAACTTCCCATGCCACCGTCTATCCCTATTATCTGACCTGTTATCCAACTTGCCTCGTCTGATAGCAGAAAAGTAGCCAAACTCGCCATATCCTGCGGCGACCCTACTCGACTAATCGGATGTCTTTTTGCCGAAGCCTCTCTTTTCTCTGCTGAGGAAAGTAAATTTTTTGCCAAAGGCGTATCTGTTAGCGAGGGAGCAATTACATTGACGCGTATTTTATTCACTGCAAACTCTGCGGCTAAGGACTTTGCCAAACCTTCAACTGCACCCTTGGCAGAGGCTACGCTGGCGTGAAAACCCATGCCTACTGCCACAGCTACGGTGCTAAAAAGCACAATGCTGGAGGTTTGTGATTTTTTCAAAGCATTAAGAGTATTTTGGATTACCTTGACTGCTCCAAGTAAGTTAAGTTGGAAATCTTTAAGAAAATCATCTTGACTAAGACGAACAAAGGGTTTGAGGTTGATGCTCCCCACACAGTAAACTACACCGTCTAACTGCGGAATATTGGCCAATTCACTTCCTGAGTCGCTTAACACATCAAAAGTAATATGTTGCACTTCGGATAGCTGAGGAGCGGAGCGAGAAGCAGAAATTACCTTTGCTCCTTGTTTTATTAGGGTTTGGGCGAGTTCATAGCCAATACCCGAACTTGCCCCTACAATTAAGATATTTTTATCTTGAAAATTTAACATGTATTTATAAAAAATGATTAGTTTACTTAAAATAACAGCTATACAAGAAAAAAGTTATCAAATTTGGGTAATGTCTTGTCCTACATGATGGATTACAAGCCTTAGCCAATAGACATTCCTTAAAAAATATTGAATAAATATTTTGATTCATAGGAACTATTTACCGCTCCTTAATAGTTATAGGAAGGATTGGAACAATAAAATATAATGAAAAAAGCTACTTCCATACTGCTCCTTGTAATTTACACATCTCTGAGTATAGGGTTTAGTGTAAGCAAGCATTTTTGTGGAGGTAGCTTAGCAGAGATGGCATTTTTCTCTTCGGAGAAAAAACAATGTGCCTGTTCGTTGATGAAAGGCAATGAGAAGAGTGATTGCTGTGAAGATGAAATAAGTATAGTGAAGTTAGACTCCGACCAAAATTCGGCAAAAACAAGCACTTTCTTTTTTGCTAAAATAGTTCATCTATTAGCCTTGCCATACTCTGGAGTACACTTTTTTTTATTTAACATTTCATTGTTCACCTCCAAGCAGAGCATCAAAGCAGCTCTGCCTCCTCCCAAAATTGCACTTTATTTAGCTTTTCGTGTTTTTAGAATTTAGTATAGAATCATCTACGCTTACAAGATTCTAAACTATTATTCTTTCTTATGAGCATGTACTTTTGCTCATACATCATAATAATTTCAATTTTAAAATTACAAAAACATGAAAGCAATCATTAAATCATTCATATTAATAGTGTTTTTAGCCTGTTTTTATACATTTTCATCTCAGGCGCAAGAAGTAAAAAAGAACAGAGATAAAGCTGATGAAACTACCACCCAATTCAAAGTCAGCGGAGTATGCGGTATGTGCAAAGAACGAATCGAGGAGGCTCTTTACACTACGGGTATTAAGTCTGCCTCTTGGGATAGGAAAACCCAACTGCTAACAGTAACATACAAAACAAATAAAATCAATGAATTTAAAATACATGAATTGGTTGCTGGCGTTGGGCATGATACGGAGAAAATCAAAGCCAAAGACGAAGTATATAAAAAATTACCTGATTGTTGTTTATACCGAGATGGGGTAAGTTCTCACGACAACCGATAAAGCCTATGAAAACAACTCATCTGGCAGTTAAAAATATGGTTTGCGACCGATGTATTGGCGTGCTTACCAGAGAATTGCAGAAAGAGGGCTTTTCAGTAATAAAGACAAAGTTAGGAGAAGTAGAAATAGCCACTCATATTGGGCAAGAAGACCTCGAGAAAATCAAAAAGATATTAAAAATCAATGGTTTTGAATTAGTAGAAGATAGAAAGCAAAAAGTGGTAGAGCAAATCAAAACCTTAGTAATTGAGATAATTCATCGTAACTTGGAAGCAACGCCCTTGCTGATGAATTACTCTGATTATCTTTCTAAGAAATTGGGCTTTGATTACTCATATTTGAGCATGCTATTTTCTTCTCATGAAGGCATTACCATAGAAAAGTATATTATTCTCCAAAAAATAGAACGAGTCAAGGAGTTGCTAAGCTATGGAGAACTTACGCTTTCTGAAATAGCCTATCAGATGAACTACAGCAGCGTACAACATCTTTCTAATCAGTTTAAAAAGGTTACAGGAATAAGTCCTTCTGCATACAAACAACAGAAAAATAAAGTACGCAAGGGCTTAGACGAAGTAGGCATGTAGCTTTATATTTTAGGCAACATAGAAAGCGTAATATTGCCTTGGTCTGTTTGTATGATTAAATCTTGGGAAAAATAATTTTGTTGCTGAGAAATACCTGTAATTTGGTAGCCCCGGGTGCTGTATTTTTCCAAGCGACCATACTGCTCTATGATAAAAATGTCTTTGGCAGGATAGTAAGCATATCTAAGGTCGTTTTGAATACCTGTAAGCGCAGGAGTACCGTAGATAGCATTAAAATTCTTGATAACCGACTTTTTAGGAGTAGATTTTTGCTCTTTTTTTACAATAAGGGCTAATTCTTGGCAAAGTTCGTTGATTTTGGCTTTGAGGGCATGATTAAACATATCTCCAATCATAATCATGCCAGACTGCCACTGTCCCATGCCACCTAATTCGGGGTGATTAAATTGGACTTGCCTGCCTTGCGTATTTTGCAAACCATTGAAAAGCATAATTACTGCCCCTAAACTCAAATTGTATTTTATTGCTATTTCTTTCAAATCTTTTCTCATACTTATTTTTATGCTTATCCATCTAAAACCGTAAACAAATAAAAAGGAAAGGGTTTACTACAAGGTGTCAATTACTGCTAACACTAATTCTTATTGAGTGTGCTTTTTACCGGCACAAAAAGCACTGCATCAGCAAGGATGCTTCCGTCAGATGCTCTGCTATACACTTCCACGTAACTTTTTTTCCCTTTTGGTAAGGAATACTCTCCCAAGCTTACCCACTCGCCAGAGGTTTGTCCTTCTATAATTAATTCATTGGTTTTGATTACTATTTCTTTGTATTTTTTTCCTTGATACACCCTTAGCATAATTTGAGAACTTAGCTCTTTGATTTTAGGTAGGTAGAAGTAAACTTGATAGTTGCCAGACTTAACAATATTGGGTATAAAACTTACCGATTTTTCCTCAGCACTTTTGCTATCATCTATGAGTATAGAAAGTCCATAACTCCCGTATCGCTTTTCCTTTTTCCATACTCCTTTGGTAACAATATTTTCTGTATTTTCGTTATCAACCAACACTTCTGGTAGGCTTCCGTCTGCCAAGGGATTGGTTCTCAAAATTTCCTGTACTTTTCTAACATCAATATCCTGTACCGAAGTTTTGCTATCAATAGCTACTAAGGCAGCCACAGCACAAGACTGACCTAACACCATGAAAACAGGCTCCATGCGGATAGACCCAAAGGCAATGTGTGTTGCTGATAAGCAGACGGGCACTAAAAGGTTTTTACATTCATTTTTCTTAGGAATTAAGGAGCGATAGGCTATAGGATAAGGAGGGAAACCACCTATTTGCACATCTCCTTCATTTTTTACCATTTCATTGACTACCAAGCGACTACAGTTGTGAGAATCCATAGTGTATGCTGCCATGCCTACTGCCTCAGGAGCGATTTCTCTACCCTCGCAGTGGTGTTGCGTCATCACATAATCACCTATCATACGTCTGGCTTCTCTGATGTAGAGTTGAGGCGACCAATTGCCGTTGTCTGTGTATTCATCTTTGGGATAGCCGTACTGTTGCATTTCTTTGCGCAAATGCTCAGGCATACGAGGGTCATTACCAATAAAGTATAATAGTCCCTTGGTATAATCCTCGTGGGCTTTTACTATTCGCTTACGAGTAGCATAATCTCCCTCGGGGTAATCATAGTTCATGCCAATCATATCTGTTGAGAAACCTCCACAATTGTTAATATCTGTTTTCAGATTGGGCATAGGAGCGATATGTAGAAGTTGCCAATTAAGTTCTTTGGGCTGAGTAAGTTCTATTTGTCGTAGGAGCAGTTCATATTTGCGGGGGTCGTAGTTTTCTGGCTCAGTAATAGGAATCTGACTGCTGGGGTCTTTGGACAGACATATACGAAAATTATAAGCCTGCACTTTTTTATCTCCTGTGCCGTTGGGTTGTACCGATTCATTGCTAATTCCCCAAAGCAAGCCGCTTTCCTTGTTTCCTTTGATTCTATACGGGTCAATCCCATCAGGAAACTGATGCTTGTTCAGCATTTGTACTCCGTTATAAGTTTCACCGTATTGGCTATTTGCTTCCCGTCCTACTGTATAAGAAACTCCCGCTTTTGCCATCAAATCTCCTTCGTAAGTACAATCTATAAACATTTTAGCTTTTACTACTTGAGGAGTACTTGCTTGGGGCTTTTCATCATTCTCTAAAACGATAGATTGAATAAAACCTTCGCGCTTATTGACTGCAAATAATCTTTGCTGATACCATACTTGCACATCTGCCTCTCTTAGATAGCCAAGAAGTATATTTTTAGCCACATGTGGCTCAAAAATCCATTTCTCAAACTTCCCATAATGTTTCCCTATCCTTCTGTAAAAATCCCTTGCCAAACCTGTAACAACAAATTTATTCCCAATGTCTGTATGTCCTAAACCGCCTGTGGTCATTCCTCCCAGATGCTTACTTGGCTCTATGAGCAATACAGATTTGCCTAATTTTTTAGCAGTATAGGCGGCAATTACCCCACTTGCTGTGCCCCCGTACACACAAATATCAACCTCTATCTCTTGTCCATTGATTTGCTTAGGTACAAGATAACAAAAAAGGAAAACTAATAATAGCTTTAGCAATAGTTTTTTTAGCATCTGACCACTCATTTTGAATAAAAAACTAAGAATCAATTAAATGCAATCCTGAACAATCAAAGGCGGGTTTACCAACCCCAAATTCTTGGTGTATTCCATTGATGCTGAAACGCAGGATTGTTCCAAGGACTCAAATTAGGATTTCTTCCATTGGAAATATTGACTGCACCATGAATGAAAAAGTTTTCTGTTACTTTGTAGGAAGCCTTTATTAACATTCCCCAGTTTTTTGCATTGAAATTTTGGAGAGATTGCTGATGAAGTTGGTGAATATTAGCATACACCATTCCTCCTACCTGTAGCCTTTCATTCACATCATAAGCTAAACCCAACATTAAAAAAGCGTTGTTAGTAGAAAAATTTTGCCTCTGATTTTCTAAAGGCATATCCAACCTAAACTGTTGATTGAGTAAAAGTAAACCTGTTTGGAGGTGCCATTTAGGACTGAAATTATAGTTCAAAAAAGGGTTAGCATAAGTACTAAAAGCAGTTTGTTGATTACCCAAAAAAGAGAACATCGTACCTGCATTCAAACCTATTTGCATCTTTTTTTGAGTAAGAGTAGGGATTTGTATTTGGCAAAAAGCCGAGTCAGTATAGGTAACAAGCAAGATAAAAGCTAAAAAGAAGTTTTTTTTTACCATAGTATTTAAAAGTATTAAGTTATATAACCAATATAATGTATATTTTAGCTGATAACAACATACTGCTAATCAAATGTTTGCAGTGAAAATTAACGTTTATAAGGTTTAAAACCTTATAAACGTTCGCAAAGGGGAACATTTTTCTATGTTGATTAGCAAAAATATATAAAATTATTGAATTACGGGCATATTAATTGTAAAACATATACGTATTCTTTTTAATTTTATACCGCAAATGCTATTTTTTCAGAGAGCAAAAATTAGAAAAATTTTATTTTTAAGTAGAAAAATGATATTTTAACACTTGGCATTATTTTGGTAATATCTTAAAAAATTACCCTTTTGACTATGAAATTTTATATGCCCCCATTTATCTTATTTATTGGACTTTTTTTATTTTCTTTGGGCAGTGTATTTGCCCAAGATGAAACTATTAGCAGTGCCAAAGTTGCTATCAAGGCAGGGAACTCCAAAGAGTTAATAAAGCACTTTCATAATACGGTAGAATTGAAAATTAGTGCCAATGAAAGTGACGGAGTCATGAGCAATAACTACAGCAAAACACAAGCTGAGTATGTTTTGAAAGGTTTTTTCAAAGATAACCCTCCTCAGGATTTTGTTTATTTGCATCAAGGAACGTCCAAAGAGGGAATGAAATATACCATAGGCAAATATACATACAGAGATAGTACAGGGAAAGCTGTAGGTACTTTTCGTGTTTTCATGAAGTTAAAAATGTACGAGGGCAATTACCTGATAGATGAGATAGATTTTAGTAAAGAGTAAAAGCTAAGCATCTCCTTAGCTTTACTTTTTGTTTTTTGTATCTATAATAATGGTGACGGGTCCGTCATTAGTTAGACTTACTTGCATATCTGCTCCAAACTCTCCTGTGGAGATTTTCTTACCTAATTTTTTTTCAAATACTTGGATAGTTTTTTCATACAAGGGTATGGCTATTTCTGGTTTAGCCGCTTCTATGAAAGAGGGGCGATTCCCTTTCTTAGTACTTGCATGTAAAGTAAATTGACTGATAAGCAATATATCTCCATTTACTTCTTGCAAACCCAAGTTCATTTTACCTTCTTTATCGCTAAAAATACGCAAGTTGATGATTTTAGAGGTGAGCCAGTCTATATCCTTCTCGGAGTCATCTTGCCCTATGCCCAATAAAATCAAATATCCTATACCAATCTGTCCCTTCACCTGTTCCTCAATTTTTACACAAGCCTTTGATACTCTTTGTATTACAGCTATCATGAATTATTGTTTTTACTTTTGTAATGTAGAGTAGAACAATTATCTGGTCTAAGCACTTGCTTAGCAATTTGATGAATCTGCTCTGAGGTAACTGCTTGTATATGTTCAGCTTCCAAGTTAATCCCGTCAGGATTCCCCAATAGAGCATGATAAGCCAAATTCATGGCTCGGGGCAGTACTTCTATCTCTCCCAAAATGAGCGTAGCCTCTACTTGATTTTTTACTTTTTCTAATTCCTCGTCGCTTATTTTTTCACTAAGTAGCTCATCTATTACTTCTTGGAGTGCCTTTTCTGCTTTTTCTAAGTTTATGCCTTCGCGTATTTTCCCAGAGATACAAAACAGTCCTTTGTCAATAGAACCCGTTACAAAGGCATTAGCAGAGCTGAATAGTTTCCGCTCCTGTACCAATTTTTGATGAAGGCGAGAAGATTTGCCGCGTCCTACAACATCACTTAGTAAATCAGTAGGTATATAATCGGGTGAGGTTCTTTCACACATTTGATACGCCTTATAAATCACAGTAGCAGGCACATCAGCCTCTACCTCTAAAAAGCGAGCTTCTCTTTGTTGATTTTCTTGGGGTAATTGACGTTTAGGTACTTTACCCGCAGGAATAGGAGCAAACCACTTTTCGGAAAGGCTTTTTACTTGTGCTAAGTTCACATTTCCTGCTACCACCATGATAGCATTATTCGGTAGATAGTAACGATAAAAAAAGTCTTTCACATCGTCCATAGTAGCTTGCTCTATATGGGCAATATCTTTTCCAATGGTTGCCCATTGATAGGGGTGCGTCTTGTAAGCCAATGGTCTTAATTTCAACCATATATCTCCATAAGGCTGATTTAAGTATCTTTGTTTAAATTCCTCAATGACTACTTTACGTTGTACTTCTAAGACTTCGGGCTTAAATGAAAGCGACATCATGCGGTCAGACTCCAGCCAAAAAGCTGTTTCCAAATTTTGTGCGGGAAGTGTAATGTAATAATTGGTAATATCGGGAGAGGTAAAAGCATTATTTTCTCCACCTACCCTTTGCAGAGGTTTATCGTACTCAGGAATATTCTTAGAACCTCCAAACATCAAATGCTCAAACAGATGAGCAAAACCTGTTTTTTCAGGATGCTCGTCCCTTGAGCCTACATCATAGAGAATATTGACCGCTGCCGTGGCTACGGAGCGGTCTTCATGCACATAAATTTTTAAGCCATTATCTAAAACAAAACTTTGATAATCAATCATCTGCAATATTTTTAATCAAGTTTGCCTTCTCTTGCTTTTTTCTTTAACTCCTCATTAGCATAAATAGCTATTTCTACGCGCCTGTTTCTTTGCTTGTTCTGAGGGGTGGTATTTTCTACTACGGGTTGGGTTTCTCCTAAGCCCATAGTTTTCAGACGGCTTGGAGCGATGCCTAAAGAAGATAAGTAAGCAGAAACAGCATTTGCCCTGCGTTCAGAAAGTTTTTGATTAAATTCATCAGAGCCATCGCTATCCGTATGTCCTGTAATTAATACCTCTGTATCCTTGTATTCTTTGAGTGTTTCTGACATTTTTCTTAAATTTTCTCTGACCTGCGGTTTCAGGTCTGCCTTACCTACATCAAACAGGATACCTGAGCCAAGAGTAACTTTGATTCCTTCGCCTTCTCTTTCTACTTTTACCTCATTTTCAGGGTTTCCAGAGGAGTTATTTCTTTTCAAATCTTCTTCTAATTTTCTTTTTTGCTTGTCCATATACCTGCCTATTGCCGCCCCTCCTACTCCACCTATTGCCGCTCCTAAAATAGCCCCAGTAGCCGTATTGCCAGACTTGCTACCGATAGCCCCTCCGATAACTGCTCCTGCTCCCGCCCCAATCACCGCTCCTTTGCCCGTATTACTCATTTTGCAACTTGGTAAAAAAAATACGTTCAAAGATAAAACAAAAGCTAAAAATATAACCTGTTCTCTTTTCATGTCTTACAATGTTTAAGTGGATAATAATTTTTATGAATGATTTAGCATATTAGTAAACGCTTAATTTTACTATTTCTTGTACCAGTACTGTTCTAAAATTTGTCTTCAGGTAACCACTCCAGCAGGTTTCGTATTTCCTCTGCTTTAATTTTCTCCCCAATGTCTTCATAAGCTACAATTAAGTTCCTTAATATTCGTTTCATAATGTCTAAATTAGAACAAGGTTCGTAAAATATTGTTCTCGAGGTAATGCCCAATTGGAGGATATAGTTATCAATATCATTTTTCATAAAAGTCAAACCTTTATTAAATACATTGATATAAAATTGTAACTTTTCAGTTTTATACGTAAGGATAAAAATATTGGGCAGATTTACTCCGTAAACAGGAAGTTTGAGCTTTTGAGCAATAAGCATATAGACGATACAAAGTCCAATAGGATTTGATTTTTTGCTTTCTAATATGCTGTTAATCATAGAGTTAGATACTGCTTTGATATTAGCAGTATTGGCTTTGAATCTAAACTTATTAAAAAAAATGCTATTCAGCACCTTTATTTGTTCTAATGGCATCAAATCTGACTTAAACTCAGACCAAGTATCGTAGTAGAGTTGGTCTATCTGCCTCCGTAGGTCTTCTAAACTCAAATCAGGGTATTGGTAAGTAGCTACTATCCACATACCTTTGATTAAATCCTTCTCTTCATACTTAACCCAATATGCTAAGCGCTCTTTGACAGAATTATAATTGATAGAGTGAAGGAGCTGCTCTATTCGCCTTTGCACTAAGGGGTTAAATTGTTTTGACCATTCTTCTTCTAAAAATGGCACCACTTGCTCTCCTAAAGTAGCTATTTTTTCTTCTATGATACTAACTACTTCTACGTCATCATCATCAAGTAGGGATACCATTGCTTTGATTTCCTTTTCATTCATTACTGTATGATTCATGGTATTTTTTGTAGTAGTCTTGTATTATTCTAAGATTGCTACACTTTGCTTTTTCTTGCTTGATAGTTTTTGAAGCATGTTTCCTAAAAATATTTTCAAAGGAATAATTAGGATTACAATAATTAATTTGGTAATGATTTCTATGGTTTGCTCTTCTTGGAAATAGGAACTTATTTTACTATTGAGCATCGGCGCTATTTCTTTTTCCTCTGTTTTAGACATCTCTATCGCTTTATCTGCTATTTTGGTAATGGCTTCCTCATCTACTAACTGCACTGCATCAACTGTCCAGTCTATCACTAAAAACAGACCTACTATAAACATGAAAATAATGTTAGTAATAGTGGTGCTATTTTTAAACTTTTCTAAAGAAGTCAAGGCTGTATTTAGTTCTATTTCTTTCCTATTAACATTGTCATTAGCTTTATCTAACCTACTTTGAAGCCTATCACTTACGGAGGTTAGTAGCTTTGCTTCTCCTAATAGTTGGGCGTAGCTTTGGGAGAGTTTTTCGTACTCCTCTCTTAGGACATCAAGAGTCAATTCATCTGTAGGTTGCGCCAATAGGTTTCTGGAACGGGACAAAATCTGCGCTTCTTTCTCAAAAACTTGGCTTTTATCAACTTGTTGTGTTTTACTCATGGCTCATATTTTCTAAATAAGTAAACTCCTTAAGACTTATACTTAACCTCATAAATTTTTACCAAGTTTATAAGGTTAAGCCATTGATTAATAGTGTTTTGTATTTTTTCAAAAAAAATAACTCCATTTAGATTATAACAAAAAAGCGACCGTAAGTTCCCAATACAGTCGCTCTAAGGCTGAATGAAGAACTTTATCATACTTATTAGTTTTCAATCACATTCATTACTATCGGAATATCAATAATTTCTTTAAAGTCCTCGCCAGACTCCTGCATATCCTCGTCGTCCTCTTCGTAAAACCAATTAATGACTACGCTATTATTATCTATTCTCTCCAAACGTCTAAATATTTCGACTAAACACTTAGAGGAGCTTGTATTAAAATATTCTAACTTAATATCAAAAATAGTCTTATCTGATGGATTTTTCACATAATCATCTAACCACTCAAAAAGAGGTCTGTAAAACTCGATAGAGTTTTCTGGAATAGAACGACCTGACATTAAGAATTTGCCTGTTTTTCGGTCAAAACTTAGTTTTGGTGTTTTAGATGTTTCTTCTAAATAAAAGTTTTCCATATTATTATGAATAAATATGTTGCTAATTAGCTGCTATTCTCACTGTCAAACTAAAAAAAGAATAATGGGAGTCTAAATCTTTAAACTCATATTCTAACCTGTTACCAGATTTCCTTGCTATATCTATAATTCCTAAACCAGCCCCTCCCTTAGGAGAAACTACACCTATATTTAGTTGCTCACGATATTTTTCTTTTAACTCATCAGCAGAGAGAGAGTTTACCTCGTCAATACGTTGCTTGAGCATTACTACGTCTTTTGTGGCTACATAATTGCCTGTGATGATAGTATAGGTATCATCTAACTTCACTAAAAGAAAGGCGATGGCGTCATCTTCTCCCATGCTACTACTATGTACTCTTTCGTAGTGATGATAGACATTTTGTAAAATTTCTACTAATATACTAAAAACTCTCTTCTTGATGGCTGATTTGCTTTCATTCTCCGCAAGTTTTGTCTGCGCAATAGATAAAAGGCTCGTCAATAAGTCGTTTGATGCCGCACCTTTATACGACATAATTACGCTATTTGACTGCATCTGTTTGTAATAAGCCTGTATATCCAAATTATTTAAAAATTGACCTTGTGCTAATATGGACTCTGATGTAAGCAATACAATAAAATAATTAGTTAAAATCTTGCGAATCTAAGAAAAACTTTAATTCTAACAAATTATTTTAGCTTGCAAATTAACAAATTGTTCTTTTGGAAAATATATCTGCCTTTGATTCAAATGCAAAAAAATTGGATATAAACTATAAAAGCAAATATCGTACTCAAAACTTCAATAAGTTTTATTTAAAAGAAAATGCCAAAGGTGAAAGTGGCTGTTAGCCTTGTGTTGTCTGTAATGGCTGTAGGCTCTGCTCCTCTAAGCAAGTAAGGGCGGTAGCTACTTTGGGAGGCACGGTAAGAAACAACAAAGTCTATGTAAGACCTATCTGTACGCTTTCCTAAACCACCTGTAATGAAGGTCATTTTTCCTTCTGGTGCAGGAATATCCTCTTTGAGCGCACTACCGTACATGGCGTAGCCTCCTCTAATTCTGAATGTTCCAAATCTAAATTCCGAGCCTAACCTTATGTTTATCGCAGAGCGATAGATGAGTTTGATGACTGCATTGTCACTTTCCATATTAAACACAGGTTGTGGATTGGAAAATCTAACCCCAGAATAATCTACCATTTCCACATCTCCACTGATAAACCCTCGCTTGCCAAGAAAAATAGCTACGCCTCCATTGATTCGCATTGGAGTACGCATGTTATATTGAGATTGGAGGAGAATAGTGCGAGCATTGAGGTCGCGCAAGACTACAGGTACTTCTACCCCATTAACTATCTCTATAATAGTATAATTATTATAACTCACAGATAAGTCTGCGTCATAGTTATCATTGACGCTATAAATAGTAGGAGTAATAATACTCGCACCAAATCTAATGTAATCTACTGGGCGTAAAATTACCCCAAAGGAAGCATTGATGCCTATACCGCTTTGTGAGAGTCGCTCTCGCAATCTCAAACCATTCAAAGGGCTATTGGCTTGCGGAATCTCTGAATATTCTTTGGTTCGATTATAGCGAATCGTAGGAATGCCTATGCCTGCTCCTATGTAAAGCATATCTTTGTAGTTAATTGCATAAGAAAGATTCCATTGGTTCTGCGACCCTATTTCTGTAATTTTTTCTCTCTGCTCGGTAGGTCGGATAGGTACAAAAGTTACGTACTGATTTCGTGCATTGGTGGGGTCATTGAGGTCAGGTAAAATAAGACGTGTGGCATAAGCCATGCCACTAAGGGTAAAAATACCATTCCTTACCTCATCGTCAAATTCATTCCAGCTAACGCTTCCTCCTGAACCTGCTAAAAAGGAACTGATAATGTTGTTCCTATCATTTAAGCCACTGTAACTCCATTGGCGATTGAGGTCGTTATTACGAGTAAAGGTAATCGCAAAAGCAGTACCTCGCAAGTCAGCATCGCTCCCTCTGTCCGTTCCCAAAACAACTCCTATCTGATTGATATTTAGATTAGTTCTTGAATCAGGCGTGCTATTATTGATGAAACTTGTATTGGCATTGGTAAAATTGACTGAGGTACTGAAAAGCATTTCTGTTCTACGAATAAATCCCAAACCTGCAGGATTGGTCAGAGCAGCAGTAGGGTCTCCTCCTAAGGCAGTATTTGCCCCTGCAATGCCTTGAAACCTGGCAGAACCTCCAAATTGTGTGTTGGTATAACGAAGAGCATCGAAATAATACCCTAATGCGTTGTCTGGATTTTGAGCGAAAGCTGATAAACTAAAAAAAAATAGTGCTAAAAATATCCAATGCGTAAGTTTCATATACTAATACTATTGAGGATTTAAAATAATCTAATGAGTATTTGCTACTAAAGCTAACTTATGCTTTTCTTATTCAAAAAGCTGTGCTATGTTAATAAAACGACTTTTGAAAAGGCGATGTTTCAAAAATAACAAAAGTAAACAATTTGATTAGGTTGATGTAAGATATAGTATCGCTAAGTTATTTCTGCTGGGCTAAAAAGGTGTTTTTCATACAATTCTATTATTTGGTCTGCCGCACTTTCCCATGTCAATTTTTCTACCTCTTTCTTGCTTGCTTCTGCCAATAGTTCCCTGATTCCTTCGTAGTGCAAAAGGGCATAAAGATAGTTAGCAAATTTGTTTGCATCCCAACAGTCTGCTTTGAGTACATGATGGAGAATTTCAGAAACCCCGGATTGTTTAGAAAGCACTGCAGGAACTTCATGCTGAGCGGCTTCTAAGGCAGAAAGCCCAAAAGGCTCGGAAACAGAAGGCATAAAATATACATCTACTCTTTCCAAAAGTTCATGTACCCTCTTTTTACTGAGAAATCCTGTAAAAATGAAAAACTCTCCTAACCTTCTTTTACTGACCTCACTCATGAGCCACTGCTGCTGGTCGCCCACCCCTACAATGACAAAAACAATGTCATTGTCTTTTTTGAGAAGTTTCTCTGCGGTTTCCAATAGAAACTCAGGACCTTTCTGATAAGTAATTCGTCCCAAGAAGAGTACCATTTTTTTATTGGGAGCGGGAGGCTTTTTAGAATAGCCGTAGTCCCCAAGTTTTTCTGGTTCTTGTAAGATATGAGTAGCTGTATATCTCTCTGGGAGAGGGTCTATGGCATTATGCACAGGAAAAATTTTATCCGCTTCTATGAATGGGTAATGCTCCAAAATCTGGGCTTTGGTAAAATAGCTTACAGGAATAATCAAATCTGCCATGCTCATTCCATCGTATTCTATGTGATATACTTTGTTATGAGGACTTCTTGCCCCTATGCCTATGCGGTCAGTTTCCAAAGAATGAATATGTACTACTAAGGGCTTGCCTGTCAGCCTTTTTAACTGAATCCCTGCGGGAAAAGTGAGCCAATCGTGGGCATGAATCAAATCAAACTCCTTTTTCAAGGCTATCTGTGCCACTACCTCCGAAAAAGTATCTACCTTTTCTAAAATATTTGCCCCGTAATTGTTTCCCGTGCTATACAATTCTCTAATCTGTCGAGAGTCCATTGTTTCTTTGACGGAAGTTTCTACCTCTTCTATTTTCTTTATGGTTTTCATCACAGGAATAGGGTAAGGACTGATGTCCATAGGTACAAATACTACTTCTGTAACTTCCTCTAAATGATACTCCTGCCTTTCTACGGTTACATCTTCATCTGTCAGGTGATTGAGTCCTATGATATTGATATTTTCTAAAATAAATTGAGGGTCGCTTTGCGGTATAATCAAAGTGAGGTCGACATGACGACTGAGCGCCTTGGCAATGCCATAACAAGCCTGCCCCAATCCTCCCGTTAAAAATGGAGGAAACTCCCAACCTAACATCAACACTTTCAGTTTTTTAGATTGCATTTTATATTTTGGTAAAATTAGAGCTTGCTTAGATTTAGACTCGGAGCAAAATTACGCTAAATTTTCGTATTTGAAAGACTTTATCTGGTTTTGTATAAGTAAAAAGTTATCTAAAAAATCCTTGTAGTTTTGTCAAGTCTGTTCCCCAAATATTTATATCGCTATATATCTGATTCAATAAATGATTGACTGCTTGTATATCAGTAGGACTGGTATTTTTCCATTTTTCAGCAAAATAAGGAGCATAATCATCTTGGATTAAATAAAAATCTTCTCCTCTTTTCCCATAAAACTTGCCATTTTCCTCTTTGACTACTCGCATAAAAAGTAAATATGCTTTGAAACCTTCTGCCATAAGTTTAGGTGCTTTACCAAATTGCTGATAATATCGCAGGATAGTAGGTATGTTCCTCATTTTCATCTTAGAAGTAGCTTGCAAGGTGATGCTTAATAGGTAATGTTCTATGTAAGGATTGTTAAAGCGGTCTAAAATCTCATTGGCAAACTTGTCTAACTCCTCTTTGGAAGGTTTAAAGTGTTGGAAATCTTGGGCAAGTACGGTAGGGGCTATCTCCTCTAACATGACATTTTTGATAAAAGATTGCATTTCAGTATCTTGCATACATTCATACACTGTATTTAAGCCTTTTAAATACCCTTTGCAAACACTGATGGTGTGCGTGCCATTGAGCAGTCTTAGCTTTCTTTCTCTATAATAATCGATATTTTCTGCAATGACTACCCCCGCATCTGCTTGGGCAAAAGATAGAATTTCCTTAACTTTTTCATTGCCTTCTATTGCCCATAGTCTATAAGGCTCAGTCTGAATGGCTAAGTCGTCTTGATAAGGCAGTGATTGCTTGATTTCTGGCGTAGCATTAGTTACAATTCTATCTACTAAGGAACTGCAAAAAAAGTTTTTCTGCTCTACCCATTGCTTAAACTCGTCCCCCAACTGATTAAATGTTACCAACTGCAAGACAATATTTTTAAGTTTTAAACCATTGTCAGGAATTAGTTCGGTAGGAATCATGACTAATCCGTCTAATTGACTTTTGAATCTTTCGTATAAAATAGCTGTCAATTTGGCAGGGAAAGAAGAAGGTGGCTCAGCAAAAATGCTTTCTTCTACATATTGAATACCTACCTCGGTAGTATTGGAAATAATGACTTGCAAATCATCACTTTGTGCAATTTTTAAAATATCACTCCAATACTTATTAGCTGAGATAACTCTGGAAATAGACTCATTGATAATGTTTTCATCAATAACTTGTCCATTAGATACTCCCCTGATGCAGGTAGTAAAAAGTCCGTCTTGCTTTTGAAAATCCTCCGTCCCACCAGAGGTAGATTTGACGACTACAATTTTACCTTGAAAAATCCCCGCTTTGTTTGCCTTGTCAATAAAAAAGTCAGGCAATCCTCTTAGTAAGATACCAGTCCCAAATTGAAGTACTTTTTCAGGAAAATTAGACTTAGCATTAGTGAGTGATTTTGAAAGTTGTTGCATAAAAAATTTGTTTTTAATCCTTTTGATGGTATAAAACTAAACCTGCTATCGGTTCTTCTATAATATTTCTTAGAGTAATACCCTTGTCATTAGCCACTTGACGCAGTACGTTGGCGTAGTAAAAAGCTATCGAGCCTGTAAAATGTACTTTATACTGTTGATAATTTTTAAATTTGCATACCCTGCGGTCAAAAAATAAAGCAAAACTTTGATATACAGATTCATAACAGTAAGGCTCGGTCAGGTGGTCAAAGAAAAACTTGGAAAAAGAGGCAAAGTACCTATTAGGGAAAGGTTTATTGATATTTTCTAATACTGCCTCTCTGGTAAGCTGGTATCTTTTGGCAAAAAGTGAATATAAATGCTCAGGCATTTCTTGATTGAGAAAATCAGTAACTACTTTTTTTCCTAAATAGCCACCGCTTCCCTCGTCGCCCAACCAAAAACCAAGACTAACAGCAGACTGCACTACGCTTTTTCCATCGTAAAGCGTTGCTCCCGAGCCTGTCCCCAAAATACACGCAACGCCAGCCTCTTGCCCACATAAGGCTCTGGCTGCTCCCAAGACATCGCTATGGACTTCCGCCTTCGCCAAAGGGAAAACCTCTTTCAAAGCACTTTCTACAATTTGACAACGCTCAGGAGTAGCGCAGCCCGCTCCATAGAAATATATTTCTTTGACTTCTTGCGGAGCCTGTAAGGAAGGAAAAAGTTGAGTAAAAAATAAATCATTCAAAATCTGTACAATAGAGGAAATATCTTGATAGTAAGGATTCATACCTACGGATTTGGCTTGTATGGTATAGCCGTTAGGTTGAAGCAATCGCCAAGAGGTCTTGGTCGAGCCACTGTCTGCTATAAGTATCATACTTACTGTTTTGCGTTTAGTTTTAAAATCTCCTCTGCAAACTTAAAAGTTTCTTCCTGAACACTTTGCAAATCGTCAGACTTGATATAAGAAGCAATGACGTGATTATTCACATAAGGGAAAGCAACTTGTCGTTTCAGATGAGCAGGCGTACCTAACTGCTCAAACATTTTTTGTATCGCCTTGATAGACACTACCTTGTCTTGATGCTCCTCATCTCTGTAATAGTAGCCTATAAAAATAGGTTGTTTGATGTTAGCAAAAGTTTTTTCCGTCATAGTAGCACTTACCAAAGACTTCAAGGCAACTAATCCCTCAATCCTATATTTTTTAGTCCAGTAACGCCCTTCCCCCTGTTTTTCTTCTTTCAAGGCTCTTGGGTTTTCTCCTATTGCCTTTTCTGCGATTTGTAAGCCCCAAGGCTTATCAAGTAGAGCGGTAAATGGGTCAAAAAAATCAATTAGCGGAGAATAAACTATCAAACCGTAAATATCAGGGTTCTGCGAAGCGATATACAAAGCCATCATTCCGCCCGCAGAAGTTGCCATAATGATAACTTTTTCTCCTATCTGTTTGCCAATTGCTACGGCTCTTTTAGCGCTTGCTAATAATTTCTCGGCGGTAAGATTTTTAAAAATGTCTAATGTATCTAAGCCATGTTCTTCTAAGCGAGCCAAATACATATTACAGCCGTATCTCTTAGCAAAATTGATGTGAATAGGTTCTCCTTCTTTCTGGCTTGCAGAAAAGCCATGTAAATAGACTATACTATACGGAGTTTTTTGCTTGGTAGAGTCTGCCCATACGATACGCGCCTGATTGTCAGGTTTTATAGAAGGACGATTATTTTCCTGTTGGTTAATCTCTGCTTCTAAACGCTCTAAATCCGTAGGTACACTTGGCAGTACACCGTCCAATGTAGGAGAGGCGGGGCGGGGACCTATGGCGTATCCCCCAGCAATCAAAACCAAGACAACAAAAAATGCTTGAAAAAACTTTTTCATTCGTAAAAGAAAACTTGAATCTCAAACAAAAATATCATTTATTTTCTAATTCCTATTTTGAAAGAAAAATATTTGGATTTTTTAGCTTCGCCCTAAGCCTTTTTTATATACTTCTAAGGCTCTATCTCGGGCAAACTCGTGGTTGACGATAGGTTTAGGATAGCTCAACTGACCAAACTCTGGCACCCACCTCTTAATATATTGGAAATCTTTATCGAACTTTTGAGCTTGCAAAGTAGGGTTAAAAATACGGAAATAAGGAGCGGCATCGCAACCACTGCCCGATGCCCACTGCCAGCCTCCGTTGTTAGAGGAGAGTTCAAAATCTATGAGTTTTTTGGCAAAGTATGCCTCGCCCCATCGCCAATCTATGAGCAAATGCTTGGTCAGGAAACAAGCAGTAATCATGCGCACGCGATTGTGCATAAAGCCTGTTTCGTTGAGTTCCCTCATGCCTGCATCTACCATCGGATAGCCTGTTTCTCCTTTGCACCATGCCTCAAAATCTTTTTCATTATTTATCCAAGCAATATGGTCGTAAGCAGGATTGAAAGCACTTGCAGCGGCGTGGGGGAAATGCCAAAGAATCATCATATAAAAGTCCCGCCATATCAATTCATTTAACCATTTCTCACTGAAAATCAAGCCTTTTCTTGCTAATTCTCTGATGCTTACCGTTCCAAAACGCAAGTGAACGCTCACTCGAGAAGTCCCTTGCATCGCAGGAAATTCGCGACTTTCTCCATATCTGACCAATAGTTCCTGACGAATTTCTGAGGTAGGGAAGCGGTAATCTGATTCTACAAAACCCATTTCCTGCAAGCGAATCAAAGGTAAAGATGAGATTTTTAAAAAACGATAAAAATATTTTTCATTCGGATAAGATTTTAAAAAAAAGTCATTGAGTTGTTTTTTCCATTTTCTACTGTAAGGCGTAAAAACAGTATAGGGTTTTCCATCATCTTTTAAGATTTCATCTTTTTCAAAAATAGTTTGGTCTTTAAAAGTATAAAAAGGTATATTCCTACTTGATAATAAGCGACTTATCTTCGCATCTCGCTCTCTGGCATAAGGTTCGTAGTCATGGTTGGTATAAACGGCTTTGACTTCATACTGCTGCAAAATCTCTATCCAAACCTCCTCAGGTTTTCCGTATTTTACCAAAATGCTACTGCCCAATTTTTTGAGTTCCTCTGATAGTCTTTGGATTTGCTGATGAATAAAAGTAACTCGACGGTCTTGCCTGTCTTCTAAGGCATCTAAAATATTTTTATCAAAAATAAAAAGAGGAAGTACAGGCAAATCTCCTTTGAGTGCATGATAAAGCCCCGCATTGTCGTGCAACCTCAAATCTCTACGATACCAAAAAATAGCGATTTTCTCCATAAGTTTTTCTATGCTTTAACAAAAAACTGATTTATCTTAGGATTGTTTTATGAGCCTATTAAAGAAATCTACGGAGTTTTTCATGCGAGTATTTCTAAAATTTTGTAAGTTTGTAAAAAAATACTCACTTTATTCACTAAGTAGATTAAATCAATATGCTATCACCTACTCAAATTAACCAAATTGCTGATAAAATCAATGCAAAAATAGATTTGCCTCTCTTAGGAGAAAACCAAGAAAAACAATTATTTATGACCATCATTGGGCAAATAGCGAACTTATTTAGTACTACCGTACCGAAACAGTACCAAGCCATGCTCAATGACCCTAACCAAGGCATAGAAGCTAATGAAGCCAACAAGATAGGAAATGACTTGATGCAACAGATTACCTCCAAAGTAAATATGGGCATGTTAGGCTCAGTAGGGAAAAATATTGCCTCTTCTTTTGTAGAAACCATTGTAACAGGTTTGCAAAAGGGAGGAAAAATCTGAGCGATTTATATGTTATCTAACTTCTATTCATGAGAAAACAACTTTCTTTGGTACTTCCTCCTGAAATAGCTTTTGACAAAGAAAGGTTTGAGGCATACATCAAGCAAAACCAGCAGTTGCAAGCTGTTGAAAATCTGTATATTCGCCAATTGCGGAGGTCTATTGATGCTCGCGCTAAACAAGTCAAGGTAAACGTAAATGCTGAGATTTTCATAGATGAGCCTCCTTCAAAACGCATTTCTTACCAAAAAAATTACCCTGATGTAAGTAAGGCAGAGCAAGCCATCATTGTAGGAGCAGGACCGGCAGGAATGTTTGCCGCTTTGCGACTGACAGAATTAGGGATAAAGCCCGTAGTCATTGAGCGAGGAGGTGATGTAAGGGCAAGACGCAGGGACTTAGCCGCAATTAACAAGGAACACATCGTCAATCCAGAATCTAATTACTGTTTTGGCGAAGGCGGAGCGGGTACATACTCCGATGGCAAACTTTATACTCGCTCTACTAAACGCGGTGATTTTCAACGAATTTTAGAAATTTTCGTCGTGCATGGAGCTTCCGAAGAGATTTTGATAGATGCCCACCCGCACATTGGGACAAACAAACTTCCTGCTATCGTTACTGCTATTCGCCAGAGCATTATAGAGGCAGGAGGTGAAATTCACTTTAACTCTAAGGTGGTAGATTTTATTGTAAAAAATGGAGCAGTGTGCGGAGTAAGACTGCAAAGCGGAGCAGTCTTAGAAGGAATAGGGGTAATTTTAGCCACAGGACACTCTGCCAGAGATATTTTTGAACTACTCCAACAAAAAGGAATTTATATAGAAGCAAAACCCTTTGCACTTGGAGTACGCATAGAACACCCACAGCAAATCATAGATAAAATTCAGTATCATTGCGATAATCGCGGGGATTACTTACCTGCCTCCTCTTACAGTTTGGTGAGTCAAGTAGATTATAAAGGAGTAGAAAAAGGAGTTTTTTCCTTTTGTATGTGTCCCGGAGGATTTATTGTTCCCTCAGCAACGGCTCAGGGCGAAGTAGTAGTGAACGGCATGTCCCCCTCCCGCCGCAACTCTAAGTTTGCCAACTCAGGTATTGTAGTAGCTGTGGACGAGAGCGATTGGAAAGATTTTGAGAAGTTTAGGGTATTAGCAGGTATGGAATTTCAAAGAAGCATAGAGCAAAAAGCCTGCATGATAGCAGGGAATACTCAGTGCGCTCCTGCGCAACGCATGGTAGATTTTGTGAACCGCAAAGTTTCTTTGTCCTTGCCCGAAACCTCCTACCAGCCCGGACTTACTTCTGTACTTATAGATGAGGTACTCCCTCCTCAAATCGCTCAAAGGCTTCGCAAAGGTTTTCAAGATTTTGGTAAAAAAATGAAGGGCTACCTCACCAACGAAGCAGTTATCGTAGGCGTAGAAAGCCGTACTTCCTCCCCTGTACGCATTCCAAGAGATAAAACTACTTACGAACACCTGCAAATCAAGCGCTTTTTCCCTTGCGGAGAGGGTGCAGGTTTTGCAGGAGGCATTGCGTCGGCTGCTATGGACGGAGAAAGATGTGCCGAAATGTTGGCAAAGCACTACGCAAAGAAGTACATCTTAGAGTAGATTTACACCAAATTTTGCCATTATTTTACATTTGTGTAATTTTGGAACAGTATTAGAACAAAAATAAATATAAGTATATCTATCTTTGCTAATTATGACTGTATATAAGCCATATAAATCACTTTCATTAGGCAAAGAGGCAAAATAAGTGGAAAATATTGTATGAAAGCCTTAATCAAAAAATCGGTAGATAGCCCTGTTCATTCTTTCATGGTACGCGAACTGATAGAACCACAGTTCGACCCTACATGGCACTTTCACCCCCATTATCAGCTATTTACTGTTTTAGAAGGCAACGGAACTCGCTTTGTAGGAGATAGTGTCCGCCTATTTATGCCCGAAGATACTGTTTTTTTAGGACCTAATATCCCTCATGTCTGGCGCAGCGACCACTCGGAAAAGGCTCATACTCACGGAATTGTGGTTTACTTTACAGAGGATTTTTTAGGAAAAGACTTCTTTGAAAAACCCGAGATGTACTTGATTAAACAACTTTTTGCTAACAGCCAGCGTGGTTTAGAAATTATAGGAGATACGCGTATTTCGCTCAAAAAAAGCTTAATGGAATTGGTAAAGCTAAGTGGTTTTGATAGTATTCTAAAATTACTTAGTATCCTAAACGAACTCTCCCACTCTACTGAATACAAATACATTACCACACCAAACTATGTCAATACGCATAAGATTTCAGAAACGGAGCGTATGCAAAAAGTACATGAGTACGTAATGAAGCACTTTAAAGAAGAAATTAGTTTGAGCGAGTTAGCTTCTCTGATTTGTATGAGCGAATCCGCCTTTTGTCGATATTTTAAAAATAGAACTAATAAGACTTTTTCTGATTTTGTTAGCGAGGTGCGGATTGGCTACGCCTGCAAATTACTCATGGACAACAAGCTAAGTGTTACACAAATCGCCTTAGAAAGTGGCTTCAATACCATTTCTCATTTCAATCGCCAATTTAAAAATCTCATGGGCAAGTCGCCCTTGCAATACCAAAAGGAATTCTTGTCGCAAGTAATGTTTTAAAGTAAAAGTTTACTGAAAAGGATTAGAAAATTTTGGATTTTTAATAAACTCCTCGTCAGTAAGCATCTGTAAAAATGCCAAAATTGCTTGCTTTTCCTGTGAAGTGAGAAAAAGTTTAACAGTATTCGGTGGTAAAAACTGCTCATTACTTGCTTCAATGATGAGCGGGTCGAGAGTTTGACTCATTCTAACGTGCTGGTCATAATGTTCTATGACCTGCTCCAAAGTAGTAAATCTCCCATCGTGCATGTAGGGAGCGGTCAAGGCTATATTTCTTAAAGAAGGCGCTTTAAACTTTCCCCTATCATTAGGATTTCCTGTAACTGACTGTAAACCAATACTTAAAGTAGCATCGCTGTCTAAACCATTATTATGAAAGCCTCTAAACCCATTTCGGTCGCCTGCAGTAGTAATTTGTAGATGACAGTCGCCACAATTGCCCCCGCGCAAATTAGTTTGAGGAACGGGGTGGGTAAAAAATAAGTCCATTCCTTTGAGTTCCAAATCTGTGGGTGTGTATTCACCGCGCAAATATTTGTCATACTTTGAGTTAGCAGAAATCAGCGTTCTCTCAAACTGAGCAATAGCTTTGGCTATATTTTGGGCGGTAATCTGCTCACTGCCAAAAACCAATTTAAATTTGGGAGGATAAATGGGAGTTTCCTGCAATTTTTTTACTGCTTGGTCAAGACTTTGGTGCAGTTCTATAGGGTCTTGGATAGGAATTAAGGCTTGCTCCTCCAAACTACCAGCCCTACCGTCCCAAAAAAAGCGGTTTACCCAAAGCAAATTTGCTAAGGACATAGAATTCCTTTTCCCTGCAATTCCTTGAATACCAACACTGAACCGTCTATCATCACTAAAAGCTTTTTCCTGTTTGTGGCATGAGGCACAGGACATCGTATTGTTGCCTGAAAGTTTTTTTTCATAAAATAACATACGTCCCAATTCTACCCCCTGAATAGTCAATGGATTATCTTCTGGAATATTGACACGCTCGCTAAACATAGTTGGGATTTTCAAAGGATACGGTTGGGGAGCATCTACTTTCCAGATATTCTCAGCCTCATCAGTAGGATTTACCTGTTTTTCTCTATTACAAGCAGTTATAGTACTGATAAGCAATAAAATAACAGGAATTGCTACGGCGACTTTCATGTGTGTTTTTTTTAATTTAGTATTCTGACCTAATCGAAAACGCAAAATTAAATTAAATGGTTGATGGGGACTTGGTTAATTTTCGCAAATAAAACATGAAAAAATGTCAGTATTTTTATCTTTTTTAACAATAAAACTGACAACGTATTGATGCAAAATGCCAGAAATGCAGTTAAAAGGAGTAAAAAAGGACATGGCATACTAAATGCTAAGAGAAGGGTGGACGTTTAGAGTTTTATTTAATGAAACTTACATAGTTTTACACCTTTGAAAAAGTTTATTTTTTAGAAAACTTCATTATTTTATTTTAAAATCATGTCAAACATCAACATTAAACCTTTGGCTGACAGAGTTCTGGTAGAACCTGCGCCAGCAGAAGAGAAAACCGCATCTGGTTTGTTCATTCCTGATACAGCGAAAGAAAAACCACAAAAAGGTGTAGTAGTAGCTGTTGGAACAGGGAAAAAAGATGAGCCTCTGACTGTAAAAGTAAATGATACTGTGCTTTATGGCAAGTATGCAGGTACTGAAATTACCATAGACGGTAAGGAATATCTCATCATGCGCGAATCAGACATTTTCGCAATTCTTTAAAAATTTTAAGTTTATGGTTTTAAGTTTACAGCTCACGTTACTTTGTTTGAGCAGACCTTAAACGATAAACAATCCAACTATTCAAACCCTATTTGTTAAACATTTAAAACTCATAAAATAAAATGGCAAAGAAAATTGTATTCGATACAGACGCAAGAGACAGACTAAAAAAAGGTGTTGATACCCTTGCTGACGCTGTGAAAGTTACCTTAGGTCCAAAAGGTCGCAATGTTATCCTCGACAAGAAATTTGGTTCTCCTGCGGTAACAAAAGATGGTATCACCGTAGCAAAAGAAATAGAATTGAAAGATGCTATCGAGAACATGGGAGCGCAGTTAGTAAAAGAAGTAGCTTCTAAGACTGCTGATAGCGCAGGGGACGGAACCACTACTGCAACTGTATTGGCACAAGCTATTTTCGCCAATGGTATTAAGAACGTAGCGGCAGGAGCAAACCCAATGGATTTGAAGCGTGGTATTGACAAGGCGGTTGCCGCTGTCGTAGAACACCTCAAAAAACAATCTAAACCAATCTCCAATTCAAGCGAAATTGCTCAAGTAGCGACTATCTCTGCCAATAGTGATGAGGAAATCGGAAAAATGATTTCTAATGCTATGGAAAAAGTAGGTAGAGATGGAGTGATTACTGTAGAAGAAGCAAGAGGTACTGAAACCGAAGTAAAAACTGTAGAAGGTATGCAGTTTGACAGAGGTTATCTCTCTCCTTACTTTGTTACCAATACTGAAAAAATGGAAGCTGAGTTAGAAAATGCTTTCATTCTAATCTATGACAAGAAAATCTCTTCAATGAAAGAATTGTTGCCTATTCTTGAAGCAACAGCACAAACAGGTAAACCTCTGTTAATCATTGCCGAAGATGTAGATGGTGAAGCATTGGCAACCTTAGTAGTAAACAAAATCAGAGGTGCATTGAGAGTAGCCGCAGTAAAAGCCCCAGGCTTTGGCGATAGAAGAAAAGCAATGTTAGAAGACATCGCTATTTTGACAGGAGGTACTGTTATCTCCGAAGAGAGAGGTTACAAATTGGAAAATGCTACTTTACATTATCTTGGTAAAGCAGAAAAAATTATCATAGACAAAGACAATACTACCATCGTAAACGGTGCTGGTAAACCAGAAGAGATACAAGGTCGTATCAACCAAATCAAAGCACAAATCGAGGTAACTACTTCTGACTACGACAAGGAAAAATTACAAGAGCGCTTAGCTAAACTTTCTGGCGGCGTTGCTATTCTCTATATTGGTGCGGCTACTGAAGTAGAGATGAAAGAGAAAAAGGATAGAGTAGATGACGCTTTGCACGCTACAAGAGCTGCCGTACAAGAAGGTATCGTAGCAGGTGGTGGTGTTGCCCTTATCAGAGCAATCTCTGCACTTGACAACGTAAAAGTAGCTAACGAAGACCAAGCCACAGGGGTAAATATCATCAGAATGGCTCTGGAAGCACCTCTAAGAACTATCGTAGCTAATGCAGGTGGCGAAGGTTCTGTGGTGGTACAAAGAGTAAAAGAAGGCAAAGATGACTTCGGTTACAATGCTCGCGATGACAAATATGAAAATATGTTTGCGGCAGGCATCATCGACCCAACTAAGGTAACTCGCTTAGCATTAGAAAATGCAGCATCTATCGCAGGTCTATTGCTCACTACCGAATGTGTAGTAGCTGACGAGCCAGAAGAAAAAGCGGCTCCTGCTATGCCACAAGGTGGAATGGGCGGAATGATGTAAGCCTAAATTGAAATTTTGATATGCAAAAAGTCTTTCTCAATCAAAGAGAAAGACTTTTTTTGTAGCTTTGAAGCATAAAGTAGATTTTATTTATGAGCGGAAAAGTAAGTAAAATAGCCAAAAGCACACGCAATTATCGCAAATTACATCAGTGGGTAGCAATCCCTCTTTTCTTTTTCATGTTTTCTACCGGAGTTACAGGTCTATTACTCGGTTGGAAAAAGCAGGCAGGTATTTTACCTAAAACACAAAAAGGCGAAAGCACCCAAAGCAACCAATGGATTAAGATAGACAGTATCCAACAGATAGCGGCAAATTACGTACAGAACAAGTTAAAGAAATCCGCTCTAATAGATAGAATAGACATTCGCCCTCAAAAAGGTATTGCCAAAATAGTATTTGTAGAGCATTTTACCGAACTACAAATAGACTGCAAAACAGGAGAAATATTAGCAGTGAATCAACGAAACTCAGATATTATTGAGAAAATACATGATGGTTCTATCCTCGATTTTTTAGCACAAACCGATAATGATGCTTTTAAGCTATTTTACACCACTACGCTTTCATTAGGACTTATCTTACTCTCTATCAGTGGGTTTTGGCTCTGGTATAACCCTATCCGAATAAGAAATGCTAAAAAATAATGCCCAAAACAAGTTGAATTAAAGCAAAAAAAGTTTGCAATATCGCTTTGAAAAGAATAGCTTTGTCGTAAATTTTTTAACATTTTTTGTAAATCCTTGAAAACAAATTTGCTAACCTAAAAATCTTATCACTTTTGAAACTTGCAGTAATTGATATTGGCTCTAATGCGATTCGATTCCAAGTCAGTAGTGCCACCGACTACCAAGGAGAATACGTTTTCAAAAAAATAGAGTATGTCCGTTTTCCCTTGCGCTTAGGGCATGATGTATTTAACTACAATGAAATCGGGGCAGAGAGTGAGGCTAAGTTTCTTAAACTCATGCACGCCTACAAGCTATTTATAGAACTTTACGAAGTAGATGATTACATGATTTGTGCTACCTCGGCGATGCGTGAGGCAAGAAATGCGGAGAAGATAGTTCGAAAAGTCTATGATACTTTGGGTTTGAAAATAGAAATTATAGAGGGCGAAAAAGAAGCAGAAATCATCTCACAAGCCATCGTAAAGCACTTAGACGATAGGAACTTTTTACATATCGACGTCGGCGGTGGGAGTACAGAACTAAATCTATACGTAGATAGGCAAAAAGTAGCCATGCACTCTTTCAAAATGGGTTCGGTAAGGCGCTTAGAAAATACCAAAAACACCAACTGGAAGGAAATAGAAGACTGGATAAATAGCAAACAGCGATTTATCAAAGGGGAACTCATTGCCGTAGGAACAGGAGGAAATATCAATAAAATCTTTGAATTTGTTAGGGTCAAAGACGGCAATATGATTACAATTTCGGAAATAGAACGAACCAAACGCCTGTTAGCCTCTTATACGCTTACAGAAATGAAGATGGAACTTAAACTCAACGATGACCGCGCCGATGTCATTATTCCTGCTACAGAAATCTACTTAGAAGTAATGAAAATCGCAGGGGCAAAAAAGATGTTAGTCCCCGATGTAGGTTTGAAAGATGGCATGCTCAAACTCCTTTTAGAAAGACAGTTGGCAAAGAAAAATGGAAAAACGAAATAAGTTTTCATTTATCTTTGTATGAGTTGATTTTAATGATGAGATGGTCGGTATTAGAATCACTATTTTCATCTACGTAGCCTGCCAAAAAATAAGCCTCATCTTTTTCTACTACGGCATAAGCACGCTGCGTTCCTATTCCCCCTATGGTTTCTTTCCAAAGTTCCTTCCCGTGAGTATCTAACAAAACTGCAAGTACATCATTTCCATTGTTGCTGGTATTATTGTAGTTTTTATCAGCAATATATACATCTGTATATCCTATCATCAAAATATTTTTTTCCTTAGTAATAATGACATCAAAAGCCTCATCTGTACTTAGCCCTCCAAAGACTCTGTCCCAAACTTTTTCTCCCCTATGATTGACTTTTACTACCCACGCATCTAAACTTCCCTCTGCATAAGAATAAGTAAAACCCGCTAAAACATAACTGCCATCAGGCATAACAGCTAAGGCATTACCCATTTCATTATCACTTCCTCCATAGCTCTGACTCCAAAGTACTTCTCCTTGTTTATCTATATGCATTAGCCACATATCCCAACGTTTTTTAGGGATTTCTTTGCTTCCTATTATCAAAAACCCCTGACTCGTACCAATAATACTCCCTACCTGCTCCCCTTCTTTTTCTCCATATTTTCTCTGCCAAAGAATATCCCCTTTGGGGTTTACTTTCATAACAAAAATGTCTGAATTTCCATCAGCAAGACTGGTAGTATTTCCTACTATCAAAAAGTTACCTTCCTCTGTTTCTATAATCCCCTGCGCCTCATCAATGCTGTGAGGAGTTTTGTAAAATCTTTCCCATTCTTTTTCGCCATGGATATTGGTCTTCAGAAGCCATACGTCATTCTCATCGGCGTTTTCCGCATTAGAATCGGAGTATCCCGCAACCAAGAAACCTCCTTCTTGGGTTTGAATCACCGAATTAGCTCCTTCGGTTTCATTGCCCCCGTAGGTTCTATCCCAAATAACATTTCCTTTTGTATCAAACTTTATCAGATTTACGTTCATATCTTGGCTGTATGAATCTGTCCGACCTACAGCCAGCAAATCTCCTGAGCGAGTAACAAGTATATCTGCTAAGGCATCATAATTCTTGCCTCCTATTTTTTTGTAGAAAACGACTTGATTAAATAAGGTAAGACTGAAGACGAAAATTAGACCACAGAAAAAAAATTTCATAAACTTGTTAAGATTTTATACAAAGATAAAAAAGATTAATTTAGGGTTATGAAAATAAACTTAGATTTGTAGGCTGATAGCATTTATTTTTCCCTGATGACTTACAACTTAATACTCTGATACTTATGGAAAATTTTACGATGAGATTACAAGCAACAGAAGAAAAGCTTATCGCTGATTTAAAGATAATAGCACACGGAGATTTTGCCTTAGAAGATGAAAAGACAAGGCACGAAGTACAAACTTTGGTTTTTGAATATTTTTTCCCACAGTTAGAAATTGCCTTTTATCCTTTGAATCAGGCAGATGACCAATTAGGATACAAAGACCTCTTAGGAGGTGTAGGAATTTTGAAAGATGTTGATGAGCATGAACTTATCAAGTTAGAAGAAGAAAAAAATGCTAACTCCACGCATTATCAGGCAATTGGCAATACTTTTGCTTCTTGGTTTGCTACAATTTGGGAAAAAGTCGGCGGAGAAAAGTTAAATTTACCCACCTTCCTCGTTCCTAATGATGACAGCATGATGAAGTTCGACCTTAATCAAAAAATCTGGCTCAAAGATGAAAGCTATAAATAGATAGCTTCTTGCCCAATGATTTGTTTTGTTTATTATACAAAATTTTGCCGTGAATATACTTACATTTGCATTTCGGTAAAAAGATATAAAATCCTTTGTTTACAAACTCTAAAGAACGAAATACCATGAATCTACCTATGGTCTGTATAGTTGATGATGACAAACTATATCAATTTACTATCCAAAAAGCAATAGAAAAGACAGGAAAAGCAAGTCAAACTATCTCATTCCCTAATGGATATGAAGCAATTAATTTTTTAAAAAATCATCTTTCCCAGCCTAATAAACTTCCTGACATTATCTTATTAGATATTAATATGCCTGTAATGGACGGTTGGCAATTTTTAAACGAATATCTTTCCTTAGAGAACCAAATCGCTAAAAAACCTATTATCTATATAGCTACTTCTTCTATTGACAACTCAGATATGATAAAAGTAAAAAGTTTTGAAGGTGTCAAAGACTTTATTGTAAAGCCTATTTTGAGAGATAAACTTCTGGAAATATTAGAAGATTTTTAGCAGCGAAAAGCAAGCAACGAATCGTAAAATTATAGCATGAAATGGTATAAAATATTTCAAAATCAACAAGAAGCAGAGGCAAGAATAGCCCCTAATCAGTCAGTAAAAGTAGTAATTGGGCAAAACAAGATTTGTCTTTCTCATACTTCCAAAGGCTTTTTTGCGGTTCAAGATGAGTGTTCGCATCTGCAAGAATCACTAAGCAAAGGTAAGATTAACGCTTGGAATGAAGTAATATGCCCTTGGCATGGTTACAGGTTTGATTTAGTATCAGGTGAAGAAACCTCTGGCAATGGTTGCCCTGCGCTTAAAACCTTTCCCATTTTATTAGATGATAAAGGATTCTTCATTGGGATTTAAAATTTTAGATTCAATAAAAAAATGGAAAATTATAAAGATAAAAATATTGTTCTTTTTGACGGTGTTTGTAATCTATGCAATGGTGCTGTAAATTTTCTCATAGATTGCGATAAAAGTAATCGCTTGCATTTCGCTTCTTTGCAATCAGAAGTAGGTCAGGAAATACTCCAATATTATGGTCTTAATACCACAGATTTTGATACCTTTGTATTCCTGAACAAAGGCAAATTATTTACTCGTTCTACTGCCGCCTTAGAGATAGTAAAGACAATAGGTGGTTTTTGGTCTTTTCTATATATTTTCAGATTTATTCCTGCTTTCATAAGAGATGGCATTTATAACCTTGTGGCTAAAAATCGCTATAAGCTATTTGGCAAGCGCAATGCTTGCCGTATGCCTACCCCTGAACTAAAAGCCAAGTTTTTATAAGTATTTGCTATGAACATCATAAGAAGACCACGCCGCAACCGACAATCAGAAGTCATAAGAAATCTGACAGAAGAAACCCAAGTAAGCGTCAAGGACTTGATTTTCCCGCTGTTCCTTACCGAAGGACAAAATAAAAAAGTTCCTATTAGTTCTATGCCCAATATCTATCGGCTTTCTTTGGACTATGTACTCAAAGAAATAGAAGAATGTATAAACTTGGGAATCAAGGCTTTCGCTCCTTTTCCTCAAATTGACGAGGGCTTAAAAGATACCTATGCCAAAGAAAGTTACAATCCTAATGGCTTGTATGTAAGAGCCATCAGAGAAATAAAAAAGCAATTTCCTGAGGTTTGCCTTTTTACTGATGTAGCCATGGACCCGTATAGCTCCGACGGACACGATGGCATTGTAAAGAATGGACAGATTCTCAATGATGAAACCTTAGAGGTCTTAGGAAAAATGGCTCTGGCTCAGGCAGAGGCAGGAGCAGACATGGTTGCACCCTCGGATATGATGGACGGTAGGGTTGGCTATTTGCGCCAAGTACTTGATAGCAACGGATTTACTAAAGTGGGAATTTTAGCTTATACAGCAAAATATGCCAGTGCTTTTTACGGTCCTTTTAGAGATGCCTTAGACTCCGCTCCAAAGTTTGGAGATAAAAAAACTTATCAAATGAATCCCGCCAATAGCAGAGAAGCCCTCATAGAAGCCGAGTTGGACTATGCCGAAGGAGCAGACTTGCTCATGGTAAAACCTGCATTGCCTTATTTAGATGTGATTCAAATGCTTCATGACCATTTTCATCTACCTATTGCGGCTTATAATGTAAGTGGAGAATACGCCATGATAAAAGCTGCTGCCGAAAAAGGTTGGATAGACGAGAAAAAAGCAATGGTAGAATGTTTAACAAGCATTCGCAGAGCAGGCGCTAAAGTCATACTTACCTATTTTGCCAAAGAATTTGCACTATGGCAAAAAAATTAACTTTTAAGACTTCTTTTTAATAAAGGCTTCATTTTTATTTTCAAATCTAAGAACTTCTGATTATGTTTGTTTTATACATATCGGCCTGCCTTTGATTTTACTTATTTTTTATTCACTCACTTTACTCTTATCCATTATGAAGAAAAAACTATTACTCACTTTCATTTTGCTGTCTTTGT
>Ga0272446_1001332_pt1 | contig 36036 bp, 28 predicted proteins | sample YNPCB0061_FD_194587 | JGI IMG/M metagenome (GOLD analysis project Ga0272446, IMG submission 194587) | Hot spring microbial mat communities from Yellowstone National Park, WY, United States - YNP-CB-006-1 | ecosystem: Environmental > Aquatic > Thermal springs > Hot (42-90C) > Sediment | place...
TTGTCGCCGATCCGTCGACATTCATCAAGTGAATTTTTTGCCGACCACTACGGCCACTCGTGAACGCGATTTGCTTTCCATCCGGACTCCAGGCGGGATGCAAATCGTAAGCTAGGTCTGTGGTGAGCCGTTGTTCATTGTTTCCGTTCGCATCAACGGTATACAGGTCCGGGTTCTTGCCACGAGTCGAGACCCAAAGGATGCGTTTGCCATCCGGGCTCCAGCGAGGCGATTCCTCGAATGCCTTGTGCGGGATCAGCGTTTTGTCGTCTGTCCCATCGGCGGTACAAACGTTAATGCGCAATTTCCCATCGGTGCCTTCGAGTTTGTCGTACACATAAACGATCCGTTTGCCGTCTGGTGAGAAGTGACCGTCGAAGTGCGGTTCCTTGTGATCGGGGAGGAGTCGCTTCATCTCGCCGCCGGCCGACGGCATTGTCCACAGGGCCATCTTCCCTTGGTGGATACGGGTGAACAACAGTGTCTTGCCGTCAGGCGACCACTGGAGGTGCTGCTTGAAACTGCCGTCAGTGGTGAGGCGGAGGGGTTCGGCCGAGAAGCAGCAATACACCGCAAAGTCACAGAGGACACAGAGGAAAGACCCAACACAGAGGAGTAATGAGTTATTCATGACTGAGAACTCTGGCCTTCTCGATGTTGTCCTAGCTTGGTGTTCTCTGTGACTGTGCAGTACTTTCTCATTAGAACAACTCTTCGATGACCCGCCCCATCGGGGTCAAACCCAGGCCGGTGATCTGCTCACTGGTGAGACCAACCAGTTGTAACACGGTTGCATTCAGGTCGGCGGGGGTCAGTGGGGTGTCGGTCGGCTTGGCGGCCTTCGCATCGCTGGTGCCGACGAACCGGCCGCCCTTCACCCCACCGCCAGCCATCAGCGCACAGTAGCAACCGGGCCAGTGCTCGCGGCCGGCCTTGTCGTTCACCCGTGGCTCGCGACCAAACTCACCGACGGCAATCACCAGCGTCGAATCGAGCAGTCCGCGCTCGGCGAGGTCATTCAGGAACGCCGACATCGCTTGATCGAGCCAGGGGGCGTGGCGGTCCTGCATGATCTGGAAGTTGCGGTAGTGATGGTCCCAGCCGCCATCGCCAGCGTCTTCCTCGGCCTCGACGTGGTCGCTCCAGTTCACCTGCACGAAGGGCACCCCGGCCTCGACAAGTCGGCGGGCTAGCAGACACGACTGCCCGAACCGGGTGCGGCCGTAGCGATCAGCAACGGCCGGCTTCTCCTTCGACAGGTCGAAGGCCGCAGCCGCACTGGGAGAAGTAAGCATCTCCAGTGCCCGGAGACGATAAGCGTCGAGCTTGCCAGCAGTGAAGAGTTCGGCGGTCTGACGTTTCGCCTGCCCTAGGGCCGCAAGAAGCTTCTGGCGATCGGCCATGCGCTCCGGAGGCAAATCGGGGGGTAGTTCCAGGGCTGGAACCTTCGTGCCCTTCGCGGGATCGTACTCCAAACGAAATGGATCCCAGGCGGCTCCAAGTGGCCCACCACCCTCACCCACAATTGCCTTGTGCCCCTGGTGTAATTTGCCACCCACCACGAAAAACGGATGCAGCCCTCTTTCCGAACCGTAATGACTTCCGCTCACCAAAGCCTTGGCGACGATCGAACCCAGGGCGGGCCGCGGGGAGCCGGGCAGCGGTTTACCATCCAAACCTTTCCCGCCCGCTCCACTGCCGGTTAATCCAATGGTGCCCGCGATACCATGATCGTTAGATTGGGTTGTAAGGGTGCGGATGACCGCGAGCTTGTCGGTAAGTCCGGCCAGCTTGGGAAACAGTTCACAAAACCGTACGCCGGAAATCCGGGTGGGAATGGTGTCAAACGGGCCGCGATAGTCCAGGGGAGCGTTGGGTTTGGGGTCGAAGGTATCGAGCTGGCTGGGACCACCCCATAGCCACAGGAGGACAACGGCTCGAGCCGGGGCCACCGGACTGGTGACATGCCGAGCTTTCACTTGCAAAAAATCGGATAGGGACAACCCCAGGACGGAACTGGCCCCAACCTGCAAGAAGGCCCGACGATCAACCCCGTGGCAAGTGCGTGCAGTTTGTTGGCCTACGAGGAGCATAGTCAGGTACTCCAGCTACTAGATGGAATTATCGTCGGCTTGGCTTCCCAAAACAAGAGAATCACGTGGTCCAATGAGTTGCATCCGTAGACCTAGGGGTTACCATGTGAACACGATCTTACCTTTTTGAGGCGCGATTATGGTAAATCTGTCTCGTCGCGATTTTCTATCCACAGCCGCAACCAGTGCCGCCACCTTGGCGCTTCCCTCGATGGGGCTGGCCAACTCCCGTCTGCCTCTCAGCACGGCAAAGAGTTGCATCTTCGTGAACTTGATTGGTGGGCCAAGTCACCTGGACACCTTCGACCCAAAGCCTGACGCGCCGCTCGAGATCCGCGGCCCGTTCAAGCCGATCAAGACGAAGGTGCCGGGCCTGTACCTGAGTGAACTGTTTCCGAAGCTAGCCAAGCTAACGGATAAGTTCAGCCTGATCCGATCGATACACCACACCGCCCCACCAATCCATGAAGCCGGCCTGCAACTCCTCAACACCGGCTACCTATTTCGCGACGGCCCAGCGTGGCCGAGTATGGGCAGTGTGTGGACCTACCTGAACGGTGAGTGCGAGCTCGGAATTGGCCGTCGGCACTACGTCGTCCCATCACCGGATGTGGACACCGGCATCCAGATTGAGAAGGGCTTCGGCCCCGGGTTTCTTAGTAATCGGGTGAGACCCCAGACGACCAATGTAAACTGCTCACACGATTTTGATGTTCCACTCCTGGCAGCTCGAAGAACGCTCAACCCCGCCTACGGGCTAACAGCTTTCGGCTACAATTGCCAGGCGGCCGTAACCAGCGTCATCCGATACCCCGGCCAAATCATCACCATCAATCAATTTCCCACTGTATTTGATTCGCCATCTTGGGACTGCCACGCCGACGGCGGGTCGCTGCGCACCGACCTCAGCGACATCCGCGACACGGTGGCCCCGAGCTTCGATGCTGCATTCGCCGCACTGCTATCGGATCTCGATGCTCGCGGCCTGCTCGACAGCACACTCGTCGTTGCCACCGGCGAATTCGGCCGCACGCCTCGCTTAAACGCCAACGGTGGCCGTGACCACTGGGCCGGCTGCTGGACAGCGCTGGTCGCCGGCGGTGGGGTGAAGGGCGGCCATGTCGTCGGCCGCACCGACCCGCGCGGCGTCGAGCCGACCGACCGGCCCGTCACCCCGCAGGAACTGGTGGCCACAATCTTCCACGCCCTCGGCGTCGCGCCGGACGCCACCATCCCCGGTCCGGACGGCTCGCCTGTTGCCATCTACCCGGGCCAGCCGGTGACGGAGTTGTTCTGAAAGCAGATGCACCCCAGATAATACAAAGGCCGCAAGGAATAAGGCATGAAACGTGGATTCAAACTGATCTGTCTTCTCTCCGCATTCTCTGCGTTTTCTGCAGTGAAATCGGCAGAGCCGCTGCCGGGGACGAAGCCGCTCACCGAGGAGGGCGACCTCGCGGCGAAGATGGTGCAGGGCATCCACACGTACCTGGACCGCGAACTGGCGGCCTCGGTGTCGAAGCGAAAGCCGCTCTGGAAGCCGGACTTTTCTTCCCCCGAAGCGTATCTGAAGTCGATCGAGCCGAACCGTGAACGGCTCCGCAAGTACCTCGGCGTGGTCGATCGGCGACTGCCCCCGAGACTGGAATACGTCGGCGGGCCGGACGAACCGGCGCTGGTCGGCGAGACCGACCGCTACCGGGTGTTCGCAGTCCGCTGGGCTGTGCTACCGGGCGTCGACGGCGAGGGTTTGCTACTGGAGCCGAAGGGCCAGGTTCTGGCGAACGTCATCGCGGTGCCGGACGCCGCCCACACTCCCGAGCAGATCGCCGGCCTGGCCCCGGGCGTGACGAAGGAGGCCCAGTTCGCTCGCCGGCTCGCCGAGGTCGGTTGCCGCGTGATCGTACCCGTACTGATCGACCGCCACGACGAACTGTCGGCCAACCCCCGGCTGAACCGGGCGACCAATCAGCCGCACCGCGAGTTCGTCCACCGCATGGCCTACGAGATGGGCCGCACCCTGATCGGCTACGAGGTTCAGAAGGTCCTGGCGGCGGTGGACTGGTTCCAAGGCCGGCTCGTCCCGGACGGGGAGGGGAAGCCGACGCCGGTACGGATCATCGGCCACGGCGAGGGCAGCCGCATCCCCTTCTACGCCGCCGCGCTCGACGACCGCATCGGCACCTGCTCGGTCCACGGGGCGTTCGGCCCGCAGGAGATGATGTGGCAGCAGCCGATCTATCGCAACGTGTGGGGACTGCTGACGGAGTTCGGCGACGCGGAGGTGGCCGCCGGCTTCTGGCCGCCGAAGTTCGCGAACCACCCCCTGCGGCATCGTCACCTGCAGGTCAGTGACGCCGCGGTGCCACCGGTCGACGGCCCGCCACCGGCCCGCCCGGGTCGGTCGGGGGCCGCCCCCGGGACGATCGGCACCATACCGCCGGCCGAGGTGGAACGTGAGTACGAGCGGGCCCGGTCCCTGTTCGCCGCCGAGCCGCAGGTGACGCTCGCTCCCCCGCGGCGGAAGGGAGAACCGACTCAGGCCGTACCCGCTTCATTGGAACGGTTCATGAACCTCCCGCCCGCTCGACCCGACAAGGAGCCGGAGGACCTGCCCCCCGCCAAAGACCTGCGTAAGAACTTCGACCCTGTCGCCCGGCACAAGCGGCAGTTCGAGCAACTCGTCGCCTTCACGCAGAAGCTCTGGCGCGACAGCGACGCCGTCCGCCGGGTGTTCTGGAACAAGGCCGACGCGAGTTCACCCGAGGCGTGGGAGAAGTCGTGCGAGTGGTACCGCGAGTACTTCCACACCGAGGTGATCGGCAAGCTGCCCGAGCCGACGATGCCGCTGAACCCGCGGACGCGGCAGATCTACGACGAGCCGACGTGGACCGGCTACGAGGTGATGCTCGACGTGTACCCCGACGTATTCGCGTATGGCATCCTGCTGCTGCCGAAGGGCCTGAAGCCCGGCGAGAAGCGGCCGGTGGTCGTGTGCCAGCACGGGTTGGAGGGCCGGCCTACGGACACCATCACGGTCGAGAAGCGGCCGGTGTACAACCACTTCTCGCGGCGGCTCGTGGAACTCGGTTACATCGTCTACGCCCCGCAGAACCCGTACATCGGCCAGACGACGTTCCGGCAGATCCAGCGGAAGGCCCAGCCGCTGAAGGCGGCCCTGTTCAGCTTCATCGTCCGGCAGCACCAGCGGACCCTGGACTGGCTCGAAACCCTGCCCAACGTGGACGGGAAGAAGATCGCCTTTTACGGCCTGTCCTACGGCGGGAAGACGGCCATGCGCGTGCCGGCCATCGAGAAGCGCTACTGCCTGTCGATCTGCTCGGCCGACTTCAACGAGTGGGTCGGCAAGAACGTGTCGGTGGAACTCGACCGCAGCTACATGTGGACGGTGGAATACGACATGTACGAGTTCGACCTGGGGCACACCTTCAACTACGCCGAGATGGCGTACCTGATCGCCCCGCGGCCGTTCATGGTGGAACGCGGCCACGACGACGGCGTCGGCACCGACGAGATGGTGGCCTACGAGTACGCCAAGGTCCGCTACCTGTACGCCAACCGGCTGAAGATCCCCGACCGCACGGCGATCGAGTTCTTCCCCGGCGGCCACCAGATCAACGCCCGGGGCACCTTCGAGTTCCTGAAGACACACCTGGGCTATCCGAAGTGAGGGGTTAACGGCCGTCGATCCAGCCTTCGAGCACGGCGGCCTTCGCCGCCCAGCCCTCGCCCTCGATCCGTGCCCGCGCCCGCTGTTGATGCTGCGGCACCCCGTCCCGCAGTCGGGCGAGGACTGCCGTGGCGAATTCGTCCGGCGTGTCGACCACGTCGGCACAGTCGGCCCACGGTACGGTCGCGGGGAGCCTGCGGACCACGACTGGCTTCCCGGTGGCGATGTACTCCTTGAGCTTCAGCGGCTGCATGGCCCGGGTGACCGGCAGGTCGGCGTACGGGGCGACGAATACTGCGGTGCGGGCGGCCAGGGCGGGCAGGTCTGCGAAGGGGACCGGCAGGAGCAGGCGGACCCTCGAAAGCCGCAGCAAGTCCGGGTCCGGTTCGTCCAGCGGCCCGGCCAGGACGATCGTCCCGGCGGGCATCGCCTCGTTCAGGCGGCGGACGAACCCCACGTCGGTCCGACGGTCGATCACGCCCCAGTAGACGACGAGCGGCGGCTCGAACCCGGCCAGCGGGGCCAGTGACACCGGGGCGTCACCCGAAACCGGAGCCCGCCAGAAGTCGAGGTCCACGCCGTGGGTCAGCAGGTGGGCCGGCTTGCCGAGCCGGGCGACGTGCTCCCGCAGGGCCTCGCTCACCGCGACGATTACGTCTGCCTTGGCCACCAGTTCGATTTCCATCTCCCGCAGCGTGCGACCGTCGAGCCCCGGCCAGACGGAGAAGTCGTCGACGCAGTAGTACACCCAGCGCGCGGCCCGGAGGCGGCCGACGAGATCGGCGGTGAGCGGCAGGGTGGTGAGGATGACCGGGGCGGGACCGGACTCGCACACCGGCCGCAAGGCCCGCGTGAGCAGCCGGCGGTTCAGCCCCCGCCCGAAGCGGGACCGGAACGACGGCCACATCTTCGGGTTTAGCACGATGGGCCGCGGGCCGGACCCGCCGACCGGAGTTGCCCCGCTCTCGGCCCCAAGGCCGACCCACTGCCGCAACTTGCCGAGACCGCGGGAGAGCGTGGCCCAGTTCAGCCGGGGCGGGCGAGTACCAATGGTGTTGACCCAGGTAACGCGGCGGCGCGGCAGCAGGTGCCGCACCAGGTGCTGACAGCTCGATGGGTGGCGGCCCCAGTCGTCCGAGAAAATAAGAATTTGATTTGGTTCAGCCATCGGTCGTCTTGAAGCGTGGTCGGATGATCCGGGCCGGTATGCCTGCGGCGATCACATAGTCAGGCAGTGGTTTCGTAACCACGGCCCCGGCCCCAACGATCGTTCCTTTGCCCACATCGGCTAGGATAATCGCTCCGGTGCCGATCCATGCCCCGGCTCCGATTGTCACCCGTGTGCGTTCCCCGCCCTGTTCACGAATCGGCCGGTCAGAATCGTCGAAGTAGTGTGTTCTTGCACCAGAAGGAATCTGCACTCCGGCCGCTAGGAGAACATCCCGTTCCAAATGGACCAAACCAAGACCGCAACGCGGGCCGACGTAGACATTCTCGTCCAGGATCGCGCCGCACTGCGAGAAGAGCGTGCCGAACTCGACCAGCACCGACGAGTGACACCGCGTTAGCACTCGTTGCAGGAAGGCCCGCCGCAGATACTGCCCGCTGATCCCGGGCAAGAGCGAGAGGAACTGCGTGGCCGATTCGAGTGCCCGATTCCGACCAAGCAAAGCCGCGTTTATCCAATAAACCAGAAGCATGGGTAGAACTGCCACAAGCGCCACGGAGCGAGCCACGGCCTTGGCCACTTGTTTAAACCGGGATGCTGTTTCCGATGGCACAATAATCGGTTCCATCTTGCTCCATTAACAACCCTAGTGACTACCCCCGCCCCGCAAGCCGACGATACAACTGGTAATACTGATTGACGGTTCGGGTCAACTGATACCGTTGGAGAATGCGATTTCGGCCCGCGGCTCCAAGTTGCTTGGCCAGTTCGCGGTCCACCATCAAGCGTCGCAGCGCGGTTGCGCATGAGCCTACATCCCCCCGCGGAACGAGTAGTCCCTCTCGTTCATGGCGGACGATCTCAGGGTTCCCGCCGACGTCCGTGACGACCACCGGCAAGCCGCTGGCCATGGCTTCGAGCAAAGTCAAGGAGGCAGCCTCACTGAGCGAAGTAAGAGCAAATACATCTGCAGCTCGCATCAGATCGGGAATGTCGTCGCGAATACCGAGGAACTTGACCCGCTCGGCGATACGGAGTTCGATAGCCAAATTCTCCAGTTCGGTGCGAAGTGGTCCATCACCTACCATCAGAAGGTCAGTGCGGGGCAGGTCCGGTGCAGAGGCCGCAAAGGCACGTAGCAGCGTGGCTTGGTCCTTGACCGGGTGTTGGCGGGCCACGTGAATAATATAGCGGCGGTCCGGGTCCAACCCCACATCTGCTCGGGAAGCGGCCATGTCGACTGGCGGGCTATAGCGATTCACCTCAATGCCATTCTCAATAATCTCGATCCGGCGACGAGCAAAGCCGTCAAGTTTCGCAAGCCCCTCGGCACTGAAGTGACAGCAGGCCGTCACTACATCGGCAAGTCGATCGAGTGCCAGACGATTCACTGCTCGCCGCACAGGGGAAACTTGATCGGGGTAATGCCGGCCGTGTTCGGTGAGAATGATCCTGGGGCGAAACCCACAAAGAGGCTTGGCCAATGCTGAGTAAAAAAAGGGCGTGTATTGATGAGCATGGAGGACCTCGAGATCGCGATGCTGGATAGCCGCAGCCAAGCGCTGGCTGACTCGCCAGTCGCGACCCGGGCGACGGTAGAAACAAACCACCTCGACACCCTTCTGACTTAACTCCTCGCCAATACGGCCGATGGCATCCAGGCAGAATATCGTCGGCGCAATGGCCCCGGCCAGATGGCGAACGGTCTCGCGGACCAACACCTCGGCTCCCGCCACTTGCATGACATGGACAACGAAGCCTACACGAATGGGACGGCTCATCATGCCACCGTGACGGAATTGGAGGGCGGACGGGGCACTCGCGTCAGGGGGAATAACCCGGCAGCTGACTCAGCGACAGACGCCTCGTAAGACTTCACTCGCCGCGTGATCGCATGCAACTGAATCGCCAACAGCATGAGAATGTATGGCATCTCGAAATGCTCAAGGGAAAGGAAAATCGCTCCAAAGCAGAACAGAACGAGCGAGCACTCCAAGGCGGAGGTCATGGAGCGGACAGCCAAGCTTTCCGGATCGCGATAGCGTCGCAGGTACCGCCGCACTTCCTGTAAGCCGAGAAAAAGCGAGCCGAGGACGGCCAGATACAACCCCAGGGCTACCCAACCACTGTCCGCTGCTAATTGGAGATACTGGCTATGAATGGAGCGTCCCTCCATATCGGCACCATACTCATGAGTGAACAAGTTCGAGTTCCGGATACCGAGGCCAAACAATGGCCGTTCATTGGCCATCTGAATGGCAATCTTCCAGGTGGTTTTGCGTGAGTTGGCGCTCTCGTCCATCTCGTGCTGACTGATGGAGAAGAACCGATCCTGCAATTCCTTACCGGCCAGTGCTATCACTAGCAGGCCAAGTAACGCGTACACAATGCTGAGGAACCATTTGTTGCGAGCGCGCAACCACAGGAGTAACGCCGCTACACACAGAGAGAGCATACCGCCGCGGGAAAAGGATAACATCAGTGCGTGGACCAGCACGGGAATGATGAGTAGAAAGAGCCAACGAATTCGATGGCGCATGGCTTCCCAGGCGAAATAAGCCATCGGAACCGCCATCCCCACGATCAAAGCCGCACCGTTATTATCCAGCCCACCGTACCCACGTGAGTGCAGCAGCATCACGCCATCGACCAAATAGAAGAAGTTGATCTCGTAGGCCACATAGGAAGCACAACCCAGCACCACATAGTAAATGATCCAGAGATCGTGAATCGTTCGCAGTACCAATGTTGCACAAATAAACATCACAAAGATCTTGACGTATTCCAGAAACCATGGCCAGGCACGGTCCTGACTTAGTGCGGTGTAATACGTTAAGCTGATCCAGAAAACAAAGGCCAGGAACAGATAGTGAGTTCGGGTATAACCGGGATTGCCATACCAGGGCTGCCGCAAGGCGGCAATCGGGAACAACAAGCCAAGCCTCCAGAGCGCTGTGGCCAGAAGGGTAGCGATGGCAACATAGTACGACCACGACACTTCACTAAGCGTCACACCCAACGCCTGAACCCATTCCCAGATGAACTGGGGCCGTAGCACCGCGTACCCGTAGTACACGGCGATGCCCCAGAGGGGGGAAACGGTGAACGACCCGGCGATGCCAAGGAAGGACGTCACCACCATGAAGATCATCTGCTTCATCGCGTCCCCGTGCCGCGGTCGAGCGTCTTGCGAATGCCGGCTTCCGCCGTGCGGGCGGCCGCGTCCCAGGTGTGGTGCGTCGTCACCCACAGTCGGGCTGCGGCCCCGAGTTCCCGCCGTCCCGTGGGATCGCCCCACAACCCGGCCAGTGTATCGGCCCACTCGGCGGGTGCCCCACACACCCGCGCGGGGAGCCGGCCCTTCGTCCCCGTCAGGGCCCAGCGAGTGCAGACGACCGGCATCCCCATCGCGGCCGCCTCCAACAGCTTATTCTTGATGCCACCCCCGCTCACGAACGGGAGCACCACCGTCTGGCGTCGCCGCACCTCGGCCCGTAAATCCGGCAGGTCCGGTTGTAGTTCCACGCCCGGGGCCTTCGCCAGTTCCTTCACCCGCTCGTTCGGGCTGAAGCCGAACACGGTGAATCGCGCACCGGGCACCCGCCGCACCACCTCGGGCCACACCCGGCCTATGAACCACTCCAAGGCGTCCACGTTCGGGGCGAAATCGAGCCGACCCCAGAACACACAACTGGTGGGAATGTCGGCTTCCTCCCCCGGCGTGTAATGATCGGCATCGACCCCGTTGGGGATCAAGTCCACTTCCCGACAACCCGTGAATAGCCGTGTGGCCGTTCGGTCGGGCGGCGAGACGACCCAGACGCGGTCGTAGCACGCCCGGTAGGCCCGCTCGTACAGGGCGTTGATGGCGGCGTTCCGCAGTTCGGGCCACGTCCGCGGCTTGAGCGGGTGGAACCGCGTGAGGTGGTGCCAGGCGGGGTCGTCCGCGACGTACCAGACTCTGACGGGCGGCCTGGCCCCCGGCAACCCGGCCAGCACCGGCAGCAGGTGCCGCGCGACCAGAACCACGGCGTCGAACGGATCGGCCCGGAGCACCCCGGACAGGGCCGCCCCCCACTCGTCCTTCACGCCGTAGTAGTCCGCGAACCGCCGCTGCCAGGACGACAGGGGCAGCCGCCCGCCCGCTCCGTTCTCCAGTGCGAAGACACCCCGGAGCGTCAGCCCGGCTAGGGCCTCGGGCGTCGGCGGGGTGAACGTGGCCAGGCTCACGGAGTGCCCGCGGGCCGCCAGCGCCTTCATCAGATGGTAGCCGTGAACATCGTGCCCGCTGGCCCGCGGCCAGTTCTGGGACTCCTTGACGAACAACAGCCGCAGCGGCGTCATGCCCGTACCCCGGCGAAGAGGTCGGCCAGGCGGTCGGCGACGGCCGGCCACGAGAACGCCCAAGCCCGCTCACGGCCCCGTGCGGCCAACTCGGCCCGGTGCCGGTCGTCCGTCAGTATCATTTCCAGCCCGCGTGCGATCGCGGCCGTGTCGGTCGGCTCGACCAGTACGGCGGCATCACCGGCGACCTCCGGCAGGCTCGTGGTACGACTGGTGAGAACGGCCGTGCCACACCCGAAGGCTTCCAGCACCGGCAGGCCGAAACCTTCCGCCAGCGACGGGTAGCACAGCAATTCGGCGGCCGAGAGCAGGGCGGGCAGGTCGGCCTCGTCGGCGTAACCATGCAGGTGCCAACCGCCCGTGGGAAGCAGTTCCGTGGCCGCACGGTGGAACACGGGCCGGGCGGAATCCTGAACGCCCACGAGCAGCAGAACGAACCGCTCCCGCAGGCCGGGGGCGAGCTTCGCCCAAGCTTCGAGAATGCGGCGGGTGTTCTTCCGCGGGTCGGCGGCCCCGAACGCCAGCACGAACGGTCGGCCGTCGGGAACACCGTACTTCGTCCGTACCGCGGCCAGGGTCGGGGCGTCGGTCACGGGCGAGAACCGCGGGTCGGCCGCGATCGGGATGACTTCGATCTTGCGGGGGGGAACCCCGAGCCGGGCCGCGAGCTGCCGGGCGGTATGCTCGCTGGCCGTGTGAACGCGACGGGCCGCACCGGCGGCACGAGCGACGGCCTTCGCCCAGGCCCGACTCGCAGGGTCGTCCGGCGCGAGTTCGAGCGGGATGAGGTCGTACACGGTCAGCACCATCGGCCGCAGCGGCCACGCGGGGCCGGTGTTCGCCGGGCAGTACAGCACGTCGGCACCCCAGGCCGCGAGCGGCAGGCGGACCCGCTCCCAGAGCCCGAACCGGTCGCCGGGCAGGTCGACCTTGCGGGGCACGAGGTTCGCCGGGCGGTCCGGGAACGGGTCGTCGGGCGAGTCGTTCTGATGAAGCAACCGGAAGTGCCAGTCTTTGCGTCCGGCGCAGAGATGCCCCAGCAGCAGCCGGAGGGCTTTCCCGATGCCACGCCGGTTCGCCCGGTATACCTGTCGCGCGTCCACCGCAACCAGCATGGGGGTCCTCACCTGCCCGCGCCATGAGCCATGAGCAAGGCCGGCACCGGCTCGCCGCGGGCGTGTCAAGCGAGCTTCTCGAACACGCCTGCTACCTGCTCGGCGCAGGCGTCCCACGAGAAAAGTGTCCGGCGGCGGCGGCCCCGGGCACGGAGTTCCTCACGGGTCGGCGGCTCGGTCAGCACCTGTCGCATCGCCCCGGTCAGGGCCGATTCGTCGGTCGGGTCGATCAGCAGGGCCGCGTCGCCGGCCACCTCCGGGATACTGGTGACCCGGCTGGCGATCACCGGGCAGTCGCACACGAACGCATCGAGGATCGGCAGGCCGAAGCCCTCGGAGAGGGGGACATAGACGAGGCCGGCGGCGGCCGACAGCAGCGCGGGGATGTCGTCCGCCGGGGCGTAGCCGTGCAGGCGGACCGAGCCAGTGATGGCGAGTTCGGAGGCGAGCTTGCCGAACTCCGTGCGGGAGTCGCCTTCCAGCCCGACGACGAGCAACCGGGCTTCCTGTCGCAGGGACTCGGGCAGGGCGGCCCAGGCCCGGAAGACGCGGCGGGTGTTCTTGCGGGGCAAGGCCATGCCGAAGTGCATCAGGAACAGATAGCCGGGTTCCACCCCGTAGCGGGCCACGGTCCCGGCCAGCACCTCGGCGTCGGTGACTTTCCGCACCGCTTCGTTCGGCCCCCACCGCACGACTTCGATCTTCCGCGGCGGCACCCCGAACACGCGCGTCACCTCGTTGCCGGTGTGTTCGCTACACACCAGGACGCGGCGGGCACGGTACGCCCCACGGGCCACGTTGCGTCCCCAGGCCCGCACCCGCGGGTCGTTCGGCCAGAACTCCAGCGGGGTCAGGTCGTGAACGGTCGTGACCAGCGGCGTGAGCGGCTGCCGGGGCGAGACGGCCCCGTGGGCGTGCAGCAGGGCGGCACCCGAGAGGCGGGCCGCCAGCGGCAACCACAGGTGTTGCCAGGCGTCGAAGCGGTCCCCGGGACGGTCGATGCGGCAGGGCACGACGTTCGGTCGGTCGGCCAGCGGGTTCGTCCCGTTGGGGGTCTGGAAGTACAGCTCGAAGGTCCAGGCCGGCCGCGACCGCGACAAGGCCCGGTACAACCCGACGAGCGACTGCCCGACGCCCCGGAGGGTCGGCTCCTGGTACACCGAGCGGGCATCGACGGCGACCTTCATGGCGAACCTCCCGGCGGGGCCGGCCGCGCCCGGTGCAGGAAGGGCCGCTCGAAGACGAGAAAGAACAGACCGGCCCAGGCGACGGACACGGGCACGGCGACGGCCGCCCACCCGACCAGGCCCGGCCGCGTCGTCGGCGCGCCGAGCGTGGCCGTGAGCAACTCGATCACCGGCAGGTGCGTCAGGTACAACGAGTACGAAAAGAGGCCGACGGTCGCCAACAGCCGCACCGGCCACGCGGCTAACCGCCCGGCCCGCTCCGCCCGGATCAGCCGCAACAGCAGGGCGAAACAGCCCACGGCGAAGACCGGCTCGCTCATCTGAACGGCCGTGTTCAGCACGGCCCGCACCCACACCTGCGTGCCCTCGTCGGTCATCCAGTACTTGGTGTAGCGGCCCAGGGTGCGCCAGTAGGTCAGGGCCGTCACCGCCCACGAGCCGAGGATCAACCCCCAGGAACTACACCAGTCCGGCAGGCGGACGAGTCCCAGGTACGCCTCGGCCGCCATCGCCCCAAGCAGCCACAGGAACCACCAACCGAACGGCCAGCCGTCCCAGTGGCCGACGCTGACCGTCCCCAGATGCAGGGCGAGCGGCTCGTTCGGCCCGCCGCTCAGCCGCGACAGGAGGAAGGGGACCCACACGATCGCCAGCCGCCAGACGACCGACACACACGTCCCGACCAACACGATCTTCGTCGCCGACATCCGCGCCCGCAGCAGCACGACCACCGCGAACAGGCCGTACAGTTGCTCTTCCAGTCCCAAGGTCCAGAACGGCGGGTTGCCCAGGCCGCCGGTGTACTCGACGGTGAGGTTGTGGACCATGAAGACGTGCGTGAGCAGGTCCCAGGCGGTGTTCGCCGGGGCATCCACGGGATGACCCAGGCGCGTGACGACGTGAACAACGGCCAGGCTGAAGGCGATGGCGACCAGGTAGGTGGGGTAGAGGCGGACGAACCGCCGCTTCCAGAAGGCGGCCCAACTCCAGCCGGCGAGCCGGCCGGTGGCAAGGCGACGGGCGTAACCGAGGTGGATGCAGAAGCCGGAGACGACGATGAACATCGGCACGCCGAGCGTGCCGAAGTCGAAGGGCAGAGCGGCGAGGAGCGTGAGATCGAAGCCGGTGGGGGTGGGCCGCGGCAGGTGGGTGAAGACGACGGCCAATGCGGCTAGGCCGCGGAGCAAGTCGACGGCGACGAGCCGGTCGGCAGCGACGAGTCGGCCTTCGGACGTGGGTCGTTCGGTGGCGGTCATGGTCACAGGCCGGCTCCGGGGGGGACCCAAAAGCCGGGCCGGCCCCGGCCGCCGCCCGCTCGGTAGCGGGACAGTTCCGCGAATACACCTTCCAGATAAGCCGCCCGGGTGTACTTCTTGACCCATCCGGGTGAGCCGACCTGCCGCGACAGCCAACTGCCAAGCCTCTTCGCCCAGTATTCTCGGACCGCCCAGCGGGGGTGGCCGATGAGCGTCGCACAGGCGGGCAACCCCTGGCGACGGGTCACGGTCTGCCCCAGGCCGTGGTAGTACCGCCAGACGAAGGCCCACGTCGCCCGCTCCTTGGGGACCCAGTGGCGGACGCGGGCCGCCCCGACCCAGACGCCGAACCGCCCCTCGCCGGCCAACTTCTCGAACAGAGCCGTCTCTTCGTCCCCGATCAGGTTCGTGCCGCTACGGCCCAGGTTGGGGTCGAAGCGGAAGGAGCGGACCAGTTCCGCCCGGTAAGCCATGTTGGCCCCGAAGGGGGCCTCGCCGGGGACGAACCGGCGGGTCACGGGGCCGTAATCGACCAGGGCGAACGCCCCTCGCAACACCGGCAGGTGGCGGAGGATCTCCGGGGGCGGTTCGCTCTCGAACCACGGCTCGACCGGCCCGCCGAAGTAGCCGGCCTCGGGGTAGTCGGCGGCCGCCCGCACATACGCCGCGAGCCACCCGGGCTCCACCAACACGTCGTCGTCGGTCCAGATCAGCAGGTCGCCGCGGGCGTGGTCGAGGGCACAGTTCCGGGCGTTCGACAAGCCCTGCCTCGGCTCGAACAGGCGGCGAAGCGGTAAGGCGTCGGCGTGCCGGGTGATCACCGCGTCGGTGTCGTCGGTGCAGTTGTTGTTGACGACCAGCAGTTCCCATGCCAGCCCAGAGGGGACGTCGAGTTCCCGCATCCGGGCGAGCGTCCGGTCAAGCAACCTGGCCCGGTTCCAGGTGCAAAGGGCAACGGTCAGATGCATCGGGAGACCTCGACGGTCGGTGCGGCGGGCAGGCCGCGGGGCACGATCTGCCAGGTGGCCGGCCAGCACACCGGGCCGGCGTTGGCCGGCGGCAACCGCCCGGTACCGTAGACGTCGGCCGCCAGCACGGTCAGTTCCACGGCGTTGTGGACCACGTCGAAGTCGTGGGTACGGCTACCGAAGTACAGGTCGATCGGGTAGGTGCCGGGCATCAGCGGGATCTCGGGCAGACGGCAGACGACCGTTCCGGCCCGGAGTGGTTCGGGCTGCGGCGGACAGGGGGTGACCTTGGTGTTCGGTCCGAAGATCGGGACGTGGTAGGCGTCCTTGACGACGATCCCAAGTGTCGCGTCCGGGAGCGGTTCGTCGACCTCGAACTCGACCTCCAGCCGCGCCGTGCCCCGCATGGGAACGGCCGGGGTGCGGCCGTCGGCGTCGTCCACGATTCTGGCCCGCCGCATGGCCACGACCGAACCGGGTGTGCGACCGCGGTGACTGGTCAGGTCCACGTCGGCCCCGCCGAGCTCCGCCGTGTCGCGGTTGTACGCCTCGATCACCTCCGCCGCCGGGCCGTCAGCCATCACCCGGCCGGCCTTCAGCCACACGCACCGGGAACAGAGGTTCTGCACGGCGGGCATGTTGTGCGACACGAACAGGACGGTCCGACCGCCCTGCCCGACCGACCGCATCCGCTGCGTACACTTCTGCTGGAACGCGAGATCGCCGACCGCCAGCACCTCGTCCACCACGAGGATCTCCGGCTCGAGGTGTGCGGCGACGGCGAACGCCAGCCGCACGTACATCCCCGACGAGTACCGCTTCACCGGCGTGTCCAGGAACGGCTCGACCCCGGCGAAGGCGACGATCTCGTCGAACTTGCGGGCGATCTCCCGGCGGGTCATGCCCAGGATGCTGCCGTTGAGGTAGACGTTCTCCCGGCCGGTCAGCTCGGGGTGGAAGCCGGTGCCGACCTCCAGCAGACTGCCGATGCGACCGCGGACCTCCGCCCGACCCTTCGTCGGCCGGACGATCCGTGAGAGGACCTTCAGCAGCGTGCTTTTCCCGGCCCCGTTGCGGCCGATGATCCCGACCATCTCACCGGGTCGAACCTCGAACGAGACGTTTTGCAAGGCCCAGAACTCGCGACGGGCGGGTTCGGCGGCTCGTACCGCACGACGACGACCGAAGATCCGGCCGGCCCCGCTCAACAGGTCCGAAAGGGCTTCGACGAGGTTGCGGCCCCCGGGCGGTCCCCCGCCGAGGATGAACCGTTTCGACAGGTTCTCGACACGAATGGCCGGTTGCATCAAATCACGTCCGCGAAGTTGCGTTCCACCCTGTGGAAGTACCAGAGCCCGACGCCGAACAGCAGGACCCCCTCGGCCACCGCGACCCCGAGCGCAGCCCAGTCGAGGGGGCTCCCCAGGGCCGCCGCCCGGAACGCGCCGATCGTGCCGTGGGCCGGGTTCAGCGTCTGAACGAGCTGGCCCACGGGGCCGAAGACGACCCCCGCCTGGAGGTAAATCGCCGGTGTCAGGAACAACCACATCTGGATCAGGAAGGGCACCACGACCCGGAAATCGCGGTACTTGACGGTCACGGCCGCGAGGATCAGCCCCAGACCCGCGGCGACGAGCAGGAGGCTGCCCAAGGCCAGTGGCAGGGCCAGGAGGTGCCAGCCGGGCCCGACCCCCGCGACCGGTGCCGCCACGAGCAGAACCCCGCACCCGACCAGGAAATCGACCCCGGCCAGGCCGGCCGCCGAGAGCGGCAGCAGTACCCGTGGGAAGTACACCTTCGTGACCAGTTGCTGATTCGACACCACGCTCAGACCCGCCCCGGAGACGGCTGCCGAGAGGAACATCCACGGGACCAGCCCAGTCAGGACGAAGAGCCAGTACGGGACGGCCGCCCCCGGCTCGCCGGCGATGCGGCCCAGAGCGAACGTCATCACCCCCATCACGGCCACGGGTTGCAGCACCGCCCAGAACACGCCGATCACCGTCTGCTTGTAGCGGATCGTCACGTCCCGCCAGACGAGGAACAGCAGCAACTCGCGGAACCGCCACACCTCACGCAGGACTCCAAAACCCAAGCTGGCATCCGAGGTAATGACAGTAATGGGTCGATTGTCGGCCCTAGACAAGCCAGGCGTCTGAACACCCAGGTCACTCTGCGACACCGCCGTCGGCAGTGCTTCAGCTTCAGTCACCGGTGCCCTCCACTCATTCGACCAGCTACCCACGCTCCACTGAACGCCCCCAGCCCGCCCAGCAAAACATCCGTAATGCCCGGCGTATGCCCGACTAATCGGGTCTGACCCAATTCGATGACTGCTGCCGTCAGCAAGCCCACCAAAACGGCTGCCGTGGGGACAAACCCGATCGAACTTCGGGTAAACTCGGCCACGACAACGCCCAACAAGCCGAACATCACGAGTTTCGTCAAGGACTCCTCGAGTACCAAAAGCGGGTTGTTGTCCCCTAAAGGCATACCGGGAACCCAGTCAAACCGGACTCGGGGCCCTGGTTCGAAAGGGTGTAGGCCAACCCAAAGCAGGACAGCTACTCCGGTAGAAAAGAGAACGACCCTGTAAATCCAGGATACACCATGCTGGAAACCGTGGCCGATAAGCCAACCGAAAAACGCTGCTGATCCACCGACCACCATATCCGTCGCGGTTGAGACCCGCGATTTCACTAGCACTTGACCTGTCTCAACAATTAGAGCCAGACCTAGTGCAGCGAGAAAGACAGAACAGCGGTTTCTCATGGCCCAGAACCGGCCGGGCAGTTGTGAAGCGAGCAACCCGGCAGGCAGATACAGGGCCGCCAGTTGGAACAAGTTGGCGATGCGTCGCAGCAGCGCATTACCGTGCAATGTACTAAACTCCGCGAAAGGGATCAGTTTCACGCCACCATCACGGAATTTCCGGTAAGCATCGGCTGGGCTGAGGGATAGGTCTAGTGGCAACGCTTGAATGAACGTCATAAGCATCAGGTAGGCTACCAGAAAACGCATGGCGGTTCCGTTCCCACCAAGGGCCTGGCGGAGCTCGTCAATCAGACGCTGGCCGGTTCCCAGCCACACGGCCATCCCCAGCAGTGCTCCCAGCCCCTGCGCCAGCACATCCGAGCCGGCACACGTTCGGGCGGGCACATACAATTGAGCGAACTCGACAGCAGCCGCAAATGCCAGACAGCCAAGCAGGATGGTCACCCCCCAAAGTAGCATCCGCTGCCAGGAGATCACCCGGTCAATACCGACTACACCCAGCAGACCAAAACCAAGTGGAATGCCGAGCATCACGTTGGCGAGGGCATCCGAGCGGGATTGAACGCCAATGCGGTTGGACATGGCCCAAACAAAGGAACTGGTGACATCGGCCCAAGTGCGGATGCGGAACTCGAAGGGCACCAGACTGCCCAAGAGTGTGAACATTGCTGCACTGAGTACCAAGCCTGCCAACCCGCTCCGGGCACGCGATCGGTTGGTGGGATTCACACCACTCACCGCGATGCTCCGGGCGGGGGAGGAACAGACGGACCAGGCTTTGCGGTATTTACATTGGGTAAGGCATGCATGAAGAGGTGAGCAGGTTGGGTGGCATTGGCGCGAATAATCTCATCACGGGTGAGCGACACGGTGTCGGTCACCAGTACCCAATCAAGCAGTTTCATTAAAAGCCACAACAGCAACAAGGCAATTGGCATCATCATCCAACCTGCAAAATCGTGGAAAATCCTGTCGCCGAGTTCCTTGCCGCCTTCGTTGTAAAGCACACCGGTCAGTGTAATGCGAACGACGTTGGCGACGATCGCCACCGGAATGGCTGCTAGCAGAATAAGAGCACGATCGACCCAGGGTCGGCGAACCAACAAGGCCATCCCTACCGACAGGGCGACAAAGGTGAGCAGCATACTCAACCCACTACAGGCTTTTTCGACTTCGAGGATTTGATCCTTGACATAAAGAACAACACCCTCCCGATAGGTTGGATAACCGATCGTTTGTAGGACCATTTGGGAGGCCATGGCAGCGAGCTTCTGCAAATACCCACCCAGGGCATGTTCGACTCGATAAGGCAACGGGAACATGAAGAGCAAGAAGATAATGGCTGGCCACGACCACTTCAGCGAAGACCAACCACCCAACAGGAGCACCACGCCACAAAGGTTAATGACCAGCGATAACCCCTGGAGCCACTCCTTGGCGAAATTGGTACGCCCGGCCACGAGAAATAAACCAAGCCCCACCCCCAGAAACGCTAGACCCCAGGTGTTGGGCCAGCGGATGCTGCGGGGTGTTTCCGGCCACCAGCGGTAAAGCAAATAGGCAGCGAAAAGAGGTACAAGAAAGCCGTGAGAATAGTCCGGCTTCAGCCACGCCTGAAAGCAATCGGCGAAGAGGCGAGCATAAGTAAAACCCAGTGCGAACAGCAGCGTAAGCACGGCAGCAATCCAGCCTGGCGAGCGAATCGTTTCCGAGGCGGGTTTGACGGAAGCCATGAGAACGGTCCACCCTGCGGAAGCACTTGTGCACTTGGGCCAGAACGGCAACTTCGAGTATTAACTTAAGCCCTGGAGCCCTGATAGGCAGCCCACGCCTCAAGGGATTGGTACATCCGCACCGCTTCTACAAACCTTGTCAATCCTAGTACACAATCACCAGATTTGACGGCAGAAGAAAGTTCCGGCCGACTCAATGGCCAACTGTGGGCTATGATTAGTTAGCCGCACTTGCAGATGCTCGCGGTCAGACGTACTGCAAACTTGGCGGCAGTCTCAGCGGGGTTCGACACGTGGACGATCCCGTTCTTGCTGATTTTGCTGAAGCGTGCGGTGCGGCGCGGTCGCTGGATTTGCGGGTGGATTTGGTCGGAGGCGGTACTCTCGCCGAAGGCAGCGTCCATATGCCCTACACCTTGGTGGGGCGGCATGATGCCTGTGACGTGACCTTGACCGATGCCGAAGTCAACCCCCGGCACGCCTGGCTGCAGGTACTGGGTGGCCGAGTTTACGCCGTGGATCTGGGCAGTCGAACCGGTCTGAACTGGCCTGACGGCACCAACCGTTCCGGCTGGCTTGATGTGGGAACACCCGTGCGAATTGGCCCATTTCGGCTCCACCTGCGGAATGCGGTTGCACCATACCCCCGGCATTTCCCTCCCAACTATCAGCCGTTGCAATCCGACCCGGAGGTACTGAGGAACGGACCCGCCATTTTGCTGGAGTTTCGCAACGGCAAACGCGCCAGCGATCGCTGGATGGTGAACCGGCTCATCACACTCGTGGGGCGATCTCCGGAATGCAAGATCCAATTAACGGCGGACGATATCGCCGGCTATCACTGTGGACTGGTTCACACGGCGACCGGGCTGTGGGTTGTGGATCTGTCGGGCCGAGGGGTTGTCGTCAACGGCGAACGAATGCGGGTTGCTCCTTTGCAGGATGGTGCGGAACTGTGGATCGGCCGCTTTCTAATTGGCATTCACGATCGTGCGACGCATGATGGTCTGAAACCGGTGGCCAAAGCGATTACCCCACCGCCTGTGATGGACCACGCTTCGCCGAGTCCCTCGGGTCCCGCGGAAGACGAAGTCGAGTTGGGCACAATCCCCAAACCCGATTCGGCGATGGGTTTGCCCAGTTCGCACATCATGGCCGATGTCTTTCGCTTCTGGTCACGGTCGGCCGAAGTCAACGAACCGATCTCGAACCCCATTCTGGTCTCGGGGGGGAATTCGGCCCCCCAATTGCTTCCCCCTGACCCAATCAACGCAACCTCGCCGGGTGACTTACCCATGGAGCCGGTGGCCGAAGCGGTCATCGGCCCGTTGCTGCAGCAACTGGGGGACATTTACGGGCAGATGTTCGCTCAATTTCAGGAATCGTTGGTGCTACTCGTGCGGTTGTTTAGCTGTCTGCGACCCGATCAAGCCTCGGCACTGCACCGCGAATTCGAACGGATTCAAGAACTAAATGCCGAGTTGGCACATCTTCAGGCTGAAGTCTCCCACCGTGCGGTCGAGGTACTGCGCCCACCTCGCAGGGATACAGCCGATTTGTCCGTCATGGCCCAAACGCCGGCATCCAATTCCGTCGCCCTGCACCAACGGTTTGCCGAGCGCATCAACATCCTGCAACACGAACGGCACAGACGCTGGCAATCGCTGGTCGGTCTGGTCAGTAGCAAGATCGCCTGAATGCGGTTAAGGAGTCGCCAGGCGGTCTAACGCCTCGCGGTACTTGGCGGCGGTCTGCTCGACCACCGCGGCAGGCAGTTCCGGCGGTGGGCTCTTTTTGTCCCACCCGGTTGTTTCCAGCCAATCGCGGACAAATTGCTTATCGAACGAGGGGGGTGACGTGCCGGGTCGGTAGCGATCCATCGGCCAGAACCGGGAGCTATCCGGGGTAAGGACCTCGTCGATTAAAATCAGCTCACCCGAGGGTAAGCGACCCCATTCGAGTTTGGTGTCAGCAAGAATGATGCCACGGGTCTCGGTGTAGGCGGCGGCCCGGCGATACACGTCCAAGGTTCGGTCTCGGAGTTGAGTCGCCGTGGCCAGCCCCACCAGTTCCATCATGCGCTCGAAGGAAATGTTCTCGTCGTGCCGCCCACCTTCCTCCTTGGTGGCAGGAGTAAAGATCGGCTGATGCAGACGGTCGGCTTCACGCAGTCCCGGGGGCAAACTGAGACCGCACACCATGCCGCTCGTCTGGTATTCCTTCCATCCACTACCGGCCAGGTAGCCACGGGCTACACACTCCACCGGCACCACCTCGGTCTTGCGGACCCACATCGTACGGCCAGCAAACGCCTCGTTCTGGAAGCTGGGCGGCAACTGCACCAGGTTGGTACTGATCAGGTGATTCGGCACCTTCAGCCAGTCAAACCAGAATAAGCTCAATGCGGTCAGAATGCGGCCCTTTTCGGGAATACCGGTGGGCAGCACCCAGTCGAATGCGCTGATCCGGTCGGTGGCGATAATCACCAGCGTGTCGCCGAGATCGTAGATATCGCGAACTTTGCCCCGACGGCAGGGAAAACCGGGAACGTGGGTCTGCAGTAGCGGTTGAGCAGACATTCGTTTTTCCACTTAAAAGCCGAACGACTCATTGGGAGAACCACAGTCAGCATATGAAACTTGGTGAATAACTGATTTGCCGGGTCAATCGACCGGGCAGACAACACCAGGAATTCGTGAGTTCCTTCGCTACAGCGTGCAAGGGGGTTGCCGGGTTCGGGTTGAGCTGGGTTCGGGTTGACTCGATCCGTGCCAACGGGAACAATCCGCTTCATGCTCTTCGAGTCGCCGCACATTCAGGTGACTGCTGACCACGGGATTGCCACACTCTGGTTGGGGTTCCCGGGTGAACCGGTCAACGCGCTGGACCTGAGCCGGTTACGGCAACTCGACGCTGCCGTACAGGCGGTCGAACAGCACCTGAGTGTACAAATTCTGGTGGTCCGCTCGGCCATTCCCGCAGGGTTTTGCGCTGGGTTGCAACCGACCGCACTGAGCACTTTGACCCACCCTAGCGATCGAGCGGCATTTGCCTGGTACGGTCAGAGTGTCTTTGACCGCCTGGCCCAGCTCAACCCCGTGACCGTAGCCGTCATCGACGGGCCATGTCTGGGAGCCGGTCTGGAACTAGCCCTGGCCTGTGATTACCGCTTGGGGGTAGCTCGCATTACCACGAATCTGGGTTTTCCCGATCGCTATACGCTCTTCGGCGGCAGTGCACGGTTGCGGCATCTAGCCGGGGGCCGGGGGCTGAAGCTAGTGAACTCGGGGCAAACGATCTCTGCCCGCGAAGCCCGAGACCAGGGAATTGTGGATCGGGCTTGTTGTGAACGCCGGGCCAAAATCGAACTGCAAACGTTTCTCGATTACCTCCACAACCGCCCCGTGAAGCGTCAGCTGACCGAGCCCAGCGGATTGGCGGCGGAACGCCGGGCTTTTGCCACCCAATCACCCCGACCAATCGAGCCACCACGGTTGCCCGAACCAAGCAACCCCGTGCCCCCATTTCCGAAGGTGGTCGGCGCGGTGGGGGACGACCCCAACGTGGTTCGGCTACTGGTGGAAGTAGCGCTGCGTGGCGGCGAAGTCGTGATATGCGGGAATCGTGCTGCCGTGTTTGCCGGGATTACCACTGCCCAGAAGCGGGGTTTTGTCACGCCCCTCGAAGCCGAGGAGGCCCGCCAGCGGGTTCGAGCTTCCGATACTCTCAGCGGCTTTGATCGGGCCGGGGTGATATTCGTGGCCCAGGGGCAAAACCCATTCCGATTAGCCGCCGTGGTACAGCCTCGGGCGGTGGTATGTCTGATCGCCCCGACTGATGCCCGCCCGCCGGCTCATCCCGATGTACCGTTTGCCTTTCCGCGTCGGCTGATCCGAATCGGCTTCGCGGAGGACGGTCGTTTAGCCCTGTTCCCCAGTACTGCCACCGACGCCGACACGCTGGCCACCGTCGGTGTCTGGCTACGGCCCTTCGGCTTCACAGCCACGGTGTTCCCACCCGCAGCCCGCTTGCTACCCCGAGCGGCCTGACCAGTATCTCCTGCCAATTGACATCGCACGATTTTAGCAAGCGCCATCGCTCCAATCGACCCGACGGGATTGGCGCTAATCACGACATCCTGGCCGGCGTTTCGGATCCAGCCGTCGAATGGCTTCAGTTGAGGTCGAGTCCCCACCGGGATGCGACAACGGTCAGGTCTGCCTCTGGAAAAACCTTGAAGTTGACACGAGCGCGCTCTCGACAACGTCGCAGCCCTGATCTGAATACTGCTCCAAACATATCATCAGCGCATGGCTAAGATTTCTCGCTTACCACCGGCCCGCGAACGCATTGGGCCAATTATCAACCTTTTGAAGCAACTGTATCCCGCTGCAGTTTGCGAGCTGGATTACCGCACTCCCTTGCAATTGCTTGTCGCCACCATTCTATCGGCTCAGTGCACGGATGTCCGAGTGAACATGGTGACCCCGGCGCTGTTCGCTCGTTACCGAACAGCCCGCGACTTCGCTGAAAGCGACCCGGCGGAGTTGGAATCGCTGATCAAATCAACAGGATTCTACAAGAACAAGGCCAAGCACATCCGAGCATGCTGCCAGGCCATTGTGGAACGCTACGGCGGCGAAGTACCACGAACGCTGGAAGAGCTCGTCACGCTACCGGGTTTGGGCCGCAAAAGCGCGAACGTGATTCTGGGCAATGCTTATGGCGTTCCGGGAATCACGGTGGATACCCACGTCGGCCGGCTATCACGCCGCCTCGGGCTGACGCAACACACCGACCCGGTGAAGGTCGAGTTCGCGCTCATGAAACTCGTGCCCCAACCCGAGTGGATTGACTTCAGCCACCGCCTGATCCTGCACGGCCGCCGAATCTGCCATGCCCGCAAGCCAAAGTGCGATCAGTGTCCGTTGGCCCCGCTGTGCCCCAAACTCGGCGTTCCGTCCAACCACTCTGGCCCAAAGTCGGCACCACGTCGAACCAAGAAGCCCGATTCTCAATAATCTGCACTGTGGTTTTCTGTGCTGTTGGAGGAGATTCCGCCCATGTTGCTCGACACGCCGTCGCTGCTCGATCGTTTCCTCCGATACGTCCGCATTGATACTCAGGCCGATGAGAAATCCACGACCTACCCCAGTTCACCCGGGCAACTTGTCCTGGGCAAACTGCTCTGCGATGAGTTGCTGGCGATGGGCGTCACCGACGCGGTGCAGAACGAACACGGTCTGGTATTCGGTACCATTCCCGGTACGGTGCCCGGGGCACCAACAATCGCTTTCAACGCCCATATCGACACCAACCCGGAAACATCAGGCCGCGGCGTAAATCCGCAAGTGATCCGGAACTACCCCGGTGGCGACCTCGTCCTGCCCAGGGATCCTTCAAAGGTGATCCGGGTAAGCGAGAATCCCGAGTTAAATGCTCTGGTTGGCAAGACCATCATCACGACCGATGGCACCACATTGCTCGGTGCCGACGACAAGGCGGGGCTTGCGGTCATCATGGAAGCGGCCCGTATCCTCATGGCGAACCCGTCCCTTCCGCATGGCCCGGTACGGGTCGTCTTCACCTGTGACGAGGAGATCGGCTTCGGCGTCAAGTACCTGGAACCGGGACAGATTGGTGCGGTGGTCGCATACACTCTGGACGGAGCCGGGGCTGGCGAGATCGAGGACGAGACGTTCTCGGCCGACGCTGCCACCGTCACCATCACCGGTGTGAACATTCATCCATCAATCGGCAAGGGTCGGATGATCAACGCCATTCGCCTCGCTGCCATGTTCCTCGACCGGCTGCCTCAGCGAACCTTAAGCCCCGAGACCACGGCGGACCGCGAAGGGTTCATCCACCCGTTAACGATCGAGGGAGGGGTGGGCACGACGAAGATCAACTTCTTGCTTCGCGACTTCGACACACCCCAACTGGCGGTCCAAGCCGAATGGCTCCGTGAGATTGCTCGCCAGGTCGAGCGCGAATACCCGGGTGCGAAGGTGACTGTCGAGACACGGAAGCAGTACCGCAACATGCGTGACGGCATTGCCCGAGAGCCACGGGCCGTGACCTTCGCGGAAGAGGCAATCCGCCGGGCCGGCATGCAGCCGAAACGCCGTATTATCCGGGGCGGTACCGACGGTGCGCAACTCACCGAAAAGGGTTTGCCGACCCCCAATCTTTCCACCGGCGAGCACAACCCGCACTCCCCGCTGGAATGGACCTGCCTGGAAGAGATGGAAGCCGCCGTTCGCGTGGTGGTCGAGCTTTGTCAGGTCTGGGCAGGGAAATGAATCGCGTCAACCGCGAATCGTAACCCGATTGTTTTCTGATCAGTGAGCGGTGATGGCCAAGCCCAACGCGGCCAAACCATCATTGCAACCACTGTTGTGGCAAGGGCACGCGATCTCAACCCGTTACTTTTACCGTAACACTCCCAACTGCTTCCCCACGTCGCTGAATGCTGCAATCGCCCGATCCAGCTGGTCCTCCGTATGGGCAGCCGAGACTTGAATGCGGATGCGGGCCTGACCCTGCGGTACCACGGGGTAGCTGAAGCCAATCACATAGATGCCGCGTTTCAACAACTCATCGGCCATACGAGTCGCGACAGCGGCATCACCCAGCATCACCGGCAAGATGGGGGTGGGACCGGGTTTGACCGTAAAGCCCGCTCCTTCCAGGCCGGCCCGCAGCTTTTTGGTGTTGGCCCGTAACTTTTCGCGGAGCGGACCGGCCAGATCGACGAGCTCAAACGCCTTCATACCGGCTACTACCAGTGCTGGGGGCACACTATTCGAGAAGAGGTAAGGCCGGGAGCGATTACGCAGCCAGTCCACGATTTCTGCACTGGCGGCAGTAAACCCGCCGCTCGCTCCACCCAACGTTTTGCCCAGCGTACCGGTGATGATGTCGATGCGGTCGAGTACGCCGAGTTCCTCAGCGGCCCCCCGGCCCGTGGCCCCCAGATGACCAGTGCCATGGCAGTCGTCGATTCCCACGGCTGCCTGATACTGGTCGGCCAGCGTGCAGATGTCGGGTAGCCGGGCCAGGTCGCCGTCCATGCTAAAGACACTATCGGTGAAGATCAGCTTGAACCGATAGCTTTTCGCTTCCTCGAGCTTAGCCTTGAGGTCGGCCATGTCGTTGTGCTTGTAGCGGAGGCGTTGCGCTTTACAGAGTCGGATACCGTCGATGATCGAGGCGTGATTCAACTCATCAGAAATCACCGCGTCCTGATCGGACAGCAGCGGTTCGAACAATCCACCGTTGGCATCAAAACACGAGATGTACAAGATACTGTCGCCCTTGTTGAAGAAGCGGGCGATCTGCTGTTCGAGCCGCTTGTGGACATCCTGGGTGCCGCAGATGAACCGGACACTGGACAACCCATAACCCCAGGTCTTGACGCCTTCGAGTGCAGCGTTGACCACCTCCGGGTGATTGGCTAATCCCAGGTAATTGTTGGCACAAAAGTTGATAACTTCGGTGCCATTGACGGTAATCACCGCCTGCTGCGGTGAATGGATTCGCCGTTCGGCCTTGTAGAGCCCCTTGGTTTTCAGTTCCTCGAGTTGGGTCCGCAGATAAGCGTTGATGGTGTCGGCGGGCATGGTGTGACTCCAAGGACGAATGGGCAGCAGGTCAGGTAAGCCACTGACCCGCCGGAACTCGTTTCATTTGGGGAGCGCAGCGGGTCCGGTCGCCGGCGGGTCGGGCGGGCTGGTTCGGTCGGGTACGGAGTAGACGGCGAGTTCACTGGCATCCCCATTTGCCGGCGGGTCGATCCCAGCAACCGTTTCAACCGTCGCTTCTATGGGATGTTCCCCGGCTCGCCGATGCTGCCACCACTTCCAGATCATGGGCGAGACGGAGAGGAAAACCACAATCAGGATGACCTTGTCGATGTGCTTGGCAATCTCGAACTGCGGTCCGAGAAACTGCTTGAGCACGGGGTCTAGCATGTACCCAAGCAGCAGCATGCTGACGATCCAACCGATACCACCAAAGACGTTATAAAACAGGAACGTGCCATATCGCATCTTGGCAGCGCCGGCCACGACGGGCACAAAGGTTCGGATGATGGGGATGAACCGGGCGATCACGATCGTCTTGCCGCCGTGCTTCTCGTAAAAGGCTTTCGCTCGCTGAAGGTATTCTTGCTTGAAGAAGCGGCTATCCGGCCGGCGAAAGATGGCCGGCCCCGTCTTGGCCCCGATCCAGTAACCCACGGTATCGCCGACGACTGCCGAAACACACAACGTGGTCATGAACACAGCCAACGGCCATTCCGCAGTGCGAATGAAGATACCGACAACAACCAGCATCGAATCGCCGGGCAAAAGAAACCCGATGAGCAACCCCGTCTCGGTGAACACAATGGCATTGACGGCAACTAACGATGGCCACAACGCACCTTGGGTCCGAAGCGCCTCAACATACCGCTCGGGGTGCGACAGGTTCAGCGGGTTGATAAACGTCAGGATAAGGTTCCAGAACTCCGTAAAGAAGGCTTCCATGACGAACCCGCTAGGAACGATCGGCAACCACCCGGGCACCGGCCCGGGTGAGATGGCATTAACCTAGTGTAACCGGGGTAGAAGGGGAAAGGCCAACCGCCACCGGAGAGTACAGCCTAGGTGCGCTTCAAGCCGTCCAGGAACCCTTCGAGCTGCCGACTGCGCACGGGATGCTGGAGTTTGCGAACCGCCTTGGCCTCGATCTGCCGCACTCGCTCCCGGGTCACCTTGAAGATCCGGCCCACTTCTTCGAGCGTATACGTGTAGCCATCGCCTAACCCGTACCGGAGCTTGATGATCTCGCGTTCCCGATATGTTAAAGTCTTCAGCACGCCTTCGATCTTATCCTTGAGCATCTCATTGGTGGCGGCGTTCACCGGGCTTTCAATGGAATTATCTTCGATAAAGTCACCAAAGTAGGAATCTTCGCTTTCGCCGACGGGCCGGTCCAGGCTGATTGGCTGACGACTGATTTTCAGGACCCGCTTGCACTCTTCGTAGGAAATGTTGGCAGCCTTGGCGGTTTCCTCGATGGTTGGCTCGCGGCCCATTTCCTGGAGCAGCTTTTTGGAGACGTTGCGCAGCTTGCTCATCGTCTCGATCATGTGAACGGGAATGCGGATGGTGCGGGCCTGGTCGGCAATCGCCCGGGTGATGGCCTGCCGGATCCACCATGTTGCATAGGTGCTGAATTTGAAGCCCCGGCGGTGCTCATACTTATCGACGGCGCGCATCAAGCCCGTGTTCCCTTCTTGAATCAAATCCAGGAACGACAAGCCCCGATTGCGATACTTCTTGGCGATCGAAACCACCAACCGTAAGTTGCCGCCAGACAATTCCCGCTTTGCCTGCTCATACTCCGCGAACCGTGACTTCATGATGGCAATCCGCTTCCGCAGACTGGCCGGCTCCTCCAGCGTGATCAACATCAAATCCTGGAGTTCCTTTTCGAGGTTGGCCCGTTCCTCCTTGGCCGAGCGGACCCCTTTCAGCGCATCGATCTCGGCCTCCAGTTCGTCCATCCGTTGGCTGATCTGCTCCAGCTTCTTCATGAGCGGCTGAACTTTTTGCGTGCGGATCGACAATTCCTCGACCAGCGTCACCGTCTTCCGCCGGCGCAAGCGGAGCCGTTCGCGGATTTCCTCTTTCTCCCGGGCTGGCGTTCGTTCGTCGATTAGCCGCTGGAAGTCCTCGACGTTGACCTCCATGAGCGGTTCCAGTGTCCGCAGATTGTGGGGCATGCGGGCCAGAATCTTGTCTTTTTCCAAGTTTTCGGTCTGGGAAACCTTGATGGTACGATCGAAGGGTAAGTCGCCAGAATGGACCCGCTTGAGTGTTTCGACCACTTGCCGGAGAGCATAATCACATTCGAGAACTTTGCGACGAAAACGACGGCGCGTCAGCTCGATCCGCATGGCCAGTTGCACTTCCTGCCGGCGATCCAAAAGTGGGATCTCGCCCATTTGGGTGAGATACATGCGAACCGGGTCGTCGATGTGGCGACCATCGCCGTCAGTATCCTCATAGACAGGCAGATCTGCATCGTTGGCTAGAATCTCGTCGGCAAGATTGACGGGGGCTTCTTCAACCTCGCCATCGTCCTCACTGTCGATGAGGCTGATGCCATGTTGATCGAGGAACTCATGAATTTCCGCAAGCCGATCCGGCTCAGCTTGCTCTGGAAGGGCTTGATTTACCTCGTCGAACGTCAGCGATCCGGTCTGTTTACCCTTTTCAATGAGGGCTTTCAGAACCTCATCGGTCTTCCAGTCCATCCGAACCCCTCCCGCACAGGCCAACTCCCCGAGGCCTCATGCCCCAAGGTAGGTGGAAGCTCACTCGTGATGTCGAATACCAATGAAAACGTCAGTGCCTCGCGGCATCGTCCACAGTTCCCGCCTTCGTCCGGAGGCTGGTTTCCTGCAGCTTGCGGAGCAACTCGACGGCTTGTTCCTCGGTCGCTGCGGCGAGTTGTTCCTTCACCGCTCGTTGCTCGGCTTGAAGTCGGGCTTCGGCAAACCACTTGAGCAACCGCTGCAAGCGTTCGCCGGGATCCTGCATGTACTGCCCAATGAAGTACCGTTCCTGGGCAGCTTCGAACAGGTCCGGCCGATCCGAAAGTCGTTCGCGCAGACCGTCCAGATCGGGCACCCGTCCTTCGGCCTGCAGGGCATACAGTTCCCGCACCAGTCGCTGAATGCCGCTATGCACCAACTCACCGGGAGTGATCGCAACTGAAGCCTGCGGCACATAACCCGGGTGTGCCAGTAATAATTCCAATAACTGTTTCTCCGCTGCTAAACGGGCACTCGACCGGACGCTGGCCCGGGAATCGGCTCGTGTCTCGGGCGGTCCGGCAGGGGGAATCGGTGCCGGCGGCACGATTCCTTTTTGGAGGGCGGTGAGTTCCTTCTGCCGTCGTTGCGCCCGCAATTCGTTCAGCCGGGCCCACAGCGTTTCCTGGCGGAGCTTCAACCGGGCAGCCAGTCGAGTGATCATCAATTCCCGCTTCACTTGAGCCGCCTGGCTCGGTAGCGCCGGGGCTGCCGCCATAATCCCCAGCACGTCGTCCACAACCCGACGGGTGGTTTCGATGGAGGCCGCCGGGTCCCGCTCCAACAACCGATTGAGCTTGAAATCCAGTGCATTCACGGCCGAAGCCAGCACTTCTTTAAACGCATCCACACCGCCTGGGCGGACAAGAAGATCGCACGGATCCAGACCTTCTGGCAGGGTTGCAACTGCCAGCTCGACATCCTGCGACACAAAAAGCTCCAGGGCACGATCCACACCGGTCAGGCCGCCCGTATCCGCATCGAAAACGAGCACCACCCGGGGAACGAAACGGCGCAACTGGTTGACATGGCGGGCATTAAGAGCGGTGCCCATGGTCGCAACCACCTGGGGAATCCCACATTGGTGCGCCATAATGACGTCGGTATAACCTTCCACGACGGCCAGATAACCCGCCGCGGTGCCGGCGTGGCGAGCCAGGTCCAATCCGTAAAGGACATCGCTCTTGGAAAACAGTGGCGTTTCGGCCGAGTTGTAATACTTCGGCCCCCGGGTGGCAAACGGCGATTCGGGCAGTATCCGACCACCAAAGCCGATCACCTGCCCCCGCACATCCTTAATGGGGAACATGACTCGATCGCGGAAGCGATCGTAATAGCCACGACCCTCCTGGCGCGGGGCGATCAGCCCGACTTCGACCAACAATTCGGGGGGGATGCTTTCGGCGGCAGCCAGCTTGACCAGCCAGTCGCCGGCCAGCGGTGCGAAACCTAAACCAAAGTCGCGCACCGTCTTACCCGAGAATTTGCGGCTGGCGATATAGTTGACCGCGGCCCGACCCACCGGCTCATCCAGTAAAGCCCGCTGATAGTGCGACTGAGCCCAGCGCATAACCTGGAGCAATCGGCTGCGATGGTGCTCCTGCGGTGTGTGTGCCTGATCGAGCTTGATTCCCGCCCGGGCGGCCAGTATGGCCCGAGCCTCGGTGAATCCCACCTTCTCCATGTGTTGGACGAAGGCAAAAACATCACCGACCGCACCACAGGCCCAGCATTTATAGCGTTGTCGCTTGGGGTCAATCGTCAGCGACGGGTTGGTGTCGTTGTGGAAGGGGCACAATGCCTTGAAGATCGTTCCGGCAGGCTTCAGCGCCAGATACGAGCCCACCACAGCGACGATATCGCTGGCGGCTTTGATCTGTTTGGTCAGCTCCACCGGGTCGGACGGCACGGGTCACCTGCGGATGGCCGGATCTTGTACTCGCAGCTTCCGGAGCCAGCGGACCGGCAAACGGTCCCGGGCGACAATCGGTCAACGCGAGGCAAAGACTTTGGCGTCACATGGCAAGAGGGCGTCGGGGCGAGACGACGATCTCAGTACCGAAACACGTTCCGCGGTCGGTCGGCCTTCGCGGTCGGTGGTCGGGCTCCCTGATCCCCGGGCTTTGGTGGAGCTGGCGAAGCGGCCAATTTAGGGCTTGCAACTGGGCAAGCGGCCGAACTGTCGCCGGGTGTGGGGGAGGGAAAACCTCGAGCGGTGCCGCGGCTCCTCAGAGCCTAAAGGTCGGCGCATCAATCCGTTGATGCGTTGCAAATTATAGCGGGCTCCGGAGAACCGTCAAGTTGGGCTGCCGGCAACCTGCTTGACCGCGCCATATTGTGTGTCTAACCCATCTTCTGCAATCCGGCTGGCCAGAGCTTCCAGAAAACGGGTCGGCGGCTCGAACTGCCTTCGGTGTGCCAACTACAGCACGCATAACCGATTCGACTGCACTTCAAGCTCCCTTTGCATGTTCGGAGTCCGCCGGTTTGCCCAGAGGCTCTTCGCTCTTCACTCACTCGCGGGGATTGGTTAAACTTGGCTTAATGGGGAGTTTGATGGGGCTGAGGCCATCCGAATCATGTGGATACTTGCTCTGTTCGCTCAAGTGGGAGGCGGGGGAGACAACCCCATGCGCCGGCCCGAGGTGATCTGGGGCACGATCGGCTTGGCCGGTGCGCTGTTGATTGGAGCCGTGGTAATCTGGCTGGTGGATAAGTGGCGCAAACGCCAGGCGGCCGGCGGGATGGATACTCATCGGGAGTTGAGCGAATACCGCGCCATGTATGAACGCGGCGAGCTTACTGAAGAGGAATACGCTCGATTGCGGAATCGCGTCGCCGAACGGGTGAAGTCGGCAGTGGGATTACCACCGTCACCACCGAGCGAGCCGGCGAACCCGCCGCCACCGGCCTGACTTTCCTATCCGGCCAGGGGAGCATGACCCGCACGGCCGGGTCGTGAAACCGTCGCGGTTGCGCCTGTTCTCCGGAAGCGGAACCCCGCGACTTCTCCTCGGCGGTATGATTAGCCTGAAGACAGGACGTATCCTGTCCGATGACCTTCTGCCCGATACTTGCCCTTGGCGAAGATCGGGTCTAATCGGGGAGTCCAATGCCTTCGGATCGCACTTCCGGTGATTCTGGTGGACGCCGCCCGCCCGGTACGGCTGGCCGCAACCGTAATGCCTACTGCTCGTTCTGCCGCCGTTCCCACCGCGACGTTGGCCCCCTCGTCGAGGGCCCGGGTGATGTGTACATCTGCGGCGAGTGCATCGAATTGTGCCAGTCGATCATCGACCAGGAAAAAAAACGCCGAGGTGGGTCCAAGACCACGACCTCCAACATTCCCGCGCCCCGCTCCATCAAGGAAAAGCTCGACGCTTATGTCATCGGCCAGCAGCGGGCCAAAAAGGTTCTCTCCGTCGCCGTTCACAACCATTACAAGCGGCTGTCCATCGGGCAAACCCACGATGTCGAAATCGAAAAGAGCAACATTCTTTTCATCGGGCCCACCGGCAGCGGCAAGACACTCCTGGCCCGCACCTTGGCCAAGATTCTCGATGTCCCCTTCGCCATTGGCGATGCCACCACGCTCACCGAGGCCGGCTACGTCGGCGAGGACGTCGAGAACCTGCTCTTGAAACTGCTTCACGCTGCCGACTTCGATATCGAGGCAGCCCAACGCGGCATCATCTACATCGATGAGATCGACAAGATTGCCAAAACCAGCCAGAACGTCAGCATTACCCGCGACGTGTCCGGTGAGGGGGTGCAACAAGCCCTCCTCAAGATGCTCGAAGGCACCGTGTCCAACGTTCCGCCGCAGGGTGGCCGCAAACATCCCGAGCAGCAGTACATCCAGGTGGACACGTCCAACATCCTGTTTATCTGCGGCGGCACGTTCGTCGGCCTCGAAGACATCATCAGCCGGCGATTGGGTCGCAAGAGCATTGGTTTTGGTGCCGTGGCCGAGCAACAGCGGGAACACTCCCTGGGAGAACTCCTCAACCAGGTGACCGCTGACGACCTGATCGAATTCGGGATGATTCCGGAGTTCGTCGGTCGTTTGCCCGTGCTGGCTCCGCTCGACCCGCTCGACGAAGAAGCGATGATTCGCATCCTCACCGAACCGAAAAACGCACTGGTCCGGCAGTACCAGAAGCTCTTCGAGATGGAAGGAGCCGAAGTCGAGTTCGAACCGGCGGCGCTCAAGGAAATTGCTCGGCTGGCCAAGGCCCGCGACACCGGGGCGCGTGGCCTGCGGGCCATCGTCGAAGACGTCATGCTGGACGTGATGTATGAATTGCCCGAGCTGGAGCACAAGGGCAAGCATGTCATCACGGCCGAGATTGTTCGCGGCGAACGCAAGCTCGGCGAAAAAAAGCCCGGTAAGAAAAGCGCCTGACGACGTCGCTTCGCCACTTGCGGCGGTAGGGCCAACACCCGCGAAATCCCCGGGACAAACGCCCGAGGTTTTTTTGCGGTTGTGGTCCGTCGGGCAGGGTGACAGTCGCGCCACCGGCTGCGGGTTGGCGAGGGCCGGCAGAATGTCGGCACCAGCGTAGCTGAGGAAGCGCACGCCCCCGTCGGTCAACAGGAAGTTCGCCCCGCCGGGGTGCAGGCTCCCGAAGCGTTCCAGTCCCAGAGGGTCTGCGTCACCTTCGGGTCGGGCGGCGGTTGATTGGTCACCGACGCCAGACCCTGGAAGGAGGCAACTGCCGAGTGCGACCCCCGCCACGTATGCGATGCAATATGCCGGAACGGTGAAGGCGAGTGTCGCCATCCGTCGGATACAGTTCGTGCGTGTCGGGACGTTCATCGGGACACCTCTAGTACATTTGTATACTATCCGGTGGCAGTCCAGATGTCAAGTCTCATCCGCAAGAATTCCGAAATTCCTGACGATCGTGCGAGGGCAGAAGTCCCCAACCTGAACCGGTGCGGTCAAGGTTGCCAACTCCGGGGTGTGGCACTAGTGGCAGATTTGGTTCGTTACACCCACTCGATGAGCGACTGGGTTTTGATGATCGCCAGTTCGTCGGGGAAGGTGTGGAAGGCGGAAGTGGAAAGGCCGCCCGGCAGACCGGTGACGATCACGACGCCCAGCGGTGAGAGGCCGAGGCGGTTGCCGCTCTTGCAATGGAAGACGAGACCCTTCTTCGCTCCGTCGATTGCCAGTTCCTCGTGCATGTGCAGGAACTGCTCGGGCGGCAGCATCTCCAGTTGCGAACTCACTTGATATTGGACACCACCGCCAAGCTCAACTCGGCCCCGCTGCCCCGCATCGAAGCGGTGTGCCAGTCGGCGGCCCACTTCGGGTAACTCGGCATCGGCCGTCACCGT
>Ga0272446_1001333_pt1 | contig 36016 bp, 32 predicted proteins | sample YNPCB0061_FD_194587 | JGI IMG/M metagenome (GOLD analysis project Ga0272446, IMG submission 194587) | Hot spring microbial mat communities from Yellowstone National Park, WY, United States - YNP-CB-006-1 | ecosystem: Environmental > Aquatic > Thermal springs > Hot (42-90C) > Sediment | place...
CGCGTGCGTCGCCGCCGCGCGCGAGGCAGGCGTGCCGCTTCAGACCACGCTGGCGGCGCTGGAGCAGTTCCAGGGCGCGGGGCGGCGCTTCGAACGCCTCGGAGAGGTGGGAGGCGCCGATGTGTACGACGACTACGCACACCACCCTACCGAGATCACCGCTACCATCCGGGCGGCACGAGAGGCGCTTCCCGATCGCCGTCTGCTGCTGCTCTTTCAGCCGCATCTTTACAGCCGAACGCGGGACTTCCTGAACGAGTTCGCGGACGCTCTCGCGGGCGCCGATGTCGTACTGGTGAACGACATCTATCCGGCTCGCGAGGCGCCGATCCCGGGCGTGACATCCGCAGCACTGGTGAGAGCGATGGCGCAGCGCAAACCGACCGCCCATGTCCTCTACGTGCCGAGCCAGCAGGAAGCGCTGGACACGCTGCGCTGGCTGACGAGACCCGGGGATGTCGTGATGACCATGGGCGCCGGCGATATCCGCGCCGTTGGCGAAGCGCTCGTCCGCTCGTCGGACGAGGCGCCCGCGACGGGGTTCTGACCGGTGCGCACCCAGCGAGGAACGAGCGCGCCGGGGGCCCGCGGAATCCGCCATCCGAGAGCCGCGACCCGGGGCAGCGTGCGGGCGCCTCTCGACCGTCGGCCGGCCACGGTATGGTTCACCTCGGCGGCGCTCATCGCGACGTGCCTCGCGGCAGTGCTCGCCTCCCCCGCGCTGATGGTTCGCAGAGTCGAGGTGGCCGGCCTGGCTGGCCTGACGCCCTACGAGGCCCAGCGAACGCTTGAGGCAGCGCGGCCCGTTCGACCGGTGCATCTCGCGCGGCTCGAAGCGAGGAGCGCCTTTCCGGACCTGGCCTGCCTGCCCTGGGTGCGAACCGTGTCCGTGCGGCGACGCCCGCCCGGCACCCTCACGATCGTGGTTACCCCGCGCAGTCCGGCCGCGTGCGTTTGCACGACGCGCGGGTGCTGGGCCGTCGACGGCGACGGCAACCCGATCCGCCCCGGCGTTACGCCGGCGGTGCCCGCGATCACCTGGGAGCCCGATGGTCTTGCGCCGGAGAAGGCAAGCGCCGATCCGACTTTGAGGTCCGCGCTGGAGGTCGCGCGCTGGGTCCGGAACGTCCCGGCGGTCGTGAGCCCCAAGATCGTCGTTGACCGCAACCGCGAATTGTGCTTAAATACGGGCGACGGCCTTACCGTGCTGTTGGGCCAGGCAGACGATCTGGATGCAAAGCTCGAATCGCTTGAGCGCGTGTATCGGGCGGAGCCCTCGGTCTCTGCGAAGCTCCTGAGCATTGATCTCCGCACAGTGGAAGTTCCGGTGTGCACGCCGCGTTCTCCCGAGATGGAAACGCCCGCGAGCCGGCCGGCGACCGAGCTTCCTCGCCCATCCGGGCGAGGATAGCGTGTTTTGGCCGCATCTTCACCTGGGAGGGATCGCACCAGCTAGCCCGGTGAGGCCCGAGGTGTCTTCCCGATGAACGTGTTCACCTCTGGCCAGAGCCATCAGTCATGGGTGTGGCAGGTCACCGCCCTGTGCTTCGTCCTTGGCGTCCTCCTCATGGGGTCGCTCAGGACGGTTAGCGAGGTGAAGCGGTCTGGCTCCGGCGCCATCAGGGTTGGGGTCCCGCCGGGAGGCGGCGTACGTCCGGAGATGGTCCGAAAACTGGAGAAGGAGATCGCGGACCTTCGCGAGTCGAAGACGACGCTCGAGAACACGCTGGCAAAGGGAAACGACCAGGTCAAGGCGCTCAACGACGAACTGCAGAAGGTCAAGGTGCTGGCCGGTCTCACGCCTGTCACGGGGGCCGGCATCGTCCTGACGCTCGAGGACAGCAAGCGCGGACCGCCCACGAACCGGGCCTTCGAGCAGGACAAGTACATCATTCACGACTACGACTTGCAGCAAGCGGTCCACGAGCTGCTGGCGTCAGGGGCGGAGGCGGTTGCGGTGAACGATCAGCGGGTCACCAGCCGGACCGCCATCCGATGTGTCGGTCCGACCGTGCAAGTGAACTTCGTCTCGGTTGTGCCACCGTTCGTGATCTCCGCGATCGGCGATCCGAATGCCCTGCTGGGCGGGCTGAGCCTGCCGAACGGCTTCATCGACAACTTGCGACGCTACGACCCGGCCATGGTAGCGGTCGAGAAACGTGCGCGCATAGCCCTGCCGGCCTACTCCGGCAGCACGGAGATGCGGTACACCAAGCCGATCATCGACACGGCGAGCGCAGAGAACGGCGCAGGGACGCGTCAACAATGACCGGGTGGCTGCCGTTTGCGGGCATCGCCGCCGGAATGCTCGCGGGCTGGTACATCTTTGGCGCGATCCATGTCGCGCCAGAGGTCGCCAGCTCGTACGCCCCGTATCTGTCGCTGGCAGCTCTCGCAGGGCTGGACACCCTTCTCGGCGGGATTCGAGCGGGCATCGAGGGGCGCTTCCAGGACGACGTTTTCATCACTGGCTTCCTGCTCAACACGCTGCTGGCGGCGGCGCTGGCCTTCTTGGGCGACAAGATCGGCGTCGATCTGTTTCTGGCAGCGGTCGTCGCGCTGGGAACCCGAGTTTTCCTGAACCTATCGCTGATACGGCGCTATTTCCTGAACCGGCGGGCTCTCGCCAAGCGGTCCGGGCCTGCCGCCAGCGCTGGGGCTTCGGGGCTGTAGGGCGGCGGGCGCCACTGCCTCCGCGACGCCCCTCGCGTACTGTCTGGCAATCCGTTCGATCCGCGAGGATCCACATCCTTGGGCAGGAACAACGTCGTCGCAGGGCTGGATATCGGCACCACGAAGGTGGGTTGCGTCGTTGGCGAGACGGGCGCCAACGGCGAGCTCATCGTTACTGGGGTGGGCGTTGCCTCGTCCACCGGCCTGAAGCGCGGCGTGGTGGTCGACATCGAGTCCACAACGCAGTCGGTGTCGGAAGCGGTGCAGCGCGCGGCCCAACAAGCTGGGCGCGACATCGAGTCCGTCTATGTGGGCGTCACCGGCGAGCACATCTCATCCCTCAACTCTCGCGGAGTAGCGGCCATCACCCATCCTGACCGAGAGATCAACGAGGACGACGTCGAGCGCGTGCTTCAGCAGTCGCGCGTCATCGTGATCCCGCCCGACCGCGTGATCCTGCACGCCATTCCGCGATCGTACTCGGTCGACGGTCAGAACGGCATTCGCCATCCCGTAGGCATCTGCGGCACGCGGCTCGAGGTGGAGACGCACATCGTGACGGGCGCGCAGACGTTCCTTCAGAACGTCGAGAAGTGCGTCACGAGGGCGGGGCTCGGCCTCGACGACATGGTGCTCGAGCCTCTGGCCACCAGCGAGGCCGTGCTCCTGCCCGGCGAGAAGGATCATGGTGTCTGTCTCGTCGACATCGGCGGAGGTACGAGCGACCTGGCCATCTTCATCGAGGGGTCCATCTACTACTCGGCCGTGATCCCGGTGGGCGGCACCCACGTCACGAGCGACATCGCGCAACTGCTGCGCATGACGGCAGCGGACGCTGAGGCCCTGAAGAAGTCGGCCGGGTGCGCTCTGCCGGAGACCGTCGCCGACACCGAGACGGTACCCATCACCCAGATCGGCAGGTCGGACGCGCGGACGCTCCGCCGCAAGGCCCTGTGTCAGTTCGTTGAAGCGCGCATGCAGGAGCTTTTCGCCCTGGTCCAGAAGGAGATCATGCCGGCGTCGTGCTCACAGGTGGCGGCTCGCAGCTCGCCGGCGCTGCGGAGTGCGCGGCCAACGTCCTGCAGATGCCCGTCCGGCTGGGTCAACCCTCCGGATTCGCGGGGTTGGGACACGCCGTCGAGGATCCGGCGCTATCCACCGCGCTAGGCCTCGTGCTCTATGGGATGGAACAGCAGAACAGGGCGGCGCCCGCGGAGCGCGGCCCCCTGAGCAAACTTGCGCGTCTGTGGTCAGCCCTGCTGCGCAGGCTTCGCTTGGAGTAGGCATCCGCGGCCAGCGCGGCGCTCCGTTGCCGAGGAGCGCGCGCCGCCAACGCACTCATGGGCAGTACGCACTTATAAGGGGGGCTTTCTTACGATGTCTGCAACGGGCGCCACGAGGCACAACGGCGAGTCCTACACCGCGCGCATCAAGGTCATCGGCGTGGGAGGTGGCGGCTCGAACGCCGTCAACCGCATGATCGAGGCCGGTCTGAACGGCGTCGACTTTGTCGCCATGAACACGGACCGGCACGTGCTGAACCTCTCCCTCGCCCCCACCAAGCTCCCGCTGGGCGAGAACCTCACACGCGGGCTCGGAGCCGGCGGCAACCCGGAAACGGGTCGGAGCGCTGCCGAAGAGAGCAAGACCGAGATCAAGAAGATCATTGACGGCACCGACATGGTCTTCATCACCGCCGGTATGGGCGGCGGCACGGGAACCGGCGCCGCCCCCGTCATCGCTGAGATCGCGCGCGAGAGCGGCGCTCTCACCGTCGCCGTGGTGACGAAGCCCTTCAGCTTCGAAGGCCCTCGGCGCATGCGCGTTGCCGAGGAAGGCGTCGACAGCCTCAAGACGAAGGTCGACACCGTCATCGTCGTGCCAAACGACAAGCTCCTGGCAGTCGGCGACAAGCGCATGACGCTCGTCGAGGCCTTCCGCGTCGCCGACGACATCCTACGACAGGGTGTGCAGGGCATCTCCGACATCATCACGATCCCAGGTCAGATCAATGTGGACTTCGCCGACGTGAAGGCGATCATGAGCAACGCTGGCTCGGCACTCATGGGCATCGGCTCCTCCACGGGTGACCACCGCGCCGTGGAAGCGGCGCAGGCCGCCATTTCGAGCCCGCTTCTGGAGACTTCGATCGACGGCGCGCTGCGCGTGCTCATCAACCTGACGTCGGGACCGGACCTCACACTGGCAGAGGCCAGCGAAGCCTCCCAGCTCATCAATGGTATGTGCGACCGCCGTGAGGCCAACATCATCTGGGGCTGGGTGTGCGACCACAACATGGAGGGTCAGGTCCGGGTCACCGTCCTTGCGACGGGCTTCGCGAACCGCCCGCCGCAGCCGCAGCATGCCGCGGCGGCGCAGGCGGCGGCCCAGCCGCAGCCCACCGCTCGTCAGCTCGAAACGCCGCCCATTTTCCGCGCTCAGCACGCATCGACGCAGCCGCCCACGACCTCGACGGTGCAGCCGCAGCCGGCGCAGCCGCCCCGCGTCGAGGCGACCGACGACGACACCGGCGTCAAGACGATCAACGCGGACGAGCTCGACATCCCCGCGTTCCTTCGACGCCGTTAGGCTCGGCCCCGAACGCAGAGCGAAGGGGCTGGCGGCGTTTGCCGCCAGCCCCTTCCGTCATGGCCCGCGAAGCCACGGAGATCAGGCGCTCTGCGCGCGCATCTCCTCAGCGTTTTGTCGGGTGCGCACCTTGTACCCCTCCACCCCGTGCTGCAGATAGGTCAGGTCGCGGCCTGGCGTCACAGTGTCGTCCTCGCCCACGTGGAGCCCCTGAAGCCGCCCCTTCAGCGCAACGGCATCCATGAGGACACGCATCAGCGCGAAGAGACACGCGCCATCGCGCGCCCGACAAGTCAGCGTTGCGGTCGGCACGCCGTTGGCCAAGTAGTCGTCCACCGTCGCGTGGCACGAGGCTCGCTGAACGCTCTCCATACCCAGGCCGCCGAACGACTCCAGTTCCCCCTCGATACCCGTATCAGCCGGGATGGTCGCGCTCGTGCCCAGGTCCTCCCACTCCACGACGAGGACGCACTTGTCGCGCGGACCCCGCAGAATGCCGTTGAGGATGGAGTGGTTGCCCGTCGGCCCGCGCGTACTCAGCACGTTCAGCCCCTCGCCACGCTCCTGCAGGCTCTCCTCGTAGAGCTGCACGAACCAGTCGCCGAGACGCGAGTCGTCCGCGTAGTTGCAGAAGACCAGCTCCGTACAGCCGCCGAGGCGCTCGGCCACGTGCCACCAGCGCGCCAGTCGCGCGGCGAGGTTGCTTTCCCCCGCGGGCTCCAGCCCTCGGACATGCGCCCACGCGTACCCCTTCAGGGCCTCGCGGACCCGCGCTTCCGGGCTGCTCCCGACCGCCGCTACGGCGAAGGGCAGAAGCCCGACCGGCGAGGCGAAGCTGAAGCGCCCGCCCACGCCGTTCGGCACGGGCAGCACCCCGAAGAACGGCGCTCGCGCGTTCATCTGGTACAGCACACTTTCGCTGTCGAACCCTGTCGTCGCGATCACATGCGACGGCCAGTCTGCGATCCCCGCGCGCATCATCCGGTCCCGAGCCACCATGGCGGCCGAGACGGTCTCGCCGGTCTTGCCGGACTTGCTCACGACGTCGAAGCAGGTGCGATCGAGAAGCCCGCGGGCCTCCAGCAGGTCCGTCAGCGCGACGAGGCGCTTTGGGTCGAAGGTGTCGCCCGTGAAGTAGATCTCGGGAGCGCCGCCCCGGTCCTCGCGCGGGAGCTGATTGTGGAAAGGATGGTCGAGTGTGTCGTGAAGCGTCCGACCTCCCAGGTCCGACCCGCCGATGCCGACCAGCACGAACACGTCGAAGCGCGCCCGAACGCGCTCGGCGAGCTCCACCGTAGCGCGGATGTCGTCCTCGCGAAGGTGGCTCTGGGTCCACGCCCGGAGCGAGCGCTGCAGCCCGCTGTAACCCTGCTCCTGCTCGGCGCGGAACGCAGCGAGGGAAGCTGCGACGCGTGCGTCGATCTCCTGCAGGTGCGCCGGGCTGACCCTTGGCGTCAGCAGATCGAGGGCGCGGGTTTCGTCCAGGCGCAGGGGAACGTGCTGCTCGGGCATCGGGGTGTCTCCTTCGAGGCTAGATGGGTTCGGCGATCGCGGGCGCTTCAGGAAGCCCAAGGTGTCGGCACAGGGCGCGCGCGGTCTCGAGGTCGGTGATGAGCTGGTTCACTGCACGCAGCTTCATCGCCGCGACCAGGATGCGCGCCTTCCACGGCCCGGCCGCGAGCACCACCACTCCCAGCCCAGCCCGCTCGCCACTCCGGACCCGCTCCGCCACCCGCACGAAGTCGGCGGGCGATGCCCCGACGATCAGGTCGTTGATCTCGGCCACCAGCTCGCGGTCGCGCGTGGCGGTGGCGGCGCCGGCTGGTCCGGCGTGATCGCCGTCCACAAGCAGATGCAGCGCAAGATCGCCAACGACGCCGGCCCGCTCGAGGGCAGGTAGGTCCTCCTTGGTAATGAGGCCAGGCCGGTAGATCTGAAGGGTCTGAACGTCGATGGAGGTGAGGCCGGTGATCAGAGTGTCGACGCGGTCAATGAGGCCCGCCGACCACTCCCCGCGCTCGTCCCGGCCACCAAAGACTCGACGGTACGACACGTCGCCCTGGATGAAATCGCGTATCGCGGCCAGCCCAGAGGCATCTGCATGAAACCGTCGAGGGACATAGGCTGGCGTGTTCAGACGAGGCACGCGGGGCGCCCTGAAGGCGGAGGCGGCAAGCTGCGCAAGGCGATTGCTCGAGCATTCGATGGCTTCCTCAAAGTGCGGGTCGTTCTCGTCGAGGCTGAGGCTACCCACCAGCGGCACGAAGCGCAGATCGGGGTTGGGCTCCGGCGGGCGCAGGTTGGCCACGCAATGGCGGACCGACCATCCCCAGTTCACGCCGACCACGTGGGAACCGGTCGCCAGCGCCTCGGCCAGGAGGTGCGCCCCCACCAATCCGACCCTCTCGACGATCTCCGGGCTCACACTGCGGGCCTCGGCGCCACCGTCTCGCGGGGAGGAGGGCACGACGGTCACGCGCTCGACGCCATGCGCCGCGAGTGCTTCCTGGAGGACGTGCTCCGTCTCGCCGCAGGTCATCTGGTCCCGGACCTGCACCCAGAGCTCGCGAGGCGGTGTAAACTCCGGCCGGTCGTGCAGCCAGCCGGCCCGCCGCACCTCGTCGAGGCGGCGCGTGATCGTCGCCGGGCTCTTGCCCAGCATCTCGGCGATCGCCTTGAGAGGCATGCGAAGCACACAGTGGCAGTAGGCCACCCGGAGCGCCTCCAGAAGGTGGGAGCCGCCCTGCGGCCCGCTATCCAATGGCGAGGCGCCGCTGCTGCGCACGAAGGGTGTCCTGTCAGGCTGCGCGGTCGTCACCCGCGCTGGGTGTGGGGCCACATTCTAGACCGACGCGCGCCGACAGGTCAAGCGCGACGATGCGGGGCGAGCCCGCTCCCGGCAAGCTCGCCCCGTGGGGGAACGCCCTTGCGGCAGCCGCTACCGGACCCTGTACACCTTTCCGTCGTAGGAGCCGAACACCACGGCGCCGCTCTCCGCAAGGGCCGGAGAGCCGTCCACCGATAGGCCAGCGCGCACCGTCCACTTGCGTTCGCCGGTGCGCCCGTCCACCGCGAGGAACCTCCCGAGCGCCGTCCCGAACAGGATCGTGCCGTCGGCGGTCACCACCGGCCCGGAGTGCACCGGTCCCGTAACGGCGGCGCGCCATCGCACCGTGCCAGAGCGCGCGCTGACGCACAGCAGCTCGGCGTCGCCACCCGAGCGGATCCGCCCGCGCGGGTTCTCGGGCGAGAGGTCCTTCGCAGGGTCCCAACCTGCCTGCTCTTGCGGCAGCGCGGCGTTGGTGACGACGATCAGCGCACCGTCAGCGCGCAGCGCCAGCGGAGCGCTCACGAAACGGCCGACCAGAGGCAGTCGCCACCGGACGCGCCCGCTCCTCCCGTCGACGGCGGCGAGATAGCTGGCACTCGAGGAGACCGAGCCGGACACGTAGATGTCGCCGGTCCGGCTGACGACGGGAGGTGACTGGCTGTCACCAGGCAGCCCCGCGCGCCATCGCACCTCACCCGAACGGAGGTCGATGGCGACAACTCCGTCGCCGCGCGCATAGACGGCGCGTCCGTCAGGACTGAAAGCGACAGCCGCGCCGGCGCTCACCTCCGCGCAGATCACGCGCTCATCGCCCGTGGCCGCTTCCAGACGCACGAGCCCGCCGTGCCTCGCGAGGTAGACGCGGCCGTCCGGACCGATCACCGGCGAGCCGATGTTCTCGCCATCGGCAGCCTTCTTCCAGAGCGCCGTGCCGTCGTCGGCCCCCACGCCATGGACGGCGCCGTCGCGCGACACGGCGATGACCACCCCGTTAGCCAGTGCGAGCGAGCCGACGATCGGGGCTCCACAGGCGATCGTCCATCGGCGCTTGCCGGTGGCGCCATCGAGTGCGCACACCTCGCCGGCGTAGGAGCCCGCGTACACCACGCCGTGGGCGTCGATCACCGGCGTGGCGAAGATCCACGCGCCGAGGTCCGCCGTCCAGTGCACCTCGCCCTCCGGCGTCGGGCAGGCGCGAGCACCCGCGTTCTGGGGACCGCCTCGCCACGACTCCCACTGAGGCGCCGCGACCTGGGCGTCTGCGCACATCGCCGCCAGCAGCGCAGCCACCACCCACGGTGCGCCGCGGGCCACGCTACCGATCCCTCTGGCTCGGGGGACCCGGCTCAGGCAACCCTGGAACAGGTCCACCAAACCCCGCAAAGGTTCCATCGGGCCCCTCCGTTCCGAACTCCAGCAGATTGCCCTTGAGCCTGATCCCGAGCAGACGGAGGTCCGCCTCGTAGGGGTAGACCTCGCCGCGCGGAAGCTGCTCGGGTGTGCGCCCCAGGTGGTACGCGACCACCGCCAGGAGCGTCCAGCGCAACTGGCGCTCGTCCAGCTCGCGCACGGGTATAGTGCCGCCCGCGGCGATGCGGTCGCCAAGCGATCTGCCGAGCGCCGCAAGGTCGGCCTGGACCGCCTGGATCAGGCCTTTGTGCACTCCCAGGCGACCGAAGGACACGAGGCTGTTCGGCCCGCCCTCCCTGGCCGCTTCCGCCGCCGTGACGGAGCTTCGCTCGAAGCCGGCCAAGAGGCGCAGGTCCAGCGGGATCGCCGCCTGGTACCGGAGCGCCACTCCCTTGAGTCCTGAGCCTGCCGGCGCACGCCTTCCGATGCGGTAGACCCCCTGCTCGACGCGACGCCAGGCCCATCCGTTCGCCTCGCACAGCGCAACGAGCGCGTCGCGCGCGGGCGTCTGCCGAAGAGACACTACGACCAGCCGCTCGCGCAGGTAGGGCTCGGGCTCGATGCGCAAGCCTGTCTGCTTCGAGAGGGCCTCTGCCGCTTCGGCGAGCGTGTATGCGGCCGCTTCCACCGTCACGCGCGTCAGCAGACGCGGCACGTCAGGGTCGTCGGCGGCCAGCGCGCGTGCTCCGAGCAGCCAACCGGCCAGGACGAGCAGCGCCTCTATGCAACCCGGCACGCGTTTCATCGCTTTGCCTCCGGAGCCGCGCCTTCCAGCGCAACCGGGCCGAGCGGGACGATCAGGCCCTGAGGCCATGCGCCCGGCAGGCGAACGTGGAGATGCACGGTTCTTCGCCCGCCGCTCGTGCTGGCGCCGGCGCTCTCGATGAACGCGGTGTCGAAGCCTTCAAGCGCCCGCAGCAGGTTGCGACACTCCAGATAGGCGCCAGCGACGGCATGGTCGGTGACGATCCGCTGCACGAGTGCCGTCTGTTGCGGGTCGAGGTCGGCAACCGTCAGGCGATCGCCCGCGATCAGACGCTCTACCTGGCCCGCCGTAAACGACCGAGCGAGAGCCTCGCGCCCGACCCGCACCGCCTCGGGATCGTCGGAGCTGCGCAGTGGCTTGAGAAGATGGGTGATCTCGCGTGCCATCTGGCGGAGTTCCGGCAGGTGCATCTGGGGTCGGGTCGCCGGGTCCGCGAACCGCTTGCGGAAGACGGCCACTCCCTCCCGCGTGAGGCCGGCATCGAGGTCGAACGCATCGCCGATGGCCTTCAGCGCGTCGCGGAGCGTCCCGCTCACGTCGAGGTCTGCCCGCTCGCGCGCGGAAGGGCCGTCGGTGACTGCGCTGACACCGGCCTTTTCCGAAAGAAGGCGGAGCGCGCCCGGCAGGTCGACGGCGGCGGCACGCAGGGTCACCTCGTTTTCGCGGCGTGCCCCCTGAGGGCCGTCACGGAGGAAGTCAAGCGTCGGCACGCGCAGCGCCGCCGCGAGGAGAACCGACAGCAAGATGACCACTTAGGCACCTCCCAGCTGTACGGCCGGGCCGCCCGGCGACGGCCCGGCCCGCGAACGCTAAGCGGCGTCGGTGAACCAGACGGTGGACTCCGCTGAACCCGTGGCGCTGCCGTTGCCGCCCGCGCTTGTGGTGACCTCAGCGCTGGCGTCAATGACCATGTATCCACCGCCCCAAGGGATGTTGTACGACCCCGGCTGCTCCGTGGTGCTGAAGGGGTTGCCATCCGAGGTCGTGTCGCGGTCTATCGAGATGTACGGCGTGTAGTTGTAGCCGGCGGTGGCGGTCGCCGAACCGGTGCCGCTGACCGTCTTGCTCCCCTCCAGCGCCGCACTCGGGATCGTGCTCTTCACCGGCGGCGGGTAAGGAGGGCCGGTGTACGTCCAGTAGACACGGAAGCGGACGGCGATCCCTTTGGTCACGCTCAGTGTGCCGTCCGTGACGCGGGCGGCGACCCACCCGCACGAGGATCCGCAGCCGTACTCGGTGGCGGTTCCGCTCTGGGCACTGGAACGGAACAGGATCTGGTCGACCTCATAGGCTCCGTGGGTGTAGCCTGCAGCGGCCGGTCTCGAAGCGGCCGCCATCACACCGACCACCGCCAGGATCGGCAACAATCGACGGTTCATCTCCATCTCCCTCCTGCAAGGCGCACGAGTTCGAGGAAAGACTGCTGCGCAACAGGCACCGCCTTAGGAGGGGCTCGGGCACGATGCGGGTGGCTGAGCGAGCGCGAGCGGCGACGAATGCCGCAGCGGGAGCGGCAGATCAGACGAGGATCGCCCAACCACCGCGCAAGGGGGGGGGACGGGACTACACGCGCGCAAGGCCCACGCGATACCGCGGCGTTCGGTGCCTGTGTGCAGGCCGATACAAGGACTCATCGCTGATCACGCCGATCGCTCGAGATGTAATCCCAGACCCGTCATGGCATTATGCGCCAAAGGCAGGCGCGTGTCAAGCTGGATCGCGATGGAGGCAAGACGTTGGAGGTCGCCAGGCGATCAGCGGGCGGTCCAGCCGCCGTCAATGGTCAGGAGCGCGCCGGTGACGAACGCGGCCTCGTCGGACGCAAGGTAGACAGCCATCGCGGCGATCTCGTCCGGCCGCCCCATCCGGCCGCAGGGTTGCCGCGCGTGCAGCTTCGCGCGGGTCTCCTCGATCTCGTCGGCGTGGAAACGCTGGAGGTAACCTTCGACGAAGGGAGTGTGAACGGTGCCAGGGCAGATGGCGTTCACCCGGATGCCGCGCGCCGCGTAGTCGACGGCGAGCTGCCGCGTCATGGCCACCACCGCCCCCTTGGTGGCGCAGTAGGCGAACCGCCGCTCCACTCCGATAAGGCCTGCGACAGAGGCGACGTTGATGATCGTCCCCCGCCCCTGCGCAAGCATGACGGGCACGGCGGCTCGGCATCCGTAGAACACACCGTCCGCGTTGACGCGCATCAGCCGCAAGTAGTCGTCGGGATCGGTCTCCTCGACGGAGCCGACCAGCCCGATACCCGCGTTGTTCACCAGCACGTCCAGCTGGCCGAAGCGCGCGACGACATCCGCCACCATTCCCTCGACGTCGGCGAGGTTCGTGACGTCAGTGCGCCGGAAGGCCGCCGCGGATCCAATGGACCTCGCGACACGCTCGCCAGCCGCTTCGTCCACATCGCCCACCAGAACCGAGGCTCCTTGCCGCGCGAACGCTCGCGCCATCTCCTCGCCAATGCCGGAGCCGCCACCCGTCACGATGCACGCTTTGCCATCCAGCCGGAACATGCCCTGCCCCCTTGTTCCGCCCGCCGGGATCCGCCACCGGGGGCCTGACTTCATCGCCCGGGTCTTTCGTCTCCGCAGACCGGTCTTGCTAGCCCACTACGCGAGTCCGCGACACGCGTTCAGCCAGAGCTCATCCACTCACGGTCGACCGACGAGGCCGCCTTGTCTGCCTGTATCCTGTTCGGAAGGACAATGGGAGCAAGCGACATCGTGCGGGGGCGCCATCTCGGTTGCGCCGCTGAGGACCCCGGCGACGGCCGATCCCAGGCTTGCGGGCTCCCACGTCTTCTCTTCGTCGCGCCAGCCGAACGTCCGACGCCAGCCGTCCAGGACCAGCGGCGCCACCTCCTCGAGAGACACCGATCGCCCCAGCAGACGCGACACCGAGGTGACGCTGAAGCCGTGGAGACCGCAGGGAACGATAGCGTCGAACCCGGAGAGATCGTCCTCGACGTTCAGCGCGAAACCGTGCATTGTCACCCACCGCCGAACACGTATCCCGATCGCGGCAACCTTCGCGCCGCCGACCCAGACCCCGGTGTGCGGCGGAAGCCTCTCTGCCGCGATGCCCAGATGCGCGAGAGCGAGGATGAGAGACTGCTCGATGCCGCGCAGGAACCAGTGCAGGTCCGGCTGCATGGCGGCGAGGTCGACGATGGGGTACCCGACGAGCTGGCCCGGCCCGTGAAACGTGACGTCGCCGCCACGCTCGATGCGGTACACTCCCACACCACGTCGCGCGAGCTCCTCGGGGTCGGCAAGCACATGCCGCTCGTCCGCGGAGCGACCGAGCGTGATCGTGGGCCCGTGCTCGACGAGAAACAGGAGGTCGCCGCAAGCGTTCGCGACGCGAGCCTCGACTGCGGCCCTTTGCAGGGCCCAGATGGTGGCATAGTCCTGACGACCAAGCCAGAGGCAGCGCAACGAACCGTCGTCCTCTCGCGCGTGGCGCGACCCGTGACCCGTGCCCCCGCATGGAGCTACTTGACACGCTCGCGCGACCTGTGCTACATTCTACCGCGATACTCGGTGGTGACCCGAAGCCACCGGGTATCCTTTTGTCTCGTGTTGACAACCGAACGCGCCGGGATTCCCGAGTGGCCAAAGGGGGCTGACTGTAAATCAGCTGCGGAACGCTTCGGAGGTTCGAATCCTTCTCCCGGCACCGGATGGGGCCGTTCGTCACGCAGGCGGCACGTGACGACGGCCGGTTCCCGCCCACGTAGCTCAGAGGCAGAGCACTTCTTTGGTAAAGAAGAGGTCATGGGTCCGATTCCCATCGTGGGCTCACACGCACCGTAGGGTTCTCGCTAGCCGGTTCCGCCGCCGACCGCCGTTGCAGCGCGTGCACACGTAACTCGGAGGTTCTCGATGGGGAAGCAGCGATTTGAGCGCACGAAGCCGCACGTGAACATCGGCACGATCGGCCACGTTGACCATGGGAAGACGACGTTGACGTCGGCGATCACGCGGGTTCTGGCGGAGGTGGGGAAGGCTCAGTTCCAGTCGTACGACACGATTGACGCGGCTCCGGAGGAGAAGGCGCGGGGCATCACGATCAACACGTACCACGCGGAGTACGAGACGGATCTGCGTCACTACGCGCACGTGGACTGTCCGGGTCATGCGGACTACATCAAGAACATGATCACGGGCGCGGCGCAGATGGACGGTGCGATTCTGGTGGTCTCGGCGGCGGACGGTCCGATGCCTCAGACGCGGGAGCACATTCTGCTGGCGCGCCAGGTGGGTGTTCCGTACATCGTGGTGTTCTTGAACAAGGCGGACCTGGTCGACGACCCGGAGATTCTGGAGCTGGTGGAGCTGGAGGTTCGGGAGCTACTGTCGAAGTACGAGTTCCCGGGCGACGAGGTACCGGTAATTGCGGGTTCGGCGACGAAGGCTTTGGAGAGCCCGAATCTGACGCGCGAGGACGAGTGGAACGGGAAGATCTGGGCGTTGATGGACGCGGTGGACCAGTACATCCCGACTCCGGAGCGTCAGTCGGACCTTCCGTTCTTGATGAGCGTGGAGGATGTGTTCACGATCACGGGTCGCGGTACGGTGGCGACGGGTCGTGTGGAGCGCGGGACGCTGAAGGTCGGGGAGCCGGTGGAGATCGTGGGTCTTCGTCCGACGCGGACTTCGGTGGCGACGTCGTTGGAGCAGTTCCGGAAGACGTGCGACTTCATTGTGGCGGGAGACAACGCCGGTGTGCTGTTGCGTGGTGTGAATCGGACGGACATCGAGCGGGGTCAGGTGGTGGCGAAGCCTAGTTCGATCACGCCGCACACGAAGTTCCAGGCGGAGATCTACATTCTGTCGAAGGAGGAGGGCGGTCGCCACACGCCGTTCTTCAGCGGCTACCGTCCTCAGTTCTACTTCCGGACGACGGACGTGACGGGAGCGATGCAGCTTCCGGAGGGCGTGGAGATGGTGATGCCTGGCGACAACATCACCATCACGGCGGAGCTGCTGCAGCCGATCGCGATGGAGGAAGGTCTGCGCTTCGCAGTGCGCGAGGGCGGACACACCGTCGGAGCTGGCGTGGTCAGCAAGATACTGGAGTAGCGAGCCATGGCGCAGAAGGAAACGCGCATCGTCTTCACGATGGCGTGCACGGAGTGCCGCTCGCGGAACTACGTCACGTCGAAGAACCGGATCAAGCACCCGGACCGGCTGCAGCTCAAGAAGTACTGCCCGCCGTGCCGGAAGCATACGGTGCATCGCGAGGCGAAGTAGTCAAGCGGCAGGCGGCGCGCAGGCCGTGCGTCGCCTTCGCAGGGGTGTAGCTCAGCTGGCAGAGCGGCGGTCTCCAAAACCGTAGGTCGCGGGTTCAAATCCTGCCACCCCTGCCCACCCAAGCCTGGGAGCAACACGCCCGGGAATCCGGGAATGGGCGGTCGTCACGAGCGACCGCTGGCGGAACGCTCGAGAGCGGAAGCCGACGGCCCTCGTCGTCCGCGCTTCCGCTTTCGAACTGTGAAGGCGCCCGGTCGTTGTGGTTCGACCGGATCGCTCGAGGACACTCATGCCAAGCAATGGCGATCAGACGCAGAAGCCGGTTTCGAGGGGCGCGAACTACCTGCAGGAAGTGCTGGTGGAGCTGCGGCCACCGAAGACCAAGTGGCCGACCCCTGCCGAGGCGTGGCGGCTGACCACGGTCGTGCTCGGCGTCATCATCGTCGTGGGCATCTACATCGCTGTGCTCGACTTCGTTCTGAGCAAGCTCAGCGCCACCCTCATCAAGTAGGCGGCCAAGCACCGACATGCAGAGACACTGGTACGCTGTCCACACGTACTCCGGGCACGAGAACAAGGTCATGACGAGTATCCTCCGTCAGGCCGAGGCTCGCAACCTGCGCTCCAAGATATTCGACATCAAGGTCCCCACAGAGGTCGAGGTCCAGACACGCGGTGGTCGGCGCACCGAAGTCAAGCGCAAGCTCTTCCCCGGCTACGTGCTGATCGAGATGGTGCTCGACGAAGACACGTGGTATCTGGTCAAGTCCACCACCGGCGTCACCGGTTTCCTGACGTCCGGCGACAAGCCCGTTCCGCTGCAGGAGCGCGAAGTGAACGCGCTGCTGCAGTCGGAGCAGGGAGAGCGACAGCGCCCGAAGGTGCAGTGGGCCAAGGGCGACATCGTGCGGGTCACCGGCGGCCACTTCGCGGACTTCACCGGCAAGATCGAGGAAGTCAATCCGAGCAAAGAAAAGCTCAAGGTGCTCATCTCCATCTTCGGGCGAGACACGCCCGTCGAGCTAGACTTCACGCAGGTCGAGAAGGCATAGAGCGCGGTACGGCCGCTGAAGCCCTTTCGGGGAATCGCGCCAAACGCGCCATCAGGAGGCGTTAGCCGTGGCAAAGAAAGTGACGGCCGTCGTCAAGCTGCAGATACCGGCGGGCAAGGCAACGCCGGCGCCGCCCGTCGGTTCGACGCTTGGACCGTACGGCATCAACATGATGGAGTTCATCAAGACCTACAACGAGCGCACCGCCTCGCAGGTCGGCTCCATCGTGCCCGTCGAGATCACCATCTTCGAAGACCGATCGTTCACCTTCGTCACCAAGACGCCGCCCGCCGCCGACCTGATCAAGAAGGCGCTCGGCATCGAGAAGGGGTCGGGAACCGCAGGACGCGGGACCGTCGGTACGCTGACGCGCGCTCAGGTGCGGGCGATCGCCGAGACGAAGATGCCGGACCTCAACGCCAACGACATCGAGATGGCGATGAAGATCGTGGAGGGCACCGCCCGCTCGATGGGCGTCGCCATCGAGGCATGAGATAACTCGCCCGCGCCGTCGCGCGCGGGCCTCGTGGGAGGGGCGACCGCCCCGCCAGCACCACAGGAGAACAGCAAGCCATGCCCGGACCCAAACTCTCTACCCGACAGCGACGCGAGGCCAAGCTTGGCCGGGCTCGCCACAGCAAGCGGTACGAGGCCATCCGCAAGCAGCTCGCCGCCGCCGAGCTGCTCCCACCGGAAGAGGCCATCGCACGCGTGAAGACGCTGGCCAACGCCAAGTTCGACGAGACGGTGGAGGTCGCCGTGAACCTGGGCGTGGACCCGCGCCACGGCGATCAGATGGTGCGCGGCACCGTGAACCTACCCTACGGTACGGGCAAGTCGCGCAAGGTGGCAGTCTTTGCGCGCGGCGAGAAGGCCGACGAGGCGCGAGCGGCCGGCGCCGATGAGGTGGGAGCGGAAGACCTCGTCGAGCGCATTCAGAAGGGGTGGGACGGCTGGACCCAGTTCGATATCTTCGTCGCGTCCCCCGATGTCATGCCGCTCGTGGGACGCGTGGGGAGCATCCTGAAGCAGCGAATGCCCAACCCAAAGGCCGGCACCGTCAGCCCCAATGTCGCGCAGGTGGTGAAGGACATCAAGGGCGCCACGCGAGCTGAGTACCGCGTCGAGAAGGCCGGCATCATCCATTGCCCGATCGGTAAGGCGAGCTTCGACCAGGAGCACCTCGTGCAGAACTTCAACGTACTTCTGAACGCGCTCATCAAGGCCAAGCCCGCTGCCGCCAAGGGCCGCTACCTGAAGAAGATCACCGTCTCCTCGACGATGGGACCCGGCGTTGGCGTGGACACCGCCCTTGCGCAGAAGGCGGCGGAGCGGCTGTAAGCCCTCACAAGGACCGCAACCCACGTGCCTTCATGACAAGGGCCCCGAGCGCTCCGCTCGGGGCCTTTGCTCACTCCACATCTGGCTGGGGGACCAGGATTCGAACCTGGGTCAACGGCTCCAAAGGCCGCTGTCCTGCCGCTGGACGATCCCCCACTGTTTCGACGCATTATAGCGGCGGCGCCGGCACGCCGTCAACGAAGCGCCTGGCAAGGACCGTCTACACCGGGTTGCGGAAGAACGAGGGACATGCGTCAGCCGCGGGAGAACCGTATGTGCACGATGTCGCCGTCGTGCACGCGGTATTCCTTGCCCTCCAGCCGCATCCGCCCCGCCGCCTTCGCCTGGTCCCAACCGCCGTGCTGCCGGAAGTCGTCGAAAGTGATGACCTCGGCACGAATGAACCCGCGCGCAATGTCCGTGTGGATCTTCTCTGCCGCCGCGAGCGCGGTGGAGCCATCGCGCAGCGTCCACGCACGCACTTCGTCGGGACCCACCGTGAAGAAGCTGATGTACCCGAGCACGCGGTAAGCTTCGCGGATCAGCCGATCACGGGCCGCCTCCTCGATGCCGAGCGCCGTGAGGAACTCCCTCTCCTCTTCGGGCGACATCTGCGCGCACTCCATCTCGACTCTGGCGCAGAGCTCGATGAGCGGAAACTGCTCCGCGCGACAGAGGTCCCACAGTGGCTCGAGGAGAGAGGGCTCTGGCGTCTCGTCGGTATTGGCAACGACAATGAGCGGCTTGCCACTCACGAACGCGAAGCTGCGAATGGCCCGCTCTTCCTCGCCGCTCAGGTCCAGGGATCGTACGGGCCGGTTGGCCTCCAGATGCTCCCGGATGCGGAGGAGGACAGGGTGCTCGGCCGCCTCGGCCGGCGTCTGGCGCTTCTGCAGGCGCGCCTTCTCGAGGCGCTCGAGTCGTCCCTCAACGACCGTCAGGTCCGCTAGCAAGAGCTCGTCATGCAGTCGGCGCAGATCGCGTGCGGGATCGAGGCCCCCGTCCGGCAGCGGAACCGTGTCACCGTGAAAGGCACGCACGACCAGCACGAGGGCGTCCATGTTTCGCACCCCCGCAAAGAAGTCGGCGCCAAACTTCTCACCGCGATCGTGCACCTGAACCCGTGCGCCCCCGTCCGAAAGCTCGATGGTGGCCGGCGACTGCTTCTTCGGCGCACAGACCTCCACCGCGAAGTCGAAGCGCGGGTCTGGAACCGTAACCACACCCAGGTTCACGGCGTCGTCGTGAGCCGCATAGCTGTGTGTGGGTACACACGACCGCGTGAGCGCGTTGAAGAGCGTCGTCTTGCCGGCCTCCGGGAGACCGATGATGCCGACCTTCATGGCGCCTCTCCACTGGGCAAGATGGGCGTCGCGCCGCTGCCATGGCGGCGCGATCCGACTGGGTGTCCAGCGCAAGCACGGACTACGGGGTCGCCGCGGGCGGCTCCGATGCTGGATCGACCTCGCTCGCGCCTGGCGGCGGGGTTGCAGGCCGGCGGGCCGGCGCCGCGCCAACGGCGACGATCCGCGGGAACGGCCGGTAGTAGTCGCTCGAGATGAGCTCGCGGGTCACCGGCCTGCCATTCTTCGTGACCACACGATACAGGCGCACGCGGTGGCCGGCATGCCCCTTCTCGATGACGCGCCGCTTGCCAGAGGCGAGCGACGGATCGGGCATCTGCTTCTCTCCGGCGGCGTACGATGCCAGGTGCTGGCGCTGGAGGACGACCCTCATCGCGGGGTCGCGCCTGCCGAACACTCGCATCAGGACGCGGCCGCGCGTTCCATCGGAGTGGATCGCGATGGGGCCGCCCGTGGTGTTGCGAAACCGGAAGTCGATCGCGCCGTAGACGACCGTAGCGTCGCGCCCAGGCGGAACATAGTGCACCGGGAAGGCGTGGTGCTGCCGGGAGACGATACCAAGGTTCGAGAGCAGGACAGCGTTGTAGAGTGTCGTCGACACCTGACAGACGCCGCCTCCCAGTCCCGGTTCGAGGCGACCACGCACGATCACGGGCGCCTCCCGAAAACCTGCGCCGAAGTCCCGCGGTCCGACGGTCTCGTTGTACGAGAACACCTCGCCTGGCTTCAGCAGCGTACCGTTGATCCTGGCGCAGGCGAGCTCGATGTTCCGCCGGCGGTTGCCGCGCTCGTGGTACCGGGTCTCGAACCGCGCTATCTCGCCGTCGATTCCTTCGAAGTCCTTCGCCACCACGCGCGGCGCTACTGCGGTCGACGGCAGGTCCAGTGTATCGCTGGTCTGCAGAGGGAGACGTTCCTCGACGAGCTCGGCCGCGCGCGCCACATCGAGCGCGACGCCGGCTCGCTCAGGAGAAACCGTGTACGTGTCGCCCGACGCGACGAAACGGGCGTCAACAGCCTCCCTGCGCACCGTCGGGGCGACGGTGCGCTTCAGGTACCGCAGCAACACCGGTCGTTCGACGCGCCAGACCGGCGCGATCTCGACCTTTTCGTCGCCCGCGAACCACGCCACCAGTCGCGCAAAGGCGCCCCGGCGTTCGCCCACACGTTGGGCTTCCGCGATGGTGGCCGCGACGTCGACCGAGGCGCCCAACGCCTTTCTCGTCGGTGACCATTCCCTGGTTGCGCCCGACGGGGCCACCGCTCTCAGATGGAGTGGCTCCGCCAGACGGTGCTCCGCCCACGCGCCCAACGCCTGCGCCGCGTCCTCGACCCGCTTGCCCGACCAGTCCATGCCGGCGACATGCACGCCGCCGGCGATGACGCCGCCGGGCTGACGCCAGAGCGTGGCGAGCGCCGTGGCGGTCGCGCCCGCCAGGAGGCCTGCCACCGCAACCAGCACCGTCAGGACGACGCGTCCGCGAGGGGCGCGCCGCGCACCGTATGGCCGGCGAGCGGCCACCGGCTCCCGCTGCGCCTGCGTTGTAGCCCTAGCGCGCGCCACTGCCGCCACACTCCGCGGACCTGCCGTCCACCGAAAGGCCCGCTGCCTCGTGGTCGGCGAGATGCTGGCCGAGCTTCTCGATGTGTTGCTCCATCAACTCCACGCGCTGCCTCAGTTCGCGGATCAGCTCCGCCTGCGGGTCCGCCCGGTTGATCAGGTTGTCCATGACGGGCTCGTCGGGAGCGACGCGCAATCCGTCGCGCGCAACCACCCGGCCGGGCACGCCAACCACAGTGCAGTTGGCCGGGACATCACGGTTGACGACCGCATTGGCGCCGATCCTGCAGTTGTCGCCCACCCGAATGGCGCCGATCACCTTGGCCCCCATTCCGATCAGGACATTGTTGCCAATCGTCGGGTGGCGCTTCACCCTCTGCAGGCTCGTCCCGCCAAGTGTGACCTGGTGGTAGATCAGTACGTCATCGCCGATCTCGGCGGTTTCACCGATCACGACCCCCATGCCGTGGTCAATCACCAGGCGCCGGCCGATGCGTGCGCCAGGATGGATCTCCACACCGGTGAGCGCCCGCGAGAAGGCGGCCAGCCAGCGCGCCAGCGTGCGGAACAGCTCGCGCGGCGGGATGCGCGTGTTCCACATCCGGTGGGCAATGCGGTGCAGCCAGATCGCGTGCAGACCGGGGTAGCTCAGGACCTCGAGCGTGGTTCGCGCCGCAGGGTCGCGATGCTTGATCGCGTCTATGTCTTCGCGCAGAGTGTGGAGCAGTCTCATGGGTACAGAGCACGTCGGAGCGCCGTTCGGCGGGTGACCCCTCCTGACCAGCCGGAGTGAGTAACCTGTAGAAAGAAGTATAGCATCACCGGTGGGCGGACGCCAACCGTTGCTCGGGCAGACGGTTCCGGCGTTGCTATCAGTCCATGAGATTGGGGTTGGCGCGGTTGCGACGAATGATCGCGTTGATGCGGCGCGCGATGTTGTTGGCCGCTTGCGTGGGCGTGATCTCGCCCTGCCAGATGCGGTCGCACTCGGCATCCCGGATCGTGTCCACATCCAACTGCTGTACCCACGGCGACTGCTGCTTGATCCGCGCGTACCGCATCTCCTCGATGTAGACGCGGTTGCGGCGCTCGGTCGGGTAGGCGGGGTTCAAGAGGAACTGGGGTGTGCGGCAGTAGCGCTCAATGCTGGGCTGTCCGTCACCGTAGTCGGCCACGAGCATCTGGTTGTCGGCGCTGAGCAGGTGACGCAGGAACGTGAAGGCGAGCTCCTTCTTGCGGCAGGAGCGCGGGATGGCGTAGATCTTGCTCTCCAGCATGCCCCTTCGCTCGCTACCGTAGGGCACGGGCGCGATGTCCCACTGCAGGTCCTTCTTCTGGCGCCACTCGATGATCAGCCAGCGGCCCGTGATCACCATGGCGGCCTTCTCCGCCTTGAAGAGGTTCTGGGCGCCTCCCCAGCCGCCGAGGGCAGCAAGCCCCTGCTCTTCCGAGGCGCTCGGTGCCACTCGATGCTCCTGCCGGAGCGACGCCCAGAACTCGAACGTTCGGTGGGCCTCCGGCGTGTCGAGCATGCACCGCGTGCCATCGGGGCTGTACCACGTCTGACCCATCTGCCACAGGAACATCTCAAGCAGGTAGCTCGGCGGCAGAACCACACCGAACTGCACGGTTCGCCCGTTGCGCCGGATCGTCAGACGGCGGGCGGCGTCGATGAACTGCTCCCACGTCCAGGCATCCTTCGGCTCCTCGACGCCCGCTTCGCGAAACATGCGTTTGTTGTAGAACAACACATACACGCCGCAGTTGTCGGGAAACCCGTTGATGGCCCCGCGGTGCCGGTCGCCTCCCTCATAGATGAACCCGTCAAGCTGGGGCCAGAAGGCGTTCATGTCGATGCCGTACCGGGCGACCCAGGGGCGAAGGTCTTCCAGAACGTCCTTGCGAGCGAACATCGCGACCGACTGCGGCGAGTAGATCGCGAACACCTCGGGGGGCACGCCGCCGGCGAGCTGGGTCAGAATGCGCTGGGGACCCGCATCGGGGTCGTTGATCACCCGGATGTTGGGGTACCGCCGGTTGAAGACGCGAATCTGCTCGGGACGGACGGCGCTCGGATCGACCACCCACCGTACTGTGGGACGCGAGTCGCTCTCGCGGCTGCAACCCGTCAGAGCGAGCAGCGGCGCGCCAAGTACGGCAGTGCGGCGGGTGATGGGCATGAGGTCGTTCCAGCGGTCGAGGATGGCGCCCAGAGCACGGCATCGTTCGGGGCGTGCAGGATTGTAGGGCCCGCTCGCACACGGTGTCAAGGTGACGAGACGTCGGCCACAGGTTGACGACCGGAGCCGCGCCGCGTAGACTGGCGCCAGCAACGCGGTGGGCAACGCAACCACGGGAAAGGCGCACCTGGAATGGGTACGGGCAGTTCACCTCGGTTCGACCGCGTCATTGGTATCGTCGGACACCCCACGACGCCGGATGTCGCCTGGTCCGACGAGCAACTCGAGGCGCTGCGTGGCCTCGGGGTCGAGACACTGCAGCTCGCCATCGCGTGGGCATGGCGGCCCGCCAACGAGGTGCTGAACCTCGAGCATCTCGACGACCCACGGAACGTGACTGAGTGGCGGCGACGCATCGAGGCCGCGCGCCGGCACGGCTTCCGCACACTCGCCCACTTCGGGCTCCCCGTCGGACCTTCCGAGGATGCCACCACCTGCATTCTGGACCCCGCCGTCCGCCAGTCCTATGCGGGCCGGCTGCGTCGTCTGTTCGACGCCTTCCCCGAGATCGACGATGTGATGATCTACACCTACGATCAGCTCGCCTGGCTCTGCAGCGAGTTCGGCAACTGCCCCCGCTGCCACGGCGTGCCACTTCACGAGCGCCTCGTACCTTTCCTCGAGCTGCTCGTCGATGCCGTGCAAGAGGGCAAGCCACGAGTGCGCCTCTGGTGGGAGCCTTGGGAGCTCTCGGCGGGGCAGACGTTCATGATCGCAGATCGGATCCGGCCCGACCACTTCGGGCTCCTCCTGCACAGCACCATTGCGGAGGTGCAGTTCGTCAACCGCACCGACCAGTGGTTCCGCAACCTGTCGCGGCTGGCGGCCTCCCGCGGGGTTCCCGTGATCGGCGAGGGGTTCTTTGGCGGCGCCGGTGAGGACGTGGATCCCCTGACCCACCTCGCATGCCCCCGTCTCGTCTACCAGCAGCTCGCGGCACTGCGGGACGCCGAAGGAGTCGTCGGTGTGAAAGAGTACTACGGCTTCGTGCCAGCTCACTTCTCCGTCAACGCGCGCCTGTTCGGAGCATTCCTGCGCCAGCCAAACGCATCGCTCGACGACCTCCTGACCCCGATCGCGGCTCGCTACGGGCGCAGCGCAGCACCCGTCCTGCGCGAAGCATGGGAAGCGACGGCGTTCGCCCTGGAGCTTTTCCCATGGGACGCGAGCTGGCTCCTGCGGCGCATCTTCGACGGCACGCGAAGCGGCGACGGCCGGTCGGTGAAGGGCGCATCTTGGATGACCCCAGCGTGGCAGGCAAACCGGCGCGGGTTCTACATGGTGACGGACGAGCCCAGCCAGCATCCCTGGCTCCGCGAGGACGTCGGACTGCGCGCACTCCACGCCGCCCGAGCGTTCGACAAGGCCGCGACCCTGTTGGAGCGCGCCGTTCAAGAAGCCCAACACGAGCGCGAGGACGTGATGCTCCAGCTCCGCGAGGTGCGACGGGCAGCCTCCGTCTCGGAGGGCTACGCTCGCGCGCTCATCGAGAACCTCCATTGCTCATCGTAGCATTGGCCGCCGCCCTGCTGGTCGCCTCCGCGGCTTCGGCAGCGCCCGTCCCGTGGGCCGACGCCTTGCGCGACGCTGCCCTCGAGAAGCAGGGGCTGGCGCGCCTCCACAACCCGCGGTACCAGTACCTGTGTCTGGGGCTCGGTGGAACGACCCTCCGTGTTGGCCCACACGGCTTCACGCGCCCCGGCGCGCCGGGTGTGTCGCCCGAGAGCGCACTGGAGCACCTTCCCTATCTCGCGTTCCAGCACTGGTGGGACGAGGATGGCCACCGGCACTACCCGTTTCACCTGACAGGCGGCTACGGGGACGGGGTAGACCCCGGGGAGATCGTTTCGTTTCGGCAGCGTCTCGACGTCCGGAACGGCGTGCTCACCGTGGACCTCGGATTCCGGCTCACGAGCGGCGCGCGGGTACGCTCCCGGCGCACACTGTTCGTGACGCCCGAAGGCGTCATCGTTGTGCGCGTTTCCGGGAGCGCTCCGGCAGGCGGCGACTTTCGGCTCAGGGTCGAACCGAACCGCAACGTTCGCCTGTACCACAACGCCGGCATCTACGCACGCCCGCACGAGCCCTGGAGCAGCACCGCCTCGGCCTTCCCGGGCGGAATTGTGGCGACAGCCACCCGTCCGCGCACCTGCGTCGCGGCGCTGGCGGTGGCGGGGGACGCCGGCGTACGCCCTGCCGCGGAACGCAGCGAGGTACGCGCAGTTGGCAAGGCGACGGTGACACTCTACATCGCTCCAGCGTCTTCCTACGAGTGCCCGAACGCCACCTCGCTCGCGACCGCCCGCGCACAGCGCGCGCGTCGCGAGGGCTACGACGCACTTCTGGCCCGAACGGCGGCCTGGTGGCGTGCGTTTTACGCCCGATCGGAGGTCGATCTGCCCGACGCGCTTGTGGCCCGCTGGTATGCGCGATCGGTGTACCTGCACGGAGTGTACTTCGGCACGACGGACGTGCCGCCGGGGTGCAATGGGACAGGGCCTCTCTTCTCCGGCGCCGTCTGTCCGGAGTTCGATCTGCCCTTCAGCCAGTTCGCTCTGCTCGCCACCAATCGGTTCGCCGAGGCGCGCCGCGTAGCGCGATGGATCGTCTCCATCCTGCCGCGAGCGGAGCGATACGCCCGGGAGGGGCTGACGCTGCACCGCGAGAGGGTCCAGTACGCCTCCGGAGCCGTGATCGGACCGCTCGTCGGCCGCGACGGCGCCATCGTGGTCCCACCGACGGAGGCCGAGGGCATCCACGCCTACGAGCGTTACCCGGGCGCCAACGCCGCGGCGATGGCGCTCGGCTACGTCGATGCGAGCGGCGATGCGTCGCTTCGGCCGGGAGCGCTGCGCGTCCTGCGCGAGGCGGCGCGTGTGTCCGTCGCCGACCTCGAGTGGAGAGATGACCTCGGTGGCTGGCTCGACCGCCACATGGGCAACTCCGTGCAGCAGGCCGCCGCACGGTTCCTCCTGGAGCAGTCCATCTCGCGTGGCGTCGCGGACGCCGGCTGGGATCGCATCGCGCGGCGTGTGGTCACCCCTATCTCCTCCTATAAAGGCCAGCCGGTGATCGTGATTGGCCACGGGTTCGTGCCCAAGCAAGGCGACGGCGATGCGCCCTGGCTCCAGGGGCTGTGGTGGTACGGGTGCCTGCGGCCCGACGATCCCCTGGCCCGCAACACCTACCGGATGCTGGCTCAATCCAAAACCGGCACGTACGTTTTCAACAACGGGTGGATGGCGGTCTACGCCGCTATCCTCGGAGATGCAGAGGGCGCTCAGCGGTGGCTCGGCGGCCTCCTTCGGCCGGAGGTGACGATCCACGACGACACGTGCTTCGGCGAGATCGTGCACGATGCAGACGACTTCCGCAAGACCCCCGAGGTCGGGGCCCACGGCGCTCTGGTCTGCGCCGTCGCGCGCATGCTGGTGGGCAGTGGCCGTGGCCCAACGATCGCGGTCTTTCCCGCCCTGCCACGAGCGTGGGCCCATGCCGGTGTTCGGTTCCGGCGTCTGGCGCTGCCCGGCGGCCTGCTCGTCTCCGCCTCGTGGAGCTCGGGCCGGCTTGCGGTCCGTGTGGAGAGCCGCGCGCGGGTCACCGTGCGGCGTGTGCTCCGCGTACGGGTTCCGAGCGGCTGGCGCGTGCGATCCTCGTCGCGATCCGTACGTCTCCTTGGGGGCTGGGCGGTCACGTCTCCGTTGACGCTGCGACCCGGCAGGTTCGTCGAGCTGCGCATCGTAGCCGAACGCCAGCCCGCATCGCCGCCAGGCACGCCCCATGGGGCGAAGCAGGGACCGCCTGAGTAGCGCTGCAGTCCGTTGACATGCCCATTGCGCGCACGCATAATGGCCTGCGGGAAGGGTGATCATGGGATCCATCCGGGGCACGCTGCGCGCGGACCGCCGGACCAAAGCGCTGCTGAAGCGCCTGCGTCCGGGCGATATCGCGGTGATCGACCACTCGGACCTCGACGCGATGGCAGCGCGCGGGCTGCTCGAGGCGAGGCCGGCTGCGGTCGTCAACGCGGCACGCTCGATCTCCGGCCGCTACCCCAATCGTGGCCCCTCCATCCTGATCGAAGGCGGCATCCCGCTCCTGGACGACGTGGGCGAGGAGTTTATGGTCGCCGCTCTGAACCGCGAGGGCTCGCGCGCAGACCTCTGCGGCGGCACCATCTGCACCGAGGACGGTGTGCGCGCCAAGGGCAAGCTCTTGGACCGTGCCGAGGTGGAGCGGATGATGGACGAAGCGTCCGGGCACGTCGACGCCGCCCTCGACGCCTTCGCACGTAACACGCTCTCGTACCTTTCCGAGGAGAAGGCGCTCCTGCTGGACCCCGTCGATGTGCCCGACCTGCGAACGCGCATTCAGGGGCGTCATGTCATGGTGGTCGTCCGCGGCGAGGGCTATCGTGAGGACCTCGCCGCCATCGAGGGCTACCTGCGCGATGTGCGCCCGGTGCTCATCGGCGTGGATGGCGGCGCAGATGCCCTTCTCGACGTGGGGCTGCGGCCGGACCTGATCATCGGCGACATGGACAGCGTGTCCGATCGCGCGTTGCGGTGCGGCGCGGAACTGGTCGTCCACGGCTACGCTCGCGACAGGCGCGACGCGCCAGGCCTCGCGCGCGTTCAGGCCATGGGGCTCAAGGCCACGGTGTTTCATGCGCCGGGCACCAGCGAGGACGTTGCGATGCTCCTCGCGCACGAGAAGGGAGCGTCGCTCATTGTCGCGGTGGGGACCCACTACTCCTTGTTCGACTTTCTGGACAAGGGACGCGGCGGGATGGCCAGTACGTTCCTGGTGCGACTGAGAGTTGGGTCGAAGCTTGTGGACGCAAAGGGCATAGGGCGCCTCTGGTCGCAACGAAGCCGTCCTCGGACCATGGAGATGCTCCTGCTCATCGCGGCCGGGCTGTTCCCGCTGGGCGTGATCGCGTGGCATTCGCCGTTCCTGCGCATGGTGGCCAACGCATTCCGACTGACGTTTCGATCCAGCGCCGGAGCCGACTGAAGACGCTCGCCCCTTGAAGTGACCCTCTCCGGAGGAGTGCATGGGCCCGGGGTTCCGTTACCACCTTGTGACGCTCGTCGCCGTTTTCCTGGCCCTCGGGCTCGGCATGGTCATCGGCATGTCGTACGTTCAGGGACCCGTCATCGAGCGCCTGACTCGACGCCAGGAGCAACTGAACGTCACCTTCAACAAGGAGATCGCGCCGCTCCGAGAGCAGGTCGAGCGCTATCAGGCCTTTGTCCGGGCCATCGCACCAGCCCTGATTGCGGAGCGACTGGCGGGCAGGCGCGTCGCGATCGTGCAGACCGGCGACTATGCGAACGCGGTCAAGCTCGTGCGAGAGGCGCTCGAGCAAGCCGGAGCCACCATCGTCAGCACGACGGTCGTGGAACCCACCTACGCCGCCGCCGTCGAGGTGCGCGCCGCGGAGGTCGTTCCGAAGCTCAAAGCAGCCCATCCATCGTTGCCCGACGGCTCCAGCGCCGTGTCGCGCATCCTTTCCGTCGCGGCCGCGAGAGGCGCTCTTCGCTCGGACCTGAAGGCACTCCAGGATGCTCACCTCGTGCGAGCCGATGGTGACTTCACGCAACGGACCGACCTGGTGGTGCTGGTGGGAGGCGCCAAGACCGAAGACCCACAGCGAGCGCGGGCGGTCGACCTGCCGATCCTGCAGAACCTGCGGGAGCTGGAAGCGCGGGCCGTCTACGTGGAGCCGCTCGACGCCGCGTACTCCTACATCGACGTCGTCTCGGGGCTGGGCATTGCGACGATCGACAACGTGGACACCGACATCGGGCGCATCGCCCTGGTGCTGGCGGTGGACGCTGATCCGGGAGACTATGGCTCCAAGCCGACCGCCAGCGCTGGACTGCTGCCCCGCGTAACGTCCAAGCGATGACCGCCGCCGTAGTTCCTGCATACAACGAGGAGCGGCGCATCGCCTCCACCGTACGCGCGCTGCGATCGGTGGGAGGTGTGTGCGAGGTCGTGGTCGTGGACGACGGCTCAGCCGACGCCACGGCGCGGGAGGCCGAAGCAGCGGGTGCCCGCGTGGTGCGGCTGCCGGCCAACCGCGGCAAAGGGGCTGCACTCACTGCCGGGTTGGGCGCAACCACAGCGGACGTTCTCCTGTTCATCGACGCCGACCTGCAGGAGACTGCGACGCAGGCCGGCTGTCTTCTGGCGCCGGTGCTCTGCGGCGAGGCCGACATGGCGATCGCGCGCTTCCCCGTGGTGCCAGGAGCGGGCGGCGGCATGGGCCTCGTCGTGCGGCTTGCCCGCTGGGGCATCCGTCGCGCGACGGGACGCGCGATGGCTTCGCCGTTGAGCGGCCAGCGCGCGATCACGCGAGCCGCCATCGAACGCTGCCTGCCGCTCGCGGAAGGTTTCGGGGTCGAAGTCGGTCTGACGATCGACGCTCTCCGGTCTGGCCTCGGCGTCGTCGAGGTCACGACGACGATGGCCCATCGCATCACCGGCAAGCGGCCCGCCGACGTCCTGCATCGGGCGCGCCAGTTGCTCGCTGTCGCGCGCGCGCTATGGCAGCGACGACACGCCCTGTGGAGGGGCGCAGGACAGTGACCCCCGCCGAAGCTGGAGCAACGATCGCGGCCGCGCTGTGGCTGACCGCCGTCGTGCCGGTCTCGCTCCGGCTCCTGAGAGCCCTCCAAATGGTGCGGCCCAACTTCCGCGGAGACAAGGTCCCGGCAGGCGCCGGGATCGCCGTGATCCTCTGGTCGTGCCCCGTGCTGCTCGCTTGGCCCCCTGCCCCTCGCGATGGCTCGCCTGACGCCGCGCTCATGGCCTTGTCCCTGTGCGCCTTCGGCGCGCTGGGCTTTGTGGACGATCGCTGGGGCGATCGCTCCGCGACGGGCCTGCGAGGTCACTTCCGGCGACTGCTGTGCGAGCGACGGCTGACGACCGGGGCTGCCAAGGCACTCGGAGGCGTCATGGCGGGTGTATGGGTGGCTCGCGCGGGTCTGGGACTTCCTCCGGGCGATGCCCTTCTCTGCGGCGCCGTCGTCGCCCTCTGCGCCAACGCACTGAACCTGCTGGACCTGCGTCCGGGGAGAGCGGGAGCCGCATTCCTCCTGCTCTCCACGCCGCTCGTCGCGGCGACCTGGAGCGCGAGCGGCCCTCCTGCGTTGGCGCTCGTGTGGCTGCCGGCGATGGCGCTCTACGCGTGGGACCGGCGAGGTCTCGCGATGATGGGCGATACGGGCTCCAACGCCCTCGGCGCCGTGCTGGGCCTGTGCTATTGCGCTGCGGTAGGCAGAACCTGGCACGTTGCTGCACTGCTAGCGCTCCTCTTCCTGCACGTGCTGGCCGAGCGCTGGTCGCTGAGCGCGATGATCGAGCAGTCGCCGCTCCTCCGCCGGCTGGACAGATGGACGGGCACGCGTGAGCCCGCTCCCGAAAGCCGCCCGCGGGTATAATGTGACGCGTTGCGAGCGCGGCCGGCGAACGCCGGGCCGCGTTCGGCTCATCAGGCCCCGGGGAGGAACCGCGCGTGCCCAAGGAAGGCATCACCCCACGCTCACAGGACTACTCTCAGTGGTACCTCGACGTCGTTGCGCGCGCCGAGATGGCAGACTACTCACCGGTGCGCGGCTGCATGGTGATCCGGCCGAACGGCTACGCGATCTGGGAACACATGCAGGCTGAGCTCGACCGGCGGATCAAGGCCACGGGGCACGTCAACGCGTACTTCCCGCTCTTCATCCCGATGAGCTTTCTCAAGAAGGAAGCCGAGCACGTCGAGGGGTTCGCTCCGGAGGTCGCCGTCGTGACGCACGCCGGCGGCGAGGAGCTGGCGGAGCCGCTCGTCGTGCGCCCCACCTCGGAGGCCATCATCGGCAGCAGCTTCGCCAACTGGATCCATTCCTGGCGCGACCTGCCGCTTCTCATCAATCAGTGGGCGAACGTCGTACGCTGGGAGCTGCGCACCCGACCGTTCCTGCGCACCGCCGAGTTCCTCTGGCAGGAGGGCCACACCGCCCACGCGTCAGCCGAGGAGGCCGAGGAAGAGACGCTGCGCGTCCTCCATGATGTCTACGCGGACTTCGCCGAGCGCGTGATGGCCCTGCCCGTCCTGCGCGGGCTCAAGACCGACCGCGAGAAGTTCGCGGGCGCGTTGCGCACCTACGCCATCGAGGCCATGATGCAGGACGGCCGTGCGTTGCAGGCGGGCACCTCCCATAACTTGGGCCAGAACTTCGCGCGAGCGTTCGACATTGTCTATCAGACGCCCGACAACCGCCAGGAACACGTCTGGACCACGAGCTGGGGGGTCTCCACCCGGCTCATCGGGGCGCTGATCATGGCGCACTCCGATGACGAGGGTCTGGTGGTCCCCCCGCTGCTGGCGCCCACACAGATCGTGGTCGTGCCGATCTTCCGCACCGACGCCGAGCGGAGCGCCGTGCTGGAGGCAGCCAGGCGGGTCGTCGCGGAGCTCGCCGGCCGGTACAGGGTGAAGCTGGACGACCGTGAGGAGACGACACCGGGCTACAAGTTCAACGAGTGGGAAATGCGGGGGGTGCCGCTGAGGATCGAGATCGGCCCGAAGGATGTAGCGAACGGTACCGTCGCCATGGCCCGCCGCGACATTCCCGGTCGCGAGGGAAAGTCGTTCGTGCCACAGGCCGGGCTGGGGGACGCCGCTGGCGCGACGCTCCAGACCATCCAGCAGGCGCTCTACGACCGGGCGCTGCGCTTCCGCGAGGAGCACACCGCCGATGTGCGCTCGATGGCAGAGTTGACGGAGGCGGTGCAGACCGGGTTCGCCCGTGCCTACTGGAACGGGACGGCCGAAGACGAGGCGAGAGTCCAGGAAGAGACGAAAGCAACCGTTCGCATCCTGTGCCTCGAGCCGGCCGAGAAGCCGGGCGCGTGCGTCGTCAGCGGCCGTGAGACGACCCGCCGCGCGGTCCTCGCAAGAGCGTACTGAACCATCGCGCTCCGCGCTCTGGTAGAATGGTCTTGTTCCGGGGGCCCGTAGCCTAGCGGTTAAGGCAGTCGGCTCATAACTGATTGATCGTAGGTTCGAATCCTACCGGGCCCACGAGGCGGCCCCGCCTGAGAGCCAGGCGGGGCCGCGCCGATGTGTTCGAGACTGGCCTTTCCTGTCGGCCAGCTTCGGGCCGCGGCACCAGACCCTCGGATCGGCCCCGCCGCGCCGTTCTCAATCCCCACCGAACTGCGCAGTGACCTCCGGCAGAGCACGCCGAACGGGCGCCGGGTACGGGGCCTGAGCTCCCCTGATGCTGTGCCATAGAATGCGGTTCAGAGCGTCCTCGTCAATCTTGTCGTACTCGCTCCAGTCCATTCTGGCCGACCGGGCCGCGCCATAGGCCGTCGCAGCGTTCCGCGCGTTTAAGTCAACACGCGCTGGCAAAGCGGTATACGGCCGCAAGTCCGCCTTGTCGGTGAAGCTCGCGAACATGGGAGTGGCCGCCGCGTCGTACTGCGTGAGGGGCGGCAGGCCCAGAATCAGCTCCATGGTGCGGAGCATCGAGTTCGTCGTGTAGAACGTGCTGTCCACCGCTCTGCGCCGCGCATAGGGGCTGATGACAAGGCCCACCGTGCGATGCGAGTCGACGTGATCCGGACCGTTCTGCGCGTCGTCCTCGATCACGAAGATGGCGAACTGAGACCAGAGGCGGCTCTTCGAGACACACTCGACGATCCTGCCCAGTGCGAGATCGTTCGATGCCACGCACGCCTTCGGCGTGAAGGTCCCGGGGCTCGTACCGGTGGTGTGGTCCTCCCCCAAAGACATCACCATGAACCGGGGCATACTGCCGGACCGCTCGAACTCCTGGAACTCGCGGATGAAGATGTCGGCGCGCTCCGTGTCGCGACCAGGCGGTTTCTCGCCAGGGCGGACTTTGCCGACGTAGGCGTCGCTGGACGCGCCCTCCAGGCTGGGATGACCCGCATACTCGCCGTAAGAGCGCACGCTCAGCCCTTTGCGTCTGCAGGCATCCCAGATGAAGCCGGCCTTCGGGTCCGTCAGCGCGTTCCCGCCGGGAGGCCGTCCCTTGCCGCTATAGCCCAACACCCAGCTCCGCGTGACGAAGTCGGTGACATTCGCCGAGGTACTCCACGGGTGCCCATCCTCGGAGACCTCGCCCGCGCAGTACAGGTTGTCAAGGAGCACGAACTCCTCGGCGAGCGCATGGTGGTTCGGAGTGACTTCTCTGCCAAACAGGCAGAGGCTCGGGTCGCCGTTGCCTCGCGGGAGATCGCCGAGCACTTGGTCGTAGGTCCGGTTCTCCTTGATGATGTAGAGCACGTACCGAATGGGCGAACGAGCGCCGACGCGGTCCGGCACGGCGCATCGTGCCCGCGCCCTCGGCCTCGAGAGGTACTCGTCGCGGTAGGGCGAGTTCGCGATGACCTGGCGGGTCATCCGCGCAAGCAGCTCTGGCGACGGAACATCCACGAAGGAGAGAAGTCCGTGGAGCTGCCGCGCAATGTAGGTGAAGCCTGTCGGCACGTTGGGGTTGATGGGCGGCGTGCTGGGGTTCGGGCCAGTGCCCGTTCCCTTCCCAATGCCGACGATCAGGCGCCGCCCGTCGGGGCTCACGTGCAGAGCGCTCGGGTACCAGCCGGTCGGAACGAACCCGAGAACCCTGCTTCGCCCGCGTTCCCGGACGTCCACCACGCACACGCAGTTGTTGTCGCTATTGGCGACATACAGCCGCGATCCATCCGGCGACAGCGCGAGCGCGGTCGGGGTGCTGCCGGGCGGCGCGCGCGGCGTCATGGCTGTCTTGACGGTCTCGAGCGCAGCGCCCGTCTGCGCATCCAGCACCCGAACCGAATCGTCGTTGCCGCAGCAGACGAACAGACGCCCATCGGCCGAGACGGCGATATCGTTGGGGTGATCTCCGACAGGGTGGCGCCCGGCAATGCGCGGGCTGGCGGCGTCGGTGATGTCGAGGAACGTGACCTGCGAGGCGGCCCAGTTCGCAACCGCAAGCCTCGTACCGCCTGGGAGCAGTCGCATTGCCACGGGTCGCCCGCCGACGTCCACGCGTCCAAGCGTGCTGCCCGTGTGCGTGTCGAGCGCGTACACGCAGTTGTCCGCCAGATTGGCGACATAGAGCACTCTGCCATCGCGTGAGAGTGCCAGTCCGGCGACGCTGGCGCTTCGCGGCGGCGGTCCCGTCAGCCGGAAACCCTCCACCTGGGTCCAGGCGCTATCCGTGCCCGGCGCCACGACGTGGACATCGTTGCGTGCGTTGGACACGCCCCCAGCAATGTAGAGCCGCTCGCCGTCAGGCGACCATGCGATGCCGTTCCACGCTCGGCCCATCGGCAGGCTAGCGATGCTCTTTTCGCTGTCCAGGTCGACGATCTGCAGCGTGTGTGGGCTCCAGCCCGCAGTGACGATCGCGAGGAGCTTGCCGTCCGGACTGATCGCTCCGCCTAGTGGCAGATCGTTGATGCGCAGATGACGCCCTGCCGGCGAGATGCGCCAGCCGTTGTGCAGTAGCGTGACTGCTCCATCGCTCCCGGGAAGCTCGAACGGAGTGCCCGTTCGCGGATGGCGACCCGGTGACTGGCGCACGGCTACCGCGAAGCAGGTCGCCAACGCCACGAGGAGCAACACGAGACCCGCGGTCCGGGCCGCCCGTGCGTGGATCAACATCGGGGATCTCCGGCATGTGAACTTGCACCGCGCCGACCCGGCCGCCGCGATGATTCAGACGAGAAAGGCACAGACGAGTACCTGGCGGAGCGGGGTACCAGCGCATGTCCCCCTGCTCATCTGCCGCAACCGCGTGCCTCGAAGTGGAAAGCCTAGAGCTTGAAGTCGATGATCGCGCTGACACCCACTCCCTCGACCCGGCTGAACCCCTTGTGGGGAGCGTTCGTGTCCACGGGCACCAGCCCGCGAATGCGGAAGCGATCGATGATCGGAAGCTTGAACCTGCCCTCCAGCTGCGCCACGCCCTTCACAGTGTCGACGAGGCGCTGGGGTCCCACCACCTGTACGGCGCCGATGTATCCGCTGTCGCCGATGGACAGAATGGGCACGACCTTCGTGGCGTTACGGCTCGTGGCGCCCTTCTGGCCCATCAGGTCGTTGACGAACTTGTTGATGTCCTTGCCAAAACGGTCCACTGCCACCACCACCACGCCGCCCTTGATGATGCTGCCGAGCTGGGCTCCCGCAACCAAGCCGGTCAACGTACACAGGGCGCCGGTGAGCAACACCGTCTTCATCGTTCGGTTCATTTCGGTAACCTCACTGCCTCTACGGAGAGAAAGGGCTCCCGCCCGAACACTGGGCGGGAGCCCGGACGGCAGAGCTTGCTCACACGGCGAGCAAGCCTAGAACTTCACGGAGACCTGCGTGGTGATGGCGCTGTAGTTGTAGCTCGGGAAGCCGCCACCCATCGCGCCCTTGCCGTTCACGTCGCCGACCTGGTACCCCAGCTTCAGCTTCGTGTTCTCGGTAAGAGCATAGCCCGTCCCGATCGTGAAGTAGTGCTCCGTCGGATGGACCTTGCCGACGCCCTCGCGGCCGCCAGCGCCGAGGTCCAGCGCCCAGTACACGCCTTCCCAATCGAGAGTGGTCTGGAAGTTCTTGGACAGATCCCAGCGGAAGCCCGCCAGGATCCGATGCACTTCGTCGGAGGTCGTGATCGCGCTGGGGCTGACCGTCCGAGCGCCCCACACGAAGCAACCGCCGACATGCATGCCGAAGTTCTCCGAGAAGTCGTACTTCGCGCGGAACGTCGGACCCTGGATGTTGGTCGGGTTGAACCAGTTGCCGACCTTGTCCCAGTAGCCAGGCGCATAGTACATCGGATCGACGTACTTGTAGCCCGCGGAGACGGACAGCTTCTCGGTCGTGTAGCCGAGCATGGCCCAGAAGGCGTTGTTCATCGACGAGTTCACCG
>Ga0272446_1001334_pt1 | contig 36013 bp, 35 predicted proteins | sample YNPCB0061_FD_194587 | JGI IMG/M metagenome (GOLD analysis project Ga0272446, IMG submission 194587) | Hot spring microbial mat communities from Yellowstone National Park, WY, United States - YNP-CB-006-1 | ecosystem: Environmental > Aquatic > Thermal springs > Hot (42-90C) > Sediment | place...
CCCTCGCAGGCAGCGACGCATGACTCGGGGTCAACGTGGATAGCTATTCCTTTCGTTGTTTGGACTTTCACCATTTCACCTCGCCGGCTTTGACCGGCGCACAGGAGCATCCGCATGCTGACCACCGAGACGGCCCTCCCACGCGCGCACGGCGACGGCGACGGCACGGCCTTCACCATCGGCCTCAAGTGCCGCGAGTGCGGCCGCATCTATCCGAAGCAGGCGGTCTATGCCTGCGAGGAGTGCTTCGGCCCGCTCGAGGCGGCGTACGACTACGAGGCGATCGCGCGCCGCCTCACGCGCGACGTGATCACCTCGCGCCCGACGACGATCTGGCGCTACCGCGAGCTCCTCCCGATCGATCGCGAGCCCACCGTCGGGCTGCAGACCGGCTACACGCCGCTCGTGCGCGCCAAGCGCCTCGGGCAGGCGCTGGGGCACGACCAGCTCTGGGTGAAGAACGACGCGGTCTGCCACCCGACGCTGTCGTTCAAGGATCGCGTGGTCGCGGTCGCGCTGTCGAAGGCGAAGGAGCTCGGCTTCGAGGTGGTGGCCTGCGCCTCGACGGGGAACCTGGCCAACGCCACCGCCGCGCACGCCGCGTCGGTGGGCCTGGGCGTGACCATCTTCATCCCCGACACGCTCGAGGCCGGCAAGGTCCTTGGAACGCAAATCTATTCGCCGCGCCTCATCCAGATCCGCGGCACCTACGACGACGTGAACCGCCTCTGCAGCGAGGTGGCGGGGCGCTACCCGTGGGCCTTCGTCAACGTGAACATCCGCCCCTACTATGCCGAGGGGTCGAAGACCTACGGCTTCGAGATCCAGGAGCAGCTCGGCTGGCGCGCCCCCGCGCACGTCGTGGTGCCGATGGCCTCGGGGTCGCTGCTGACGAAGATCGGCAAGTCGATCGAGGAGTTCACCAAGCTCGGGCTCGTCGAGGCGCGCGGCAAGACCCGGCTGCACGGCGCGCAGCCGTCGGGGTGCTCGCCGATCACCGACGCCGTCGAGGCGGGGCGCGAGGCGATCAAGCCGGTCAAGCAGCCGAACACCATCGCCAAGTCGCTCGCCATCGGGAACCCGGCCGACGGGCCCTACGCCTCGCTCGCCATCCGCCAGTCGGGCGGGCGCGCGGGCCGCGCCACCGATGACGAGATCGTCGACGGCATCCGGCTCCTGGCGGCCACCGAGGGCATCTTCACCGAGACCGCCGGCGGCGTCACCGTCGCCGTCGCCAAGAGGCTGATCGCCGAGGGGGCGATCCCGCGCGATGAGCCGACGGTGCTCTGCATCACCGGCCAGGGGCTGAAGACGCTCGAGCCGCTCGTCGAGCGCGCCACCCCCGCGCCGACGATCAACCCGCGCATGGACGAGTTCGAAGCGCTGATTCGAGCGACGGCGAAATGACAAACGACGCGCGCGACGCGAAGCCCCGCAGCGGAGCAAGGGGCCGGGCGGCGCGCGGGAGGTGTGGAACCCTCTCAGGGTTCCACGCAACAAAGGAGAATGGCTAAATGGCAACCGTCCGCATCCCGACCCCGCTGCGCAAGCTGACCCAGGGCAAGGAGGAGGTCGCGGCCGCCGGCGCGACCGTCGCCGAGCTCATCGCCGATCTCGAGAAGAACTACCCCGGGATCAAGGAGCGCATCTGCGACGCCGACGGCGGCGTGCGGCGCTTCGTGAACATCTTCGTGCGCGAGGAGGACATCCGCTTCCTCCAGAACCTCGACACGCCGGTCAAGGACGGCGACGAGGTGTCGATCGTGCCGGCCATCGCGGGCGGCTGAGCGAACGAGGGCGCGGTGCGATTCACCGACGAGGAGATTCGGCGCTACGGGCGCCAGATCGTGCTCCGCGAGGTGGGCGGGCGGGGGCAGGAGCGGCTGCGCGCGGCGACGGTGCGGGCCGCCTCCGAGCTCGCCGCGCTCTACCTCGCGGGCGCCGGCGTCGGCCGAATCCTCGTCGGGAGCGCGGCCATCGCCGAGGCGGCGCGCGCGCTGAATCCGCTCGTCACCGTCGAGGTCGATCCCGCGATCGGCGTCGCCTCCGACCAGGGTGGCGCCGAAGTTGCGCTCGCCGCCCTGCAGGAGATCTTGGCGTCATGACCAGCGGAGCGGCGCGACACCGCGCGACCAAAGCGGTTCGTCCTGGCACGGCGCGGGCGCGCGGGGTCGCGCGACGCGGAGCGAGACGTCGATGACCACGATGAAGGCGCGGCGCCATCCGCCGGCGGTGCTCGCGCTCGACGCAGCGGCGGCGGTGCGGCGCGCGCGCGCGACGACGGCGACGTCGATCGTCGACCTCATCGGCGGGACGCCGCTCATCCGGCTGCGCAACCTCGAGCCGCGCCCCGACGTCGAGATCTGGGCCAAGGCCGAGTTCATGAACCCCGGCGGCTCGGTGAAGGATCGCGCGGCGTCGCAGATGATCCGCGACGGGCTGGCGGATGGCCGCTTGACAGAAAACAAGATCCTCATCGACTCGACGAGCGGCAACACCGGCGTCGCCTACTCGATGGTCGGCGCGGCGCTCGGCGTGCGCGTGCAGCTGGTCATGCCCGAGAACGTCTCGGCGGCGCGCAAGCAGATCACGCAGGCCTACGGGACCGAGCTGATCTACAGCTCGCCGATGGAGGGCTCCGACGGGGCCATCCGTCTGGTACGCGAGATCGTCGACAGGGACCCCGATCGCTACTTCTATCCCGACCAATATTCGAATGACAGCAATTGGCGGGCGCACTACCTGGGGACCGGCGTCGAGATCCTGTCGGTGCTCGGCGATCGGCTGACCCACTTCGTCACCGGGATCGGCACCACCGGCACGGTCATGGGGACGGGGCGGCGGCTGAAGGAGACGCGGCGCGAGATCCAGGTCGTCGCCGTCGAGCCCGAGGACGCGCTGCACGGCCTCGAGGGGCTGAAGCACATGGCGAGCTCGATCGTCCCGGCGATCTGGAAGCCGGAGGTGTGCGTCGATCGGATCATGCCGATGCCGACGGAGGAGGCGTGGGACGTCGCCGACCGCGTCGCCGCCGACGAGGGGCTGTTCGTCGGGCACAGCTCGGGCGCCGGGCTGGCGGGCGCGGTGCGCCTCGCGCACGAGGTGCCTCCGGGACAGCGCGCCTGCATCGTGTGCGTGCTGTGCGATCGCGGCGACCGCTACTTCACGCCGCTCAAGTGGGAGAAGCAGTATGAGTGGTGAGCGCGCGCGGGCGACGACCATCGACGCCGAGGCGCTGGCGGCGGTCTACGCGCACGCGCGCGAGGGCGCGGGGCGCGAGGTGTGCGGCTTCGTGGTGCGCGGCGGCGGTGGGCCCGACGAGGCGCGGCGCTGCGACAACCGGCAGGACGCGCTCCACGCCGAGGATCCGGAGCGCTTCCCGCGCGACTCGCGCACGGCCTACAACCTGGGGCCGGCGGATCTGATGTTCCTCGACAAAAGTTTGAGGTCCAAGGATCCGGCCGCGCGGCGGGTGGAGGTCATCTACCACTCGCACGTCGACGTCGGCGCCTACTTCTCCGAGGAGGACGTGCGCGCGGCGCTGTTCGACGGCGAGCCGCTCTATCCGGTCGACTACCTGGTGGTCGACGCGAAGAGCGACGGGCGGATCGGCGGCGCCAAGCTCTTCCGCTGGGACGGGCGCGGCTTCGCCGAGGTCGCGACCTTCCCGCCGGGGTAGCCCCGTGCTCCTCGGCGTGGTGCTGGCGGACGCGGCGCGGCTCGACGAGGCGCTGGCGCTCCTTCGCGCGCACGGGGATCGCGAGGCGCGGCTGTTCCTCATGCACGAGGGCGTGCGCGCGGCGGCCGACCCGCGGGTGCGCGCGCTCATCGACGGCGGGCTGGAGGCGACGCTGTGCGCGATGGACGCCGAGGCGCGCGGCGTCGTCGAAGACGAGGGCGGCGTGCGCTTCGGGTCGCAGTACGACCACGCGGTGCTGGTGCGCGACGCGGCGCGGGTCGTCGCCTGGACCGGGCGCGCCGGCGATCCGGTCGACGCACGGCCGCTGGCGACGGCGCGGCGGCGGGTCCGCGTGGTCATCGAGGCGGGCCCCGACGACCCGCGCGCCTGGCAGGGGCTGCGCGCGGCGGCGGGGTATCTGGGCGTCGAGCTCGACGTCGAGGTGGCGCTCCTGCCGACGGTGGCGGCGGCGCTCGTCGACGCGGCCGAGCGCGACGTCGCCGAGCCCGTCGGGCGCGCCGGCCGGCGGGCGCTGCGCGCCTTCGTCGCCATGGGCAAGCTGGTCGGCTTCGGCCGCGGCCCCGCCGACGTGGAGCTGCGCTGGTGAGCGGCGACCCCGAGCGGCTCGAGCTCCTCGGCGAGGTGTGTCCGTTCACCTTCGTGCGGACGAAGCTCCGCCTCGAGGAGCTGCCGTCGGGCGCGCGCCTCCTCGTGGTCGTCGATCACCCGCCGGCCGCGCGCAGCGTCCCCCGCTCCGCCGCCGGCGAGGGGCACGTCGTCCTCGGCGTCACCGAGCGCGCGGGCGACGACGGCCGGCCGCGCTGGGAGATCCTCCTCCAACGGGCCTGATCTCTGCTATGACCCAGCCCATGCAGCCGACCTCGATCGTCCCCGAGGGTCCCTCGATGCCGCCGCTCCCCACCGGGCTCGCCGACAAGCTCGCCCGCCTGCGCGCCGTCGTGCGCGGCTACGGCTCGGCGCTGGTCGCCTTCTCGGGGGGCGCCGACTCGGCGCTCGTCCTCGCCATCGCCCGCGACGAGCTCGGCCCGCGCGCGCGAGCGCTCACCGCCGTCTCGCCGACGATGGCGCGGCGCGAGCGCGACGCGGCCGCCGAGTTCGCGCGCGCCCTCGGAGTGGCCCACGACCTCGTCGACTCGCACGAGCTCGAGCGGCCCGGCTTCTCGCAGAACCCGACCGACCGGTGCTACCACTGCAAGGCGGAGCTCCTCGACCTCGCGCTGCCGCACGCCGCCCGCCACGACCTCGCGGTGGTGCTCCTCGGGACCAACGTCGACGATCTCGGCGATCACCGCCCGGGCCTCGCCGCCGCCGACGAGCGCGGCGCGCGCCACCCGCTCGTCGAGGCGGGGCTGTCGAAGCCCGAGGTGCGGGCGCTCTCGCGGGCGCTCGGCCTCGACACCTGGGACAAGCCCCAGCTCGCCTGCCTGTCGTCGCGCTTCCCCTACGGCACCGAGATCACCCCCGAGCGCCTCTCGCGCGTCGACCGCTTCGAGGAGGCGCTCCACGACCTCGGCTTCCGTCAGCTGCGCGTGCGCTTCCACGAGTCGATCGCGCGCCTCGAGCTCGAGGCGGACGACCTGCCGCGCGCGGTGGCGCTGCGCGAGCGCATCGTCGCCGTCGGGCGCGAGCTCGGCTTCACCTATGTGACGCTCGACCTCGCCGGCTTCCGCTCGGGGTCGATGAACGAAGGGCTGACGCAGCTCCGCCGTCGCTAGCGACCGGCGGTCTAGCCAGCGTCCGAAAGCGCGCTTATTCTAGGAGGATGCGGCGCGCCCTCCTCTCGTTCGCCTGCACGCTGGCGCTGGCCGGCACCGCCGTCGCCGCGGACGTTGCGCCCGAGGCGGCGCCCGAGACCTCGCCCGAGCTCTCGAAGAAGGCCAAGGAGCTCGCCGAGAAGCGCGCCCGCGCCGACCGCCGCGCCGTCGAGCCACCACGCGTCGGCGCCGATCCGGTGCTCACGCTGCACAACGTCTGGACCAACGAGTCGCTGCCGATCGCCCCGGCGACGCCGCCCGCGCAGGAGCGCTTCGACGCGCTCGTCCGCTGCCACTACACCAACCAGGCGACGACGATGGACCCGCGCCTCGTCGAGGTCGTCCTCCGCGCCGCCAAGCGCTTCGGCAAGCGCTACGTCGAGATCGTGAGCGGCTTCCGCGCGCCGAAGTACCAGCTCTTCCTGCGCAAGAAGGGGCGCGAGGTGGCGCGCGACTCCGAGCACCCGCGCGGGCACGCCGTCGACTTCCGCGTGCCCGGCGTGCCGACGCGGCAGCTGCTCGCCTACGTGCGCTCGCTCAAGGTCGGCGGCGTCGGCTTCTACCCGCACTCGGCGTTCGTCCACACCGACGTGGGGCGCGTCCGCTTCTGGCGCGGGAATTAGTGTCTCGCGTTTCCGTCTAGCAATTTACTGCAACGCCTCGGCGTACTCGGCGACGTCGGCCAGGGTCGCGGTCGCCGCCGCCTGCGCCGTCGCCGTCGTCGAGCAGGTCAGCGTCTCCTCGAGGACGGCGGTGGTCGCGTGGTTGACGACGACCCAGCCACGCTCGGCCGGGAGCTGCCCCGCCATGCAGCCGTCCTGCGCCAGCCGCGCGACGAGATCGAGGACGTTCACGCCATTGCGCTTGGCGATCGCCAGGATGCCGCCCTGGTCGCGCCCGATGTAGCAGAGGTCGCTGAAGGCGAGGTGGCCGGCGTTGGCGATGCCGACGAGCCGCTTCTTCGTCGGGCTGTTGGTGTAGCCCTGCTTCACGCGGTCGTAGGTCGCCACCATGTCGTCCTTGCCGCCCATCACCAGCGTCGAGACCAGCGACGGGCCCGCGGTGGTCCCGCCGGCGGCGAGCGGCATGCGCACGAGGACGCCGGCGGTGTCGTCGACCTGGGCGATGGCGCCGCCGCCCGCCGAGTGGCCGGAGAGCCCGACGTGCGCGGTGTCGATGCGCCCGGCGAGGAAGGCGAGCGGACCGGACGGCGCCTGGATCGCCGCGACGAGGCGGTTGGTGTTGCGGGTCTGGTTCCCGAAGTCGAAGGTGTTGCCGATGATGTCCTTGAGGCCGATGCCGGGGTGATCGGCGGAGAGGACCACGAAGCCGCGCTTGGCCCAGTGGACCATCTGCGTGAGGCTCTGCGTGCGGAAGGCCGCCGTGCCGTGCACGAAGATCACGACCGGGTAGGGGCCGCGTTTTTCGTCAATCGGCAAATCGCGCACGCAGTCGCAGGGCTGCGGGGGGTTCTCGGCGTCGGGGATCTTGGCCGCCTCCGTCGGGGGGAGCCACTCGCGGAGGTCGTAGACGACCTTCGGCTTGCCGGCGTCGGAGCCGGGCTTGGCGGGGTACCAGACCTCGACGGTCTGGAGCGCGCCGTCGGGGAGGATGTCGGGGAGCTGCACCGTCTTCACGCCGACGGCCCAGGGGCCGGCGGCGGCGGGGTCGACGGGGCGCTCGAAGAGCTTGGCCTGACCGCAGGCCGCGACGACGGGAGGGACCATCCCCTCGTCGCCGCCCCCGCTCCCGTTCGAGCAGGCGGCCAGCGGGGTGAGGACGGCGAGGGAGACGACGAGGGCAGTCGCGCGCATGGAGGTGCGATGTTCGTGGCGCCGGGGTCGTCGCATGGGCCAGCGGGCGCTTTGGTCGTTCACAGCGTCAGGCGCCCGTCGAGCGCGTGGGCCACGAGGCCGAGGCGGTCCTGGCCCCAGAAGAGCTGCGGCGCCGCCCCCGGGCGCTCGACGAGGACGCTGGGCGCGCCGCAGACGCCGGCGGCGATCGCCTCGGCGGTCGACGCGCGCAGCGCCTCCTTCAGCGCCGGGTCGCCGGCCTCGGCGCGCGCCAGCGCCTCGCTCGCCGCGGCGCCGAGCGGCGCGAGCGCCTCGGCGATGACTGACCGGTCATTCAAGTCGCGATCCTCCGCCCAGTAGGCGCGGAACAGGCGGAGCGCGGCGCGCGGCTGGTCCGCCTCGGGCAGCGCCAGGATCGTGCGCAGCGCGAGCACGGTGCGCATCGGGAAGCGCGTCGGCCAGGCGAAGGGCTCGCCCCACGCCGCCGCCCACGCGAGGAGATCGCGCCCGAAGTAGCGGCGCTTGGGCTCGTTGAAGGTGGCGAGCGGGACGTCGGGGGTGCCGATCTCCTTGAAGAGCGCGCCGAGGAGCATCGGGCGCCAGCGCGCGCGGACGCCGCGCGACGCGGCCACGCGATCGATCTGCGTCGCGCCGAGGTAGGCGAACGGCGACGAGAGGTCGTAGAAGAAGGTGAGGCGCGTGCCGTCGGGCGCGGGGCCCGGCGCGGCCGGGACGAGGTCGTCGAAGCCGACGGGGCGCCGCGCCAGCGCGGCCTCGACGAACGCGAGGCGGTCGCGGCCCCAGACGAGGTGGCGCGCGCCGTCGTCCCCGACGACGACGAGCCCGGGGACGCCGAAGACGCCGTCGGCGACGGCGCGATCGGTGGCGGCGCGCAGCGCGTCCTTCACCGCCGGCTCGTCGATGCGCGCGACGAGCGCGGCGCCGGCCACGTCGGTGAGCACGGCGCGGTCGGCGAGATCGCGCCCCTCGGCGAAGTAGGCGCGGTAGAGCGCGTGCATGAGGCGCGGGCGATCCTCGACGGGCGCGGCGTGGATCACGCGCATCGCCTCGACGGAGCGGCGCGGGTGGCCGGGCGGCGGGAAGGCGAGCGGCGTCCCGTCGAGGGCGGCCCAGCGCGCGAGGTCGAGCGCGTTCATGCGCGCCTTCGGCGGGTTGAGCGCGACGGCGTCGGGCGCGCCGATCGCGCGGAAGACGCCGCCGAGGAGCACCGGCTCGAAGGTGAGGCGCGCGCCGGTGCGCGCGGCCAGCGCCTCGACGTGGCGCGAGGCGAGGTAGGCATAGGGGCAGACGACGTCGAAGTAGAAGACGAGCTCCACGGTGGAGAGAGGATAGTGTCAGCGGCAGCGATCGACGAGGGGATCGTCGGCGCCGTGGCAGCGCAGGCAGACGCGGGCGTTGCGCGAGGCGAGCGCGCGGCAGCGGCCGCTCTGCTCCCAGTCGGGCGGGTGCGGGCTGACCTGCATCTTGCCGGCGGCGCCCGTCGTCGACGTCGGGGCGGCGTGGCACTCCATGCAGCTCTCCTCGCGGTGGCAGGAGGCGCAGGTGCGGAGCGCGCGCTGCGCCTGCCAGGCGTGGTGCGCGGGGTTGGCGGCGGCGCGGGCGTCGCTCCAGCCGTCGGGGTGGAAGCGGCGCGTGCCGAGCGGCGGGAAGGCGGGCGCGACGCCGGAGCGCGCGTCGACGACGCCGAGGCGCTGGTGGCAGCCGAGGCAGAACGACTGACCGCGGTGGCACGAGGCGCAGTCGGGCTGGTTGCGGCGCGCGTCGATCCCGTGGCGCGAGACGTAGTCGCCGCCGTGGAAATCGAGCGGCTTCACGACGCCGTCGTGGCAGGAGAGGCACTCGCTCCGTCGGTGGCAGGTGGTGCAGGCGCGGTCGTCCTGGCGCGCCTGGGCGGCGTGGTGGGTGCGGAAGTCGGCGCCATGCGCGGCGGCGCCGACGGCGAGCTCGCGGCGCGGCACCAGGGTGCCCGTCGGGAGCGCGGTCTCCAGCGTGCCGTCGGCGCGGGTGAGGTGGCAGGTCGCGCAGCGCGCGCTGGCGTGCGTGGGGCCGCGGCGGCCGTCGTGGCAGTGGAGGCAGAGATCCATCGTGGGCAGCGCCGCGCCCGGGCGCCCGTCGGCGCGCGTGACGTCGCCGTGGCAGCGCGCGCAGGGGATGGCGCGCTCGGCGTGCGCGCGGTGATCGAACCGCAGCTGCGGCGGCGTCTCGCCGAGGCGCGGCGCGGGGAGGCCGAGGTGGCAGGTGGCGCACGGCTCGCCGGCCGCCGTCTTGCGATCGACGCGGTGGCAGGTCGCGCACGCCTCCTCCGACGGGAGGAGGTCGTCGGTCGCCTTGCGCGAGCTCGCCGCGCGCTCGTGGCAGAAGTCGCAGGCGACGCCGCGGGCCGCGTGGGAGGCGTGCGAAAAGCGCAGCCGCTCGCCGCGCGTCGGGTAGATCACCGACGCAGAGCCGGCGCGCGCGACGGTCGACGTCACGAGCGCGAGGAGGAGCAACGTCGCCCTCACGGCCACGCCCCTCCGGCCCCGCGCACCAGGCCCCGCCCGGTCGTCCCGACGAGGAACGACACGTCGAGGAGCGCCATGAGGCGGGTCTGGCTGGTGACCCAGCGGTTGACGTTCTCCTCGACGGCGACGGTGAAGGTGATGCCGCGGAGGAACACCCAGCGGAGCCCGAGCTGGAGGCCCAGCGAGTGCGTCGCCGGATCGCGCCCCGGCGCCAGCCGCTCGTCGGCGAAGAAGACGTAGGAGGCGCGCCCGTCGAGCGTGACGCCGTCGGGGTCGCGCCCCGCGAGCCGGAGCCGCCCGGCGAGATCGAGCCCGCCCTTGCGCCCGCCGAAGCCGCTCTCCACGTAGCCGTCGAGCCGCACGAAGCCGCGCCGCCCCGCGACGCGCAGCCCGCCCGCGCCGCCGTAGGCCTCGCCGCCGCCAGGCGCCGTCGCCGTCGGGTCGGAGGCGAGCGCGTGGCCGCCGAAGCGCCTCAGGAAGGCCCGCGCCCAGACGCGCACCGCGCCGCGGGCGAAGTCCCACCCGGCGCGCGCGTCGTCGAAGGCGTCGCCGCCGAAGACGTTCCAGATCGAGTCGCCGTCGAAGGTCGGCGCCGACAGCACGTACTCGGCGCTGACCGCGTGATCGCCGAACGCCGCGCTCAGCCCGGCCTGCAGCTCCTCGAGGCGCCCGACGAGGAGCCCCCAGCGCATCCCGAACCAGGGGACCAGCCGCCCGTCGAGGAGCCGCCCGCGCGCGGTGAGCGCCACGCGCTCTTCGATGGTCCCCCAGGCGGGCTCGCCGGGGCGCGGATCTCCCGTCGGTGACCAGGTCCGCTGATAGGAGAGGCGCGCCGCCAGCCAGGGGAGCCGATCGGCGCGCACCGCCACGCCCACCGTCGGCTGGAGCGCCTCCTCCTGCCGCGCCGCCAGCCCGCCGCGCAGGTTCCCGCCGAGCGCGATGCCGTCGGCGCGGTAGAGCGGCGAGTCGATCGGCGCCGCGCCGCTCACCGCCAGGCCGCCCCAGGTCTCGAGCGCGAGGTAGAGCGGCGTGCGCACCTCGACCCCGAGCCCATCGAACGCACGCAAATCAAAGAGGTCGACACGGAGCTGCCGCCCGAGGCGCAGATCGACGACGCCCGCCAGCCCCTCGACGGCGGCGTAGGCCCAGAGGAGCTCGAGGCGCTCGCGCGCGACGCTGCGATCGGGGGTGCGCCCCGAGAAGGCCGGCAGGTCGGCGAAGTCGGCGAGCTCGCCCGAGAAGCGCATCAGCACCGAGAGCGACACCTGATTGCGCTGAAGCGGCCGCCCCGTCGCGTCGCGCGGGCCGAGGTTCATGATCTCGAGCGCCAGCGACTGCGTGAGGCGGCGCCGGTTCACCAGCGTGTCGTCGCCGGCGCGCAGCTGGTAGGCCTGCCCGACGGTGGTCGCGTCGAGGATGAAGTCGTAGCCGTGGGCCGTGCCGCCGATGGCCGCGACGAGGGTGACGGCGGCGACGAGGCGGGTCGGGCTCACCGCTCGATGGCGAGGTTGTCGGCGAGCGTGGTCCCGGCGAAGACGCCGACGCCGACGAGCCCGCGGCGATCGCCGTCGCCGGCGGCGACCGCGCAGCGCAGGACGACGCGCGCCCCGGCGGCGAGCTCGATGGCGTCGCGCCGCCGCGTCAGCGTGAACGGCGCCAGCGCCCCGTCGGGGAGCTCGGCGTCGTCGAGGGTCTGGGCGGTGCAGCCGTCGGGGCGCTCGGTCACCAGCGACTGCCCGCTGCGCCCAGGGCGCACCGCGAACAGCGCCGGCGCGCGCCGCGCCTCGACGGAGATCACGTCGTAGTCGGCCTCCGAGCGCCAGCCGAACAGCAGCGCCGCCTGCGTCGCTCCGCGCCGCCCGACGAGGAGCGACACGCGCCCGCCCGCGAGCGCCACCGCCCCGACGAGCGCGAGCGCCCCCGGCCGGCCGCCCTCCCCCGCCGTCGCCGCGCGCACCTCGAGCCGCCCGTCGACGAGCCGCGCCGCGTCCGGCAGCGACGGCATGATGGGCGTCCCGCCGCCGTCGAGCGGCCCGCCCTCGAAGCCGAGGATCGACGGCGTGTCCCACGGCCCGAGCGGCGTGTGGAGGTAGACCAGCGCCTCGCCGATCGCCGCGCCCGTCGCCGAGAGCCCTCCGGTCACCAGCACCGTCCCGTCGGCGAGCGCCGTCAGGGCGTGCCCGCTCCGCCCGATCGGCAGGCGCGCCGTCACCGCCCCGCCCGCGTCGAGCACCACGCTCTCGGCCGGCCGCCCCGGCGCGTCGTCGCCGCTCACCAGGAGCGACCCGTCGTCGAGCGCGGCGGCCCGCGCCCCCGCCAGCGCCGTCGCGAGCGTCCCGAGGTCGCGCGCGCTCCCGTCGACGGCGAGCGCCCGCAGCCGCGCCCGCGCCGCCGCGTCCCCGCCGTCGACGACGAGCAGCATCCCCGACGACGTCTGCGCGGCCGTGGTCCCACCGACGAGCAGATCGCTGCCGCGCGCCTCGTTCGGGTCGAGCAGCTCGACGGGCGGCGCCGCCCCGCCCTCCCCCACGCCGCCGACGATCAGCACCGCCCCGTCGCCGCGCCGGACCGCGCTGTGCCCCCAGCGGGCGCGCAGGAGCCGCGGCCCGGCGGTCGCTTCGCCGCTCACCGGATCGAGCACCACCGTCGAATCCAGCGCCCGCCCGTCGCTGCAGCGCCCCGCCTCGAGCTCGGCGCACCCGCCCGCGAGCAGCACCCGCCCGTCGGTGAGCACGGTCGCGGTGTGGAACGCGCGCGGCCCGCCCCCGAGGAGACGCGGCGGCGCGGCCAGCGTCCCATCGGCGCGGTGATCGGTCAGCCCCTCCGAGGCGATCCCGTCGGCGACGCCGCGCAGCGACGGCGCGCCGCCGGTCACCAGGAAGCGCCCGCCGTCGAGCGCCGCCACCGCGTGCCCCAGCACCGCGCGCGCGTCGATCACCGCGTCGACGGTGCGAAAGGTCCCCGGCGGCGAGGCGGCGTCCCCCGACGGCAGATAGAGCTCGACCGCGCCCACGGCGAAGCCCGCCTCATCGACGCCGCCGGTCAGCACCACCCGCCCGTCGGAGAGGAGGGTCGCGCGGTGGCTCGCACGCGGCAGCCGGAGGCGCGCCGCGCGGCAGAGCGTGCGCGGCGGTCCGTAGGCGATCCCCACCCGCGCCGGCGCCCCCGTGTCGGCGAAGGTCGCGCTCCGCCCGAACGCCACCAGCCCCGCCGAGCCGACACCCTCGACGCCGACGGCGCGGGTCCCCGACGGCAGCACCAGGCGCACGCGCCCATCGGGCGGCGCCGCGGCGATCGAGTCCGGCGACGGCGGGAAGTCGCCGAGCGCGCGCAGCCGCACGTTCGCGACCGCGCGCCCGTCGAGGCAGCTCTCCGGCAGCGCCGGGACGATCTCCATCGCGCCGTCCGCCTGGCACCCCGCGCAGGCGAGCCCCGCGCAGGCGACGACGACCAGCGCTGAGATCAGTCGGTGAGGGCGCACGCCGAGCCCGACAGTACCACATGGTATGATGCTCGCCGTGGAGGCGGTGTCATTCGGCAAATACCTCCTCTGCGAGCGGCTCGCCGAGGGCGGGATGGCGGTCGTCTGGCGCGCCAAGATCGTCGGGCCGAGCGGCTTCGAGAAGGAGTTCTGCCTCAAGCAGATCCGCCAGGAGCTCGCCGCGCGGCGCGAGTTCATCGACCTCTTCGTCGCCGAGGCCAAGCTCACCGTCTCGCTGACCCACGCCAACATCGTCCCGGTCTACGAGCTCGGGATGGTCGAGGACACCTACTTCCTCGCCCTCGAGCTCATCGACGGCCCGACGCTGGCGCGGCTGCTCAAGCGCGGGCCGATGCCGGCGCCGCTCGCCGCCTACGTGACCGAGCAGCTCCTCCGCGGGCTCGACTACGCGCACCGCCGCGGCGTGGTCCACCGCGATCTCACGCCCGCCAACGTGCTGGTCTCGCGCGACGGCGAGGTGAAGATCGTCGACTTCGGGATCGCGGCGCACGTCGACGGGCGCGGGGTGCGCGGCGGCTCGGCGGGCTACATGGCGCCCGAGCAGGAGCGCGGCGGGCGCATCGACGCGCGCAGCGATCTCTTCGCCGCGGGCGTGGTGCTGGCCGAGATGCTCACCGGCCGGCGCGTCGCCGCCGCCGAGCTCGCCGTCGAGATCCCCGAGTCGCTGCGCGCCATCGTCGAGCGGGCCACGGCGCCCGACCCCGACGCGCGCTTCCCCGACGCGGGCGCGATGCTGGCGCAGGTGTCGCGCTACCTGCGCGATCTCTCGATAGGGCCCACCCAGTGGGAGCTCTCGGCGTTCGTCCGCAAACGCGCGCCCGACGTGCCGAGGGCGAGTTCCAGCGACGGGCCGCGCACGCCGCGCGCCGCGAACGGCACCGGGCCGCAGACGGCGCTCGCCGCGCGCGGCACCGGCCCCCAGACCGCGCTCGCCAAGCAGGTCTCCTTCGCCACTCGTGTCGAGCTCGACGAGCTCGTCCACGCCGACGAGCCGACGACGCCTGCGCCCGCACCGGCCCCCTCGAGCGCGCCGCCGCCGCGCCCGACGACGCGCACCGGCCGCTCGCCCTTCCTCCTCATGGGCGCCATCGGCCTCGTCGTCGGGCTGGCCGGCGCGCTCGCACTCGCGCGCCTCGGCGGCTCGACGACGACCACCCCGCAGCCGCCCACGCCCGCGCCCACGCCGGCCCCGATCCCGACGCCGACGCCCGCGCCCACGCCATCCCCCACCGTCGGCCGCCTCGTCGTGCGCACGACCCCGCCCGGCGCCGAGGTCCGCGCCGGCGACGCCCTCCTCGGCACCACGCCGCTCGAGGTGGACGTCCCGCTCTCGACGCGCGCGGTGTCGCTGCGCCGCCGCGGCCACCAGCCCCTCGACCGCCCGCTCGCCTTCACCGGCACGCCCCCGACGGCGACGCTCACCGAGCGCCTCACCCCCGTCGGGCGCGGCACGCTCACCCTCAACGCCATCCCCTGGGCGCAGGTCACCATCGACGGCGAGCGCCGCCCCGACACCCCCATCCGCGCCCTCGCCCTCGCCGCCGGCCCGCACCAGGTGAAGCTCGTCTGCCCGCCGACCGGCCGTGAGCTGAAGTTCTCCGTCGTGGTCGAGCCCGACGCCGAGGTCAAGCGCGTCGCCGACCTGCGCGGCGACCCACACTTGATAGACGAATAATCGCGCGCGCCGCGGCTACTGGGCGAACCCGCGCGCGTCCAGCGTCGCCGTCGTCGTCGCGCCGCGCGTCCCCAGCCCCGCCCCGAGGCCGATCGCCGCCGCCGACACCCCGACGATGCCCAGCCACAGCCAGGGCCGCTCCCAGATCCGCTTGCCTCGCGCCGTCGTCGTCTGTGGCGGCGGCTTCGTCGGCGTGCTCGGCGGCACCGCCGGCCGCTCGGTCGGGCGCGCCACCCCAGGCGCCTCGACGATGGCGCGCCCGTCGTCGAGCGCCCGCGCCGCCTCGCCACAGCGCTCGTCCGCCGACGCCAGCCGCCCCACGAGCAGCTCCGCCGCCCGCGCCTCGTCGCTCGCCGCCTCGCGCACGACGTCGGTCGCACACCCCGCCGCCGTCACCCGCGCGCCATAGACCACCGCGTCGCCGCGATCGACCCCAAAGCCCACCACGATCGCGCCGTCGAGCCCGATCGCCCGCGCCGCCGCCGCCAGCGCCGCCCGCGCCGGTCGCTCGTGCCCCGCCGACAGCGCCTCCCAGTCGTCGAGCCCCCGTCGCAGCGTCACCGTCGGCGCCGCCTCCCCCGCCACCACCTCGACGAGCCGCGCCGCCGGCCGCCCCGCCCCGCGCACGCGCGCGAAGTGCACCCCCGGCGCCACCGGCACGTCGACCGCGCAGCCCTCGTGCGGCACCTCGCGCCCGTCGAGCTCGAGCACCGCCGGCAGCGCGCAGCCGTCCCAGCGCACCTCGAGCCGCGCCGTCGCCGCCGCCGCCGCCGTCGACGCCCCACGCGCGATCGCCGCCCGCCACGCGCGCACCACGTCGGGGCGCACCTCCGCCTCGGTCACCGCCGCCGCTGGCTCGAGCGCCGCCGCCCGTCGCCACGCCTCCCCCGCCGCCGCCGCGCGCCCCAGCTCGTACAGCGCCACCCCGCGCAGCCGTGCCGCCTCCGCGCGCACCGTCGCCGCGCCCGGCCACCCGAGCAGCGCCTCGTCGTCGAGCGCCGCCTCCGCGCGCCCGAGCGCCGCCTCCGCCCGCTCCAGCTCGACGCGCTCCAGCGCCCGCCGTCCGTCGGCGATCGCCTCCCGCGCCCGCCCGAGCGGCGCCAGCTGCGCCTCGCCGATCCAGCCGCGCGCCAGCTCCTCCTCGGCGCGCGCCACCAGCGGCCCGTCGACGACCGCCATCCCGCGCGCCAGCGCCGCCGCCCGCACGGCGCGCCCCACCGCCTCGGTCCGCGGCGCGAGCGACGGCGGCCCATAGGTGAGCACGGCCACCGTCACCGCCAACGCGATCGGCACGGCCCCACGGTATCACGCCGAACCCGCGGTATAGTGACGAGATGGACCGCCCTCGCCTCCGCCCCCTCGAAGCGTTCCCCATCGAGGAGCGCGGCCAGAAGCTCCTCGCGCTGCGCGACCCCTCCGGCCTCGCCGAGGGTCTCGCGCGCCTGCCGCCGCTCGCCGTCGCCGTCGTCCAGCTCTTCGACGGCGAGTCGACCCGCGACGAGATCGTCGCCGAGTTCACGCGGCGCTACCAGCGCCCGCTCGAGCGCAAGACGCTCGACCAGCTCATCCAGCAGCTCGACGAGGCGCTGCTCCTCGACAGCGACCACTTCCGCCAGCACGCCGCGAAGGTGTTCGCCGACTTCGCACGCAGCGAGGTGCGCCCCGCCGCGCTCGCCGGGCGCAGCTACCCCAACGACCCGGCCGAGCTCTCGACCTACCTCGACGGCTTCTTCGCCGCCCCGCACGGCCCCGGCGCCCCCGCCGCGACCCCGACGGGCGCGCTGCCGCGCGCCATCGTCGCGCCGCACGTCGACTTCGCCCGCGGCGGCGCCGCCTACGCCTGGGCCTACAAGCCCCTCGCCGAGGCCGCCGAGCTCCCCGAGCTGATCGTCGTCTTCGGCACCGACCACCTCGGCTCCGAGCGCTCGTTCGCGTTGACGAAAAAGCACTACGAGACGCCGCTCGGGCGCCTCGAGACCGACGTCGTCCTCGTCGCCGAGCTGGCCGCCGCGGTCCGCGAGCGACTCGGCGCACCGTCGGCCGACGGCCTCTTCTACGACGAGCACCACCACCGCGGCGAGCACTCCATCGAGTTCCAGATGGTCTGGCTGCGCAAGGCGCTCGGCGCGCGCGCCGACGGCGTGAAGGTGCTGCCGATCCTCACCGGCTCGCTCCGCCACCTCATCGACGACGGGCGCGACCCCTCCACCGACAGCGAGGTCTCGGTCGTCCTCGCCGAGCTGCGCCGCCTCGTCGCCGGCCGGAAGACCCTCTTCATCGCCGGCGCCGATCTCGCCCACGTCGGCCCGCGCTACGGCGACACCGAGCCGCTCGACCGTGACGACCTCGGCAGCCTCGAGCGCCGCGACCAGCAGACGCTCGCTCACGTCGTGAAGGGCGACGCCAAGGGCTGGTTCGACGACATCGCCCGCGAGAAGGATCGGCGGAACGTGTGCGGCCTCTCGCCGATCTACTCGATGCTGGCGACGACCGATCTCACCGCCAGCCCCGGCCGCATCCTCGCCTACGGGCAGTGCCCCGCCGACGAGCGGAACACGTCGGTGGTCTCGATCGCCTCGATTGTCTTTTGACGTCAAACCGATTTACGATGCGCCCGCCATGTCATTCCCCTGGCTCGAGGTGAAGCGCCCGGCGTCGTCGGCCCCCAAGGCGGCGGCGACGCGCGAAGAGATGTACCGTCACGAGATCGAGGATCGCGCCGCGCTCCTCTTCCGGCTCGGCTTCACGAAGGAGCGCGCCAAGGCACGCCTCCGCGCGAACGTCGGCTGGGACTTCGAGCTCCACGGCCGCCCGCGCCACGCAGCCGACATCGACCGCATCGTCGACGCGGTCTACCGCCGCGGTGGCGGCGGCTCCGGCACTCCAACCGTCTGAACGGAGGCTACATGCTCAAGAAGGTACTCTTCGGAGCGGTGCTCCTCGTGAGCGCCTGCGGCGTCAACGAGGATCTGTACAACGCCAAGGTCGCCGAGCTGAACAAGACCAAGGCCGATCTCGACAAGACGCGCGCCGACGCCGACGCCGCGCGCAAGGCGGCCGACAAGCGCCAGAAGGAGCTCGACGACGAGAACGCCGCGCTCAAGACGCGCCTCGCGGCGCTCGGTCAGGACATGACGTCGATGACCGCGAACCTCGACCAGGCGAAAAAGCGCATGGAGGAGCTCCGCAAGGCGCAGGAGCAGGCGGAGAAGCGCGCCGCGCAGTTCCGCGAGATGGTCGCGAAGTTCAAGTCGATGGTCGACGCCGGCAAGCTCCAGGTCGAGATCCGCAACGGCCTCATGCTGGTGAAGCTCCCCGACAACATCCTCTTCGACCCCGGCAAGACCGACCTCAAGCCGGCCGGTCAGGAGGCCATCAAGCAGGTCGCGACGATCCTCGCCGGGATCGAGGGCCGAAGCTTCCAGGTGACCGGCCACACCGACAACATCCCGATCAAGAGCGGCAAGTTCAAATCGAACTGGGAGCTCTCGACCCAGCGCGCCGTCGAGGTCGTGAAGTTCATGTCGACGAACGGGATGGACGCCAAGCGCCTCTCGGCCGCCGGCTACGCCGACACGCTGCCGGTCGCGGCCAACGACAGCGACGACGGGCGCCGCCAGAACCGGCGCATCGAGATCGTCGTCGTGCCGAAGATGGAAGAGCTCCCCTCGATCGAGTAGCCTCGAAAAAGGGCTTGCGCCGCACCGCGTCGAATGCGAAGTTGACAGGCCCCGGGGCCGGCGGTAGAAGTGCCCCGAACCGTTTCGAGGTCCCTGCTTGCGTTTCTCCTCAGCCACGTCGTCGGCAGCCGCATCGACCGACTTCTCGGACGTCCCGCAGCTGAGCGGCCGCTGGGTTGCCCTCGCCCCCGCCGGCCGTCGCCCCGCCGCCCCACCGACCGCCCCGCGACTCCGCTTCCCGCTCCAGCTCCGCTCGGGCGCGGTGGTCGTCGACGCCGACCGCGAGCTCGACGTCCTCTGCGCGCGCCTCCGCGCCGCCGAAGAGACCTCGCTGACGATCGTTTTCGCCCGCTGACGTTCCCCGCCTGATGTTCCTTGACGGCTCCGCTCGGGGCGCGTCAAAGTAAGTGCCGAAGCGCTCCGCGCAACATAGACGACTCTGAAACAGAGCAAGGCGCCGCCGCACGCCCACGCGTGAGACGTCGCCGCGCAGAGCTGCGTGCCCCGACTTCGCGTCGGGGAGAGGCGGGCCGCCAGAGTGGATTCCCGGTCGGGGTGAGCACCCGCGTCCGGTCCGCTCGGCGTTTTTCCACCGCCGCCATCGGTCCGCCCGCGTCGTTCGCCCGCCTCGCCAGGACTCCGGTCTGTGCGCGGTCAGAGGGGAGAGCGAGCCGTGAGCGACCTGATTCACCTCCACGAGTCGTCTGCCGATCGGTCCAACCCGTCGGCGCTGCTCCCATCCGCCTCCGCCCCGCCGCCGCCGCTCGTCGTCGAGCCGGGCGCGGAGCTGGCCGGCTATCGCGTCCTCCGCACCCTCGCGTTCGGCGGGATGGCGCAGATCTTCCTCGCCATCCAGGCGTCGACCGGGCGCCTCGTGGTCCTCAAGCAGATTCTCCCTCATCTAGCCAGTAATCCCGAATTCGTTCAGTTTTTCGAGCACGAGGGCAACCTCGGCCGCCGCCTCCGTCACCACAACCTCGTCGAGACCATCGAGGCCGGCCGCGCCGGCGTCGCGGGCGAGACCTGCTTCATCGCGCTCGAGTACCTGCGCGGGAAGTCGGCGATCGAGCTCCTGCGCGCGGCCGCGCGGGCGCGCATCGAGATCCCGCTCGGGGTGGCGGTGCGGCTGGTCGCCGACGCGGCCCGCGGCCTCCACCACGCGCACATCGCGACCGACGACGCCGGCCAGCCGCTCAAGGTCGTCCACCGCGACGTGACGCCGCACAACCTGTTCGTCTGCCGCGACGGCGTCACCAAGGTGCTCGACTTCGGGATCGCCAAGGCGGCGTCGCAGCTCCACCAGACGCGCACCGGGACCATCAAAGGGAAGTTCGCCTACCTGGCGCCCGAGCAGATCCGGGGCGGCGCGATCGATCGCCGCGTCGACGTCTTCGCGCTCGGGATCGTGCTCTACGAGCTCCTCACGCTGCGGCCGCTGTTCCGCGGCGCCAACGACGCCGAGACGCTCGACCGCATCCTCCACCTCGACATCCAGCCGCCCGAGCGGCTGCGGCGCGGGGTGCCGCCGGGGCTCGGCGCGGTGGCGCTGCGCGCGCTGCAGCGCGATCCCGAGCGCCGGCTGCCGTCGGCCGAGGCGCTGGCCGACTCGATCGAGGCAGTGGCGCTCGCCGAGGGGATCCAGGCGACCCCGGAGGCGGTGGCCGAGCTCGTCGGGCGGCTCTTCCCCGAGCTCTCCGCCGAGGAGGTCGAGGCCGCCGAGCTGGTGCGCCAGTCGCAGGTCTCGATGGCATCGACGAGCAGCGAGACGCCGCCGGCGGGGGTGGGCGCGCTGCCCGAGCGCGACGAGGCGCTGCGCGCGGTGGCCGCGGGGCCGGTCGGCGTCACGACCGAGGCGTCGCGGAGCCTGGCGCCGCCGATCGGCCGTCGCCTCGCGCGCGCGCTGGTGCTGCTGGTCGTCGTCGGCGCCGTCGTCGCGCTCGCGCTCGTCGCTGCGGCGCGTCTCCGGGCGGCGCGCGTGGCGCAGCCGGCGACGCCTCCGCCCGACGAGGTGCGCGCGGCGCTGCCGGCCCCCGTCGCCGCGCCCGAGGCGCCCCCCGCATCACCGTCGGAGCCGTCGCCGCCCGCCGCCTCCCCGCGTCCGCAAGGCGTCGTCCCCGAGGCGCCCGCGCGCGACGCGCAGCGCGTGACCTCCCGCACCGCCGCGCCCGTCGAGGCGACGCTCCGCCTGCAGGGCGACGGCCCGCTCACCGCGACGATCGACGGCAGGGCGGCGAGCGCCGGCAGCGACGGCGCCTACCGCCTCGCGCCGGGCCGCCACCAGATCGTCGTCGCCGGCCCGACGCTGGCGGCGCCGCGCACCTTCACGCTCGAGGCGGCGCCGGGCGAGGCGCTCGTGCAGCGGATCCGCAGCGGCCGCGGCACGCTGCGCGTCGTCGCCACCCCCTGGGCCGAGGTCACCGTCGATGGTCGATCGCTCGGCGTGACGCCGCTGCCGCCGAGCGAGCTCGTCGAGGGGGCGCACACGATCGTGCTGAAGAACGGCGAGCTGGGCTCGACGCTCAAGCGGAAGGTGGTCGTCCAGCCGGGGAAGGAGACCACCCTGCGCGTCGATCTCTTCGCGGAGCACCGCTGAGGGCCGGGCGATGCGCACGCTGATCGCCATCGCGCTCGTCTCGTCGACGACGTGGGCCGCCGCCGCCCCGCTCCCGGCGACCGCGGCCGCCGCGCTCGACGGGCGCACGCTGGTCCAGCGCGGGGTGCTCGCCTACCGCGAGGCCGCCTACGCCGCCGCCGTCGCCACGCTCGAGCAGGCGCGCGCGACGCAGCGCCTCTCGGCCGAGGAGCTGGCCGAGTGCCGCTTCTACCTCGCGGCCAGCTTCGTCGCGCTCGGCTCGATGAACGCCGCGCGCCGCGAGCTGCGCGCGCTCGTCGACGCGAACCCCGGCTACGAGCTCCCGCAGTACACCTCGCCGAAGGTGGTGACGCTGTTCCGCGAGGTGCGCGAGGAGGTCGAGAACCGCCCGCGCCTGCGCGCGCTGCCGCCGGTCGCGCGCGGGGCGGTGCTGGCGGTGCGCTTCGAGGCGGCGCGCACCGGCGGCACCGCGTACGGCAGCGCCTTCTGGCGGTGGCGCGGCGAGCGCGCCTGGCGCGAGCTGCCGCTGCGCCACGGCGACGCGAGCACGCGCGACGATCTCGTCGGCGAGCTGCCGCTCCGCGAGGGGACCCTGCGCGCCGGCGACCCGACGGTGGAGCTGTGGGCCGAGGCGCGCGCGCCGCAGGGGTTGGCGCAGCTCGCGTCGGCGGAGCGGCCGCTCGAGGTGGGCGTGCCGAGCGCGCCCGGGCTGCGCGTCACGCGAGGGAGCGTCGCGCGCAGCTGGTGGCTGTGGACGATCGTGGGTGCCGTCGCCGCAGGGGGGGCGGCGACGGGCCTCTATTTCGCGCTCCGGCCGACGCCGCCGGCGACGACGGACGCGACCTTCTCGTTTGGGTTCCGTTGATGCGCGCGCCGCTCATCGCAACCGCGCTCCTCGTCGCCGCGTGCGGCGGCGCCCCCGACGGCGCCGTCGTGCGCGCGACGATGGCGCTCTCGGGCGCGAGCCTCGACGCCGCCAGCGTGCGCTCGATCGGCCTCACCGTCGTCGGCGGCGACGGCGCGAGCTGCCCGCGCGCGCTCGCCCTCGGCCACCCCATCGACGACCCGACGCTGGAGATCGTCGCCCACGCGCTCTTCGTGCTCGACGGCGCCCCCAAGTCGCTGCGCGTCCCCTCCGGTCGCGCGCTCGTCTTCTACGCCGAGGCCTTCCGCACCACCGACGGCGAGCGCCCCCGCGTCGGGCGTGGCTGTGCGGAGGCGACGCTCACCGGCCCACACGCCGACATCACGGTCGCCATCACCGACGAGAACTGAACATTTGCCGGTGCGCGGGCCGGGAGGCGGCGCTAAAATAGGGCGAGGCGTGTCTCGCTGTCGCGGGGCCGTCGAGGAGGTCCTCTCGGATGGTTCGCCAGGTCGTCTCGCGGTCGCTCGTGTGGCTCGGGCTCTCGGCGGTGGCGGTCCTCGGGGGATGTGCACATCCCCACGCGGCGGTCCCGAAGACAGCGACGGCGCGTGCGCCGGCCGCTCCCGAGCCCGACAAGAGCCTGTCCCCCGACGCGAGCGGCGTCTGGGACTGGTCGTTCTTCTCTCGCGACGAGCAGGGCGACGAGCGGTTCGAGCGCGAGGAGTGGCACATCGTCCAGCGCGGCGCGCGCATCGAGGGCTACTACGATCGCGTCGTCGACATGCGCTCGATCGACGAGCGCCTCTTCCGCTGCAACCAGAAGCTCAGCTTCACCAAGTACACGCGCGTGCGCGTCGCCGGCCGCGTCGAGGGCAACCGCGTGCAGATCCGCGAGGTCGCCTTCGACGCCAAGCCGGGCCCGTGCGACGACGGCGCGCGCAACCTCGTCGAGTATCGCGGAGTGATCGCCGGCGGGAACCTGGCGCTGCGCTGGGGCTCCGAGGGCGGGCAGACGCTGGTCCGGCGCGTGGATACGCGGCAGATGCCGCTCGCCGAGTCGAGCGGCATGGTCGAGCGCGGCGCCGGCGACGGGGCCACGCGGCAGGCGGCGAACGCTCCGGCCGAGGGTGCGCTCGACGGCACCTGGGAGTGGGAGCTGCGCAGCATCGACGCCGAGGGCGACGAGCGCGTCGAGCGCGAGGAGTGGCACCTCACCGAGACCGCCGACGGCATCCGCGGCTACTACGACCGCACCGTGAAGCGCGTGCGCGGCGAGGCGACCCCGTTCGCCTGCAACGGCGAGAAGCGCTTCGAGACCGCGACCCGCTACACCGTCGTCGGACAGCGCGCCGGGGATCGGCTGATGATCACCGAGATCGACTACAAGTCCGAGAAGACGCCGTGCGACAACGCGCTCCGGCGCCTCGACACCTACCACGGCAAGCTCTCCGATCCGAACACGCTCATCCTCAGCTGGGGCCCGGGCAATCAGCTCCTCAGACGCCGCCGCTGACGCACCCCGCTCGTTCGTTTTCGCACGTGCGATAACGCACTTTTCTCAATAATCTCATGCACTTGCGTGGCACGGGGCGTTTCGTTACCGTTGCCTCATGGAACGCGAAGCCGCGCTCGAAGGCGATCGGAACCGGGGCGATGTGGCCGACGTCGTGGTCGTCGGTGGCGGGCTGTCCGGATGCGCGACGGCGATGGCGCTGGCCGACGGGCGGCGCAAGATCCTCATCCTCGAGGCGCGCAAGGGGAAGAACCCGCGCTTCAACGGCGAGCTCATCCACCCGACGGGCGTCGACGTCCTCGACCAGCTCGGCTTCCTCCCGGCGCTGACCTCGTCGGGCGCCGCGCAGGTCGTCGGCTTCGCCTGCATGCCGAGCGCGGAGGCGCGCCGTCGGAGCGGGCAGAAGGAGACGCTGCTGCCCTACCGCGAGATCGACGGCTCGCGCCCCTACGGCCTGGGCATCGATCACCGCGACCTCGTCGAGGTGCTGCGCGACGGCGTCTTCGAGCGGCTCAACATCGAGGTGCGCACCGGCGCCCGCGTCACCAACGTCGTGCGCGAGGCCGAGCGCGTCGTCGGCGTGCAGACCACCGACGGGGTGGTGCGCGCGCCGATGGTCGTCGCCTGCGACGGGCGCCACTCGAAGATGCGGACGCTGCTCGGCATCGACGAGCGCGCGCGCCTCCTCAGCTACACCGCGGCGGCGCTGCTCCGCGACTGCGCCCTGCCCCACCCCGGCCACGGCCACATCTTCCTCGGGGCCTGGGGGCCGATCCTCGCCTACCCGATCGCCGCGCCCGGCGCCGACGGGAGCGAGACGGCGCGCGCCTGCATCGACCTGCCGCTCGAGATGGAGCGCGGCACCGAGGCGGTGATCGCGGCCATCCGCGAGAGCTACCTGCCGCACGTCGACGCCGGCGTGGCGACGAGCCTGCGCCGCGCGCTCGACGAGGGCGAGCTCGAGATGGCGGCCAACTACGCCATCTACACCGACGAGTGCACCGTGCCGGGCGCGGCGCTCGTCGGCGACGCCTGCGGCTGCTCGCACCCGCTCACCGCGACGGGGATGACCATCGCGCTGCACGACGTGCGGCAGCTCGGCCGCGCGCTCGACGGGGTGAACGTCTACGACCCGCGCGCGGTCGATCGCGCGCTCGCGCAGTACCAGGCGGCGCGCTACCGCTACGTGCGGGCGCGCGAGCTGCTCGCCGACGCGCTCTACGAGGTCTTCCGCGGCGTCGACGACGGAGCGCGCGCGATCCAGGACGGCATCTTCAAGTACTGGAACGCGAGCGGCGAGTCGCGCGCGCGGTCGATGGCGCTCCTGTCGGGGCACGAGAGCCGCCTGCCGGCGTTCCTCCGCGAGTACCTCACCGTCGTGAGCATGTCGACGCGCTCGGTGCTGCGCGGGCACGTGAACGAGCCGACGATCGGCGGGCGGGTGCGCTCGCTCGTCGGACTCGGGCGGAAGTCCGTCGAGAAGCTGGGGCTCGTCGCGCGCGGCGTGCGCGAGGGCTCCTTCGGGCTCTGAGCCGGCTGTGAGGTGACGCACGGCGGCGCTCCGCCCGCCGCTGTATGATGGCGCCATGACGCTGGCCCGTTTGTCTGCCCTCGCGCTGCTCCTCGCCGCCGCACCGATCGCGGGCGGCTGCAAGATCACCGTCAGCGATCCGAATCCACCCGGGCCCGGCCCAGGCCCGGGCCCGGGCCCGACGGGGCCGACCTGTACCGCGGGCGTCCAGGAGCAGAGCGGGTTCCTCAGCTACCCCGTCGCGCGCTCGCGCGACTTCTCCTTCCCGACGAACGAGTACGGGTACAAGATCGTCGTCGGCGGCGTGAGCGCCGCGAGCGGCGACGCCTGGACGCTCTTCTTCCGCGATCTCACCGGCGTGACGACGCGGCAGTTCTCCGGCTACATCTCGTCGGGCGCGGGCTTCAGCACCTACTCCGCCGACCCCGGCGTGAGCGCCAACCCCGACCCCCAGTCGTGTTCGGCGGCATCGGCAGCACGAACGAGGTCGGCGTCGACTTCGCCGCGCTCTCGTTCCCCGTCGGGATCCAGGCGGCGGTCAACCAGGACTACAACCTCGGTCGCATCTACTACGTCGACGGGCAGACGCTCGACGTCTGCTACGTGGACGGCGGCCGGGCGGCCTTCTACCCGATGTGATGTGATTCGCCGCACGCCGCGTGAATCGGCGACGGCCCTCGACGTCCAACCGGCCACATTCGAGACTCATCCGGAGACGATCCCATGACCCGTTGGCTTGTGTTGCCCTTCGCCCTCTTCGCCGCGCTCGGCGCGAGCGGCTGCCACGTCACCGTCGAGCGCGACTGCACGAGCGGCGTGACGGCGGGCGACTTCATCAGCTATCCGGTGGCCCGCAACTCCAGCTTCGACTTCCCGTCCGGCGAGTATGGCTACGCGATCACCGTCGGCGGCGTGAGCTCGCAGAACGCCGACCAGTGGAAGCTCACCTTCCTCGACTCGACGGGCGTCACCACGCGGCAGTTCTCGGGCTACATCTCGTCGGGCGGCGGCTTCACCGTCTACAGCCCATTCGGCGGCGCGACCGCGATGCCCGATCCGCAGGATCCGGGGCGCTTCCTCGTCTACGGCGGGTTCGGCAGCACCGTCCCGGCGGGCGTCGACTTCGACGCGCTCTCGACGCCGGTGGCCATCCAGGGCGCGGTGAACCAGGACTACGCGCTCGGCCGCATCTACTACCGCGATGGGCGGACCGGGTCGGTCTGCTACGTCGACGGTGGCCGCTACGCGTTCTACCCCCAGCCCTGACTTCGTCGTAAAACGGGGGGATGCCGCGCATCCAGCGCCAGGGTCCCGCCGTCGTCTCCGGAGTGGTCGCGTCCCGACCGGTCGTCGCCGTCGGCACGCAGGACCGCCTCCGCCTCGTCGATCCCACCACGCGTGAAGAGCTCGCCTCGACGGACGTCGGCCTCGGCGCCGACGGCGAGCTCCTGTTCTGTACGCTGAGCGGCCCGAGCGGGCCGGTCGAGCGGCTGGTGGTGGTCGCGCGCGGCGAGCAGGCGACGACGGTGACCGCGCTCGAGGTGCCCAAGCTGACGCTCGCGGGGCGCGCCGTCGTCGACGGGCGCGCGCAGTCGGTGTTCGCGGTGCGCGATCGGCTGGTGGTCGGTGGCGAGATCGCGGACGTCCCGCAGGTGGTCACGCTGACGGCGCGCGGGCTCACCGTGGCGACGGTGGCGATGCGCGGGCCGCTCCACGGCGGCGCGACGACGCCCGAGGGGCACCTCGTCGTCGTGGCGCGCGATCAGCTCGAGCGCTGGGACGTGGTCGCACGGCGCGTGCTGGCGCGGTTCAACCTGCCGCTGCCGTTCGAGCGCGTGCGCGCGCTGGGGTTCGCGGCGCGGCAGCGGCTCGTGTGGTTCGCCATCGGCGGGCCGGTTGGGGCAATCGACGTCTACCGCTTCAGCGACGGGCGGCCGCAGGGGCGGGCGATGCTGCCGGGCGCGTTCCTGGGCGCGACGATCGATCCCGACGCCGAGCGGCTGCTGGTCGCGGTGCAGGCGAACGGCGCGGTCGTGCTGCGCGAGATCGACGCGACGACGCAGCAGGCGCGCACCTTCCCGGGCGGGCGCGAGGAGCTGCGCGTCGAGGGCGACGTGCACGGCTTCGCGCTCGTCGAGGGGGAGACGCCGCAGGCGGTGCTCGTCGACGGGGAGGGGCGGCTCTCGTGGGAGGCGCTGGAGCCGGCGCCGCTGTGGGCGGCGGTCGCGGCGGAGCGACGGGCGCGCGAGGCCAAGGAGAAGCGCGAGAAGACGAAAGAGCCGGCGTTCAAGGTGACGCGGCCGCCGAAGCTCGGCGGGGCGGCGACGGGTGACACGGCGTGGCGCGAGCGCCTCGGGAGCGGCATCCCACGCGCGACGGCGGCGACGGGAGAGGCCCCGGCGCGCGGGGCGGAGCCGGCGGCGGCGGCGCGGCCGACTGCGGCGGCGACGACGGCGGCGCGACCGCAGCCGGCGGGGGCGAAGGCGGCGACGAGCGAGCACACGGGTGACTGGCGCGCGCGCATGGGACGCGGGCCGCTGCGCGGGGCGGCGACGGAGGCCGGGACGGCGACAGAGGCGCGCACGGCTGCGCGGCATGCTGGGGACGTGCACGCGCATGACGAGGACGCGCACGAGGCCGCGGCGCACGACGACGTCGTCGAGGCGACGCATGGTGACGACGAGGCGCACGAGGCGCACGAGGCGCACGAGGCGCACGACGGGGACGACGCGCACGACGCCGGCGAGCGCCACGACGCGCGCGACCGCGCGACGATGCAGGGCGACGCGGACGGCGACGGCGATGGCCCGGCGGCGCGCGCCAGGGCGGCGGGGCGCGGCGGGTTCGGCGCGGCGCGCAGCGGTCTCCCGACAACGACGGCGACGGCGACGGCGACGGCGACGGCGCGCGGGGGGCGGACCGAGAGCGCGCGCACGCGCCTCTTCGCCGAGGGCGTCGCGCTCCTCTCGGGGCGCGGCGGCGAGGACGATCCGGCGCGCTTCCTCGACGCGGGCGAGGGGGCGCGCGTCGTCGAGGCGTTCCAGCTCGATCCGCCGGCGCGGACCGGGCTCGCCCTCCTCTACGCCGCCTGGCTCGACGGCCTCGTCGACGGCATCTCGGCGGCGCAGCTCGCCGAGGGCATCGCGCGCGTCCACGGCGACCTCGACGAGGACGACGCCTGGCGCGAGGCGCTCGGCCTCGGGCAGCTCGGCCCGCACGGCCTGGCCACGATGCGGCGCGGACGGGCGCGCCTGGTGCCCGCGGTGGGGCGCTTCCTCGACGGACACCCGCTCAAGCTGCGGCGCGTGCAGCCGCCGGCGGGCACCGCCCCGTCGCACGACGCCGGGACGGTGCGCCTCGACTGCACGACGGAGACGGCCCTCGACGCGGCGGCGCTCGCGGCGCGCGCGGCGGCGGCGCTCGGCCACGACGTCGCCTGGATCGCGCTCGACGCCACGGCGCGCACCACGCGGCAGCGCGATCGAATCGCGCGGCGCGCGCTCGTCGAGGCGCACCTCGGCGGCGCGGTGCCGCTGTTCGTCACCGCCGATCCGGCGATCCTCGAGCTGCTCGATGGACGGCTGGCGGTCGTCGCCTGCCCGTCGGGGAGCGCGGACGCGTTCGATCGCCTGCCGCGGATCGGGTGATCCGCGGCGCAGGCTACTGCTTGTGGGCCTTGGCGACCTTCTTGGCGCGACGAAGCTTGGCGCCGTAGCCGACCTTGCGGCGCGCGCGGATGCGCTTCTTGCGGCCCGCCTTCACGAGCCTCTGGTGCGACTTGGAACGCTGCTTCGTACGGCGCTTCGCGTGACGGCCCATCGGTGTCGAGCTCCTTCGTTGAGAGCCCAATCGCTTAGCACAGCTCCGTCTACGTGGGAAGGCGGGCCGCGGCGGCTTCGTCGACGAGCCAGGTGATCCGGTCGGGCGGGGCCTGGATGAGCTGGATGGGGACGCTGCCGGGCGCGCCGAAGAGCGCGGTGGCGAGCGCGGGGGCCTTCTCGGCGCCCGGCGTCGAGACGAGCACCGCGCGCGACGACGAGAGCACCGGCCAGGTGAGGGTCACGCGATCGACGCCCAGCGACGGGGCGTGGGTGGCGACGCAGAGGGCGCGGCGCTCGGCGAGGGCGCTCGATCCGGGGAAGAGCGACGCGGTGTGGCCATCGGCGCCCATTCCGAGTAGACAGAAATCGAGGATGGGCGCCGGCCCGAGGAGCGCGCGCAGGGCGGCGTCGTAGCGCGCGGCGGCCTCGGCGGGCGGCAGCTCGGCCTCGATGCGATGAATGTTGTCTAGCGGAATCGGGACGTGGTCGAGCAGCGCCTCCTTGGCCATCCGATAGTTCGAGTCGGGGTGGTCGGGCGGGACGCAGCGCTCGTCGCCGAAGACGATGACCACGCGCGACCAGTCGACGGCGTCGCGGTCGCGCGTGGCGAGCAGGCGATAGGCGGCCTTGGGCGTCGAGCCGCCGGCGAGCGCGAGGACGAAGCGCGGCTGGCCGCGCTCGGCGGCGAGGGCGGCGGCGGCGACGACGCGCGCGGCGCATGCGGAGGCGACGGCGGCCGCGTCGGGGAGGACCTCGACGGCGCCGCGGGGCGTATGGAGCGTGCGGGTCATGCGTGGTGGCTCGGCTGGCTCTGGAGGAGGCGGACGGCCTCGGCGAGGGCGTCGCGGTACTGGGGATCGCGCCCGCGCGCCGAGAGGCCGCGGACGACGAGATCGGCGTCGTTGTGGCGGCGCATCGGCTGGCAGCGCGGCGGCCGGTCGGGCGAGTGGCACTCGATGAGCCCCTCGCCGCGCTCGACGGTGAAGCGGCGCTCGCCGTGCTGCAGCGTGACCGCGACGACGCCGTGCGAGACGCCGCCGCGGCGCGTGCGCAGCACCAGCTCGACCTCGCCTCCGTCGGGGCGCGCGGCCACCCAGCGGCGGGTCCCGGCGTCGCCCGCGGCCGGCGCTTCGAGGCCGCGGTAGCCGCGCCAGCCCAGCCGCGCGCCGAGCCACCCGAGCGTGAGCAGCGCGCGCGTCTGCGTCCCGACGACGCCGGAGGTGATCTCCACGCGGTCGACGACGGTGAGCTCGTGCGGATCGGCCGCCGGCGGATCGAACTGCGACGCCACCAGGCCGCGCAGCGGGCGCACGCCGATCCAGGCGAGGTCGGCGATCTCGAGGTTGGGCAGCGCCGCGGCCAGGCGATCGATCTCCGCGAGCGCGCTCTCGTCGAGGAGGCGGCGGGTGTCGATCACCAGCCGCTCCACCTCGCCGACGAGGCGATCGCGGCGCAGCGCGGCCCCGTCGGGCGGCCCCAGCTGCAAGATCGCCGTCGGCGCGTCGGTGACGAGGAGCGCGCGCACGAGCGACGGGAGCCGCTCGACCGCCGGGCCGCTCGCGCGCAGCGTGACCTCGTCCGAGCCCGACATCGTGTGGCCGTGGCCGCCGCGCCAGTTGGCCTCGACGCTGGCGGTGAGCACCTCCTCGGGCGCGGCGTCCATCGAGAGCACGATCGCGCGCGCCGGGACGAAGCGCGACAAATCGTCGACGATCTGCTTGGCCGCCGTCAGCCCCTCGTCTCCGGCGGCGGCGCGCACCACCAGATTCCACAGGCAGGCGCGCGTGACGCCGCCCTTGCCCTCGCCGGCGCGCGCCGCGGCCTGACGCCACAGCACCGTCAGCTCGGCCTCGATGCGCGACGGCGACACCGTGATCGAGTCGCCGCGCTGGAAGATCTCGATGCGCTCGCTGTCCGACGACGGCGGCGGGGGCGGCGGCGGGACGCTCACGGATGCCTCCAGCTACGCCCGTCGGCCTCGATCAGGCGATCGGCCTCCTCCGGCCCCCAGCTCCCGCTGTCGTAGTTGGGGAACGCCGGCGGCGGCCCCTCGACGAAGGCGCGCTCGATGCGATCGATCCAGGTCCACGACGCCTCGACCTCGTCGCCGCGCGTGAAGAGCGTCCCGTCGCCCAGCATGCAGTCGAGGATCAGGCGCTCGTAGGCCTCGGGCGGCTCCTGCCCGAACGACGAGCCGTAGCGGAACTCCATCGGCACCGGTAGGACGTCCATCGTCGGCCCCGGCACCTTCGAGAAGAACTTCAGCGAGATGCCCTCGTCGGGCTGGATGCGGATCGAGAGCACGTTCGGCTCGCGGCCGAGCCGCCCGCCCGCGCGCGGGAAGAGCGCGATCGGCGGCTGCTTGAAGAAGATGGCGATCTCCGTCACGCGCTTGGGCAGCCCCTTGCCGGCGCGCAGGTAGAAGGGCACGCCCGCCCAGCGCCAGTTGTCGATGTGCAGCTTCATCGCGACGTAGGTCTCGACGTTCGACGCCGGCGCCACGCCGCGCTCCTCCCGGTAGGCGATGCGCGTCTCGCCACCGACGGCGCCGCGGCCGTACTGCCCGCGGACGACGAGCTTGCCCTGCTCCTCCGGGTTGGTCGGCAGCGGGCGGAGCGAGCGCAGCACCTTCACCTTCTCGTCGCGCACAGCGTCGGCCTCGAAGGCGACGGGCGGCTCCATCGCCATCATGCAGAGGAACTGGAACATGTGGTTCTGCACCATGTCCCGCACGATGCCGGCCGACTCGAAGTAACCGCCGCGCCCCTCGACGCCGATCGCCTCGGCGACGGTGAGCTGCACGTGGTCGACGTATTTGCCGTTCCACAGCGGCTCGAACAGCGAGTTGGCGAAGCGGAAGACGAGGATGTTCTGGACCGTCTCTTTGCCGAGGTAGTGATCGATGCGGTAGGTCTGATCCTCGCGCAGCGTCTCGTGGACCTCGCGGTTGAGCGCGCGGGCGCTCTCGAGGTCGTGGCCGAAGGGCTTCTCGATGATGACGCGCGTGAAGGGGCCGTCCTTGGCGCGGTTGATGAGGCCGGCGCGCCCGAGGTGGCCGATGATCTCGGCGTACTCGGCGGGCGGGGTGGATAAGTAGTAGACACGATTTCCGCCGGTGCCGCGCGCGGCGTCGAGCGCGTCGAGCTTCTCTTTGAGGCGCGCGTAGGTCTCGGGCTCGCCGAAGGTGCCCTGGACGTAGTGGAGGCCCTCCGAGAAGGTGGACCAGAGCGCGTCCTCGACGGGGCGGCGGCGCGCGAACTGGCCGCAGGCCTCGCGCATGGCGGCGCGGAAGTCGGCGTCGGAGGTCGAGCGGCGCGCCACGCCGACGACGTTGAAGGCGGGCGGCAGCAGGCGATCGCGCGCCAGCGAGTAGAGCGCGGGGACGAGCTTGCGCTTGGTGAGGTCGCCGGAGGCGCCGAAGATGACCATCGTGCAGGGCGCCGGGACGCGCTCCCCGTCGAGGCCGGCGCGGAGGGGATTCTCGCTAGACATGATCTAATCGTGCTCCTTGGCGCAGGACGCGGTCGGGGTGGCGGGCTTGTCGCGCCAGCTCGGCTGTCGAGAGCGCGCGCTGCCACAGAGCTCGCAGCGGTCGAGCTCGGCGCGGCGATCGAGGTACGAGTGGACCACGTCCACGACGGTGGCGTGGCTCCAGGTGAGCGGCGAGACCGAGAGCGGCGCGTTGGTGTAGGGGTGGACCTGCTCGGCGAGGACGCCCGAGGGGAGCTTGCGCGAGTCGACCCACTCGAGGAGCGCCACCGCGCGGTCCAGCTCCTCGACGGTGCGGGCGACGGCGATGTCGTGGAGCGCGAGCCACATCGTGCAGATGAACCAGGGGTTGCCGGGGACGTTCTGCTTGTCCTGGCTGACCGCGTGGTAGTAGTCGCCCTCGTAGCGCGCGACGCCGCCGACGTCGGTCTTGCACCAGAGGCGCTCGCGCACCGCCTTCATCGTCGCCAACACCTTGGGGTCGTCGGCGGCGTAGGCGCCGAAGGCGAAGGTCCCGTAGAGCGACGCGTCGATCACCGGGTCGACCTCGACGGCGCCGTCGGGGCGCACGGTCACCATGCGGGCGAAGCGGCCGAGCTCGGGGCGCCACAGCACCTGGTCCATGCCGTCTCTGATCTCGCGCGCAGCGACAGCGTAGCGCTCGGCGTGGTTGGCGTCGCCGAAGGCGGCGGCGAGCTCGGAGGCGGCGTGCAGGCCCGCGTAGACCGCGGCGCAGGTGAAGGTCAGGATGCCGCGGCGCTCTTCCCACAGATCGTACGACGGCGCCGGCAGGCGCGTGCGTGGCTCGCGGTAGGTGGCCATGAAGTCGGCGGCCTTGCGGATGTAGCGGCCGTAGAGCGGCTTCAGGACGTCGAGGTCGCGGTAGCGGAGGAAGTGGCGCCACATCGCCCACAACACGAGCGCGGTCTCGTCCTCCTGAATCGGGAGCTGCGGCGCGCCGAGGGTGAGGTCGGCCTGCCCTCCCCCGCTCGCGCCCGCGCGCGGCGTCGGCGCCCCCACCCACGGGTGCCACGACGAGGCCAGCGACTTGTCGGGGTTGTATTTGTGGAGGAGATAGCCGTCGGGGGAAATGACGTCTGCGCAAAATTGGAAGAAGCGGCGGGCGATGTCGGGGTAGCCCGCCTTGTCCATCGCGTGGGCGACGAGCGCGCCGTCGCGCGGCCACACGTACGAATAGGTGTCTCGCGCAAATTGCATGATGTCGCTGTCGTTGGCGGCGATGATCCCGCCGCCGCCGTCGACCTGCGTGCGCACCGTGAGGAGCGACCGGCGGTAGAGGTCCACCACCGACGGGGAGAGCCCGTAGAACTCGAGCGGCTCCTTCGTCGACCAGAGCGTCCAGTAGGCGCGCGTGCGGCGGAAGAAGTCCTCGGGGCCGCGCTCGACGACCTTGGCGTTCAGCTCCTTGGCGCCGTCCCACGCGCCCTCCCAGACCTTGGCGCAGGCCATCCACGAGTAGACCGTGCGCGCGCCGCCGCCGGGGACGTAGACCGAGCAGGCAGCGACGCTGTCGACGGCGCCCTGGGCGATCGGGTTGAGCGAGAGCTGCCCGTCGTCCTCGGCGTCGCGCCAGGTGCCCTCCTTGCCGTTGCCCTTCTGCCCGGTGGCGAAGCGCTCGATGCCGAAGGCGCCGTCGACCTGGAGATTGACGAGAAAGTAGCGGTAGCCCTTGTAGTGGACGAGCGTGCGCGTCGTCGGGTCGTAGACCGCGGTGTCACCGACGTCGGACTCGCTGATGCGGAAGTCGTGGTGGAAGTAGAGCCGCACCTCGCGCGCGCGATCGGGGACCAGATTGTGGACGTCGATGCGGCGCACCCACAGCGTCTCGTGGAAGTCGACGGCGTCGCGGCAGACCAGGCGCACGCCGAGGCCGTCGTGATCACAGACCACGTGCGTCACCAGCGTGTCGGGCTCGTAGCGACGGTCGATGCGCCAGCCGCCGGCGCGCCCCATCCAGGCGAAGCGCCCGTCGGCCCAGCAGCCGAAGCGGAAGGGGTAGCCGCCCGCGTGGTTCTCTTTTCCGACAGACGGAAAATAGAGGTCGCGGAGCGTGTAGTCCTCGTCGAAGAGGATGAGCAGCCGCTCGTTGCCGATCGGGAGATCCCTGGGCACTCAGCGCTCCTCGCGTGGGTGGGGTGGTTATCGTACTACGACCGTGAGCCAGGCGAGGGCAGCGAGCTCGAGCCAGGCGTGGACGCCCGTGAGGAAGAGGTAGACGTCGCGCGTCATGGTGAGCGGGCCGAGGGTGGCGCAGGCGGCGAGGGCGAGCATGGCGGCGGCGGTGACGGCGACGGCGGGGGCGCCGAGATCGCGGAGGAGCGCGCGCCAGGACTGGCGGAACGTGAGCGCGCCGTTCGCGCGGGTCTCGCCCTGCGGGATCCAGCCGAGCCAGACGGCGTAGTGGATCTGCTGGAGGAAGACGTAGGCGAGCGTGAGCGGGACGGCGGTGGTGGTCAGCGACGGCGCGAGCCAGTCGGCGACGGCGAGGAGGTTGACGCCGAGCGCTTCGTGGGCGCCGAGGTCGATCATCGGCCCGAAGGTCGCGCCCGAGAGGATCACCGCGACGGCGACGGCGAGGAGCGCGAGCGGGAGCGCGACGAGGCGCGGGTTGCCGGCGCGGCGACGGAAGAGGAGGACCCACAGGAGGACGGCGACGAGGTTGTGGGCGTGGGCGACGACGACGCGGGTGAGCGCGGGATCGACGAGCGCGATGGCGAGGAGCACGAGCGTGGCGGCAGCGACGAGGGCCGCGCGGCCGCGGCGGGCGGCGGGGTGGCGCGCGGCGACGGCGGTGAGGGCGAGGACGCCGGCGGCGGCGAGCGCGAGCTCGGCGCGCGCGGTGACGGCGACGGGGGCGCCGGCGAGCTCGGCGCCGCGGACGGCGAGGAGCGCGGCGCACCAGGCGGCGAGCGCGACGACGACGCGGCGCGGGTGGTCGGCGCGGAGGACGAGGTAGCGCGCATCGCTGGCGAGGTGCGGGACGCCGACGACGATCGGCGAGAGCGCGTAGAGGGCGGCCGGGGCGACGACGCTGAGGGTGAAGGCGACGAGGATGCCGACGGTGGCGAGGGCGACGACGCGGCGGTCGCGCGGGGCCAGCCAGGCGCGCAGCGACGGGACGGCGGCGGCGCGCGCGAGGATGGCGCCGCGCACCCGATCGAGCGGCGCGAGCAGGGTCTCGACCACCGCCGTCGCCTACTTCTTCGACGGGGCGGGCTTCGCTTCGCAGCGATTGCAGTCGTACTCGACGGTGCCGCGCGGCGTGGCGCGGGTGCATTTCCGCTTGACGCAAACGCCGGCGGATTTGTAGTCGGGCGGCGCCGTCGTGCAGGCGTCGCCGGGCTTGGCGCAGGTGTCGGGCGGCGCGATGTCGGCGAGCGCGGTCAGCGGCAGCGCGAGGACGAGCGCGACGATCAGCTTGCGCATCACTTCTTCCCCTTCGGCGGCGCCTTCGGGGCGCAGCGGTTGCAGTCGTACTCGATGGTGGTGCCGCTCGCGACGGCGCGCGAGCATTTCTGCTTGACGCAAACACCGGGCGACTTGTAGTCGGG
>Ga0272446_1001335_pt1 | contig 35984 bp, 27 predicted proteins | sample YNPCB0061_FD_194587 | JGI IMG/M metagenome (GOLD analysis project Ga0272446, IMG submission 194587) | Hot spring microbial mat communities from Yellowstone National Park, WY, United States - YNP-CB-006-1 | ecosystem: Environmental > Aquatic > Thermal springs > Hot (42-90C) > Sediment | place...
AGGCCCGTCGAAGCCCGGCGCCATCGGCCGGTAGGCAGGGTCGGAGGCGTTCTGGCGGTCGACCACAGCGGCCATGCGCTTCAGGGTCTCCATCACCTGCGCCTCGGTGACGACGCCGTGGTGCAGCCAGTTCGCTACGTGCTGCGAGGAGATGCGCAGCGTCGCGCGGTCCTCCATCAGCCCGACATCGTCGATGTCGGGCACCTTCGAGCAGCCGACCCCCTGGTCGACCCAGCGCACGACATAGCCGAGGATACCCTGGCAGTTGTTGTCCAGTTCCGCCTGCAGATCGTTCGGGTTCCAGTTCGGCCGGTCGGCGAGCGGCAGCACGAGGATGTCGGAGACGCGCGCGGGTGGGCGCTGCCTGAGCTCGCGCTGCCGCGCCCCGACATCGACCTGGTGGTAGTGCAGCGCATGCAGCGTCGCCGCCGTCGGCGAGGGCACCCAGGCAGTGGAGGCGCCGGACCGCGGATGCGCGATCTTCTCGGCGAGCATCGCCTCCATCCGGTCGGGCATCGCCCACATGCCCTTGCCGATCTGCGCGCGGCCGGGCAGGCCGGCGGCGAGCCCGGCATCGACGTTGTTGTCCTCATAGGCGCGGATCCAGACGGCGGTCTTCATCTCGGCCTTGCGGATCATCGGCCCGGCTTCCATCGCGGTGTGGATCTCGTCGCCGGTGCGGTCGAGGAAGCCCGTGTTGATGAAGCACACGCGGTGCCGTGCCGCGGCGATGCAGGCGCGCAGGTTGACCGAGGTGCGACGTTCCTCGTCCATGATGCCCATCTTCAGCGTGTGGCGGGCGAGGCCGAGCAGGTCCTCCACGCGCGCGAACAGCGTATCAGCCCAGGCGACCTCGGCCGGCCCGTGCATCTTCGGCTTGACGATGTAGACCGAGCCGCGGCGCGAGTTGCGGAACGGCCCCGTGCCCCTGAGATCGTGCAGCGCGCAGAGGGCTGTCACCGCCGCGTCGAGGATCGTCTCCGGAGTCTCGCGCCCTGCGTCGTCGAGCACGGCGTCGGTCATCATGTGGTGGCCGACGGTGCGGACGAGCATGAGCGACCGTCCGGGCAGGGTGAGCGTCCCGCCCGAGGGGGTCGTCCAGGTCCGGTCGGGCGCGAGGCGACGCTCGACAATCCGGTCGCCGCGCGGGAAGGACGCGGTGAGCCTGCCCGTCATCAGCCCGAGCCAGTTGCGGTAGACCGCGACCTTGTCCGCGGCATCGACGGCGGCGACGCTGTCCTCGCAGTCCTGGATCGTGCTGAGCGCCGCTTCGAGCACGACGTCGGCGATGCCGGCGGGGTCGGTTCGGCCGATCGCGTGCGCGCGGTCGATCCGCACCTCGACGTGCAGGCCGTTGTGGCGGAAGAGCAGGCTGCGCGGCGCCTCGGCGGGGCCGTCGAAGCCGGCGAAGCAGCCCGGGTCGGCCAGGGCGACGCGGCCGCGCGGCGTCGAGACCGCGAGCTTGCCGCCGACCACTGCGACATGCGTCGCCTCGGCGTAGGAGGCGCCGGCCAGCGGGGCGACCTCGTCGAGCACGCGGCGGGCGCGGGCGATCACCTCGGCGCCGCGCGCCGGGTCGTAGCCCGGACCCTGCGGCAGGCCGAGGCCCATCGCATCGGTGCCGTAGAGAGCATCGTAGAGGCTGCCCCAGCGGGCATTGGCGGCGTTCAAAGCATAGCGCGCGTTCGAGACGGGCACGACGAGCTGCGGCCCTGCCATGCGCGCGATCTCGTCGTCGACATTCTCCGTCTCCGCCTGCACGGGGCCGGGGTCAGGCAAGAGGTAGCCGATCTCGCGCAGGAAGGCCTCGTAGGCCTCAGCGTCATGCTTCTGGCCCCGCCGGGCGCGGTGCCAGGCATCGATCTCGCGCTGCAGCCGGTCACGCTCGGCAAGCAAGGCAGCGTTGGCGGGCGCGAGGTCCGCGAGGATCGCGGCGAGCCCCTGCCAGAACCGAGCCGGGTCGACCCCCGTGCCGGGCGCCGCCTCGGTGGCGACGAAGTCGTGCAGTTCCTGTGCGATGCTGAGCCCAGCCTCGACCACCCGTGCCGTCATGCCGGCGTCCTCCATCCCAATCCCCCCTCAGCAACAGCAACCGTCTTGGCGCGGCGTGTGCACTGCAGCATGCCGAAGTTAATCCCGTCTTTGCAGCCCCTTTTCCACGCTTCTGTTACGATCAGCCCCGCCGCGCGGCGCAGACCTGCCATTCCCGCCACTCTTGCGCGCCCGGAAGCTTTGCCGCATATGCCGCTGCGCTGTCCCGGCCGGCCCTCTCCCGCCGCGCCCCGGCTTCTGTGGCCCAGGCTCACGAGAAGGATCATCGTCGATGCGCCTTGCGGTGCTGAAGGAACGTCGCCCCGACGAGCACAGGGTGGCGGCGACGCCAGAGACCGTGAAGAAGCTCGCCGCACTCGGGCTCACGGTCGCGGTCGAGGCGGGCGCCGGCGTGGGCAGCGCCATCCCCGACACCGACTATGCCGCCGCCGGGGCGGAGATCGCGCCCGACGCCGCCGCCGCACTCGCTGGCGCCGACATTGTTTTCAAGGTGCAGGCGCCGCTCGGGCCGGGCGAGGGCGAGATCGACGAGCTCGCGCTGATCCCGCGCGGGGCGCTGGTCGTCGGCACGCTCGGCGCCTACGGCAACGAGTCGCGGGTGGCAGAGTATGCCGCGCGGGGGATCGATGCCTGCGCGATGGAACTCCTGCCGCGGATCACCCGCGCGCAGAGCATGGACGTGCTGTCGAGCCAGGCGAACCTCGCCGGCTATCGCGCCGTGCTCGAGGCGGCGACGGCCTATGGCCGCGGCTTCCCGATGATGATGACGGCCGCAGGCACGGTGCCGCCGGCGGCCGTGTTCGTGCTCGGCGCGGGTGTCGCCGGGCTGCAGGCGATCGCCACCGCCCGACGCCTCGGCGCCAAGGTCTCGGCGACCGACGTTCGCCCCGCCGCGAAGGAGGAGATCCGCTCGCTCGGCGCCACCTTCATCGGCGTCGAGAGCGCGGAGACGGCGGCGGCGCAGACGGCGGGCGGCTACGCCCGCGAGATGAGCGAGGAGTTCAAGCGCCGCCAGGCCGAGCTGATGGCCGAGACGGTGAAGAAGCAGGACATCATCATCTGCACCGCGCTCACGATGGGGCGCGCCGCGCCGAAGATCCTCTCGGCCGAGCACGTTGCCTCGATGCGGCCGGGCAGCGTGATCGTCGACATCGCAGCCGATGCGGGCGGCAACTGCGCGCTGACCGTTCCGGGCGAGAAGGTGGTGACGGCGAACGGCGTCACCATCCTCGGCTGGCGGAACTGGCCCTCGCGGATCGCGGTGGCGTCCTCGGCGCTCTATGCGCGCAACCTGATGACCTTCCTCACCGCGTTCTGGGACAAGGAAGGCAGGCGCCCGAACCTGAAGCCCGAGGACGAGATCATCCAGGGTGTGGCGCTCACGCGCGGCGGCCAGGTGGTGCACCCGGCGTTTGCGCCGAAGCCCGCCGCCGCTGCCTGAACTGATCAACGGGGAGAGACCGAGATGAACCCGAGCCAGGTCGCCGAGACCGCAGGCAGCATCGCGCGCGAGGCCCAGGCGCTGGCCGAGCGCGCCCGGGCGCTCGCGGCCGAGGCCGCAGGGGCTGCCGCCGGCACGGGCGAGATGATCGAGCCGTTCCTGTTCCTGCTCTCGATCTTCCTGCTCGCCTGCTTCGTCGGCTACTACGTGGTGTGGAACGTCACGCCGGCGCTGCATTCGCCGCTGATGGGCGTGACCAATGCGATCTCGTCCGTCATCATCGTCGGTGCCCTGCTCGCGCTTGGCCTGGCGGAGGACCCGCTCGCGCGCCTGTTCGGGTTCATCGCCGTGCTGCTCGCCTCGGTGAACATCTTCGGCGGCTTCATCGTAACGCAACGCATGCTCTCGATGTTCCGCAAGAAGGGGAAGTGAGGCGATGAGCGCGTCCGTCACGGCTCTCTTCTATCTCGTCGCCTCGGTCTGCTTCATCCTCGCGCTGCGCGGGCTGTCGAGCCCGGAGACGGCGCGGCAGGGCAACATGCTCGGCATAGCCGGCATGGCGATCGCGGTGTTCGCCACGCTGCTGCGGCCGGGCATGGGCGGCTATCACTGGATCATCCTCGCGGTGGCGGCGGGCGGCGGCGTCGGCGCCTATATCGCGACCAGGATCCAGATGACGGCGCTGCCGCAGCTCGTCGCGGCGTTCCACAGCCTTGTCGGCATGGCGGCGGTGTTCGTCGCCGCCGCAGCGCTCTACTCGCCGCAGAGCTTCGGCCTCGGCCTGCCCGGCACGATGAAGTCCGCCTCGCTGATCGAGATGAGCCTCGGGCTCGCGATCGGCGCGATCACCTTCTCCGGGTCGGTGATCGCCTTCGCGAAGCTCCAGGGGCTGATGTCCGGGGCGCCGATCATCTTCCCCAACCAGCACATGCTGAACGCCGTGCTCGGCGCGGTGCTCGTTCTGCTTGTCATACTCTTTGTCGCGACCGAGAGCCGCACGCTGTTCTGGCTGATCGCCCTGCTTTCCTTCGCGATCGGCTTCCTGATCATCATCCCGATCGGCGGCGCCGACATGCCCGTCGTCGTCTCGATGCTGAACTCCTACTCGGGCTGGGCTGCCTGCGGCATCGGCTTCACCGTCGGCAACCTGATGCTGATCATCGCCGGCGCCCTTGTCGCCGCCTCGGGCGCGATCCTCTCCTACATCATGTGCAAGGGGATGAACCGCTCGATCATCAACGTGCTGCTGGGCGGCTTCGGCACCGACAGCGCCGCCGGCGGTGCGGCAGGCGGCGCTGGCGGAGATCGCGCGGTGCGCGCGGGCGCGGCTGAGGATGCTGGCTTCATCATGAAGAACGCCTCCAAGGTGATCATCGTCCCGGGCTATGGCATGGCGGTGGCGCAGGCCCAGCACGCGGTGCGCGAGATGGCCGATACGCTCAAGAAGGAGGGCGTTGAGGTGAAGTATGCCATCCACCCCGTCGCTGGCCGCATGCCGGGCCACATGAACGTCCTGCTCGCGGAAGCGAACGTCCCGTACGACGAGGTATTCGAGCTCGAGGAGATCAACAACGACTTCTCGACCGCAGACGTGGCGTACGTGATCGGCGCCAACGACGTCACCAACCCCGCCGCCAAGACCGACCCGAAGAGCCCGATCTACGGCATGCCCATCCTCGAGGTGGACAAGGCCAAGACAGTCCTGTTCGTGAAGCGCTCGATGGCCTCGGGATACGCAGGCGTTGACAACGAGCTGTTCTTCCGCCCGAACACGATGATGCTGTTTGGCGATGCGAAGAAGATGACCGAGGAGATCGTCCAAAGCCTCGCGCACTGACCGCTGGCGCGCGCCTCGGCCGGCGCCTCAGCGGGCGCCCGTGCCGAGGACGCGCAGGGCGACGAGCCAGCCGGCTCGCCGCGCCGCGGAGGCGGTCTCGACCCCGCCGAAATAGGTCGTCCGCACCGGGCCGAGCCCGGCAAAGCGAAGCACGCCGTCGGCAAGGCCGCGCACGCCATGCGCGCCGAACCACCAGCGATAGGCGAGCGCCGGCATCCCCATCGTCACGATGATCCGCGCCGAGACGCCGGCGAGCCGCCGCGTGCCTGACCATCCGGTCTTCGGGTCGTGCAGGATGAAGGCCGGGCGAAACACCTGTTCGAGCATCGCCTTGACCACCGCAGGCGGCCCGCCAAGCCAGAGCGGGAAGATGAGCACGAGGTGGTTCGCGGCGCCGATCGCCGCCTGCACGGCCGCGACCTCGGGCGGCGGCGGCGCCTCGAACGCGGCCTTCGTCTCAAGCGGCGGCAGGCGGAGCGTGGCGGGCGTCACCGTTTCGGCCGCATGCCCGGCATCGGCCGCGCCGGCAGCATAGGCCTCGGCGAGCGCGTGGCAGAGATGCCCGCCCGCGGGGTCGGGGTGGCCCTGGATGATCACGATGCGCTTGCCCATCGCCGCTCTCTCGTCTCGCCGCCGCGCAAAGGCTAGAGCGGTTTCGAGGGCGGCCTGTCGAGGCCGAATACGGCGACGACACGATCGCGCCCAACACAGTCGGCGCCAGCGCTGCTCACCGTCTCGATCTGGTCATCGATCGTGGGAACGCCGAAGAGTCGAATCACGGTGATCGCAAGCACGAGAAGTCCGCTCTCAATCGGCCGTTGGATGAAGTCGACTTCCATCTCCAGCGTGCCGTATGGTTCCGCAGCAAGAGCCATGCGCGACGGGGCCGCGACCCGCTTCCCCTGATCATCGGCAACGCCGGCGCAAGCGCAACCGACCGCCAGCGTCGCATCACTGGGCCGGGGCGACGTCCATCGCGCGGGTGCGTTCGTCGGCGCGCGCGGTGTGCACGAAGCCGCGCCGCGTCGCCCAGATGTTCTTCTGGATGTGCAACGGGATGATGCCGACATCCTCCATGGCGAGCCTTGTCGCGTCCTGCAGGAGCTTCTCGCGCCTCTCGTCATCGACGGTCGCAAGCGCGCGCTCGATGAGCGCGTCGAGCTCGCGGTTCGAGTAGCGGCCGCGGTTGGAGGCGCCGAACCCCTTCTCACGGTTGAACGTCGCAACGAGGCTTCTAAGCGGCGAGGAGGCTTCCCCGGTGGTCGAGCTCCAGCCGACGAGGAAGAGGCTGAACTCCTGGCGCCCGGCGCGGGCGATGAAGGTCGTCCACGGCATCGGCTCCACAGTGGTGCGAACGTCGATATGTGCCCACATCTGGCCAATCTCCTGGATGATCCGAGCATCGTTTACGTATCGGTCGGACGGGCCGTGCAGCGTGACGCGCAGGCCGTTGGGGAAGCCGGCTTCGGCGAGCAGCTTGCGCGCGCCGTCGGGATCGAAGCGCGGCGGATCGAGGCCGGGCACATGGCTGAAGGTGCCGGGCGGGAGGAACTGGCCGGCGGGGATCGCCGCCCCCTCCATCACGCGCTCGACGATCGCTGCGCGGTCGATCGCCATCGAGAGGGCGCGACGCACGCGCACGTCATCGAGCGGGTTGCGGCCGAGCGCCTCGCCGTTCGGCCCCGTGACGAAGGGGCTTGCATCGCTGCGTGAGCGATTGAGATGCAGGTAGATGAGGCGCAATCCCAGCACCTCGCTGATGGCGACGCGCTGGTCGGCGCGCAGACGCGCGACGTCGGCCGTCGCCACCTGGTCGATCAGGTCGACATCGCCCGCGAGCAGCGCAGCCGTGCGCGCGGCATCGTTGACCATGATCCGATAGATGACGCGCTGCCACGGCTGGCGCGGCCCCCAGTGGGTGTCGTTGCGCTCGAGCTCGATCCGGTCGCCTGGCGCGTAGCGCACGAAGCGGTAGGGGCCAGTGCCGAAGGCGACCTTGCCGTTGTTGAAGTCCTCGGTTGCGGCGTGCTGGTGCGTCTCGCGGTTGAGGATCGCAACCTGGGCGAGATCGGTCGGCAGGAGTGGGTGAACCGAGCGCGTCCTGATATGGACCGTGTACGGATCAATCACCTGCACCTCGGCGACTGCACGCGTGTAGATGCCGAAGCCCGAGGGGCTATTCGGCACGCTTGCCGCGCGCGCGATGGTGAAGGCGACGTCGTCCCCCGTGAACGCGTTGCCGTTGTGGAACCTCACGCCGCGGCGCAGGCGGAACTCCCAGGTCGTGTCGTCGATAGGCCGCCAGCTCTCGGCAAGGCCGGGACGCTGCCGCGCCTGTGCATCGGTCTGCACGAGGCTCTCGAAGAGGTGATCCGCAAGCGCATTGTTCGACGAGAGGTTGTGGTAGTGCGGATCGATTGATGTCACCGGAGCGCCGACAGCGATGGTAAGCGTCTGCGCGGAGGCCTGAGCGTGGCAGAAGAGGACGGCGCATGCCCCAGTGAGCGCGGCGCGCATCAGGCGCATGTTCACCCAACCCATGCCTCGCATCCCCCGATACGCTCTGTTGCCCAGCTTATAGCTCCGTCTTGGGCGACCGCCTAGGTAAGGGACCCGGCAGTCGCCGGTGGCGACGCCTCGGAGCGTGATCCTGTGGGTCCTGCCCCGGCACGTCGACGTGCCGATCCTCGGTTGGGCTTGGGAAGGATCTGGCGACCATGGCGGGCAGCCTGACGATGTCGGCCAGGCTGGTGGGGCGAAGGCTTCCAGGCGGATGGGGCGGCGCGCCATGGCCCACGCCTCGTCGATCTCGTGCGTCTGCGCGCCGACGATGCGGATAACGGCCCCGCCGTTGGGCATGAGGCCGCCGGCGCCCTTCTCCACCCCTTCGCGAAGCGCCATGCCGCGTCGGGCACCGTCGGTCTCCGGTGGGGTGCGAGGTCTTGCAACCCGAACCACAAGACGATCGGCGGTGACCTCCCGCGACCGCACCCGCCCACACGCTGCGCAACGCCATGGGCTCCGCGCAACCCCGTCCACACCACGCTCGAAGCCTGCTCCTGAACGGATCACCTCTTGCTCGGCCAGCATGCCGAAGCAGGCCCTCGCAAGCGGCCCTGGTCATCTCGAGGGGGCCGTTCTGACGGCGCCCCTCCCCTGGCATGAGCGCGCCTCAGGGGAGCGGATGGGTCGCGCCGATCGCTGGCCAATCGCCGCGGCCATCGCCCAGCATCAGCCGTGAGCGCCAACCTCCTGGGTGATCGCGGCCGAGGCCTCGCGCACGAGCGCGAACAGAGCCCGGATCGGCTCGAACACCTCCGCATGCTCCTGCTCGTAGGTGGCCGCCTCGGCCGCACCCGGCGGTTCGGCGAAGTCGAGCGAGAGAGCACGGTCGGGGTTGCGGGGGAACACCTCCTCGAGCACGGCGACGGCCCCTGGAACGTCGAGCCTGAGCAGGCGCCCGATCAGCTCCGCACGTGTGATCCCGTGGCGCGGCGAGAAGTCTGGGATGCGCGCGGCGAGCAGCCAGATTCGGTGGATCAGGGCAAGGCGAAGCGCATGCAGAAGAACAAGCCGCTCCGGCGGCCGCTCGCCCGGCCAGGCGGCCTCGAGCGCGAGCGCGTCCTGCTGCAGGCGGCGGAACATCCGCCGCACCGGTTCGGAGAGCCCGACCTCCTCGAGCGCCTCGGCGACCGCGACCAGCGCCGCCGCCCTGCCGGGGCGGCGGGTGCGCGCGGCACGGTCGAGCCAGGTGCCCGGGTCGAGCGTCGCGACATAGCCGCGCAGGATGTCGAGCGAGCCCAGGCGCCGCGCCGCCTCCGCCATCCCCATCGCCCGGCCGAAGCGCGGCGAGCGCGCGCGCAGTTCGGCGAAGGTCTCGGGGCTGCGCGAGGCAGCGCGGCCGAGCCCGTGCAGCGTGTTCGCAAGCCAGCCGAGCTGGTGCAGGATCGCGTTGTTGGGGATCGCGCGGAGTTCGCGCGGATGGGAGATGATGGCTGGCCCGCCGAGCCCGTCGCGCTGCCGCGCCGGCGGGCGCGAGCCGGTCGGGTCGAGCAGGGCAGGCCCGAACGCGCCGAGCAGCGCGGCGTAGCCCGGGTCCTCGACCAGTGCCTCCATCTCCGCCCGAACCGTGCCGAAGAACTCCGCCGCCCAGTCGGCCTCAGCGTAGACGGGGTCGGACGCGGCTTCGGCCGGCTCGGGCGCGAAGGCGTGCTCGGCGATGCGCGCGACCGTGGCGGCGGCGAGCGCTGGCGTGCCGAACAGCACATAGCCGTCGGAGCCCTGGAAGCTGCTCTCCTCGCGCACGCTGAGCCCGGCGGCGGCGAACTGCGCGCGCGAGGCAGCGGGCGCGAGATACTCGAGCCGGTCGGCAAGGCTTGCGGGGTGAGCGCCGCGACCGATGCTCTCGCCATGGGTGTTGAAGAGGATCAGCTCGATCCCGGAAAGATCGTAGCGGCGCAGCGTCTCGGCGAGCTTGAGCCGGAGCCGCTCGATCCAGTAGCTCGCCGCGAGCTGGCCGATGAACCGGCCCGAATCCGAATAGCCGAACTGGATCGAGAGCCTTCCCGTCGCGCGCAGATAGGCGCGCCAGTGCGGGCTTCTCAGCGCCTCCTCGAGCACGCGGGCGCCGCGCTCGAGCCCTTCCGCGGTCTCGAACAGGGGGCTGATTTCGACCTGGCGCTCGATTCCGAAGCGCCGCGCGAGCCAGAGCGCGGCAAGCAGCGTGTAGCCCGTCTCCGTCTCGGCGATCAGGAAGCGGATCGGCTGGGAACGGTCGATGTGCTTGACGATCTGCGCGACCGTCATCATCAGCCGCGCCGCCGAGGTGCCCTCGGTCAAGAGCGCGCCGAAATCGACGGGAACCGTCTCGACCGCATCCAGCGCGGCATTGATCGCGGCGAGCAGGCCGCGGCGGCGGGCGCGGTCCTCAGGCCCGCCCTCGAAGCCGAGGCGATGGCGCAGCGCGTTGTGCACCTGCGTGGCGTTCAGCCGCACATGGGTGTGGGCGAGCGCGAGACCATGCGAGACGAGGCCCGCGCGCGCGACCGCAAGTCGCATCCGCGACGCCTCGTCGGGCGCGTCGGCGATGGCCGCCTCGAACAGCGGCAGAAGCGGGGCGGGGCTGGTCAGCGCCTCCTCGGCCCTGCCGATGAGCGCGTGCGCGAAGCGCTGCACGGCCTCTGGCGCTGGCGCGGTGCCCTCGGGGCAGGCCTCGATCTGCGCCACCACGGCGCCGTGGGCGCGGCTGATCCGCTCGCCCAGAGCCCCCTCGCCGACGGCGCCGGCGAGCCTCGCAAGCTGCAGCGCCTTCATGCGCAGGCGGAAGCGGAGCGTGTCGGCGAATCCGATGTCGGTGCGCCCGTCGGTGTCGTAGCCGACCCAGCTCGCGAACAGCACCGGCGCTGGGTTGAGCGAACTCCAGCGGTCGCGCCAGATCGTGCGCGCGGCACCGAACAGGGAGGCGGCGAAGCTGTCGAGCGCGTCGCGCGCGTGCCCGATGGCGACCGCCGCCGCCTCGAACTCCTCAGCGAGGGTGATCGGCCCGGGGCGAAGCCGGATCGGGTCGACCGCACCGGGGGAGGCGGCTGACTCGGCCAACAGTGCGGCGGTCGGCGCCGGCATCGCGAAGGTCGGGTGAGCGGTGAACACCGCTGCATAGCGCGGCGCTTCGACGAGCGCGCGGAAGGTCGCGAAGGGGACGGGGCTGTCGCTCGGGTCGGGCCGGACGAGGCGCGCAGCGAGCGAGGCGAAGGCCTCCGTGCCATCGGCGCCGACATAGGCGGCGATCCGCGCGGCACGGGCGCGGAACGCCGAGGCGCCGAGCCGGCGCAGAACGACCGTCAGCGCGGCATGGTCGAGCGTTCCGTCATCGATCCGGCGCGAGACAGCGAGCGCTGCGGAGGACACGGGGTAGGCGAAGGGGTCGCTTGCGGCGGCATCGAGGAGCCGCGAGACCACGCCGGTCAGTTCGGCGATCGCATGGTCGGCGGCATCCGGAATCTGGTCAGGTCCGGGCGCTTCGGGCATCGCCCCGATCTTGCACCTGCGAAGGCACGCTGCGCCAGCGAAACCTTCCGCCAAGGAGCGTCGCCGTGTACCGCCTAGCCGCGGAAGGCGCGCAAGGCCGCGCAGACGGTCTCGACCTGGGCGTCGGTGAGTTCTGGGAACATCGGCAGCGACAGCACCGCGCCGGCGGCGCGGTCGGTCTCGGCACAGCCCGCAGGCCCGAGCAAGACGCGACCGCGATAGGCGGGCTGGCGGTGGATCGGCACCGGGTAGTGGATGTTGGTCGCGATCCCCCGGCCACGCAGATGCGCCTGGACGGAGGCGCGGTCGCCGCAGCGCAGCACGTATTGGTGGAAGACATGTGTGGTGCCGGGGCGGCGCGCGGGCGGCGCGAGCGGGCCGTCGCCGAGCGCGGCGTCATACGCTGCCGCGATCGCCTGGCGCCGCGCCGTGGCGGCATCGAGGGCGCCGAGCTTCACCGTAAGCGCCGCAGCCTGCACCTCGTCGAGCCGCGAATTGACGCCCGCGAGGTCGGAGACATAGCGCTCGCGCCAGCCATACTGGCGCAGCGCGGCGATCCGCTGCGCGAGCGCCGCGTCATCGGTCGTGAGCACGCCGCCATCGCCGAGCGCGCCGAGATTCTTGGTCGGGTAGAGGCTGAAGGCGGCAGCGATGCCGAAGCGGCCGCATTTCCGCTCGCCCACCATCGCGCCATGGCTCTGCGAGCAGTCCTCGATCACGACCGCGCCAGCCCGGGCGGCGATCGCGATGATCTCCTCGACCGGAGCCGGCTGGCCGTAGAGGTGGACCGGGATCACCGCGCGGATCGGCGGCAGCCCGGGCGGCGGCGCATCGAACACGGCGTCGAGCTCGGCCGGGTCCATCGTGTAGGTGTCAGGGTCGATGTCGATCAGCACCGGCGTCGCGCCGACCATCTCGATCGCGGCGACGGTCGCAACCGCCGTGTGGCTCACGGTCGCGACCGCGGCACCCGGGCCGAGGCCGAGGCCACGCAGGATGAGCGCGAGCGCATCCGTGCCGTTGGCGACGCCGATCGCGTGGCGCGCCCCCTGCCAGGCGGCGAAGGCGGCCTCGAAGGCCTGGCATTCGCGGCCGAGGATGTACCAGCCGCTGGCGAGCACGCGGGCGATCGCGGCATCGATCGCCTCCTTCTGAGCGCGGTAGGCGGCGCCCGGGTCGGCCTGCGGGACGATCACGGGCGGCGGGGTGGCGTTCATCCTCTCCCCCAGGTCTCAGACATAGGCCGCAAGCCGCGGCCGGAACCACGCGAGCGTGCGCGCGAGCCCCTCCTCGAGCGCGACCGAAGGCGACCAGCCGGTGGCGGCGCGGAATGCCCGGTCATCGGCGATGTAGCTGCCGATGTCGATCTTCGCACGGTCCTCCGGGAAGGTCTCGACCCGGAAGCTGCCCCTTCCCCCGTTGGCGCGAACAAGGATCGCGGCGAGCTCGCCCAAGGTGACGGCGGGCGCACCGCCCAGATTGTACACGCCCGGCGGGGCATCGAGCGCGGCGATGAAGGCCTGCGCCACGTCCTCGCCGAAGGCGAGGTCGCGCATCTGCTCGCCGCCCCACACCGCGAAGGTCCCGCCTTCGAGGACGCGGCGTATCCAAAGCCCGAGGAAGGTCTGCCGCGCATCGGCGATCCTGAGCCGAGGGCCGTAGCAGTTGGTGAGCCTGAGCGCGACGACGTGGCGGCGATTCACCTTGTGCTCGAGCATCCAGTACTGCTCCGCCGCCCACTTGCTCACCGCGTTCGCATCCGGAGGGTCGACGGGGTGGTCCTCGGCCACGGGGAGAGCGCGCGGCCGGCCGTAGAGCTGCCGTGTCGAGGCGTGTACCACCGGCGCTGCCGGCGCCGCCGCACGCGCGGCGAGGATGAGGCGAAGCGTTGCGTCGGCGTTCTGGGCGAGGTCGCGGCGCGGGTCGGCCTGGCTTCCCATGTGCGACGTATGGGCGGCGAGGTGGAAGATCGCGCCGGCTCCCGCGAGCAGCGGCGCGAGGTCGGCGGTCGCGAGATCGGCCTCGATCAGGGTGGCGTCGACGCCGTCGAGATTGGCGCGGTTCGCCCCCGTTCCGGGCAGCATCGCGTCGATCGCGGTCACGCGCGCACCGCGGGCCGCGAGCGCAGCGGCGAGCGTCGCGCCGAGGAAGCCGGCCCCGCCGGTGACGACGCAACGGAGGCCCGCAAGCTCCATCAGCCCTCGCGCGCAATCTTCGCGAGATAGAGGCCGAGCTCGGTCCGCCCGAGAGCGGCCGCCTCGCGCGCGAGCGCCTCGGCGTCGATGAAGCCCATGCGGAAGGCGATCTCCTCCGGGCAGCCGATCATCAGCCCCTGCCGCTCCTGCAGCGTATGGACGAAGGTCGCGGCGGCGAGCAGCGAGGCCGGCGTTCCGGCATCGAGCCAGGCATAGCCGCGGCCGAGCCTCTCGACCGAGAGCGCCCCGCGCGCGAGATAGGCGCGGTTGACGTCGGTGATCTCGCGCTCGCCGCGCGCCGACGGCGGCGTCGCGGCGGCGATGTCGGAGACCTGCCCGTCATAGACGTAGAGGCCGATCACGGCCCAGTTGCTCGAAGGCTCCCGGGGCTTCTCGACGAGGTCGGTCGCGCGGCCGTCGGCGCCAAACCAGACGACACCGTATCGTTCCGGGTCACGCACCTGGTAGGCGAACACGGTCGCCCCCGCGCCGCGCGCGCCCGCGCTCGAGACCAAGGCGCCGAGCCCCTCGCCGTGGATCAGGTTGTCGCCGAGCGCGAGGGTGCAGGGCGAGCCTGCGAGGAAACCGCGCCCGATCAGGAAGGCCTCGGCGATGCCGTCGGGGCGGGGCTGCACGGCGTAGCTGATGGCGATTCCAAGGCGCGAGCCGTCACCGAGCAGGCGGACGAAGCCCGCCTGGTCGGACGGCGTGGTGATGACGAGGATGTCGCGTATGCCGGCAAGCATCAGCGTCGAGAGCGGGTAGTACACCATCGGCTTGTCGTAGACGGGCAGGAGCTGCTTCGAGGCGGCGAGCGTCATCGGATGCAGCCGCGTGCCGGAGCCGCCGGCGAGCAGGATGCCCTTCATCGCGCGCCCTCAGGCGGCGGTGCCGAGGCGCTGCCCGGCATAGCGCCGCGCTCGGATCGCCTGCCACCAGGAAGCGTTCTCGACATACCACCGCACCGTCGCCTCAAGCCCGCTTGCGAAGCTGTGCGAGGGCTTCCAGCCGAGCGCTGCCATAGCGGGGCCGGCGTCGATCGCGTAACGGAAATCATGGCCCGGACGGTCGGCGACGAAGGTGATCAGCCGCTCGCGCGGCCCTGCCGGGTCGGGCACGAGGTGGTCGAGCGCAGAGCAGATCGCGCGCACCACCTCGATGTTGCGCCGTTCCGCGTGCGCACCCAGGAGATGCGTCTCGCCCGGCTTGGCGCGCAGAAGCGCGGCGACGAGCCCGGCGGCGTGGTCATCGACATGGATCCAGTCGCGGATGTTCTCGCCGCGGCCATAGACGGAGAGCGGCTTGCCCTCGAGCGCGTTGGCGATGGTCAGCGGGATCAGCTTCTCGGGGAACTGCCACGGCCCATAGTTGTTGCAGGTGTTGGTGACGAACGCCGGCAGGCCGTAGGTCGCCCAGAAGGCGCGCACGAGATGGTCCGACGCCGCCTTCGAGGCGGCGTAGGGGCTCCGCGGCGCGTAAGGGGTGGCGGCGGTGAAGGGAGCGTCGCCGGGCTCGAGGTGGCCGAACACCTCGTCGGTCGAGACGTGATGGAAGCGGAACGTCTGGGCGCGATGCGGCGGCAGGCTTCGCCAGTGCGCGAGCGCCGCCTCGAGCAGGCTGAGCGTGCCGGCGACGTTGGTGCGCACGAAGGCGGCGGGCTGGTCGATCGAGCGGTCGACATGGCTCTCGGCCGCGAGGTGCATCACCGCGTCCGGGTCATGCGCGACGAAGATCGCACGCATCGCCGCGGTGTCGGCGATGTCGGCCTTGACGTGGAGGTGCCGCGGGTCGGACGCCGCCTCCTCGATCGCCTCAGGGCTCGCCGCGTAGGTCAGGCAGTCGACATTCACCACGCACGCATCCGTAGTGCGGATGAGGCGCCGGATCACGGCCGAACCGATGAACCCCATCCCTCCGGTTAGCAGGATCTTCATGATGCGAGCGAGCGTGACCACGCTTCGTGGCGCGGCGCAAGCCGCAGGGTGGCGGAACCGTGGCGGAGGCCGCTCACGCGCGCAAGAGGCGGTCCACCGCCTCGGCGGCGGCGTCGGCGAAGGGGGTGAGAACGAGGGCGGCACCGAGCCGTTCGAGCGCCTCGGCCTCGTCGGCACGCGCCGCCGTCAGCGCCACGCGGCCCCGGAAGCCGGCGGCGGCGAGCGCCCCCATGAGCGCCTCGCGCGTTCCCGCATGGCCGAGGATGAGCGGGATGTGCGGCATCGCAGCGACGATCCAGCGCGCCTCGGCGAGCGGCAGGCCGGAGACGAAGCCCGGGTCGGCAGCATCGCCGAAGATCGCCCGCCAGCCGCGCGCCCGGAAGGCGCTCACCGCCTCGGGGTCGAAGTCGACGCCGAGGAACGCAACGCCCCGCGCCGCCAGCCGCTCCGCGATCGCGGTGCCGTAGCGGCCGAGGCCGAACAGGATCACCGGCGCGGGCACGGCCTCGCCCGCCTCGGGCGCCTGGTCCTCCCGGAACGGATGGCGGCGTTCGAAGAGGCCGAGCCAGGGGGCGAACCAGGTGTAGAGCGTCGCCGAGTGCACGATCATGTAGGTCGAGAGCGCGATCGTGACGATGCCCACAAGTGTGACGAGCCCGACCGCCTCCGCCCCCAGATGCCCGAGGCTGCGCCCGAGCGCGGCGAACACGAGGCTGAACTCGCTGATCTGCGCGACCGTGAGCCCGGCGAGGAAGCCGGTGCGCCGCCGGTAGCCCATCACCCCCATGATCGCCATGACGATCAGCGGGTTGCCGACGAGCACGAACAGCGACAGCAGCGCCGCCTCGCCCAGCCTGCCGGCCACCGCCGAGAAGTCGAACAGCGCGCCGAGCTCGAGGAAGAAGAACAGCAGCAGGAAGTCGCGCAGCGGCGCGAGCCGCGCGGCGAGCGCCTCGCGCACCGAGGTCGAGCCGAGGCTGATGCCGGCGATGAGCCCGCCGAGCTCCTTCGACAGCCCGACCGAATCGGCCGCCGCCGCGCCGAGCGCGGCAAGCCCGATCGCGGTGACGACCATCAGCTCGGGTTCCTTGGCGATTCGCACGAGAAGCGGCTCCGCCACATAGCGCATGAACAGCCCCGCCGCGGCGACGAGGACGAGGCCGCCGGCAAGACTCCGCGCGAGCGCCAGAGCGCCGCCCTCTCCGGCCGCGGCGAAGGCCGAGAGCCCGATCATCGCGACGACGACGCAGATGTCCTGCACGATCAGGAACCCGAGCGCGATCCGCCCGTGCAGCGCGTCGATCTCGCGCTTGTCCGACAGCAGCTTCACGATGATGATCGTTGAGGAGAAGGTGAGCGCCACGGCGACGTAGAAGCTCTCGACCGCGTCGAGGCCGAGCGCGAGGCAGAGCGCGAAGCCGCCCGCCGAGGTGAACGCCACCTGGCCGAGCCCCGTCGCCACCGCGACGCGCCCGAAGCGGCGTATCAGCCCGATGTCGAGCTTCAGCCCGACGAGGAACAGAAGCAGCGCGATGCCAAGACGCGCGAGCGTCTCGACCACGAGCCCACCCGTGACGAGGCCGAGCCCTGAGGGCCCGGCGAGGATGCCGACGGCGATGAAGGACACGATCAGCGGCTGGCGGGCGAGCATGCCTGCGAAGCCGACCGAAGCGGCAAGGCCGAGGATGACCGCGATCTCGGCGAAGACCGGCATCGCCCCGCTCAAGCCCGCGCCGCGCAAGCCGTGGCCGCCGCACTCCGGCGCCGGCACTCGCCCGAGTGCGCCATCCACGCCCCTCCTCCGACCCGCACGCCCGACGTCGTGCGCGCGCGAGGCTTCTCCCCGCCCACGCGGTCCCGACTATGCTCGGCCCGTGACACGCACCGCCAGACTCACGACGACGCGCGACCTCGCCTCCTCCCTCGCCGCCCGGGGCGACCACCCGGCCGTGGTCGCCATGCGCGGCGGCGCTCCTGAGGCGACGAGCTACACAACGCTCGGGGCGGAGGCGGAGGCGCTCGCCGGCGCTCTGGCCGGGCGCGGCCTCGGGCGGGGCGAGCGGGTGATCCTGTTCGGCGCCCCGGGGCCCGACTGGATCACGGTGCGGCTTGCCCTCGGCGCTCTCGGCGCCGTCGCCGTCGCCTTCGACGAGACGACATCGGATGCCGAGCTCGCCGTTCTCGTGCCCGCCTCCCGCGCGCGCACCGCCTTCGCCGATCCGGGCTTCGCCCCCAGGCTCGCCGCGGTCGACCCGACGCTTGCGATCGCGACCCTCGCTCCGGCCGACACCTTTACGCACTGGCGCTCCTGGATGGCGGGAGAGAAGGCACCACTGCCCGAGATCGCGCCCGACGACCCGACCATGCTGGTCACCACCAGCGGCACCACGGGTCGGCCCAAGGCCTTCCTGCTCAGCCACGCCAACATCCTGCACAACGTGCGCGCGCTTGCCGGCCAAGGCATCGTCACCGAGCGTGACCGCGCGCTCCTGCCGCTGCCCTTGCACCATGTCTATCCGCTCACCGTCGGCGTGCTGACGCCGCTTGCGATCGGCGCGACCATCGTCCTGCCAGAGGGGGTGACGGGTCCGCTCCTGGTCGCTGCGCTGAAGGCCGGGCGCTGCACCGTCATGGTGGCTGTGCCGCGCCTCTATGCGGCGCTGCTTGCGGGGCTATTGGCGCGCGTCGCGGCCCAACCCCTGCCGAAGCGGCTCGCCTTCCGCGCACTCTTCGCCCTGTCGCTGTTCCTGAGGCAGCGCTTCGGCCTGCGCGTCGGCAAGCGGCTCTTCGGGTCGATCCACCGCACGCTCGCGCCCGATCTCTGGCTGATGGCATCGGGCGGGGCGGCCTTCGACGCGGCGACGATCTGGCCGCTCGAGGCCTTGGGCTGGCAGGTGCTCTCCGGCTGGGGGCTCGCCGAGACTGCCTCGATCCTGACCAACAACCACAAGGACCGGGCGCGGATCGGCTCCGAGGGCCTACCCCTTCCCGGCGTCGAGGTCCGCGTCGCCCTATCGGATGCGAGCGGCGTCGGCGAGCTCCAGGCGCGCGGGCCGTCGGTGTTCGCGGGCTATCTCGACAACCCTGACGCCACTGCCGCCGCCTTCACCGAGGACGGCTGGTTCCGCACCGGCGATCTCGGCTTTATCGACGCCGAGGGCCATGTCCACATCGTCGGGCGCCTCAAGGAGATGATCGTGCTCGGCGGGGGCAAGAACATCTTCCCCGAGGAGCTCGAGACCGTGTTCGCGACGGACCCGGCGATCGCCGAGATCGCGCTCATCGAGCGCGACGGCGCGCTCGTGGCACTCGTCGTGCCCGATGCCGCCGCCATCGCCGCCTCGGGCACGCCGCGGATCGAGGATGCCGTGCGCGTGGCGATCGCCACGGTCTCGCAACGCCTGCCCACCTGGCAGCGCCCCTCTGGCTTCGCCATCACGCGCGAGAAGCTGCCGCGCACGCGGCTTGGCAAGATCCAGCGCTTCCTGCTGCCAAGGCTCTACGCTGACGCGCTCGCCGGCCGAACGATGGCGAAGGCGGAGCTCTCGGAGGAGGAGCGCGCTCTGATCGCGACACCGCCGGCGGATGCGCTCTGGGCGCTGCTTCAGGAGCGCTTCCCCGGCAAGGTCGTCTCGCCCGCGCAATCGCCGCAGCTCGATCTCGGCCTCGACAGCCTCGGCCTGCTCGCCCTCGGCATGGAGATCGAGGCGCGGCTCGGCGTCACGCTCTGGGAGGAGGAGCTCGGCTCCGTCGCCACGCTCGGCGACCTCCTCCGCCGCGTGATCGACCGGCCGGCCGCCTCGCCCGCCGCTGCGGCAGCACCGGACCTCGCCTGGCTCGACCCACCGGGCTTCTGGCCGCGCCTTGCCGGGCGCGCGCTCGCTCTGCTCAACCGCGCCGTCATGGCGACGCTGTTCCGGCTCAGCGTGAGCGGGCGCGCGCACCTCCCCGAGGGGCCGGTGATCGTCGCCGCGAACCACCTCTCAGACCTCGACCCTCCGGTGATGGCCGCTGCCCTGCCTGGGGCGGCGCTGAGGCGCGTCCGCTGGGCCGGCGACCGGGCGCGACTCTTCGGCTCCGGCGCGGGGCGGTTCCTCGCGCGCGCGGCGCGTATCTTTCCGGTCGACGAACGAAGCCCCACGACAACGCTCGCCTATGCCCGAGCGGCGCTCGCGCGCGGCGACTGTCTCGTCTGGTTCCCCGAGAGCTGGCGCAGCCCGGACGGCACGCTGCAAACCTTCCTGCCCGGCATCGGCGAGCTCGTCCGCGCGACCGGGGCGACGGTGGTGCCGGCGCGGATCAGCGGCACCTACGAGGCGATGCCGCGCACCGCGCGCTGGCCGCGCCCGCATCGCGTGCGCGTCGTCTTCGGTGCGGCCGTTGCGGCCCAGGCGCTCGCAGGCGACGGGGCCGACGCGGCGACGGTCGCAGCCCGCGTGCGCGAGGCGGTCGCCCGGCTCGAGGCGGCTTGACGGCGGAGGCGGAAGCCCCTTCCCTGCCGCCGCCAAAGCCAGGAGCGACCGCTCAGATGACCCGCGCCATCGACGCCGTGATGTTCGATCTCGGCGGCGTGCTGATCGACTGGAACCCGCGCCATCTCTACCGCAAGCTCTTCGACGACGCCCCGGCGATGGAGGCGTTCCTGAGCGAGGTTTGCACGCCGTCGTGGAACCTCGAGCAGGACCGCGGCCGCCCCTGGGCGGAGGCGATCGCCGCACTTTCCGCCATCCATCCCGACAAGGCCGAGCTCATCGCCGCCTATCGCAGCCGCTGGGGCGAGATGCTGGCCGGCCCGATCGAGGGCAGCGTCGCCATCCTCGAGGCGCTCGCGCGCGCGGGCGTGCCGCTCTACGCGCTCACCAACTGGTCGGCCGAGACCTTCCCCATCGCCGAGGAGCTCTACGATTTTCTCGGCCTGTTCCGCGGCATCGTCGTCTCCGGGCGGATCGGTCTGATCAAGCCCGACCGCGCGATCTACGATCATGCGGTGGCGCGCTTTGGCCTCGTGCCGGAGCGGACGGTCTTCATCGACGACAGCGCGAAGAACGCAGCCGGCGCCGAAGCGGCTGGCCTGCGCGCGATCCACTTCCAGGGCCCGGAGGCGCTCGCGCGCGACCTCGCCGCGCTCGGCCTTCCCGTTCCCGCCTGAGGCCGCGCCGATGGAAGCGTTGCAGAAGCTGATCGAGCGGACGATCCTCGCAAGCCGCTACGTGCTCGTCCTGTTCTATGTCGGGCTCGCCGCAGCGCTGGTGATCTTCGCCGGGCAGTTCGTGCTCAAGATCGCCGCGCTCGCGCTCAAGTTCCCCTTCGCCGACGAGAACGAGGTGCTGCTCGCGATGCTGCAGCTGATCGACAAGGCGCTGGTCGCCGGCCTCGTCGTTATGGTGATGCTCTCCTCCTACGACAACTTCGTCGCCAAGCTCGACGGCGGCACCGAGACGCAGAAGATCGCCTGGATCGGCCGCCTCGACCCGGGCAGCCTGAAGATCAAGGTCGCCTCCGCGATCGTCGCGATCAGCTCGATCCACCTCCTGCAGATCTTCATGAACGCGACGAACTTCACCAATGACGAGATCCACTGGAAGGTCGTGATCCACGTCGTGTTCATCTTCTCAGCCCTGTTCCTCGGCCTGCTCGACCGCATGACCGTGATCTGGCGCGACAAGGACGGCGGCAAGTAGCGCCGCCACGCTCCCGCCCTCGCGGCGGATCGCGAGTCGATACGGGAGGGCTGCCTCCCGCTGCCGCGTGAGACTATCGCCGCCTCGCTTCCGGTGACGCCGTTCGAGGTCCGGCTCGCGGTCGTTGCGCCCTCGGGAATCTCCTGGGGCACTGACCGGCTCCAGCGCCACGGCTCGGCCGGGTATGGCACGCTGATCGGGGCGAAGCTTGGCGGTCTCTGGTCCTCGACGGCAGTGACGGTCGCACTCGTGCTTCGCTAGGGCAGGTCGCACACGGCTGGACCCGTTCGTGTGCGATCCTCTCTAGGCGGCCTTCGCGGTCGCCAGAAGTCCGGCAAGACCGGCAAGCACATCGCGCGCGAGGCGGACGCGCAGAGCGACATCGTCGAGGTCGCGCGCGACGAAGAGCCGATGGTCGGTCCTGAGCTTGGCCAGCCCCTTCTGCCGCTCGAGCCAGGCGACGAGGCCGACCGGGTCGCGGAAGGCGTTGCCGCGGAAGCCGATCACGAGCCCCTTCGGCCCGGCGTCGAGCTTCTCCACCCCGGCCTCGCGGCAGAGGCGCTTGATCGCCATCACCGCGAGCAGGTTCTCGACCTCGGCCGGCAGCGGCCCGAACCGGTCGACGAGCTCGGCCGCGAGCGCCTCGCTCTCGGCATCGGAGGCGAGCGCGCCGATGCGTCGGTAGAGACCAAGCCGCACCGGCAGGTCGCGCACGTAGTGTTCCGGGATCAGCACGGCCATGCCGAGATTGATCTGCGGCGTCCAGTCGCGGTCGGACGCGGCACGCCCCTCGCCCGACTTTGCCTCCGCCACCGCCTCCTCGAGCATCTGCTGGTAGAGCTCGATGCCGACCTCGCGGATATGGCCGGACTGCTCGTCGCCAAGCAGGTTGCCAGCGCCGCGTATGTCGAGGTCGTGGCTTGCGAGCGTGAAGCCGGCGCCGAGCGTGTCGAGCGCCTGCATCACCTCGAGCCGCTTCTGCGCCGCAGGCGTCAACTTCCGGTCGGGTGCCAGGGTGAGATAGGCGTAGCCGCGCAGCTTGCCCCGCCCCACCCGGCCGCGAAGCTGGTAGAGCTGGGCGAGGCCGAACATATCGGCGCGATGGATCACCATCGTATTGACGGCCGGCATGTCGAGGCCGCTCTCGATGATGTTGGTCGCAAGCAGAACGTCGTGGCGGCCGTCCTGGAACTCGGTCATCACCCGCTCGAGCTCCCCGGCCGAGAGCCGCCCGTGCGCCTCGATTACCCTGAGCTCAGGCGCGAGTTCGGCAAGACGTGCACGCACGCGCGGCAGGTCCTCGATCCGCGGCACGACATAGAAGGTCTGCCCGCCGCGGAACCGCTCGCGCATCAAAGCCTCGCGCAGCACCACCGGGTCGAAGGGAAGGATGAAGGTGCGCACGGCGAGGCGGTCGACCGGCGGGGTGGCGATCAGGCTCATCTCGCGCACGCCCGTCAGCGCGAGCTGGAGCGTGCGCGGGATCGGCGTCGCGGTGAGGGTGAGAACGTGCACCTCGGCGCGGAGCTGCTTCAGCCGCTCCTTGTGGGCGACGCCGAAATGCTGCTCCTCGTCGACGATCACGAGGCCGAGATCGCGGAACGCCACACCCTTGGCGAGCAGCGCATGCGTGCCGACGACGAGGTTCACTGTGCCGTCGGCGAGCCCGCGCTTGACCTCCGCCGCCTCCTTCGCCGCCACCATGCGCGAGAGCTGCGCGATGCGCACGGGAAAGCCGCGGAAACGTTCCGCGAACAGGCGGAAATGCTGGCGCGCGAGCAGCGTCGTCGGCACCACCACGGCCACCTGCTGGCCCGCCATCGCCGCAACGAAGGCGGCACGCAGAGCGACCTCGGTCTTGCCGAAGCCGACGTCGCCGCAGACGAGACGGTCCATCGGCCGCCCCGAGGCAAGGTCCTCGAGAACGTCGGCGATGGCGCGGGCCTGGTCCTCGGTCTCGGCGAAGGGGAAGCGGGCGCAGAACTCGTCCCACAGGCCCTCGGGCGGCATCAGGCTCGGGCAGGTGCGCAGCCGCCGCTCGGCCGCGACCTTGAGCAGGGCGGCCGCCATGTCGCGGATTCGGCTCCGCATCCGCGCCTTGCGGTTCTGCCACGAGACGCCGCCGAGCCTGTCGAGCGCCACCCCCTCGCCCTCGCCGTAGCGCGAGAGCACCTCGATGTTCTCGACCGGGACGAAGAGCTTGTCGCCGCCCTCGTAGACGAGCTTCAGGCAGTCATGCGCGGCGCCGCTGACCGAGAGGGTGACGAGGCCCTCGTAGCGGCCGATGCCATGGTCGATGTGCACGACGAGATCGCCCTCGCCGAGCTCGGTCGCCTCGGCGATGAACTGGTCGGCGCGCTTGCGCCGCCGCGCGGGGCGGGAGATTCGCTCGCCGAGGATGTCCTGCTCGGCGATGACGGCGAGATCCTCGGAAACGAAGCCGCGCTCGAGCCCGAGCACAGCGAGCCCGACCGCGCCGGCCGGAAGGGCGGCAGCTTCCGCCGCATCCTCGACCGGACGCGCGCCCGCGAGCCCGTGCTCGGCAAGCAGGTGCCCAAGCCGCTCGCGCGAGCCCACCGTCCACGCCGCGACGATCACGCGCCGGCCTTGGGCAGCGAGCGCGCCCGCGTGCTCGGCGAGAGCGTCGAACACGTTCGCCCCCGCAGCGCGCACGTCCGCGAACTGCCGCCCAGGCCGGGCCCCCGCCTCGACGGTGCCGGGCTCCGCACCCTCGCCGCGCGCGAAGGGCGAGAAGCGCATCACCGGATGCGGCGCGAGCATCGCCTGCCACGACGCGGCGTCGTGGTAGAGCAGCCCTGGCGGCAGCGGGTTGTAGGGAAGCTCGCCTTCGGAGAGGCGGCGAAGCTCTGGGTTGCGCCGGGCGGCGTAATGATCCGCCACCATCTCGAGCCGCGCCTCGAGCACGCCCTCGGCCTCGTGGTCGAACGAGACGCGCGCGGCCGGAACATAGTCGAGCAGCGTCTCGAGCCGCGCGTGGAACAGGGGCAGCCAGTGCTCCATGCCCTGGTGCCTGCGGCCCGCCGACACGGCCTCGTAGAGCGGGTCGTTCGCCGCGGCGCCGAACAGCTCGCGATAGGCGGTGCGGAACCGCGCGACCGAGGCCTGGTCGAGCAGCACCTCGCTCACCGGCTTGAGCGTGACCGAGGCGAGGGAAGCGGTGGAGCGTTGCGTGAACGGATCGAAACTCCTGATCTCGTCCACCTCGTCGCCGAACAGGTCGATCCGCACCGGCTCGTCGCGGCCGGCGGGAAAGAGGTCGATCAGCCCGCCGCGCACGGCGTACTCGCCCGGCTCGATCACGGTGTTGGCGCGGCCATAGCCGTTCGCCTCGAGGAAGGCGACGATCCGGTCGATGCCGGCGCGAGTGCCGCGTGCGAGCGCGAGCACCGCGTCGGCGAAGGCCTCGCGCGGCGGCACGCGCTGGACGAGCGCGTTCACGGTGGTCAGCAGCACGAAGGGCCCTCGCACCGGCTCGATGAGCGCCGTCAGCGTGTCAAGGCGCCGCGCGGTGATCTCTGGGTTCGGCCCGACACGGTCGTAGGGGAGGCAGTCCCAGGCGGGGAACTGCAGCACGCGCGCGCCGGGGGCGAAGAAGCCGAGCGCCTCGGCCATACGCGCCATGCGCGCATCGTCGCGGCAGACATGCACGAGCGGGGCTTTGGCGCCGTCGAGAGAGCGGGCGAGCAGCACCGCGTCGAACCCCTCGGGGCAGCCCGCGACCGTGATGCGCGCCGCGGTCGCTCCGCCATCAGCCATCGCGCGTGATCCCCGATTGCGCGCGCGACCAGGCGACCATGCGCCGAAGCAGCGGCGAGGCCGCCTCGTCGGGAACGGGGCGGCGGCCGGTCAGCCAGTCGAACAGGTCGACATCGGGGAGGTCGAGCACGGCTTCGAGCGCGTCAAGCTCGGCCTCGTCCATCGCGCCGATCGCGGCACCGACGAAGCCGCCGACGAGAAGGTCTGTCTCATGGGTGCCGCGATGGCGGGCGCGGAAAAGGAGGCGGCGTCGGCGGGCGTCGAGCGTGTCTGTCATCGTGGAACCGGGGTCGGGACTGCCTCTCGGGCTGCCGCGTGGCGTCTCCCGCGGCGTGATATATGGCGGGCGAGCACTCCTGTCAGCCCGTGACCCGCCCCCCTCTCCTCTTTCCACTCTTCGCGGCTGCCGGCTCCCTGCCCGGGATCGGGCCTCGGCGCGAGGCGCTGCTCGCCCGCGCCGCCGGCGGCGGGCGAGTGCTCGATCTTGTGTTCCACCTCCCCGCCGGGGTGATCGACCGCCGCGCCCGGCCAGCGATCGCCGAGGCAAGGCCCGGCAGGGTGGTGACGCTCGAGGTCACGGTCGCTGCGCGTCGGCCGCCACGCAGCGCCGCAGCGCCATGGGTGATCGAGGTGGGGGACGGCACCGGCAGCCTCGACATCCTGCTCTTCGGCCAGGGCGCGCACAGGGCCAATCAGCTTCCAGAAGGCGCGCGGCGGATCATCTCCGGCGAGCTCAGGCTCGACCGGGGCCGGCTCGTCATGCCGCACCCGGACTTCATCCTGCCGCCCGAGCGCGCAGCGGAACTGCCGCTGATCGAGCCGGTCTACGGGCTCACCGCGGGCCTGCGCGGCTGGGAGATGCGCCGCGCCGTCGAGGCGGCGCTCGCACGCCTGCCCGACCTGCCGGAATGGGCCGACCCGGCGCTGGTTCGCCGCGAGCGCTGGCCCTCCTGGGCGGCCGCCCTCGCCGCCGCGCACCACCCCGAGGACCCCGCCGCCGTCGCCCCCACACACCCGGCGCGGACGCGGCTTGCCTATGACGAGCTCTTCGCGCAGCAGGTCACGCTCGCGCTCTCGCGACGCGCTCTGCGCGCCAAGCCCGGCCGCGCGCTTGTCGGCGACGGGCGGCTGCGTGCGGCCGTGCTCGCCGCCTTCGGCCATGCGCCGACGCCGGCGCAGGCCAAAGCGCTCGCCGAGATCGACGCCGACCTCGCAAGCCCGCGGCGGATGCTCAGGCTGCTGCAGGGCGATGTCGGTTCGGGCAAGACGCTGGTGGCGCTGCTGGCGATGCTGCGCGCGGTCGAGGCCGGGGCGCAGGCAGCGCTGATGGCGCCGACGGAGATCCTCGCCCGGCAGCACCATGCCACCATCTCCCGGCTCGCCGCCGCGGCGGGGGTCGAGGTCGCGCTGCTCACCGGCCGCGAGAAAGGCCGCGCCCGCGAGGCGGCGCTCGCCGGGCTCGCCGACGGGACGATCCCGCTCGCCGTCGGCACGCACGCCCTGTTCCAGGACGGCGTTGCGTTCCGCGACCTCGCGCTTGCGGTGATCGACGAACAGCACCGCTTCGGCGTGCACCAGAGGCTGATGCTCGCGGCCAAGGGCGAGGCGGCGGATGTGCTGGTGATGACGGCAACCCCCATTCCGCGCACGCTTCTCCTCACCGCCTGGGGCGACATGGAAGTGAGCCGGATCGCCGCCCGCCCGCCCGGGCGGCGCCCCGTCACCACCCTCGCCAAGCCCTTATCGAAGCTCGCCGAGGTGGTCGAGGCGATCGGCCGCCGCCTCGCCGCCGGAGCGCGCGTCTTCTGGGTCTGCCCGCTCGTCTCGGACAGCGAGCTGGCCGACCTCGCCGCCGCCGAAGCCCGCGCCGCCGACCTCGCGCGCCACTTCCCGGGCAGGGTCGCGCTCCTGCACGGGAAGATGCGCGGCCCGGAGAAGGACGCAGCGATGGCCGCCTTCGCCAGCGGCGAGAAGACCGTGCTGGTCGCGACCACCGTCGTCGAGGTGGGCATCGACGTTCCAGAGGCCTCGGTGATCGTCATCGAGCAGGCGGAGCGCTTCGGGCTGGCACAGGCGCACCAGCTCCGCGGCCGGGTCGGGCGCGGGGCGGAGCCCTCCTATTGCCTGCTCGTCTACGCCGAGCCGCTCAGCGAGATCGCGCGCAAGCGGATCGAAACGCTCGTCGCAACGGAGGACGGGTTCGCGATCGCCGAGGAGGACCTGAGGCTGCGCGGCGGGGGCGAGGCGCTGGGGACGCGCCAGTCCGGCCCTCCCACCTTCCGCCTCGCTGACCCTGCGGCGCATGCGAATCTGATCGCTCTCGCGCGCGACGACGCCGCCCTCCTGCTCGAGCGCGACCCCGAGCTCGCGGGGTCGCGCGGCCAGGCGGTGCGGACCCTCCTGCACCTCTTCGAGGCGGAGGCCGTGATCCCGACGATCGCCTCCGGGTGAGAGGGCTCCTTGGGCTGACGCGCGTTGTGCGAAAGTGCTAGAGCGCGTCGCATGACCGTCACACGCTTTGCCCCATCGCCGACGGGGTTCCTGCACGTCGGCGGCGCCCGCACCGCACTCTTCAACTGGCTGTTCGCGCGACGCACCGGCGGGCGCTACCTGCTGCGGATCGAGGACACCGACACCGCGCGCGAGGTGCCCGGCGCTGTTGCGCAGATCCTCGAGAGCCTCGACTGGCTCGGCATACCGCCGGACGAGCCGCCCCTGTCGCAGCGGGCGCGCGAAGCCCGCCACGCCGAGGTGGCGCGCGCCATGGTCGCAGCCGGCACAGCCTATTACGCCTATGAGACGCCCGAGGAGCTCCAGGCGATGCGCGAGCGCGCCCTCGCCTCAGGACGGCCGCCGCGCTACGACGGCGCTTGGCGCGACCGTGACCCGGCGGAGGCGCCGCCGGGCGTCCCCGGAGCGATCCGGCTCAAGGCCCCGCGCGAGGGCGAGACGGTGGTGGAGGATCTCGTCCAGGGCACCGTGCGCGTCGCCAACGCCGAGCTCGACGACATGATCATCCTCCGAAGCGACGGTCGGCCGACCTATCTCCACGCCGTCGTGGTCGACGACCACGACATGGGCGTGACGCATGTGATCCGCGGCGACGATCACCTGACGAACACCTTCCGCCAGGTGCAGGTCTACCGCGCCATGGGCTGGGAGCCGCCGCGCTTCGCCCATATCCCGCTGATCCACGGCGCCGACGGGACGAAGCTCTCCAAGCGCCACGGGGCGGTGAGCGTTCTCGATTTCCGCGACCAGGGTTACCTGCCGGAGGCAGTGGCGAACTACCTGCTCCGCCTCGGCTGGGGCAAGGGCGACATCGAAGTGATCGGGCTCGACGAGGCCGCTTCGATCTTCGACCTCGCCGATATCGGCCGCGGCGCGGCGCGGTTCGACTACGCCAAGCTCCGCCACCTCAACGGCGTCTGGATTAGGCGTGCGGATGACGCGAGGCTGACGCGGCTCACCCTCGAGCGGCTGGCGCGGCGCGCCGAGGGCGCTGTCGGCGCGATCACGGCAGAGCGCGTGGCGCGCCTCATGCCGGCGCTGAAGGAGCGCGCGCACACCCTCGAGGAACTGGCGGACGCCGCCTCGTTCCTAGCCCGTACCGTTCCGCTGCCGTTCGAGCCCAAGGCCGAGGCGCTGCTCACGCCAGAGGCGCGGATCGCGCTGCGCGGCCTCGCCGCCGCCCTGGCCGGGGTGGCGTGGGAGGCGCCGGCACTCGAGGCGGCGACGCGCGCCCATGCTGAGGCGACGGGGGCGACGCTCAAGGATCTCGCCATGCCGCTCCGCGCCGCCCTGACCGGCTCGACCGTCAGCCCGCCCGTGTTCGACGTCGCCGCCGCGCTCGGCGAGGCGGAGACGCGCGCGCGCATCGCCGCGGTGTCAGGCTGACGGCGCAGCCTCGCGACAGCGGACGAGGATGGCGGCCGTCCAGACCATCACCACCTCGCCGGCCTGGTTCAGCGTCTCGGTCCTCTGCTTGACGATTCCGCGGTCTGGCCTTGACCGTGACCGCCGCGTCTCGAGTACCGTCACCCGGACGCTGAGCGTGTCGCCCGGCCTGACCGGCTTGAGCCAGAGCAGTTCGTCGAGCCCGGGCGAGCCGAGGCCGTGGCGGGAGATGGCATGGTCGGCGAGCAGGCGCATCGTCAGGCAGGCGGTGTGCCAGCCCGAGGCGATCAGCCCGCCATAGGGGGTCGCCCGCCCGCCCGCCTCGGAGAGGTGGAAGTCCTGCGGGTCGTAGGCTTGGGCGAAGGCGATGATCTCCTCGGCCGTGACCGTGCGCGCGCCGAAGGTCGCGACATGGCCGGGCGTGAACTCCTCGAAGTAGCGCTCGCGCAGGTCCATCGCCGCGAGTGTGGCCGCGGTGCGCGCGGGCGAAAAGGGCCGCCTTGACCGGCCACCGCCAGCATGGTCAACCGCCCCGGCGCGCGGGCGGAGGCGTGCGCCTCGATCCCGGGCCGTTGATCCCGGGCCGTTGATCCCGGGCGGCGGCGCTTCTACATGCGTGCTCGGTCTCGTGAGGCAACGGGGGATGGTGGCCGCATGGCGGCGATGATCGAGGTCGAGGGCCTGACCAAGCGCTTCGGGCCGGTGCTTGCGGTCGACGGCGTGTCGATGACGGTCGAGCGCGGCGAGGTGCTGGGTTTCCTCGGCCCGAACGGTGCGGGCAAGTCCACCACCATGAAGATGATCACGGGGTTCCTGACGCCGACCGCCGGCACAGCCCGGCTCTGCGGCCACGACGTTCTCGCCGAGCCGCTCGCGGTCAAGCGCCGCCTTGGCTATCTGCCCGAAGGCGCGCCGACCTACCCCGACATGACGGTGCTCGCCTTTCTCGAGTGGGTCGCCTCCGTGCGCGGCTTCGCGGGCGCGGAGAAGCGCGCGCGGATCGAGCGGGCGATGCGGGCGACCTCGCTCGGCGAGGTGATCTACTATCCGATCGAGGCGCTCTCGAAGGGCTTCAAGCGACGCGTCGGCCTCGCCCAGGCGCTGCTGCACGACCCTGAGGTGCTCGTTCTCGACGAACCGACGGACGGGCTCGACCCAAACCAGAAGCACGAGGTGCGCACGCTCATCAGGGCCATGGCGGCGGCGAAGGCGATCGTCATCTCCACCCACATCCTCGAAGAGGTGGAGGCGATCTGCACCCGCGCCGTGGTGATCGCGCGCGGGCGTCTCGTCGCCGACGGTTCGCCCGCTGCCCTCGCCGCACGGTCGCGCTGGCACAACGCCGTGACCGTCCGCGTCCTGCCGGACCAGCGCGTGGCGGCGATGACAGCGCTCGCGCCGCTTCCCGCCGTCGCCGCCGTAGAGGCAGAGGAATCGCCGACCGACGGCCTCGTCGCTCTCTCCGCTCTGCCGGCCGGGGGGCAGCCGATCGAGGGTGCAGTGCGTGGAGCGCTCGCCGCAGCCGGGATCGCCCCGCGCGACCTCAGGATCGAGCGCGGGCGGCTCGACGAGGTGTTCCGCGCCATCACGACCGGCGCCATCACGACCGGCAGCGACGCGGCCGGCGCGGTGCGCAAGGCGGCCTGAGCATGGGCACTTTCCTTGCCATCACGCGGCGCGAGCTCGCGGCCTATTTCGCGACCCCCGTGGCCTATGTCTTCATCATCATCTTCCTCGTCATGCTCGGCGCGCTGACCTTCTCGGTCGGCAATTTCTTCGAGCGCGGCCAGGCCGACCTCACGCCTTTCTTCACCTTCCACCCCTGGCTCTACCTGCTGCTGATCCCGGCGATCACGATGCGGCTCTGGGCAGAGGAGCGGCGGACGGGAACGATCGAGCTCCTGCTCACCCTGCCGGTGGCGATGTGGCAGGCCGTGCTCGGCAAGTTCCTCGCTGCCTGGGCCTTCACCGCGATCGCGCTCGCTCTCACCTTCCCCTTCGTCGTCATCGTCAACATCCTCGGTACTCCCGACAACGGGGTGATCGTCGCGGGCTACGCCGGCTCTCTTCTGCTCGCTGGCTGCTACCTCGCGGTCGGCGCGGCGCTGTCGGCGCTGACGCGCAACCAGGTGATCGCCTTCGTGGTCGCCACCGCCGCCTGCTTCGCCTTCACTGTGTTCGGCAGCCCCGTTGTCGCGGGCTTCATCGCCGACGCCGTTCCCTCGGGCGTTCTCGAGGCGATGCGGCGCATCAGCCTGATCGGCCGGTTCGACAGCATCACGCGCGGGGTGATCGCGCTCAGGGACATCGTGTTCTTCGCGAGCTTCATCGCCTTCTGGCTCTACGCCAACGCGGTGATCGTCGAGCTCAGGAAGGCGGGCTGAGATGGCCGAGGGGATGCAGCCTGCCGCCACGGTCGGCACCCCGGTCGCTCCGCCGCCGCGCCCGCCCGCGAAGGCCCCGCCGCGGAGGCTGCTCGGCGCTGCCGGTCTCGTGGCGGCGCTCGTGCTCGCCGTCGCCGTCAATGTGTTGGCCGAGCGCTTCCTCGGCACCGTGCGGATCGACCTGACCGAACAGCGCCTCTACACGCTTTCGGAGGGGACGCGCACGGTGCTGCGTGGAATCGAGGAGCCGATCACCCTGCGCCTCTACTACTCCGAGCGGCTCGGGCGCGAGATCCCCCTCTATGCCGGGTTGGCGACGCGGGTGCGCGAGTTCCTGCGCGAATACGCCGCGCTCTCGCAGGGCAAGATCAGGCTCGAGTTCTACGAGCCCGAGCCGTTCTCGGAGGTGGAGGACCGCGCTCTGGCCTTCGGGCTGCAGGGCGTGCCGATCGACCAGTCGGGCGAGCAGGTGTTTTTCGGCCTCGCCGGGACGAACACGCTCGATGACGAGCGCACCATCCCCTTCTTCCAGCCTGAGCGCGAGCGCTTCCTCGAAGCCGATCTCACCCGCCTCGTCTACGAGCTCTCGAACCCGCGCCGGCCCGTCGTCGGCGTCATGACGGGGCTGCCGGTCAACGGCGAGATGCGCGGGATGGGCGGCCGCCCGACGCCGCCGTGGGTGGTGATGACGCAGATGCGGCAGTTCCTCCAGGTGAAGGAGGTGCCGCTCGACGCCGCGGAGATCGACGCCGAGATCGGCGTCCTCCTGGTCGCTCACCCGCAGAACCTCTCCGACCGCGCGCAGTATGCGATCGACCAATTCGTGATGCGCGGCGGGCGGCTGATGCTGCTTCTCGACCCGCATTCTGAGGCGCAGGCCTTCCGCCCCGACCCGCGCGGCAGGCCGATGGGAGACACCTCGTCTGACCTGCCGCGCCTTCTCTCCGCCTGGGGCATCGAGTATGACCGGACGCAGGTGGCGGCCGACCTGCGCGGCGCCTTCCGCGTTCGCGCCAACCCGGGCGAGCGGGTGCAGGCGGTCGACTACGTCGCCTGGTTCGCAGTCTCGGGCCCGGAGCAGATCGCGCGCGGCGACGTTGTCACCGGAGATCTCAACCAGATCGCCTTCGGCAGCCCCGGCTTCCTGCGCCGCCGCGCGGGCGCTGGCGGCGAGTTCATCCCGCTCGTGACCACGAGCACCGAGGCAGCGGCGATCCCCGCCGAGCAGGTGCGCACCGATCCGAACCCGTCCGCGATCCTCGCCGCCTTCCGCCCGGGCGGTGAGCGCCTCGTGCTTGCGGCACGGCTGAGGGGCGAGCTCGCTTCCGCCTTCCCCGACGGGCCTCCCGCCCCGGCAGAGGGGGAAGAGCCGCCGGCGCGGCGAGAGGCGCACCGCGCCCGGAGCGCCGGCAACGCCAACCTCGTGATCGTCGCCGACAGCGACATCCTCGAGGACCGGTTCTGGGTGCGGGTGCAGGACTTCTTCGGCCAGCAGGTCGCGCAGCCGACAGCGGACAACGGCGCGTTCGTGGTCAATGCGCTCGACAACCTCGCCGGCTCCGACGCGCTGATCGGGCTCAGGAGCCGCGGCGAGAGCCGCCGGCCTTTCGAGCTCGTGGAACGGATGCGTCGCCAGGCGGAGGCCTCCTACCGCGCCACCGAACAGGCGCTGACGAAGAAGCTCGAGGAGACCGAGCGTCGGCTGCGCGAGCTTCGCCAGGGCGGCGCAACGCCAGCCGAGCGCGGCCGGGCCGAGGCTGTTCTCACCGCCGAGCAGCGCGCAGCGATCGAGGATGCGCGTCGCGTGATCCTCGCGACACGGCAGGAGCTTCGCGCCGTGCAGCGCGACCTCCGCCGCGACATCGAGACGCTCGAGGCCAGGGTGAAGGTCGCGGCGATCGTCGCGGTGCCGCTCGTGGTCGCCGTCGTCGCGGTGCTCCTGGGTCTTTGGCGAATCCGCCGTCGCGCGCGGCGGGCGGAAGAGCCGCTCGCCGGGGTGGCGCCATGACGCGTCGCGGGGTGCTGCTGCTCGGCGGCGCGGCCGTCGTTGCCGCGGCCGGCGCCGCGGTGGTGCTGCAGCGCGGCGAGACGGTGCGCACCGAGGCGGTCGTGCTCGGAGAGCCCGCCTTCCCAGGTGTGGCGCCGCGGCTCGCCGAGGCAGCGCTGGTCGAGATCCGGCGCCATGACGGGGGGGTCACGATCGCGCGCCGCGACGGCGTTTGGGGCCTCGTCGCGAAGGACGGGTTCCCGGTCCGGCCTGAGCGAATGCGCGAACTCTTCACGGGTCTGGCCGAGCTTCGCCTGATCGAGGAGCGCACCGGCAATCCGGAGTTGTTCGCGCGCCTCGGCCTTGAGGACGTGACGGTTCCGGGTGGCACGAGCCAGCTTCTGACGGTGAAGGACGCGGAGGGGCGGGTGATCGCCGAGGCCATCCTCGGGCGGCGGCGGATACGCACCGCCGGCAATCTGCCCGAGGCGATCTATCTCCGCCGCCCCGGCGAGACCCGCACCTTCCTCGCGGAAGGGACGCTGCGCGCCGACACCGACCCGATGCTCTGGGTCGAGCGCGAGATCCTCGACATCCGCCGCCAGCGCATCGCGACCGTGATGACCGAGCGTGCCGGCGCCGCACCGGTGCGCGTGGTACGACGCAGCATCGACCTCGAAGCGGCCGAGCTCGAAGGCATGGCGGAGGACTTCCGCGCCGATCCGGCGAAGGTCGATGACCTGCCGCGTGCCCTTGAATGGCTCACCTTCAACGATGTGCGTGGGCGCGCCGGCCTCGAGGGCGCCGAGCGCCTCGGGGTTGCGCGGGCGACGACCTTCGACGGGCTGATCGTCGAGATACGCCTCGTCGCGGAGGGCGGCAGGCGCTGGGCGCTGTTCGACGTCACCTGGCAGGACCCCGGGCCGCCGCCCGAAGCGCCGCCGCCCGAACTCAAGGCCGCTGCCGAGGGACGTGAGGAGGCGGCCACGCTGGCCCGCCGGCTCTCGCCTTGGGCCTTCGCTCTCGTCGACTGGAAGGCCGACATCCTCCTCTATCGCCCCGAGGACATCGCCGCCGCAGGGGACCCCTCCTGACGGCGCGCGAATATCCGGCGCATCCGCGCGTCGGCGTCGGCGTCATCCTGTTCCGGGGCCCTTCCGTTCTCCTGATCCGCCGCGGCACGCCGCCGCGGGAGGGCGAGTGGTCGCTGCCCGGTGGCGGCCAGGAGCTCGGCGAGACGGTGGCTGAGACGGCGCGGCGCGAGCTTGCCGAGGAGACTGGGCTCACGCCGGCCGGGCCGCTCGTGCTCGTCGATGTCGTCGATCAGATCCTCCGCGACGAGTCAGGCCGGGTTCGGTTCCACTACACGCTGGTGGAGTTCTCGGCCGAGGCCGGCGAGGGCGAGCCAACGGCGGGGGGTGACTGCGCCGCCGTCGCCTTCGTGCCGATCGAGTCGCTCGGGCAGTTCGGGCTCCGCGCGGATACGCTGACCGTGATCAAGAGGGCGTCAGCGATGCGCGTGCGCGACCGGCTCTAGCACAGGGCTTGCTTGAGCGGTGTCGGGCCGGGCGCTGCCGGGCCTGAGCAGAGGAATGCCGCCGGAATGGCAGACGGATCCCAGTTTCCCCCAGCCGGAGTGTCGGCAGAGGAGGGCGCTGAACGGCGCGCGGCACGGGCTGCGCTGTTCAGCACCGAGATTCTGCGCCGGATCGACGCGATCGCGCGTGCCTCCGGCACAGGCGACAGGGCCGGCATCGTCGCGGAGGCGAACGCTCTCGCGGCCGGGGCGCTGGCGCTTGGGCTCTCCGCCCTCGCCACCGAGGCGGCCGAGACGGAGCGTGCCGCCCGGTCAGGCGACGCGGCGCGCATGGCCGAGGCGCTTCGCGTTCTGCAATGCGGCGTGCACGATGCTCTCGCCTTGCTCCGGCGCGGCGGCTGAGGCGGCGCGGCGGGCCGGTCAGGGCTGCGCAAGGGTCGCCGCCGGCCGCTGCTCGCCGGCCTCGCCACGGACGAAGGCGATGTGCTGGCGAAGGTCATAGAGCATCCGCCCGTAGCTCAGCGGCACCCGCGTCTCCGCGACACGCGCCGCGAGCCGGTCAAGCCGGGCGAGCAGGGCCGCTCGCTCCGGCCCCTCGGCGCCGGCGAGCGCTGCCTCGATCGCACGGACGTCGCGGTACCAGCGATAGACCTTGCGCTCCATCTGCCAGCGCAGCAGCGGCGGGCCGAAGCGCAGGAGCGGGATCAGCAACGTGAGCAGCGGGATGATCAGGACCCAGGTCCGCTCGATCGTCACCGCCACCCAGAAGGGAAGGTAGCGCTTCAGGAACCCCGGTCCGTGGCGCCAGTAGCGGGCGGCGTCCGGATGCAGCGGCCAGTCGGTCGGGCCGGCGGCTGGGAAGGTGCCGGCGGGGGCGAAGAACTGCCGCGGCGCGAGCAGCTCGGAGAACGCCTCCATCAGCGCGAGCACGATCTGGGGGTGGATGTCCTCGCGCACCACCACCTGCGCCACCGCGGCAAGCAGCGTCGCATTCTCGCGCGGCAGGTCCTCGGCGAAATCGACGCTGCCGGAGGCAAGGCGCACGCGCGTCAGGAACGGAAAGGCGGCGACGTAGGCCTCGGCGCGCGCGGCGAAATCGAGGAGCCGCACGGCGGGGCTCGCGAGCAGCCGCGCGATCGTCCGCGTCGGTGCGGCCGACAGCAGCACGACGGCGTCGATCTCCCCGGCGATCAGCGCATCCGCCGCCTCGGCGGCGCGCAGCGACACCGCCGCGA
>Ga0272446_1001337_pt1 | contig 35937 bp, 33 predicted proteins | sample YNPCB0061_FD_194587 | JGI IMG/M metagenome (GOLD analysis project Ga0272446, IMG submission 194587) | Hot spring microbial mat communities from Yellowstone National Park, WY, United States - YNP-CB-006-1 | ecosystem: Environmental > Aquatic > Thermal springs > Hot (42-90C) > Sediment | place...
GCAGAGAAGGCTTCTTTATACTTGTACCATCGGTAAATTGGTCTTGTTTTGTTGGCTTGAAAACTCACTAAAAGTCTAGTGAGGGCGGGTTGAACTAAAAACTTAGATTGGAAATGGCGCTGCAATTTCTGGTCAAGATTGCCAATTTCCCTAAGAGCACTATTTTGCACTTCAGGCGCAATATCGGAGATGCTTGACAGACTTGCCACAAGTATTAGTCCCTATGAAACACGGGTCTGCTCATTATACCAGTGCCTCTAGAAGTATGCTGAATTGAGGTTACATCGAATGACCTCCCAAGATTGCCCCAACAGATATGTGAAAGCCACCTAACGGTTGAATCCACCCGCCTTCAGTAACTTTGGATGGTGCAGGTGATTTAGCACACAGTCGGGTGCAGTGGCTTATTATCTCTAACTTTGCTCTTCTTTAATTGTTTTCTTCATCGATTTTACGACATTGCCCAACTCCATTGGAAATAAGACCACGGTATTAGAGGGACTGCCAGCCAAACCGTCTATCGTCTGTAGTGTTCTTAGTTCCAAAGCAATAGGATTTTTCTCCATCAGTCTGGCCGCTTCTGCTAGGTTCTGTGCAGCCAATCGATCCCCCTCCGCTTTGGTAATTGTTGCTCGTTTTTCCCGTTCTGCTGATGCTTGCCGTGACATTACCTTCTTCAGTTCTTCTGGTAAATCAAAATCTTGAAGTTGAACTGAATCTATGCCTAAGCCCCAGTCTCGCACCTTTTGCCCCACAATTGATGCAATCTGTTCCTGAACCTTCTCGCGCTCTGATAAAAGCTCATCCAAAGTCAATGAACCTACCACATCTCTTAGGGCAGACTGAACATACTGAGAAGTTGCAAACTGATAGTTCTGAACTTTGGTAACCGCCAGACCGGGATTCCTAACAACCAAAAAAAGCGCACTATCAATCACTATAGGAACATTGTCACGAGTGATGGCCCTCTGTCTAGGAATGTTAATTGCCTGAACACGGGTATCAACAAAGCGAACATTTTCAATAAAAGGAACCACATAAAACGTTCCAGAACCACGAACTTCTGAAAATTTACCTAAAGTCAGTATGACCCCCTTCTCCCACTCAGCGGCTACTCTCACGCCGTCTACTACCTTGCCCCATAAAAAACTAACTACGATAGCAGATGTTAACCAGGGCGCCCTATTTTGCAGCTTAGTAATATCTATAGTTGGCTCTCCAACAGCAAAGATAAAAACGGGTAGCGATATCAACCAAAAAAGAAGACTTCTTACAGGGCCGCCCAAAGAGACGTGCCCAACAGTGGGATCAGCGTATACCCTGCCTGCTTCTCTTTGTTGTTGCTCTGTGATCTTCCCATCTTCAGAAGTTGAAGTAGTTGTCATACTTTTCTCCCTCTACATGAGATAACAAATTATTTATTGCACTCAACTTGATTTTACACTCAGAACGCCACCATATTGTGTTATATCTGCCCAAGATCGTACTACATAGCAGAAGTGTTGAATCTGGTCATAAAACTTCATACTTCAATGGACAAGTAGGTCTGGCAGCAAATCATAGCTCCAGTGAACGATGGAGCAACGGCGGCTCAATTCTAATAGCGAAACTTATCCAACAATCGATGCCCATAAAATGCCGGGATTTCCATCAACTCTAAAATCAGATATGCAATCAATACCATATAGATTTGCATCGTCACACCGTTGACATTTTTGCTAATCAAACGGTCGAGTTTGAGATGCATCCTTAAAAACTTCCAAAGAATCTCGATTTGCCAGCGCTTGCCATAAATTTCACCAATCTCTTCATTCGTCAGTTGCTCCAGATTAGTCGCAAGTCGAAATTCACTGCGACTGGTCGCAAAATCAAACGACGCGATAGCGACGATGGTCGAGTTCGGTTTTCATGTTATTTTTAATCCGCACCACAAAGTGCGTTTGTGTGAGACTTAGTTCGTCTAGAAACTCCCAACTGGCAAAGCCTCTATCCATGACCCCAACGCCGTTCTCAGGGATCATGCTATGAACCGTTTCGGCAAATCGAGCATCCTGTCCCTGACCAAAATGAATCAAACATTCCGTCGGATTACCCTGCCCTAAGTTGATACCATTGAGCAGTTTAACTTGATGATATTCTTGCTCCCAAAATAACTTGCTCGTCAAGCTAATGACAGTGGAATCAATGGGAATGAGCATCTGGTCAGTGGCGGGGTGTTGTCGCTTCAATCGCTCAACTAGTTCCATATGCCGCGTTTTGCAGGCTTTAGAAAAGGTCGAGATGTCAACCTCGATTCCGGCAGAGCCGATAACATAGGTCTCTCATGCTCGTCAAACTTGAGTCCAGCACAAACGTCAGCCAGATTTCAAAGAATAAGCGGGTGTTCAAAACAGGGTAGTCACTGGCTGAAAGCCGCTGAAGCAGGGATTTGCCTATATTGGAAAAGGACGGTAGCAGCAAGTATTATTTTTGTATCTCTTGGGGACAGAATACTGTTTTCTGAGCTTTCTTTCAACACTTCTGGATATACCGCCTAACCCAGCCGACGTAACACCCCTCGGTACTGTAGCTGTAATGCCTGGCCCGCGGAAGGTCTTGCAGGCGATCGAGGAACTTGCGCTTCGGTGGCAGTTCGGTCATGGGGTGCTGCTGAACGGCATAACGTTGATTTATCGCGGTAGGATTCTTAGCAAATGAAGCTTACGGGAATTAAAGGAAGGATGCTATGCGGCGGGGGTAAAATTTTACATTTTGTAAAATCCTTGCTCAGTAAGCCTCAAGGTGCGTACTTTGGGGAGAAATAGGCAGCCGCCAAGCCGCTACAAATTAACCTAAAAGACAGTAGAGATTTGTTGATTTAACTCCTAATCGGCGGATAGTTTGCTGGGACGCAATCAACAAAACCCAATCAGAAAAACTTACTTGGTTTACCTCACCATATTCATTCGAGCCTTACTGTTTCTACCTAATTTGTCAGGGCTTGCCTACCAAGTTAGAGAATATTAATCTTCTCCATAAATTAAAACTCTTCACCACCGATGGAAACTCACAGGTCGCCCCACGAACCACCCAAAAAACCGAACATCTTACTTTTGCGCTGGCAGCATAGCTTAAGTCAGCAAAACAGCAAACAAGCCACAAAGAGCAATACCATCAAAAACTCCAGCCCCACCAATACTAAGAATGCCCGGAGTCATGCGCTCAATTTGCGGCAAGTGTAAAAGATCAGCCCCGATCAGCGTGCCCAATACACCACCAGCAAAGGCAATTGGCGCCGCTACAGAATCAGAACCTGCCGTCAATAAAACAGAAGTCATTGCCGCCGTCAGCGGAGCAATCAGGGCATTCATCTGAATTCCAATTCCAGGCACAACCTGAGCAGAATAGTAGCTAATAACTGTTACCACAGTAGCCACTAGCAAAATCAAAATTGGCGAAACACGGGTGAACTGGTAAATGGCTAATATCGTTGGAATGAGACCACCCCCAACATTAAGAGCCACGATCGTTTTCTGTTCAACTCGCCTTAAGGGAATACCCCAAAAGAATCGCATACCCCACAATTGATCCAAATCAGGTACTACAGTTACCTTCGAAATCCTCTCGTAAAGAGGAATGTTAACCGTACTGCCAACAATAACTAGGGTCAGTAACAGCAGAGATAAATTAGGAGAAAATCCAAGCTTTGCAACAGCAACTTGGACAGCATCTAGAGTAACTACCAACCACAGGAAAGGGAAGGCTAAGAGCAACAGTAAAAAAAGTAAATATGCAACTGGTAGATAAATCATTACTTCCGCCTAGAGAAAATGCCTTGATCATCCCGGTCAAACAACTGCTTAACCTTTTTCCAAGCCTCCAGAAGAGCACTACCTGGAGAATTTTCAAAAGCCTGATTGTAGGATTCCATGAATTTCTGTTGAGCCTCTTCAGACATGCCTGATTTAATATCCGGCTCAATTTCATCTGTTCCCCCTAGCTTACCCTCTGCACCACGGGGGATTTTCATATCCGTAGTTGCGACCTCTTCTCCCCCCGCGCTCTGCAACAGTAAAAAAATCTCCCCAGACTTATTGGCAGGCACTTCTACGACGACGAGAAACTCTCCTGCTTGCACTCGAGTCTGATAAATTGCGGCCCGCTCCTGAGCCATACCTAGAGATATGAGTACAGAGCCTAGGCCTGCTCCGATGGCACCATACAGAGCACCACTCGTAGCCCCCAGCAGAGCAGCGGCCAGAGGACCAGCCGCCACAACCGCACCCAAGAAAGGGATAAACAGCATGCCAACGCCACTCAACAAACTCAGCACAGAGCCGAACAATGATCCGTAAAGAGCACCGCTGGTCACACCATCGAGAATAATATCTTTCTTCGTCAAAAAGCCTGTAATTTTAGCCTCGCTCTGAAAGTTGCGCCCAATGATAGAAATGTCTTCTTTGGAAATACCCCTGTTCAGAAGGCGCTGTATAGCATCCTGAAACTTTTTCTCCTCTTTAAAAGTAGCAGATACACATTTTTTTCTGATGGCGTGAGTGGCTCCATAAAACAAGCTCCTCGATAATAACTGAACTCGCCTGCTAGCAGCAGTTTTGGGCAATAATTCAGAGTATAACATCAGTTTGGGTGCTGTGACTTTTTATGTCGACAACACATTACTCCATTGAGTCTGGATCATGACGGGGTGGGTATTCTTAAAAGAAGATATTGAGCGGGATTCCTAATCCCTGTAGCTAGCCATGAACTCTGCCCACACTTATATCAACCTACTATCCTTCACAGAGTATCAACAGAAATTTCATCAAGCTCTCAGTGATGAAATCAAATCTCTACGAAAGCTGGGTGGGCAAAGGACTACCATCACCGACGGTCGCCATATCGGTAAACGCAGCGGCAAACACCTCTATTCCTTTACCACTGATACCGAAATTCGCTTCCCCGACGACACCCCAGTCGATCTAGTTCACCAAGGACAACGCTATACAGGAACTCTGCTGTCGATCGAGGGCTTTGATCTCCTCATTGCCATTGAGAAAAACATTGGTGAGCAAGTCCCATCTGCCCAGATGACCACTGAACCGTGGTTTCTCCTTCAGGAGTTACAGAAGCGGCTCGAAACCGCTACTGCTAGTCAAGCTGCAAACCGTGAACTCGCTTTGAACCTGCTTAGTAACTTAACAAGCTCTCACCCGACGAACCATACCGAATTTAGCGACTTCTGTTCCCATATCGAAACCCAAATTCAACAAACCCTCAACTACAACCGTTATCAAGCAGAAGCGATTACCCACGTTCTTCAGCATCCAGTGAGCTTTATCTGGGGACCTCCCGGAACCGGAAAAACCAGCACTCTGGGACTTACGGTTGCGTCCCTCGTCCATGTAGGGGAATCAGTTCTGGTACTTGCCCACAGCAATACAGCAGTGGATACGGCAATGAAAAGCCTCGCCAAGTACCTCTGTAAATCCAGCTATTACAACGAAGGCTTCATTCTCCGCTTTGGCATTGCCACCCCCGGCACTTACGATGGCTATCCCTTGATTAACGTTCGCGGCATTGCCAAAAGACAAAACGCTCCACTGATTGAAAAAATTGAGGGACTTGAGCGCGAGCGGAAACGATTAACTCAAGAGTCTCGTGCCTCTGGTTTAACCACCCAGCAGAAGTCTGCTTTACAAGAGCGCATCGCCCAGATTCGAGAGGAATTGCAACCTCTAAAACAGCAACTACGCCAGAAAGAATCTGAGCTAGTCCGAAAAGCAATGGTCGTTGGTTGCACCCTCTCAAAAGCAGCGATCGCCCAGGAAATTTACGAACGCCAATTCGATGCAGTCATCATTGATGAAGCCAGCATGGCTTACATCCCTCACTGTGTCTATGCTGCAACACTGGCAAAGCGACGAATTGCCATCTTTGGTGACTTTCGCCAACTCGGTCCTATCTCTCAAGCAAATACCGATAACGCTCAAACCTGGCTACAACGCGACATTTTTGAAGCAGCAGGCATTATTAATTGTGTCAACCAAAACCAACAGGATGATCGCATGGTGCTGCTCAAGACTCAATACCGGATGCATCCCTCCATTTCAGCTATTCCAAATCTACTGTTCTACAACAATCAACTTCAAGACGGCGAAGGAGTACAAGCGCGAACGCAACCGATCGTTGATGCCCAACCAAACCCAGGTTCATCCCTCATCTTCTATGATTTGAGCCGAGCCTCTGCCTTCTGTTTCAGCGATCAGGAGTCCCATAGCCGTTTCAACCTCATTTCTGCCCTCATCGCCGCAGATATTGCATACAAGTCAAAACAGGCAGGAACCGAAAGCGTTGGCATCATTGCCCCCTACAACGCACAGTCACGCTTAATTCATCGCATCCTCAGAGAAACACACCTAGAAACAGTAAAAGCCTCTACCGTTCACCGCTTTCAAGGCTCTGAACAACATCTGATCATTTTTGATGCGGTTGATAGTACCCCCCAAAAAAAGGTAGGAAAGTTATTGCAAGGTGGAATGCAAAGTACAGCATCTCGACTGGCAAACGTTGCGGTTAGTCGTGCTCAGGGCAAATTTGTTGGATTGTTTAATGACACTTACATACGGCAACAGCTTGATTCGTTTAACATCTTTCGCAAATTTAGCGATCGCCTCCGCAGTCGTTCTCAAGTCTTGCCTTTAACCTTTACGGATACAGCCAACTCTACCGTTTGGCAATTTACCCTTCCTAGCGTCACGGTTTATCTAAACCCCAGGGCAGCTTGGCAGGCTATTCAAACGGATTTAGCAACTGCCCAACACGCTGTTGCGATTGACTGGCCCACACAACTCAGGCCTGCCCAACACTTCTCCCTGGCATCCATACGACGCGGTACAAACATCATCGCTCGTGGTCCAGACATCGCTGCAAGTGTTGCCAGTTTACCCAGCAACCGACTTTGGCGCTCTGACTCCTTCAGCAATATGGGGATTGTCGGCATAGACCAAAAAATTCTTTGGGTCTACACCAATCCCAGCGCTCAAGGTGCAGTTTTTAGAATTGCCCTTGCTAACACAGTTGATCTCCTGTACACATTCTTTCAACTGCTGCCTGCTGATAGTGGGGCAAGTGTGGCGCAAAAGCTACAAAACAATCAAGCACCTTTTGGCTCCTGTGAAATCTGTAAAGACCCTCTCTGGCCCCAACCTGCTCAGAACAAATACTCACGTCCTCGCATTAGCTGTGTGAAACATCCCCAGCAAGGGCGCAAAATGAATTGTCAAGATGCGACCCAGTATGCTCAGTTCATGGGACGTACCTGCGAAGCCTGCGGTGCTGCCCTGAAAGGACTACAAAATGGTGCTACAGGTCAAATCTTTCTCGCCTGTAGCCGCACCGGTTGTGATTGGACGACTAGCCTGGATCAGATTGTTTAACATAGAATTCTCTAAGGAGGTTTTTCAAATGTCAAAGCTACTTGAACGAATTACAGTAAATCCCAGACAGTGTGGTGGTCGCCCGTGTATCCGTGGCATGAGAATTCGAGTGTCTGATGTTTTAGACTTATTCGCAGCGGGATTGAGTGCTGAACAGATTTTAGAGGAACTGCCTGATCTAGAAATGGATGATTTGAGAGCAGCGCTTGCCTATGCGTCACGTAAACTCAATCATCCTGTATTAGTTGCATGACAACGATCTGGATTGATGCACATTTTTCACCTGCGATCGCAACTTGGATTACAGATACATTTGGGGTGACAGCACTAGCTTTACGTGATCTTGGGCTGCGAGATGCCGAAGATCCGAAAGTCTTTGAGGCTGCAAAAGCTCAAGGAGTTATTTTCATGACCAAAGACAGTGATTTCGTGGATTTAGTCGATCGATTGGGAGCACCCCCACAAATCATTTGGTTGACTTGTGGAAATACGTCAAATGCTCGGCTACGAGAGATTTTGAATTCAGTTTTACCAGAAGCACTAGAGCTACTACATTCTGGTGAAAAGTTAGTGGAAATTAGTGGAGATTAACATAGCGGCCAGAAGTGTTGAATCCAGTCATAAAACTTCATACTTCAATGGACAAGTAGGTCTGGCAGCAAATCATAGCTCCAGTGAACGATGGAGCAACGGCGGCTCAATTCTAATAGCGAAACTTATCCAACAATCGATGCCCATAAAATGCCGGGATTTCCATCAACTCTAAAATCAGATATGCAATCAATACCATATAGATTTGCATCGTCACACCGTTGACATTTTTGCTAATCAAACGGTCGAGTTTGAGATGCATCCTTAAAAACTTCCAAAGAATCTCAATTTGCCAGCGATTGCGACAAATTTCACCAATCTCTTCATTCGTCAGTTGCTCCAGATTAGTGGCAAGCCGAAATTCACTGCGACTGGTCGCAAAACCAAACGACGCGATAGCGATGACGATCAAGTTCGGTTTTCATGTTATTTTTAATCCGCACGACAAAGTGCGTTTGTGTGAGACTTAGTTCGTCTAGAAACTCCCAACTGGCAAAGCCTCTATCCATGACCCCAACGCCGTTCTCAGGGATCATGCTATGAACCGTTTCGGCAAATCGAGCATCATTTCCCTGACCAATCACACATCAGATTACCCTGGTCTAAATTTATGCCATTGAGCAATTTAACTTGATGATATTCTTGCTCCCAAAACAACTCAAGCTAATCACAATCAATGGGAATGAGCATCTGAGCAGTGGCGGGGTGTTGTGGCTTCAATCGCTCAACTAGTTCCATATGCCGCGTTTTGCAGGCTTTAGAAAAGGTCGAGATGTCAACCTCGATTCCAGCAGAGCCAATAAAATATGTCTCTCATGCTCGTCAAACTTGAGTCCAGCACAAACGTCAGCCAGATTTCAAAGAATAGGCGGGTGTTCAAAACAGGGTAGTCCCTCGCTGAAAGCCGCCGAAGCAGGGATTTGACTATATTGGGAAAGGACGGTAGCAGCAAGTATTGTTTTTGTATCTCTTGGGGACAGAATACTGTTTTCTGTCTCCCTTTTTTCTGTGTTAAGCTTTCTTTCAACACTTCTGACTACATAGATGTTGAGCTAATGAACACTTCTCAGAGTATTTTTACCAGCATTGTAACCATCGCCATAGTCTTATTCGCCCAAGGTAGTCCTAGTCTTGCCATCCCGTTCCGATCAGTCCAAGAACACTTTTTGGGGATTCCTTCATCCGTATTGCCCTTGGGTAGCCCTGAAAATCGTCAGCGTTATTTAAGTTATGCCATAGTTGATATACCGAATGGTTATATTAGCTATCAAGCTAGCGATAATCCCGAACAGTTTGAGTTTGCTATTTTCCGTAAAAACAATGGGCAATATTTGGCGGCGTTTAGTATCCCCTATGACCCTCTGTTTTTTCCAGAACAAAGCTCGTCTCGGTTGATTTTGCTCGATTACCGACAGGGGCAATGGCGCGATGTGACTCGAGAGATGTTACCCGTACCTCTAGATCGAACCCTGACCTACCGCCTGCCACGGGTGGGGAGAGATATTGTAGTGGTGAATCGCTTCCAAGAAGAGCTTTACCGTTTACGATGGCAAAATGATCTGTTTGTACGTCTAGGGACGTAAGCTCCTCCTATTAGAACCGTTAGAGGATCGTATGTCTCAGTGAGTAAGCGATCAAGACATTACACAAGTTGGCCAACGTAACAAATTGCTTTACCCGACTTGGTGTTAAACTCTGGGCATTACCCAAAACTGCTAGTGGGAGATGAGTTCGATCGTTACCCCAGACTGACGTTGACTGGGGTCATTGTGTCTAGAATACACAATTTGAATCCCCCGTGGTGTTGGGGATGATCATGCAGTGGTCGCTACGACCACTGCTATCAGTTTCAGATAACTTAGATGATATTATCTACATGCATTAACTCTAGGTCTTCACAGGTACGTTTAATTAAGCCCATCAGTACTTTGGCGGGGCCGACTTCCACCACTTGTCTTACCCCCAGCTTTGGTAGTTGTTGCACAATTTCTGTCCAGCGTACAGGACCAGTCATCTGCTGGTCTAAGCGGTGTTTTAGGATGGCTGCATCCCTTGTGGGCTGAGGATCTACATTAGATAGCACGGGTACTTGGGCATCATTAAAATCAACTTCAGCTAGGGTTTGGCTGAATTGGGCTGCTGCTTGGGCCATCAGAGGCGAGTGAAATGCACCCGAAACATTGAGAGGCATGGCTCGCTTAACTTTGATCTGGGCAATTAGGCTATCTACTGCTTCTGGGGTGCCGGAGATGACTACTTGGCCGGGGCAGTTGTCGTTGGCTAGGACTACATCAGTTTGGTTGGCGATCGCATTTTTAATAGCAGCCAAATCACCCCCCAAAAGTGCCACCATCTTGCCCCCTCGAGCTTGATCCATCAGTTCAGCCCGGTACTTGACTAGTTGCAGACCGGTACTAAAATCAAATACTCCGGCACTGTACAGGGCAACAAATTCTCCTAAACTATGGCCAGCAACTACGTGGGGTCTGGTGGGTAGGCGATCGCTCAAAATTGCCGCGATTGTGTACAAACAGGGTTGAGTGTACAAGGTTCTATTCAGCTCCTCAGTTTGGCAAACCTCTAGCACCGACCAGCCTAAAATCGACTCTGCCTGTTGAAACTTCGCCTTTGCCTCTGGCTGATCAATCAAACTCGCCCCCATGCCGATCACTTGCGAGCCTTGACCAGGAAATACCCACGCAGTTTTAGTCATCTAGTTAAATTGTGTTTTTGGAATTTGTGTTGAGCAATTGGCAATTATACCGGCTGGGGTATGCTTTTTTGTCTATCTACTAAGAAAACAAATCTGCAAAAATACCAAAAAAATCAATTAGCCGAGTCACCTGCAAAACTAGCATCCCAGCAAATCGCCGCGCTGCCGCTGGGTTTTCACGCTCCCGCCCCCAGTGACTAAATTGGCGAATAATGTGGGCTGATAATTTAATGTTTAACCCGGTGTCCGGGGCTTACTACCAGCGATAGTAGCGGTAGGGGTCATCACCGTATTCAAATTCACGCCAGTAGTCGGGGTGATAAAAGTTAGCTTGGGGAGATTTCAGCCAAATATTTTCATCTGCACTGAAGCGGCCCCCCAAGTTGGCTAAAACCTGCGATAGGGCCCTGGTTTGTCGCCAACGGGTAAGGCGGAGATAAGTTCTTTCATCAGCCTTGAGGCCAAAGGGATTGACCTCGGTAAATAGGGCAACACCTGATCCCTGCTGGAGGCGGCTGAATAGGCCATTGGCGGCGATATCTCCCCCGGAGACGATCGCCCAGGAGCCAAAATTAGTCCGGGCGTGCAGATCAGAGCTACTCAGCCCACGGGTTTCCGGCCAGTCGGGCACCTGCAATGACCCCGGAAAATCATCCCGCCATTGCAACTTTACCCCCAGGTTACTGGTTTCTTGGTTTTGGGTTAAAAACAGGAGCTTACCGCCTTGGTTGAGGTAGTTTTGGATCTGGCGATCGCTCAGATTGGCCCCCCGGCCAACCACAGTTACTGGGTAAGCCATAGTGAGGTCAGTAACCACTTGGTAATTCACACCACTATTGTCCAAAAGATCCGCTTGCCCAATTACAGCCAGCTTGTCCAACTGCCCAGCCAAAGGAGCATTGGCCGCATAATCTATCAGTTGCTTGGCCAGTTGGGCAGCGGCGGCATCTTGGCTATAGTGGTCTTCCAAATCTAGGGTTGTGACAATCAACCGACCACGGCCGTAGTCTAATTCCATTAGGGGGCTGTAGGCCAAGTCAAACTCTGATTCTAAAATTGGCCGCCAGCCACTGCGATGGGGTTTCTCGATCGCCACACTGCTGAGGGCCCCTTGATTACTCCACCGCCAACCATACCACGGGGAACCATAGGGGCCAAAGGGGACTGGCTTAGCCACCGTATCCGGGTAGGCTTCAGACAAGCTACTGGCCCCACGCCAATCCCGCAGATCCTCCGCATCTAAACCAGCAACAACCGGGTGGTCAGCCTGGACTGGGAAGACCCGCCTACTCAAGTGGCGAGTAATCCGCCAGCCACGCCGGGCATACCACAGGCGAGTTTGCCCAAACACAATGACTCGGCCGCCCTGACGTAGGTAGTTTTGGAGATTTTCTGGGAGGGGCTGCTCTGGTTCTAGGGTGTTGCGGCCGATCGCCACTAGGGGGGCATCTCCACCATTCCAGGTGGTGACTTGGTAGCCCAGGGCTTGCAACATCCGGCCCGTGGCCCCGCCGGGGCCGACTAGGGCGATCGCACCGCTGGAGTTGCCAGGGCGGGCAAACACCCGAAACTTAAAAGTATCCCTATGGTTAGCATTGCCAATCTGGGCTTGCAGGGTGATCTGGCCGTTCTGCTTACCGGTAATGGCGGGTAGCTCCACCGCTAGGGGGAAAAATTCAGTACGGGCCGGCTCAATTTGACCAGTCCTCTGTCCAGACGCAATTACCCGGTCTTCCAGTTGAACCTGCCAGCTTAGTTGATAAGGCTGGGTTTGTCTGGTGTCGTTAATCAGAACAATTTGCTTTTGCAGTTGCTCTTGGCTCCAGAAATTATGGTCTTTGGTGGTGAACTGGGGGGCTGCCCCGGCAATCCAAGCCAGGGTAGGGGCGTTGTTTTCTAGGATTGCTTGGCCGCCGGGCTGGAGCTTGTAGCTGGGGCCCTGGTATTGCTCCCAAAATTTGCGTTGGATGTAGGGGAGGTAGACTCCCCGCTGCCCTGGGGTGGGGGTCTGGGGTTTTAGTTCTTTACCCGTGTTGGTAATTTGCCAGCCGTGGCCATCATTCCAGGGAATCATGCCACCGCTGATCCCTTGGGTGCGCCAACTGCGCCAGGTGTTGGTGCTAAATAGGCTCTGCAATTGTTGAAAGGCGGGGGCAAAATCTAGCTCCTGATTGAGATGCCAACTTTTATACGATCGCCCCCCCAAAAATCGCTCTTGGATGCGATCGCGGTAGGCTCTGGTTTCTAGATCATAGGCTTTGGAACCCAGGTAGATGGCAGTGTATTCGCTCATCAGGGGTTCGCTATGGATTGCCCCAGCAAAACCATTGCGATCGCGCATCATCGTGGCATGGAGCGGCGTTCCAAACTCCACCACCATGTAAGGCATATCCCCCTGTTCAGCCCAGTGGCTCAGCCATTCCTCCCGTTCCTGGAGGGGAATCATATTTAAGTAAGAATTCAGGGCATAAATATCCCCGACTGCCGCACCTTGGTGGACTAGCACTGGTCGGGTCGGGTCATATTTTTTAATCAGGGCCACTGCCTCTTCACCGACTTTGGCTGCCTCTTGCCAGGTTTGGTTGCGCCAATTTTTAGGCAGGGTTCCGACTACATTTTTTTTGCCAATCCGTCTGGGGTTTTGGTCATCGCCGTGGCCGAAGTAGTTGGGGCTGGTGGCCCAAATCAGCACCGAGGGATGGTTGCGATCGCGCCGCAGATCCCGCCGCATTTTGGCTTCCCACGTAGCCCTCTGGCGTGGCCAGGTCCTGACATCAGCATAGTTGACCATATCTAAAGCCGGCATCATTAAAGGAAAACCCTGGCGATCGGCGATCGTTGCTACCAGATCCTGGAAATGCCAACGTCCCCGCTCATCCCGGTTCCAAGGCCAGATTTCCGCAATATTAAAACCCGCCCGGCCATAAGCCTGCAAAGATTGGGCAATCACCTCTGGTACCCCCATCGCCCAGCCCTGCCACTGATCCTCATGGAGTACCGGGCGCAGTCGAATTTCCTGGCCATTCAGAAAAAATCGGCGGCCCTCGATCCAAAACTCCCGAAACCCAAAACTTTGGTTGTAGAGGTCATCCAGCCCCTGCCCCTTGGCAACTAGCTGTAGGTTATACAAATTGGGCTGCCCCACATCCCACAGCCGGGGGTTCGGCCAATCCCACACCAATTCCACCGCCTTTCCTGGAGTGGTGTTGACGGTACTCTTAAATTCAATTTCCAACTCCCCATTTTCCCGGAGCATTTGGGCTTGGAACTGGACCGGCCCAGCCTGGGATAGTTCCCCCAAGGCAATCTGTAACTTGATTTGTTGATTGCGGGTAGAAGTTTGAATAGCCACATCCTGAATGTAGGGCCCCTTGGGCAGACTCAATAGGCGAATATCTCCCACTAGACCCTTGGCATCAAAGCTGGCTGGCCTGGTGGTGACTTGGTTTGGGCCCATGACTACCGTGCGCTCCCGTTCATTGCTGACACTAGCCACCAAAATCCGTAGATTGATCGTGCTGTTGGCCGGAGCCAGTTTGGTGATGTCGATCACCCCTGACGGCCACTGCACCTCCCCACACTGCAAGTTATTGATGTAAACCCGAGCATCGGTACTGACCCGGCCGATATCCAATAAAATTCGGCGATCGCCCCAATCAGGAATCTGAACCCGACGCTGATACCAAGCTAAGTTAAACTGCTCAAGATTAGCATTGGCCCAACTTTTCCCCCGTTTCTGCACCCCGGCTGTGTAGTAGTAGGTATCGCGCTGCCAATCTCCAGGTACTAAAATTTCCCCCCAATCTCCAGTCTGGTCTGTGGCCCGGGCCACGGGTAAAAACTGCCAGGTACCATTGAGATACACCTCTCCCCGGATCGCGTTGGGATCGCTGGGAGGATTAAGATCCACCCCAGGGCACATGGCCATGTCCCCCTGCTGGCTGCGGCTGCTGACAAAGACTATGCCTAGCAAAATAATCGTAAAGATCAAAAGCGATCGTAAAAATTTAACCCGCATAGGATTTTCCGGCTGGTAGGCCCTTCCATCATAGCGACTAGCCCCCAACACCAGACCACTAGCCAAGCACCTGGAAAGGCATCGCAAACCAAACTAATTTGCTCGCTCCCCAAACCAAGTGGTTTGAAATTAGGGCCATGTATATTGTTACCACCCAGACCCACTGAAAGTATCCGTGACCATTGAGTTAATTTCCAATTTGTATTAATCTCCAATTTGTAAAAGTTGTAAAAACGGGTGCGACAGGGATCGAACCTGTGACCGACCGCTTAGAAGGCGGTTGCTCTATCCGCTGAGCTACGCACCCCAGCTTAAAATAATCCCAATAACGCCAGTAATGTCAGATTAAATTCTACTTCAGATCTACCCAAAGTTGTCCCATGCTCCAGTTGGCTGTGGCAGAATTAAGCCAATTGCAGTGTGGCTGATTGACAAGGCCGGGGTTTAGTCTCAGCGTAGTTGCTGCCTGTACATTGGCGGGTTGAATATGGTCATCTTGAAGAGACAAGACGTAAAAATTATCACAGTTAATCACAAAGACCAGCAGGTGCCGATCTTAACCTACCAGGGACAGACATTCCGCTTAATTAAAATATTTTCAGCTAGTCAACCGGAAGAGGCCCTTAACCTGTGGCGTGACTTGACGGATCACCAAGGCAAGGCCTGTGTGTTGCTGCGGGAGGATGATCGCCACAGTATTTGGGGGAAAGTTCATCTAGAGCAGGCGATCGACCCCCGGAAGCAATCGGGAGCAATTATCCAGGCAATCTTACTCATCACCCAGGCTGTCTATGCCGATCTAGAAGATATGTTGGGAGCTAGACAGATGAACTTGTTTAGTCAAGAGTTGGCTAAATCTCTCAATAAAGCCAAAGTTCCCCATGTGGAAAATTTGACTAGCCAAGTTTTGAGTATCAACCCACTAACCAGTTTGAATTTGCCCGCATGGGAAGAGTCTCATTTAGTTATAATCATGCAGGAATTGTATCGTGTAGCCAAGCTTTACTTTGGTAATAGCAATTTTGCCCAAGATATCAGGTCTCTACTCAGGGACTTACCAGAACAGGAAGACTTTTGCCAGTGGCTTGATAAAAATGGTTTAGTTAAATTCTGGCATCCTTAAATTTACTATTCCCCATCCTAATTTATGAGTAAATCAAATTCGGAACTTGGTAACACGAAGCAATGGATCACCGGGGAAGGGGTGGCATATCTGGGAGCTGGCTGGGCGATCGCCGCCCTCTTGTTTTTCCTAATTTATGGAGCCGGGGCGGGGCGGCCCCTGTGGTATACCATTGGCACCTATATCTTTGAAACCATAGCTTTTTTGGGAGCCGCTTTTTTGTGTTTCCGGAATGTGGCTAGTTCTTTTATTGCCAGTGGGCGGATGGTATGGTTTTCTATTGGTCTAGGAAACCTCTGCTATGGCATTGGCGACCTGATTTTTGGATTTTGGGAAATCTATTGGGGGTTAAATCCTGATGTTTCTATTGCTGATTTTTTCTTCTTGTTATTTTACATCTTTGTTAGCTGGGGAATTATTTTGGCGGTTTTGCCGAGGCGGATTAACCTAAGCCGCTGGCAGTGGCTGACGATCCTCTCAATTGCGGTCGTTGGGGTAGCGATCGCCGTATTACTAACTTTCACTAGCCCAGCCAATGCCCAAGCCCCAGTTAGTCCTGTTCCTACTCCACCACGGCCCACCCTAGTCACCCCAAACTCCCCCAGACCAACTGGAGCTACTCCACAGGTATCACCCACCAATAGACCCGCAGCCAGTCCGTCTCCTACTCCTGTGGCCACTCCATCTCCCGTAGACAGCCCCGCCCCGGCTGGAATTGCCCAGCCCCCGGCTTTAATTGTCGAGCTGGATCAGCAACTGGAGCCTTTTGATAATTTGGTTAGTTTCATCTACGTGGTCTTTGATGTGTTTTTGTTAGTCTTAGCCACGATGCTATTGCTGTCATTTTGGGGCGGTCGGTTTAGCTTGTCTTGGCAGATGATTGGGGGAGCGGCATTTTGTATGTACATCGCTGATATTTGGTTCAAGTACGCAGACGATCGCATTCCCAATTACCAGAGTGGTTCCCTCCCAGAAGTGTTTTGGGTATTTAGCGGGGTACTGTTTGGAATCGGGGCAGCCCTAGAGTACGATACTTCAGCCCGGATGCGTCGGGGGGGACGCAAAAGGTCATAATGATATAGCTATAGCTTTACCACCACTCACACCCCCGCCCATGCCCAAGAAACTCACTAACGCCGATAAAGAAGAAATTCTTCAGCTTTACCGCAATACCGAAGAGACTACGTCCACTCTGGCGGTGCGTTACGGTGTGAGTAACTCCACGATTAGCCGATTTCTAAAGAGCAACTTGCCAGAAGTTGAGTATGAAAAGCTGATTCAGCAAAAGCGCGGCCACCGGACTGAGGAAACCCCAGCACTTCCTGAAGAAAGTGAAGTTGAACTAGTCCAGCCCCCATCCTTGGAAACTGCACCCAGCGACTTTCTATCAGTAGAGGAATTTATTGAACCGCCCCAGGAATGGGAAGACATCCTTGGGGAAGTACTCGATGATGATGACTGGGATGATTCTGATGACGAGGATGATCTGGAGCTTGATTTAGATTCTGGTCTAGGGCGATCCGGGGGCGGGGTAGTCCAGGTTTTACCCTTTGCGGAGGCGGATTTACCCCGGATTTGCTATTTGGTGGTCGATCGCTCTGGGGAATTGGTGGCCAGACCAATGCGCGATTTCAGCGACCTAGGCTCAATCCCCGACCAGGAAACCCAAGAAAAAACCCTGCCAGTTTTTGACCACCACAAAATTGCCCAACGGTTTTCCAATCGGTTTCAGCGGGTGATCAAGGTGCCTGACGGGCGAATGATAGACAAAACCCGCTCCCAATTAAAAGCCAAGGGCATTACTCGCCTGTTGATCAATGGTCAAATCTACACTCTGGTGTAGAGTTTTTAGATTGCCTATGCCATCGAACTCAACCCCAAGTCAAAAAAACTAATTCAATCACTCTAAATTTTCTATGAGCTTCCTTCCCAACACCTCCCTAGGTACTGTTGGCATGATTGCCGGGGCAATTTTGACCGTAGTCGGCCTGGCTGCCTATGCTACTGGCAATTCAACCCTAAATCTGGTGGGTTTTTTCTACGGCATTCCAATTTTATTAGGTGGTTTGGCCCTCAAGGCAGCGGAACTTAAACCAGTCCCCTACAACCCGCCCACCCCAGAGGCAATCTTATCTCTCCGTCAACAGCAGGCCACCTCTACCCAAAATCAAATTCGCCAGGATGTAACCCGGTATCGCTACGGCCAGGAAGCTCATTTGGATAGTTCCCTGGCTAGTCTAGGCTTTGCCCCCACCGACGAGGAACGACCGTTATTGCTGTCAATTCGTGAGGAGGCGATCGACAACGCCTATGCCTTAATTTTGCAGTTTTATTCCCCAGCGTTTCCCCTGGAAAAATGGCAGGAAAAGCAAGGTAAAATTGAGCGATTTTTTGGACCGGGTTTGCGGGTGGCCCTACACCAGCTACCGGACGATCGGATCGAAGTGGCCTTGATTGCTACCCCGACTTGAGCAGTATCCTCCCACGCCAAATCAAATAACAAATCAAAAATTATGGTGTAGCTCCCCCACACACAGGTAAGACCCCCTGATAATTCTTATCCATGATCTGGCGGGAAGTAGCTTTGTAAGTAGCTTGAGACCAATCGCTTGGTTTCGATTAATAATCGCTGCTGGAATGTTTTTTCTTGGTTGAGGGAGAGCCACAGCAAATTGCCGATGGTTTTGACCATTACAAAGGCGATCGCTTGGCAATCCAACGCTGCTAAGTTGTGACTCCGCTTGGCTAGAGACTCGGCTAAGTTCTGAGTTAACCTAGCATCGGCAGCCTCGTCGATTTTTTCCAATTCCCGGATCGTTCCTTGGACTTCCATAAAGACAGCATGGTAGCCGGGATTGTCGCTAAAGAAGCGATAGGTCGTATCAATCGCCTGATTTATGTAATCTAATAGAGGAAGTTGCTCATCAATGGCTGTTAACTGTTGATACAGCAGATTCCCATAGCGCACGGCCAGGGCCTGGAGAATTGCGGCTTTGTCTGGGAAAAATTGGTACAGTGACCCGATTGGAACCTGGGCACGGGCGGCGATCGCATTAGTAGTAGTTGTGGCATAGCCCTGGCTGATAAACAATTCCTCTGACACATCCAAAATTCGATTGACTCGCTCTTGGCTACGGACTTGTCTTGGTTTGCGGCGCATTCCGCCCAGGTTTGATGGCATTGCGGACATGGAAATCCTGTTTGGATTTAATAAAAGTGAAACTTGTTCATAATTTTGTCCAAGAATATATGAGCTTAACTCATATATTTATTCAGTTTACTCCAGATGCCCCGGATGCGTTCCAGTACTTGGGCTAAATCTGATGCAGAGCAACTTGGTATGCGGGTGTTTGCTGGGTTTTGCAGCCAAATGCCCCCTTGCTGCCGCCAATGGTAACCACTAATCCGTACTCCCTACACTCCCCAGCTAAGTAAGCGCTGGAGCAGATTGTGTAACCTTTCCCAGACAGTGGGTGGTTGGGGTGGTCGGGATGTGTAGTTGGCTAGGATCTGCCTGCCTAGGGGAGTCAAGCGAAAGTTATCAGTTAAACCCTGGCCGTCTACTTCCCGGCGCAGTAACCCAACCTTAATAAGCCAGTTGACCTGGCCATCGGCGGCTAACTCGCTGAGGGGACGATCGCTATACCCAGCATCTACCCCAGCTTGCCCGACTAGGGCTAAAAAAGCCACACTGGTAATCAGCATTTGCTGCAAAAATGGCACCTGAAAGGGGGAGCAACGAAAGGCGCGATCGGCCCGCCGCACAGTCTGTTGCGAATACTCCATTTTTTCTACGGTAATACTCATCAAGTTTGCCTCAAGAGCCACTAGAATACCTCCAAAATTTAGCTTAACAGGCTCAACCAATTGGAGTCACGGACAGGAGCATTCTCTTCCCATCAATTCATCATGGAAAATTTAAGGCCAGTTACGCTAGTTAACCCTAGGGGCGATCGCCAGCCACCGAATAATTTACCGACAACCTTAGACGATGTTTGAAAAGATAAAGACGGTTAAAACCCGTCACTACAAACTCAGAATCTTTAGGGGGGTATGCGAGGATTTTTCAGCTCGTAGTGATGACTTTAATCACCAAAATGGCCCGACACCAGACTTTTAAGACATCCTCTTAGAGAAGCAACCAAAACCACCCCACGGCGGATCCAGGTAAAAATTGTGCAATAATGCTGAAAAAATCAACCGGCAGAGAATACCAGCCAGCGCCACTCTGCCCCCTGAAAGATCCACCTGCTGAGGAATTAACTCCATGTTTGGTTTGATTGGTCACCTTACTAGCCTTGAACATGCCCAACGAGTTGCTAGTGATTTGGGCTACCCAGAATATGCTGACCAAGGTTTAGATTTCTGGTGCTCGGCCCCGCCCCAAATTGTTGAAACTATCAAAGTGACCAGCACCACAGGCAAGCAAATCGAAGGCCGCTACGTGGAGTCATGTTTCTTACCAGAGATGCTGGCAACTCGCCGCATCAAAGCCGCAATCCGCAAGATCCTCAATGCTATGGCCTTGGCTCAAAAATCTGGTTTGCAGATTACGGCTTTGGGTGGGTTCTCTTCAATTATTTTTGAGGAGTTTAACCTGGGAGAAAATAATCAGGTGCGGAATGTGGAATTGCAGTTCGATCGCTTCACCACCGGCAACACCCACACCGCTTATATTATTTGTCAGCAAGTCGAACAAATATCTGCTCAAGTTGGGATTGACCTCAGCCAAGCCACAGTAGCCGTGTGCGGCGCAACCGGAGATATCGGCAGCGCCGTCTGTCGCTGGCTGGATGCCAAAACCGAAATAGCCGAGTTGCTGCTGATTGCCCGCAACCAAGAGCGATTGCAAAACCTCCAAGCCGAACTAGGACGCGGCAAAATCATGGAACTGATGGAAGCTTTGCCCCAAGCAGATATCATTGTTTGGGTAGCCAGTATGCCCAAGGGAGTTGAAATCGACCCCACTAGCCTAAAGCAACCCTGCCTGCTCATTGATGGTGGTTATCCTAAAAATCTAGCTAATCAAGTACAGTACCCCGGCATCCATGTGGCGTGTGGCGGTATTGTCGAGCATTCCCTGGATATTGACTGGAAAATTATGCAGATTGTCAGCATGGATGTGCCAGAGCGGCAGCTATTTGCCTGTTTTGCTGAGGCAATGCTGTTAGAGTTTGAGGGCATCCACTCCAATTTTTCCTGGGGTCGCAACCAAATCACTCTGGCTAAAATGGAGCGAATGGGTGAGTTTTCAATAAAACATGGTTTCAGGCCCCTGCTCCTAGGCTAGTCGAGTATAGGCTGGGGTTTTGACTGAGTGGATACGATCGCTACAATGGGTAGATTAGCTAACCGCTGGAAATTTTATGCTGGCAACCACACCGCGATTCACTACCTTTGCTGAATATTTGACCTACAGCGACGATTCTGGGCAGTTGTATGAGCTATTCAATGGGGAATTAGTTGCCATGCCACCGGAATCGGGGTTGAATGTAGAAATTGCCACTTTCTTGCTAGTAAAGTTTGCAGCCCTTGTTGGATATCGCCGAGTCAGGGGCCAGGGTCTGGAATTAGAAGTGAGGGGCGAACCTAAAAACCGCTATCCCGACCTGACAATTATCACAGAAGAACATGTGCAACAACTGACCCAGCGCAATACAATCCGCCTCAGTATGGCTCCTCCCCCGCTGGTGGTTGAAGTGGTCAGCCCCGGAGAAATCCAGAGGGAGCGTGATTACATCGCCAAAAGACTGCAATACCAAGACCGTGGCATCCCTGAGTATTGGCTTGTGGATCCCCAAGTTGGTGCGGTTATAGTCCTAGAGTTGCACCAGGGAGTATATGGGAAGATCGGCAGCTTTAGGGAAGATCACTTGATTGTGTCATCTCATTTTCCGGGGCTAGACCTTCGTGCCAATCAAATATTTACTCAAGGAGCCTGAGATCTGCCTTCACCATCAACGGATGCCTATTTGACAAAGGCTCACTCCAGGTTCCGTAGTTTTATTGGATATGAGTTCGATAAATACCCCTGAGGCTAGCATTACGTTGCCGGAATCTGCAAAATCAATCAAAGTCTGACTTGCGTAAAATTCTAGGAAAATATCCAAGGTTATCGAACTCGAACCAAGTGGGTAAGCTGGGACTGCCAAAATATTCTGAGAGGGTATTCCCTAAAAAAGGGTAAACCCACCAAACTCATTCTGGAGTGCCGGGATAGACAACGACGCGATCGCGTCCTTGGTTTTTAGCCATGTAAAGGGCTTGATCGGCTTGATCGAGCAAAACCTGAACCTCTTTACAGTGCTCAAGATCTAGGGTAGCAACTCCTAAACTCAAGGTGAGATGTGGGCCCAAAGGGGAGGCTCCGTGCTCAATCTGTAACTTACGTACGGCATCGACGATCGCCAAACCTACTTGGAGTGCCCCGGCCGCATCTGTTCCTGGGAGAACCACAGCAAATTCCTCACCGCCATAGCGGGCCACTAGATCACTGCGTCTATGGGTGAGCTTTTGAATTGTCTGGGCTACTTGCTGTAAGCAGAGATCTCCACTCTGATGCCCGTAGCGATCGTTATAGGCTTTGAAGTAATCAATATCCGCCATCAGCAAAGACAAGGGCAACCGCTCCCGAAAAGCATTTTGCCAGGTAGTCTCTAAAAACTCATCAAAATAGCGGCGGCTAGCCACTTGGGTGAGGCCATCAACCCTCACCAATTGCTGTAACTGGTGATTAGCTTGCTGGAGCTGAGTGTATAACTCTGACTGCTGAATTGCGATCGCCAGCTGGTCAGAGATCTGCCTAAAAAAATCCACCTGAGCAGTTGACCAACCCATGGCGTAGGAATCGCGGTAACATACCAATGCCCCCCATAAATGTTCACCCACACGCAGAGGAATCGCCAAGCAGGCCCCCTGCCAAGGCAGTCCCTCTTGAAAAGGGCAGTTGATCACAATTTCTAGGCGGCGTAATTGCTCAGCCACCGGGTTGTTGACATCAGCGATCTTCCACCCTAGACCAACGGGGCTATCTAAACTTGCCCGATATTCAGCTTCACTATGCCAAAACTGCTCTCGCAATTGCCAAATCTGAACCCGCTGTAGATTCAAAAGTTGGCCAATTTCCCAAGTGGCTGCGGCAAAAACAGTCTTTAAATCCAAGGTACGGCGAATGGCTTGGGTAATCCGATTTAGGGTACGCTCCCGGCCCAGTTGTAGTTGTGACTGCTCGTAGAGTTGACTTTGCCAGATGGCCATCCCCAACTGCACCTCTAGCTGCTGTAGTAGCTGCAATACACTCTCCGACAAGGGAGCATGGTAACTAGGTTGCACCACCAGCCAGCCCCACAACTGTAAATTCTCCGGGTCATCGATCAAAATCGGCAAAAACACTAAGTTCAGATCCCGATGCGTCGCTATTCCCACCGCTTGAGTGATGGCTTGGAGCTGATCATCGCCAGTGGTTGAAAAATTTAACCCCAGCCACGGTATTACCTCTTCAGAGCCGATCGCCTCTGCCACCACCGTTACTTCCTGGGCTGACCTGAGCCGCAGAATCGCCACTCTCATTGCTTCAATCATTTGGCAGACTTGCTCTGTGGTTGTAGCTAAAATCTGGTCTAGGGATAGGGATTGATGAATGTTGCGGGCGATCGTACTCATCAGGCGCTCCCGCTGGGCCTGCTGTAGCAAGATCTCTTGGATGTGTTTACCCATGGTGATATCAGTGATGACTCCCATGGTGCCCACCACCTGCCCTGCGGCATCGTATAGGGGTGCCGTTGATAGGTTGATATCAATCAAAGTGCCGTCCTTGCGGTGCTGACGCGTTTCCAGATCCGAGTGGGGCTGGGCAAAATTACTCTTATGTAGTATCATCTTCCACTGGCTAGCATCCTCCCACATTAACTCCGGTAACCGCCGCCCCATCACCTCCTCGGCGCTCCAGCCCAGGATCTTCTCGGCTGCTTGATTCCAAAGCTTAATTTGACCTTGGTTATCTAAGGCAATAATTGCTACCGGGGCCGCTTGGATGATCGCCTGAAGCAGGCTCTGATTTTCTTGTAGTTGCTTTTGAGTGTGTTTGCGTTGGTTGATGTCAGTGACGATCGCCAAAAAACCGACAAATTCATCCCCTTGCCGAAACATCGGATGGGCCGATAAAGTAACCCAAAGCAGACTCCCGTCCCGACGGCGCAATTGCACCTCGCAGCACTGAAATTGTCCCTGCTGCAATTGGGGTAACCTTTCCCCAAACTGGAGGCGCGATTCGGCCTCTAGAAAGTGGAGTAGGGAATGTCCGTGCATATTCTCTGGATTAAAGCCCAGCATCTGGGCCATCCGGGGGCTGACAAAAGTTGTGTAGCCTTGATTATCCGCGATCCATACCCCCTCAAAGCTAGTCTGCATCAGGCAGGAGAACCATTGGGAATACTCAGAGGCTAATTCCCTGACTTGTGGTTCCGCTTGATCCGTCTGCGCGTAGGGAATTTCCTGACGGCAGTATAAGCAATACCAATAGGGCTGGCCATGACGAATATGGCATAGTAGCGGATAAGCACAAGTAGGACAGAGGTGGCTATGCATTTAATCTCAGCTTTTAACCTTATACCTCTATCCTAGGAAATACACCCTGTAGCCGGAACTAAATATTTAGTTAACTTCGGTTAACTTAATGGGGCTGTCTCGTTCTAATAAAATCGCTCTCAACCCGGCTGCTTTGGCACCCCGGTAGTCTTGACTGTAGCTGTCTCCAATGTGCCAAGCTTGTGCTGGTTGGCAATTATACTTTTGTAGGGCAGCATGGAATATGGCTGGGTCTGGTTTAGCAACTCCTGTTTCTGTGGAAATTGTCACTGAGCTAAAGTATTGATCTAGCTCTAGGGCCGCTAGGACTCGATAGATACGGCTATCAAAATTGGAGACGATCGCTAGTTTGCTGTTGCGCTTTCGCCAGTAGCTCAAAAATTCAACAACATCTGGGTAAACTTGCCATGGATCAGCTGTGGCAAAGAAATCGTACAGCTTGCCAAAGTAGGCATCAAAATCACTAAAAAGGGCGATCGCTCCGGCTGATTGGAAGGTCTGGACTGCTAAACCGCGCCACCACTCAAACTCTAACTTGGGGATCTCTGCTGGTTCTGCCCCCGGAAAAGCTATGGGGACTGCTGCTTCAAAGGCCTGGTAAAAAGCTTGGTTGATTACCCTTGGCTCTAGGACTACGTGGAATTGTTTGGCTACCTCGGCGTACATGTGCCCGACGCTCTCGCGCACACCAAAAAGTGTACCCACTGCATCTAGAAAAATAACCTTGGGATTTTCTTCCATACTGGGCAAGGGTTACAGTTCCCTTAAATATTACTGCGAATGTTTCGCTTGGTTAATATGGTATCTCTGTAGGTAATTTGTGGTGACTTTTCCTAGGCTAATGGGGGTTTATGCCCGCCCACTAGTCTGTAAATTGGCCTAATCAAGATGGCGATCGCAAACATCAGGGTAATCACCAAGACGATCGCCGGCCCGGAGGGGAGGTTTTGGTAGTAGCTGATGTACATGCCAATAATTGTTGCTGTCACCCCCAACAGGCTCCCCCAAAACATCATTGAGTGCATCTGCTTGACCCACAGGTAAGCGATCGCCCCCGGGGCAATCAGCAAAGATAGCACCAGCAAAACCCCCACCGTCTGCATACTGACAATGATGGTGATGGTTGTCACCCCGATGAAGCCAAAGTATAGCCAATTTACCGCTAGCCCACTGGCCTTGGCCCCCAAAGGATCAAAGGTATAAAACAATAGTTCCTTGTAAAAGAACTTCACGGCCACCAAAATTACCAGGGTAATCACGGCAATTCTTACCACATCCGCGCCGCTGACACTGAGGATGTCGCCGAACAAGAATGTAAACAAATCAAACTTGCTCCGCAGCACAGTCATCAGTGCCACCCCCAGGGCCAAAAAACCGGACAAAACTAGGGATATGGCTGTGTCTGCTTTGATCCGAGATTGGGACTCAATGGCCGCTACCAGCCAGGCGCTGACTACCCCGGCGATAAAGGCTCCCACCGACAGGTCGATACCCCAAAAGAAAGCGACCGCTAGACCCGGCAAAACAGAATGGGCGATCGCGTGGGCCATCATCCCCAACTGCCTAACGATTAGATAACTGCCCACCACCGCACACAGTATCCCCAAAAACACCCCAGATAGTAGGGCATGGCGCATAAACTCATACTGCAAAGGCGACAATAACAATTGCTCCATAGGTTCTAACCAGTAACGAAAAAACTTAGATCATGCCCGTAGCAGCGGTTTAAGTTACTGGCATTTAGCACATGATGGTGTGACCCCTGGGCAATTAAGCGTCGATTGAGCATGAGAATTTGGTCGTAGTTTTGGAGGCTCTGCCCCAGGTCGTGACTAATTACCAAAATAATTTTGCCCAGATCCCGCAACTCGCCAAAAACACTGAAAATTGCCGTTTCAGTTTGTTTGTCTATGCCGTTGAAGGGTTCATCAAAAAATAACAATTCCGCTTGGCTGGCTAGCGATCGTGCTAAAAATACCCGCTGCTGCTGCCCTCCCGAAAGCTCTCCAATCCGGCAGTGGCGATGCTCCCACATGCCCACCTTGTGCAGGGCCTCGGTGACTAGGTTCTGGGATTTACGGCTGGGCGATCGTCCCCAGCCCGTGGCCACTGTGCGAGCCATCAATACCACATCCTTCACGGTTACTGGGTAGTCCCAATCAATCTGACTCCGCTGAGGTACATAGGCCACCCTAGACAACTGCTGATGTAGGGGGCGATCGCAATACAAAGTTTCGCCGCCTGCGATCGCCGTCAAACCCAACATCGCCTTAAATAGGCTACTCTTACCCGCCCCATTGGGGCCAATTACTGCGGTCAAACTCCCCATCGGCACCGTAAAACTGATTTGTTCCAATACCCGTATGCCCCGATACTCCACATTTAAACCAATAGCTTGCAACATCCCGTAAATCGTGATACTAATAATCGTTATCATGTTAAAGACAACTAGAACATATTAGCAAACAAAGCCAGAACACCACTGGTAGGATCACCATGTTTAAACCTTCACAGATTAAACGAGTCTGTCTGTATTGGGGATTTGGAGCAGCAATATTTGGCCTGGTGACCGGCTGTAGCAACACAACTAATTCAACTAAACCCGCCCCAGTCAGTCAAGAATCTCCAGTTACTCCCGGCAAAGCGATTGATCCGGCTAAACCCGCCCCAGTTAGCCAAGAATCTCCGGGTGTAGCCGCCAACAGTCCCAGCGTGGTAGCTACTTATAGCGTTCTATGCGATCTGACTGAGAAAATTGCCCAAAACACTGTGAAAGTAACCTGCTTGATTCCTGCCGGTGGTGATCCCCACGTGTACCAGCCCAAACCGGAGGATAAAAGAACTATTGAAAACGCCAATTTGGTTCTGTATGGTGGCTACAACTTTGAAACAAATTTACTCAAAGTGCTCCAGTCAACTAGCTCTAAGGGGCCAAAGGTAGCAGTCAGCGAGAAAGCCACTCCCCAGCCCATCAAAAATAAACATGACCACGGCCATAGCCACGAACATGACCACAAGCATAACCATGGGGATGACCACAGCCACGGCGAGTTTGATCCCCATGTGTGGCACGATGCTCAAAATGGCATCCGGATGGTAAACGTGATCCGTGACCAACTAAAAACCCTAGTTCCAGGCCAAGCAAGTCTCTACGATGCCAATGCCCAGAGGCTTACTGAGCAGATTCAGCGCCTAGATACGTGGATTAAAGCCCAAGTCAATACAATTCCAGCTGGCCAACGGCGGCTAGTGACTACCCACGAAGCTCTGGGTTACTATGCCCAGGCCTATGGCTTGCAACTGGAAGGGGCCCTCAAGGGAGTGACCACCGAGGAGCAGCCCACGGCTAAGCGGGTGGCTGAGCTGGTGAAAGTGATTAAAGAGGCCAAGGTGCCAGTGATTTTTGCTGAGGCGAGTGTGAATCCTGGTTTGATTAATACTGTGGCTAAGGAGGCTAACGTCAGGGTTTCTTCAGAGCGGATTTTTGCTGACGGCTTGGGTGCACCTCCGGCAAATACCTATGTGGGAATGCTGGCGGCGAATACTTGTACGATCGTCAATGGTCTAGGCGGTAAATGCACACCTTTTCAGTAGGCTAGCAGTTTTTGCTGATTTCACATGCACCAATGCTGACCCAGTGGCTGGAACCATCGACCCAGTGTTCTTTTTTCCAGATGGGGGCATTGTGCTTGAGGGTGTCGATCGCATACTGACAGGCTGCAAAGGCCTCGCCCCGGTGGGGACAACCCACGGCTACTAAAACACTAATTTCGCCGATATGGAGCCGGCCAGTGCGGTGGTGGATAACAACCCGATTGACGGCAGGCCATTGGTTGCGAATTTCGGCAGCAATTTGAGTAAAGATGCCCAAGGCCATGGGTTCGTAGGCCTGGTACTCCAGAAATTCTACGGCTTTACCATCGGTGCTGTTGCGGACTGTGCCACTCATCAGGACGATCGCGCCATTGGCCGGGTCATCGGCTAGCTGATAAACTGCCGCCATATCCAAGGGAGCAAAGGTAATCTGCAAACTATCCCTGGTGTCAGTATGTTTAAAGGTATTGGTAATCATGCTGATTTAATTAGACCAAATTATCTTGATGTACTCGGCCGCACTTCGTTGAAACTGTAAGACTCTAAACTCAAGAGCATGATTGCAAGTATCGCCCCTCCAACATTACCCAGCTTAGCAGTACTTAGATTTCAGTTTAAGCGGAGTTGGTGAGGGTGTTTTGCCTGGGTAATTCAAGTCATGGACTTTTAAAGAAGTCCCACACCCTCTAGACGTGGAAGAGTTAATTAGCCAGTTACCTCATCCCGCAACATCTGACCTGAGGAACCCAAATTACAGCACTTTTTGATGAGGCGGCGACCGCCGCCTCATCAAAAATCATTACCTAGCAAGGATTTCAGAAATAGAGATGTCCTTCATTGCCATGAAAAGTGCTGTAACTTTAAGGAATTATCAAACCTCCAATAAACTAGGGAGGTACTTTGCCACCGTGGGCAGGCATGGCTACATATCCCCTGTGGCTAGGGCATTGAGTTGGTATACTACTTGGGATCAATGAATTGAGGTGCCTATGTCTTTGCCCAAACGCTGCTTAGCTGAATTATTTGGCACGTTTTGGCTGGTTCTACTCGGCTGTGGCAGTGCTGTGATTACCGCTAGCTTTCCCAATACTGGGATTGGGATTTTGGGAGTGGCTTTGGCTTTTGGGATGGCGGTGATGAGCATGGGTTACATGATCGGGCCAATATCTGGGGCGCACCTCAATCCAGCGGTTTCGATCGCAACTTGGGCGGCCCGCCAATTCCAACTGGTAGAGTTCTTAGCCTACACTCTATCCCAGGTGGTTGGTGCTTGTTTGGGGGCGGGGGCATTGCTGGTGATTGCCAGCCGCCGAGCTGGCTTTACCCTAGCCAGTGGCTTTGCCACCAATGGTTTTGGGGAATTTTCTCCGGGTGGGTATAAGCTCTTGGCAGCTTTGATTGTGGAGATATTACTCACCTTTGGTTTTGTCTGCGTAGTTTTGCGATCGGCAGAGCAATCCAGCCAACTCAGTCCAATCATCAATGGAATTAGCTACACCTTGATCCACCTCGTGGGTATTCCCATCTCTAATGGTTCCTTCAACCCAGCCCGGAGTACAGCCCCAGCCCTATTTGTTGGGGGTATTGCGACCCGGCAACTGTGGGTATTCTGGGCTGCTCCCCTCCTGGGAGGCCTCTTGGCTGGCCTGGCTTATCGATACATCTTGGCCCGGAGCATACCCCACCAAGCCGATCCCTAAAAGCAGCTCTAGCATGGGGCATTTAGCCAGTTAAGTTAAAATTTCCATAAACTTGAAATTCCCTATGACCAATCTACCGACCCTCGATCAACTAGTCGCTGCTCCCCCCAAAAAGCAAATTGCGATCGCAGCGGAGCTTGCGGCCCTCGGTGAGGTAGGTGAGCAGGTATTGATCCAGTTTTTGCAGAAACACCTAACCAATCCCCCAAAATTGATCCATGGGGTCGTTTATCAGTCTCTCTATGGGTCTGCACAGGCGGCTACTAGAGCTTTTTTGGCAGATTATCTACCTACGGGGATTGTGCCTTTAGTCTCAACCCAGGATGTAGACTATACTCAGTTACAAAGACTATTGGCAGAGCAAGATTTTTTGGAAGGCGATCGCCTAACCCTCCAAAAACTCTGTGAACTGGCCGGTGCATCTGCAATTAAGCGCAAATGGCTCTACTTTACCGAAGTAGACAGCCTCCCCGGCAGCGACCTACAAACTATCAACACTCTTTGGTTGATGCACTCTGGCGGTAAATTCGGCTTCTCGGTGCAACGGGAACTCTGGCTAACGGTCGGCCAAGACTTTAATAAACTTTGGGAACTAATTGGCTGGAAACAGGGCAGTAACTGGACCAGATATCCTAACCAATTTACCTGGAATACCACTGCCCCTAGAGGTCATTTACCTTTATCTAATCAACTGCGGGGAGTGCAATCATTTAAGTCGTTATTACTACATCCTGTTTGGCAAGCTCAACAAAAAGATGGATCAGATTGATGATGTCCTCTATTGCCGTCTAGACGGTCTTCCAGCCCAATACCGCGAAAAAAAACGGCTAGAAGCTCTAGCGCGTCTTGGTCTATGGGAAAAGCGCTTCTCTGTACTGGAAAATGCCCTGGACAGAATTAGCGAAAGTGTGATGGCTACCTGCTATGCGATTAGTTTTTTAGATGAATATCATATGGTCTTCCATACTAGTGTGGGGTTGAGCCGTTTGGGATTCCAGGCGGAGCTGGCTACCAAAAACCGCCTCCCCAGGGAAGAATCTTTTTGTACCCATGTGGTTGATAGCTGTACTCCTTTGATGATCACTAATACAGCTAGTCATATTTTTTTTTGCCAGAGTGTTTTAACGCAACACTGTGGGGTGAGGTCTTATTTGGGAGTACCCCTAATTGCCATTGATGGTATTTGCCTAGGGACGATCGCTCTGTTCGATCGCCAACCCCGGCAATTTACTGGGGAAAGCCTCCAGCTACTAACGTTAATAGCCTGCTGGGTGATGAGTGAGTTGGAACGACAACACCTCGCCCGTACGGCTTCTGTTCCCTCCCTCCAGCAGATGGCTGGTCAACTCAAGGATCAACTCGTGGGTGAACTACTGGATGATATTCGTTCTCCTCTGACATCTATTTTGGGGATGACCAGTATGCTCCAGCAGCAGATCTATGGACCCCTGACCACTAAGCAGCAGGACTATCTGGAGATTATCCAAAGCAGCGGCCAAAAGCTATTGGCCATCTTTGATGAAATTATGATTCTAGAAAACGATCGCCACAATTCATCTACCCTGAACCTCAGTTTGGTGGATGTGGAAATGCTCTGCCAACAACTCCTCAATAGCCTCAGGGGTAGGATTCCCCATCTGGCTTTTGTGATGCGCCTAGAGCAGCGGCTGTGGTGGCTCGATCGCGATAAAATTCGCCAGATGCTCTACTACTTATTCCTCACCTTGGTGGAACCCGTCGAGCAGGAGTTTCATTTACAGGTGGGGTCAGGCCACCAAAACCTGCAAATCAAACTAGGGGTTACCCATAGTCTGGAGTCAACGGGAGACCACAAAAAGCCTTCCCGGGCTAATTTAGGGTTTGCCTTCGGTCAGAACATTGCCGAGCTACACGGCGGTCAGCTGACCAAGCACTCAGATCACCTCCAGGTAAGCTACGAGATTCTTTTACCCAAGCTTAGTGAACCCAAATGAGGAATGCTCTGCTAATTTTGGAAAATTTTTGGTGGGCTACGCTTGCAGGTCTCTCCTAGCATAGGAGTTAATTTAACATCAGCTTGGGTAAGGTCGTGGATTCAAGGAAATTCCTCTGAGATAAAGCAATATCCTTGCCAAAGTAACTAAATTGGTGACCGGGTAATTGGATTTCTGGCTGGTCTCGGACTCACGTTAATTTATAAAGTAAATTTTAAGGGTATCTAATCCATTGCTACGACTGCGTTTTAGCCCAAAGAGATGAGCCATAACACCGCAATTCTTACAGGATATGGGTCATGCCTAAGCTAACAAATCAGCCCTGAGAGTTAAATGAGCTGAGCGCGGAGGTTAAACGCAGCCACTGTAGTACAGTTTCCCTGCTATACTTACTCAATCTTGTTGCCCCTGATCTTATGGAAGAACCACTGCCTCTGCCTACCCCTGAACCACAGCATTCAAGCAAAGTTGAAGCGGATTTGGCCCGTTTAGTGGAAGAATCTTTGGCGGAGCTTGAACAGCGTAAAAAAAGTTTAGAGCTGACCATTGCTGATTTGGAGCGCAAGCGCGATCGCCTCCGCGAAGAGATGCGAAAAAACTTTGTCGGCTCTTCCCAGGAAATTGCGATCCGGGTTCAGGGATTTAAAGATTACCTCATGGGTAGCCTCCAGGAGTTAGTGACTGCCGTTGAGGAGCTAGAGTTAACTCCCTCTCCAGAGCCTGCCCCTGTAGAAAGGCCAGCTCCACCCCCGCCCCAAGGCAATCCCAAGTTTGCTGAACAGAGCTTCCAAGAAGAAGCCAAACACATCCGTAGCCTGATCGATCAGTATCGGCGCAACCCTGATTACTACGGGCCGCCTTGGCAGTTGCGCCGTACCTTTGAACCGATTCATGCGGAAAGAACTAGTAACTGGTTTTTTGCTCAAGGCGGGCGGGGTGCGTTACGGACCATTGGCAATCGCCTGCAAAATATTCTGGTGGCGGCGGCAATCATCTCGATTCTCCGGAGCTGCTATGGCGATCGCATCCGTACCCTAGTGCTAGCCAACACCCCAGAGCGACTGGGCGAGTGGCGCAGGGGCCTGCAAGATTGCTTGGGTATCTCCCGCAGTGACTTTGGCCCAGACCAGGGTGTAACCTTATTTGAAGACTCGACCGCCTTGATCCAGAGGGCCGATCGCTTAGTGGAACGCAAGCAGTTGCCCTTGATTATCATCGATGAAACGGAAATGGAAATTAACTTAGCGCTGCTCCAGTTTCCACTCTGGTTGGCGTTTGCTCCTAATCCGCAGCAGCCCAGTCTTTACGAGTACTAGGTTTTTGCAAAACAATTGAGTATGGTTTTGTACTTGAATGCCTAGGATGATTGCTGGGTTGGCAGCCGAGTGCCACAGCGTTTACAAAATTGAGCATCTTGGTCATGGCTAGCTAAACCGCACTGTGGGCAGGGGGTGCTGATTTGGCTGGTACTTTTGACCAGTTGTTTGATTAATTCCCCCACCTGCCAGGGGATCAGAATAACCCCAGTGAAGATCATCAGTACTGTCAGGAGTCGTCCTAGCTGGGAACTGGGGGTGACATCTCCAAAGCCGACGGTGGTGGTAGTGACGATCGCAAAATAAACTGAATCGAGAAAGGTAGCAAAATGCTCTGGATTGATGGGGTGTTCGACTTGGTAAATCAGCCCTGCGTAGGTAAAGATGATTGCCACGATCGTAAACACAATCCGTACGAAAATTCTCCCATCTTCGCGGCTGACTTTAAATAGGGAGTTATTGATCTCCAAAAAACGGATTAGCCGGAGGATGCGGAGCGATCGAAATATCCGAATAAATCGCACATCCACCAGATTTCCCAGAAAGTAAGGTAACAGTACTAGTAAATCCACTAAAGATAGGGGATTGAGCAGAAACTTCAGGCGGTTCTTTGCGCTCCACAGCCTCAGGCAATACTCAGTGGTAAACACCAGAAAAGTAAAATTATCCAGCCAATCTAAAATCTGCCTTACCAACGGGTTGATCGGGTAGGTTTCGACCACGAAGCTAAGCATCGACAGGACAATAAAGCCGACGATCGTCAGGTTCAAGACCCGGCCCACCGGAGTTTCCACATCCTCCAGATAAAAGGCAACCCGGTGGCGCAGAGCATCTCCCTGTTGATGATTTTGAGTTATGTTCAGGGGTTTGGTCATGGGGATAGGATTTTTTGGGCCAACCATTCCCGCAAGATGGGATTAACCTGCTCTGGGCATTCATCGTGGGGGCAATGGCCGGCAGCTAGTTTAATCAACTCGAGGCGTGGGTTCATCTTTAGAAAAGCTTCAGCCAAACCAGGGGGAACCATCCGGTCGTACTTCCCCCAAATTAGAAGAATGGGCACCTTTAGCTCCGGCAGCATCTGGGCTACCCCCAAACTAAAGTGACGGCTACTCATTCCCCGGAACAACTGGGCAAAGGTGGCAGCGGCTCCTGGTTCCTGAGCTGGGTTTGCCAAAATCTCCACCAGCTCATCGGTGACAGCCTGGCGATCATAATAGGCCACACCCGCCCACCGCCTGACCACCGCCGGTCGGCGTACTAGGTAAAAAATCCCTTTGATCAGCGGGGGAGCTGTAAAAAACTGCTCAATCCGGCTCACGATCGGATTTAACCAACCCGGCAGCATCTTCTCCCTGAGTCCAAAATCTGGCAGATTAAACATCACTAAGCCACAAACCATTTCAGGGTGGCGCTGAGCCGATCGCAAGCTCACCAGAGAGCCGATCGAGTTCCCCACAACTACAATCGGCCGACCAATAAACTGCTGCCAAAAGTCATGTACTAAATCTACCCACAGTTCTAAATTGTAATTAGCAGCGGCCTTGGTAGAAGCCCCAAACCCCAGAAGGTCCAGGGCATAGACCGGCCCCGGCCCCGCCAGGGCCGACAAGTTGTGCCGCCAGTGTCCGATCGATGCCCCAAAGCCGTGAATTAACAGAACTGGAGGAGCTTCTCCGCCCCGAAAGAATGTGTAGCGAATTTGCCAGCCCCGCCAGTTCCAGTTACGCTGATGACCGACCCGTTCTTGCCAAGGTGTCATTGAATGAAGATATTTTCCAGTTGAGTTGACCACTCCTTATTTTGACAGCAAAAATCCGGATTGGAATTTAGCTGGTCGGGGGCGATCGTTCAAAAAGCTATCGATAATCTAACCCTTACAGGGGAGGCGCAGCATTTTCTAAATTTTCCAACACAGAATCAGGTGCACACTCAAACTTCTTGGCTTGGGGGTAAAGCTTTTAGGAAGTAGGGGCATATCCGGAAGCAAAAGATCATGTAATCGGATAAACTTAAACACTGCCCTGACTTGTGGACTGACCATACTTAGTGGAGCTATACTAGACAAGGCTAATTTGTACCTAGAAAACTAAATTAATCTAAATCCTATGGCTACCCTTGCTCAACAAAAGATTCGCATCCGCCTGAAGGCGTTCGATCGCCGCATCCTCGATACCTCCTGTGAAAAGATTGTAGATACCGCTAACCGCACCAGCGCCACAGCGATCGGGCCAATTCCCCTGCCCACCAAACGCAAAATTTACTGCGTACTCCGCTCTCCCCACGTGGACAAAGACTCCCGCGAACACTTTGAAACCCGTACCCACCGGCGAATCATCGATATTTACCAGCCCTCCTCTAAAACCATCGATGCCCTCATGAAACTCGATCTACCAGCCGGGGTAGATATTGAAGTCAAGCTCTAAACTGCTGCTGGGGTCTTTTGCCCCAGCCCAAACCATGGCTAATGCCCCCCTAATTCAGTGGTATCCCGGCCATATTGCCAAGGCCGAAAAAGCTCTCAAGGAACAACTCAAGCGAGTCGATGTGGTGCTAGAGGTCCGGGATGCTCGTATTCCCATAACGGCTCATCATCCCCAGTTAACCGCTTGGATTGGTGATAAGCCGTGTCTTTTGGTGCTCAATCGCCTAGACATGATTCCGGATGTGGTACAGCGGGCCTGGGACAATTGGTTTACAGCGAGGGGGCAAGTTCCCTATTTTACGGATGCCCAGCATGGCCAAGGAATTAAGCAATTGCTGAGTGCAGCCCAGGCTGCCGGCCAAGCGATGAACCAACGCCGCCAGAGTCGTGGGATGTTGCCTCGACCAGTCCGGGCGGTGGTGATTGGGTTTCCGAATGTGGGCAAGTCGGCTTTGATCAATCGCTTAATTGGCCGCCGGGTTG